>Ga0310691_10000105_pt1 | contig 166835 bp, 146 predicted proteins | sample 176DNAGHGlowgp2_FD_203887 | JGI IMG/M metagenome (GOLD analysis project Ga0310691, IMG submission 203887) | Sheep rumen microbial communities from Palmerston North, Manawatu-Wanganui, New Zealand - 1766 DNA GHGlow gp2 (v2) (version 2) | ecosystem: Host-associated > Mammals > Digestive system...
GTGAGATACTTGCTCTTACAAGCGGCAATATCAGAGAGAAGAGTGATAAGGTTGTTAATCTTTATAATATTATTCTTGGACATGGAGTTAAGTGGGGTAAGGAACATAATGAGTTTGGTTCACTAGGAACACTTATTGATATTAATGTAGATAATGATACTCTCATTGATGAGATAGTTGAGGTTTCTGATTATCTTAAGAATAGCAAAGGATTCAGTGGATGGACTCTTGATAATAAGCAGAGACTTATGTTCTCGGCAATGCTTGTTGGAGATTCTTATAGTGAAAATGGGTCTATAATGGGAAGTTCAGCTGTAAATAGTACAGTAGCTATGGTTATCGCAGAAGAAGTTGCTCTGATGATATGTATGATGGCTTGTGTAACCGCAGCAACTACGGTTAATAATTAAAATTCTAACAACATTGTAAACAGCGACACGGCGTCTATGAAAGTAGTATTTTAGATAAGGATAACTTTAATGCATTTGTTGAAAAATATGCCTCAATGTAAAAGATATATTTATCATAGGGAAAATCAAAGAATTATTAGATGGTGCCATGAGTTTTCTCATGGCGCTTTTTAAATTATTACATACCAAGATGAAATGTTTTTCTACATAGATGTTTTGAGATATAATAAGAACAATAAGGAGTTTTATGTGAAAATAGATGTATTTAATATTAGAAGTTAATAAAAGGAGAGATACGATATGATTAAAGTATATTGTTATTCAAAATGTTCAACATGTAAGAAGGCTTTAAAATGGCTGGATGATAAGGGAGTTAAATATCAGCTTATTGATATAAAAGAGAAACATCCCGATGAGAAGACTCTAAGAAGTCTTCATAAAAAGAGCGGACTACCACTGAAGAGATTCTTTAATACAAGTGGTATGCTTTATAGGGAGTTGGAACTTTCAAAGAAGCTGCCAGATATGAGTGAAGATGAGCAGTTTAAATTATTAGCTTCTGATGGAATGCTGGTGAAGAGACCGCTTCTAATAACAAAGGATAGAGTTCTTACAGGTTTTAAAGAAAAAGAGTGGGATGAGGTAGTTAGGGGATAATTTCAGAAAATGTTATAAAAGATTGACGAGATACAGAAAATGATTGACGAGTTCAAAGAGTAATATGGGCGAGTCTGTTAAAACTAATTGTTAGTGGAGTTAAATTGATGAAGAGGTTGGCAAGGTTGGTTCAACAGGCAAGTCAACAGGGCGTCATGAGATTTCTCATGACGCTTTTATAATTTGTGAGAGTCCCTATCTAGGGACTTTTTTAGTTTGATATGTTAAAGAAAAAGTAATAGGATATACATAGTAGTAAAATTCTTAGGGGGTATTTATGAATTTGGTTTATGAAAAACTTAAAGCTTGTTATGACGATATAAGAAAGAAAACAGATTTTGTTCCTGAGATAGCACTGGTTCTTGGCTCGGGACTTGGAAATTTTGCCGATAATATTGAAGTTGAAGGAGTAATTAATTACAGCGATATTGAGGGCTTCCCGGTTTCCACTGCACCAGGTCATGTGGGGCAGTTTATCTACGGAACAATCGAAGGTAAGAAGATCATCTGCATGAAGGGCAGGGTTCATTACTATGAGGGCTATCCAATTAGTGATGTTGTTCTCCCGGCAAGGCTTATGCACATGATGGGAGCGAAAATTCTTTTTCTTACAAATGCGGCAGGCGGCATTAATCCGGATTTTAGAGCAGGCGATTTTATGATGCTGACTGACCATATTTCAATGTTTGCTCCGAATCCTCTTGTTGGCATAAATATCCCAGAGCTTGGGGTTAGGTTCCCGGATATGACGAATGTTTATGATCCTGAACTTTGTGAAAAGATACAGGAGGCGGCAGAGGATTCAGGAATAGATTTAAAAGAAGGAACATATGTTCAAACCACAGGTCCATCCTATGAAACACCTACTGAAATTAGGATGTTAAAAATACTGGGTGCAGATGCAGTTGGTATGAGTACGGTTGTTGAAGCAATAGCGGGTCACCACTGCGGTATGAGAGTCTGCGGTGTTTCCTGCATTTCAAACATTGCTGCTGGATTGTCAGATCAAAAGCTTTCAGAACAGGAAGTTATAGATGCTGGAAATGCGGCTGCACCAATGTTTAAAAAGCTTGTTATAAATGCGATAAAGAGGTTTTGATAAATTCCAAAAGAGGGGGTGCTTTTGTGAATATCAGATTTTACAATGCGAAAATCCTTACAATGGTTGAGGGTGAAAATATAATCGAAAATGGAGAGCTTCACGTTAAAGATGGAAGCATAACCTATGTGGGTTCAGAGCAGAAGGCTGATCCCGCGCTTAAGTGGGACAGGGAGATAGATGTAAATGGAAATCTTCTTATGCCAGGTTTTAAAAATGCTCACACCCATTCAGCTATGACTTTTCTTCGTTCCCATGCCGATGATATGAAGCTTCAGGACTGGCTTACACAGGCTGTTTTTCCTTATGAGGCAAAGCTTCAGAACGACGATTATTATTGCTGTACACAGCTGGCTGTGCTGGAATACCTTACCAGTGGAATCACATCAGTATGCGATATGTACCTGAACAACGAGGTTGTTTCAAAGGCAATGTCTGACAGCGGTATGAGATGCATTCTTTGTGGAACAGTTAATGGCGGAGAAGAAAATGCGGCAAGCCTGAGAGAGGATTTTGCAAGGCTAAATGGCAGTGACCCATTAATTGGATTTGTGCTTGGCGTTCATGCGGAGTATACCTGCTCAAAGGAGCTTCTTGAAAGAGTTGCTGAGCTTGCTAATGAATTAAAACAGCCATTCTTTGCTCACTGCTCAGAAACAGCGAGAGAAGTGGAAGAATGTAAAAACAGATATGGAATGTCTCCAATAGAACTGTTTGATTCTCTTGGTCTGTTTAATTATGGTGGAGGCATTTATCACGGAATTCACGTCAGCGACAAAGATATAGAAATTCTAAAGAACAGAAACGTTTCGGTAATTACAAACCCTTCTTCAAATGTTAAACTGGCCAGCGGTATAGCACCGATCACCAGATACATGAAAGAAGGCATTAACCTTGGTATTGGAACTGACGGGCCGGCAAGTAATAACTGTCTTGATATGTTCAGGGAAATGTTCCTTGTAACAGGTCTTGGAAAAATCAGAGAAAACGATGCCTCGGCAGTAGATGCTTCCGAGGTTTTGAAGATGGCTACTATTGGAAGTGCAAAGGCAATAGGCTTTAAAGACTGCGATGTTCTGCAGGCTGGAAAGAAGGCTGATATTATTATGATAGACATGAAGTCACCAAATATGCAGCCTGTTCATAACATCGTGAAAAATATAGTATATTCTGGATCGAAGAGTAATGTTATAATGACCATGGTCAACGGAAAAATCCTTTATGAAAATGGCAAGTTCAACATTGGTGCTTCGCCTGAAGAAATCTACGAAAAGGTAGATGCAGTCTGCAAAAGGATTTTTAATGACTGATATTTTTTACTCAAAGGAGAAAAGAAGTGTACAAGATAATGACTGCCGATGAGGCCATGAGTTTAATTAAGGATGGAGATGTTATAGCTTTCAATTCATTCCTTGGAATTGATAATCCAACAGAGCTTCATGAGGCACTCTATGAAAGATATAAAAAGACAGGCTCACCTAAACATCTGACCTGCGTTTCCAGTGCAGGCTTTGGAGTTTGGGATGAGGATAAAGCTGCCGAGGGCTACATCAGGGATGGAGCTGTAGATAAGATTATCTGCGGACACTTCGGTGCTATGTACAGCACAAAGAAGCTGGTTCTTGAGGACAGGTTTGAAGCCTACAATCTTCCTTTAGGTTGCATCTCCCATGCCATAAGGGCTCAGGCAGGTGGACTTCCTGGTGCACTTTCAAAGGTTGGTCTTGATATATTTGTTGACCCAAGACTCGAAGGTCCTGGAATCAATAACATTTCAAAAGATGATTCATTGGTTAAATATGTTGAGCTTGACGGTGAGGAGTTCCTCTACTACAAGCTTCCTAAAATAGATGTTGCGATAATCAAAGGAACTGCTGCCGATTACAAAGGAAATATCTCCTTTGAAGATATGTTCACAGCAGGAGATGCACTCTCCATCTGTCAGGCTGTCAAAGCAAATGGCGGAACGGTAATTGTTCAGGTGGACAGAAAGGTTGTTCGACCATCCAGACCTCACAGCACCATCGTTCCAGGTTGTCTGGTAGATGCAATTGTACCAATAAAACCTGAGCCAAGACATGCTGCATATGAATCCCTGACAGGTAGCTTTGAGATACCATATTCTCAGTGGATGGACTGGGCAGAGATGCTTGAAAAACGAACAATGACAAAGAGCTTTGTCAACACAAGTGCTGAGATAATCGGAAAGCGTGCGGCTGATGAATTAAAGCCGGACGATATAGTAAATATCGGTGTTGGAATTCCTGAGCAGGTTACCAAGTTTGCAAGACAAAGTGGAATCCTGGAGAAGATAACTCTTACAGTAGAATCCGGTGGCGTTGGTGGATTCCCTGCATCTGGAAAAGTCTTTGGTGCGGTAATCGGAGCGGATTCGATTTACGATATGGCCAACCAGTTCGACCTTTATAATAACGGTGGTCTTGATATCTGCTTTATGGGCGGAATCGAAGTTGATCAGTACGGAAATGTAAATGCCCATAAGGGTCCTGGCGCATTTGCCGGCGTTGGTGGTTTCGCTAATATCACAGCTAAAACTCCAACGGTTGTATTCTGTCTTACATTCAATACTAAAGGACTTAGTGTTGAGGAAGAGGATGGCGAGGTTGTTATAAAGAGCGAAGGCGCTATAGATAAGTTTGTAGAGAATGTTAAGAGCATCAGCTTTTCTGCAAAACGTGCCAGAAAGAATGGCCAGAGAGTACTCTACGTAACAGAGCGATGCGTTTTCGAGCTTGGCGAAAAGGGCCTTAAATTAGTTGAGGTTTATCCGGGCATAGATGCTGAGAAGGATATTATCAGCAGGCTGCCATTTGAACTGGAAAAATAGCCCTTAAAAATGTTATAATAACAGAAGGTGGTTTCACCTTCTGTTTTTTATTTTTATTTGGGGGTAGTAGTAGGTTATGGGTAGAAGGAAAACTGTTGGTTTTCTGACAAGTGGAATAATGGATGAGATGCAGGAGCAGCTTTGTAAAGGCATCTTCAAAGAATCCGCTAAGGATGATGTAAATATAGTTGTTATTCCAGTCAAATATATAGATAGAGAAATGAAGGATATTCCTGATCTCTATGAATATCAATACAAAACTAACGCGGAAAGTATTACAGCAAATAATATAGATTGTCTTATCATCGCAGCTGACTATATTGGATGTCTTACTACAGAGGAAAATCTGGTAAGCTTCGTGGACGGCATAAGAGACAGAGGAATTCCGATCATTCTTGCAGCAGCAAATATGGATGGATATTCAGGAGTTGTTTTTGATAATAAGGCAGGTATCATCGAAGGTATGGAATACCTGGTGGAGGACCTTGGAATCCGTCGTATCGGTATGCTTAAATCCGTGGAACATAATGCGGACGTAGCTGAGCGTTATGAAGCTTACTGTGAAATGATGGAATACTATAAGCTGGATATTGATCCTAAAAGCGTCATCACAACAAATCTTTCAACTGATTGCAAACCAGAATGCGAGCAGCTGCTGGATAATAATCCGGATCTTGAGGCTGTCATTTGTGTAAATGATGATGTGGCTCTTGGTCTCTATGATGTTATGAAGTCACGTGGTCTTGTTCCTGGAAAGGATCTCAAGGTCATGGGATTTGATAATTCCATAAGCGGCAGTATGGTTACACCTTCTCTTGCAACAGTCGATGCCAGTGCAGAAAGTCTTGGTGAGAGAGTGTACATGAATGTGCGCCTCCTTCTTGAAGACTGGCCTGTAGGACAGATGACTATTCCTACAAGGTTCATCCTGCGTGATTCATTTGGTTCATTTCTTGATATGAAGAATATTGATGATGAGATACTTAACAAGAACTTCCTTGATAAGTATTTTCATAGAATCTTCTTCAAGTTCGATAATATCTCAAGTCCTGAGGATTTTGAGATTCTTGTTATGTACAAATCTCTTATGAACATGATCATTGATTATGTAGAAGATAATAGTTACAGCCATGAAAGGGTAGAGTTCATCAAGTCGAAGGCTGATGATTTCTTCCGTACTGGAGTTATGGAGTATACAGATGTAGATGTACTCCTGGCTTATATTCACAGAGTATGCCTTGCAGTAACGAACCGTGTAGATAACTACGAAGAAAAGTGCCATGTATATGATACATTTTCGGCGATTCTCGAAGGTATAATTGCTGCAGTTCATGATAATGATCTTAATAACGAAAACAGTCTTAACCAGTCTATTAATAATCTCAAGAATCTGGTTGAGGATACCCTGGATCTTGTTCATGGCGGAGATGAAGGTTACGCAAACATTGTATCTAACTTAAAGCTTTTTGGTGTTAATAATGCCTACGTTTATATTTATGAACAGCCAATTGTTCATAAGCAGGGTGAGGAACTTGAAATGCCGGAGACGGTACTTCTTAAGGTTGCTATGACAGACGGCGACATTAAGATAGTTCCTTCTATAGAGCAGCCTGTTGAGATTGATCATCTTTTTAACAATAGATTTATCACAACAGAGAAGTTTAATATGGTTCTTATGCCACTTTATTTTAGAGAAACTCTTTATGGAAGTATACTGTACGACCTTACAGATGTTACTTATAGAAGTGGTGATTTCATGGCTAAGCAATATGCAACAACAGCAAGGGTAATAGATATACTTAAGAGGGGTTAGTATGTCGGAGAAGAGGATAGCTCTTTTGCTGGGACAGGCAGAAGAACAATATCAGGCAGACTTTATAAGAGGTGTTGAAAAGCAGGCTTTTCGTAATGGGTACGATGTCTGTATTTTTAGCATGTATATAAAATATCAGAACAGCGCTGAACGTGAATTTGGAGATTCCAATATTTATAATCTCATTAATTACGATCTTTTCGACGCTGTTATTGTTTTGTCAGATACCATCCAGACTCCTGGAGTTGAAAAAAAGATTGAACAGCAGATTCACGAATCCTTCAAGGGGCCTGTAATCTGTATTGATGTGGATTCGCCGTTCTTCTCAGATTTCTGGACGGATGGTTATGTTTCTGTTTATGAGACTATTTCGCATTTGATTGAAGAACATAATCTAAAAGATATAGCTTACCTTACTGGACGTAGAAAGCATGTCCATTCCCAAAGAAGACTTGAAGCTTATATGGATTCTATGAAAGCTCATGGGCTGACTGTCAGAGAGGACAGAGTTTTCTATGGTGATTTTTGGTATACCAGTGGAATAGGTTGTGCTGAGGCGCTTCTGCGAAATGAAGAAGATCTGCCGCAGGCAGTTGTCTGCGCCAATGATTGTATGGCTATTGGCTTTGCTGAAGAGATGGAAAGCCACGGCAAAAAAATTCCTGATGATATAGTTGTTTGTGGCTATGGAATAACTGAAGAAGGACGTAATGCTCCAAAGGTTCTTACTTCTACCTATATACCAGCCGAATACTATGGAGAATATGCGGCTGAAACTGTTCTGAAAATGATTAAAGGCGAGAAGACTTTTGAACCGGATCCTAAGCCTGAACTATTTATTGGTGAAAGCTGTGGATGTCACCCAGAAACCTTTACAGCGGAGACATTTAAGAGAACAACCTGGAGAACAAAAGAATCTGAGGAAGGCTATTATTCAAATCATAACTTTATGGTTGAGGATATGCTTAAGGCCAACAGTCTGGATGATCTTTTCAGAACTGTTTATGAAAACATTTACTTCCTACATGGGGTTGACCGACTGGATATATGTCTGAATGATACATGGCTATCCCAAAATGATGTGGCGGAGAATGCATTTCCAACTGTGGGCTATTCAGATAGAATGGTAAATGTGCTCTCTTATGTGGCTGATAATCCAGCTGCCAGTCATGTTGGAACAGACCTTGTGTTTAATACGAAGGAACTGCTTCCTTATATCAATCCGGACCATGAACCCAAATCCTATATCTTCAATCCTCTTTTCTTTGAAGATAAAACCTTTGGCTATGCCATGATAAGTTATGGCAATGAACATAGACCATACGAGGAAGTAAATAGATTATGGCTATCTACCATCGCAAGATGTCTTGAATCCTACAGACGTCTGGAAGCCGTTAAATATATAGAAAAACAGAGCATCGCTAAACTACCGCTCATTCATTCGGGCGCATTTGATTCTCATAAGACGATGGATATTACCAATGATGAGATGAAGGAGATTGAAGAGGTTGAAAAGATTCTGGATGAGAATCTGCTAACCTATCATTTCCAGCCAATCGTCAATTCGGTGGATGGCGAGATATTCTCCTACGAAGCTTTGATGAGATCCAACTCGCAGTGGAAGATTCCGCCACTTCAGATACTCAAGCATGCTGATATCCTGGGCAGGATAAGTGATGTGGAAAAGGCTACCTTCATAAATGTACTGAACATTGTTGGTGAGCATCCGGAAATATTTACTGAGAGGAAAGTCTTTATCAATAGTATTCCGGGAAGCAAGCTTGAATACGAGGATTTTGTAACAATAGAAAAACTCCTGAAGAAGAATTCGGGAATTGCGGTTATAGAGCTGACTGAACAGGCTGAGTTTACAGATGAAGATATTGAGGAAATAAAGCATCAATACAGAAGATATGGAATTGGTCTTGCGGTTGATGATTATGGAACGGGTTATTCAAATGTCAGTAACCTGCTAAGGTATATGCCTGACTATGTAAAGATAGACCGTTCGCTTATTTCTGATATTCAGGATAATTCTCAGAAACAGCATTTTGTAAGTGAGGTAATAAACTTCTGTCATGCTAATAACATCAAGGCACTTGCTGAAGGTGTTGAAACAGCAGAGGAATTGAGAACGGTTATAAGACTTGGAACTGACCTGATTCAGGGTTACTATGTTGCCAGACCTGTCGCAGAAATAATTGATTCTGTTGATAGTAATGTAAAGATGGAAATCGCAAGGTATCATAGAGAACGTGAGGATGGTTCCAGCGAATCCATTTATAAGGCAGGACAGACCAACAGGATTTCTATTAATAACCTTATTAAAGAAAATAAAACAACCATTGTTCTCGGAGAAAAGGATATGACCTTCCGAGATGTGACCATTGTCGGAACGCCTAATCTGGATACAAAGATTCATATCGAGGTTCTTGAGGGATATGATGGAAGAGTGACACTGGAAAATGTTAATCTCTCCAATATCAAGCGAAGGCCATGTATAAGGATGGCAGAAAATTGTAAGCTTTCAATAAGTCTTGAAGGAGATAACCGACTGAAGGGTGGAGGAATAAAAGTTCCAGAAAGCTCACGACTTACCATAGAGGGAGATGGAAACCTCAGGATAATCCAGTCCGGTTCAGATAACTATGCTATTGGAAATACGATGGAAAAACGTCACGGACTATTGGAGTTCTTCCAGGATGGTGAGATATACATTGAGGCAAATGGTCAAAACAATGTTGGTATTGGTTCAGGACTTGGTGGCCATACACGAATTGTAAAAGGAAAGTATGTTATCAAGATGTCCGGTGATGAGGGTGTTGGAATTGGTTCTCTGAGAGGCGAGGATCCGATGAGAATCCATGACACTGATATCTATATAGAATGTAGATTTTATAAGGGAGTCTGCATTGGTAATCTGGAAACTAATACTAAAGTTGACATTTGGCGTTCTCTTGTAAGATGTAATGGTGGCGGTAAGAGATTTGCGGTCATTGGTACAGTCGACGGAGAGAAGGCTGATATAAGACTTAATGATCTAAGCGTTTATATGGATGTCAGGTCCGATTATTCAACAGGACTTGGAAGCCTTTCAGGAACAACGAATCTGGATTTTGGTACAGCTGCATTTAGATATCGTGGTACTGGAACAAACGCACTTGTATATGGTGGCATGAACGATACATCCAATATAAAGCTTGATAATATCGATATAGAAATTGAACTTGAATCTGATACTGGCAAATTAACAAATGCCAAAGAAGAAAATTATAAAGAAACACGTGTAAATTCACAGCTGAAAATAAACGAATAGTATGCAGGTTGTGAAAAGAAAAAAAAGACAGTATAATAATCATAGTTTTGTTTAAGGAAAACGGGGGTTAAAAAATGAGCACAGGCAGTGTAAAAGAAAGATTAATTCAGGCATGTTCTACAGAAGATGGTTTACTTACAATCGTAAACCTTGATAATTTTCATCTGTTCAACGATATCTACGGCGAAGACCTTGGAAAAAAACTTCTTGAGGTTTGTGCAAGAATCATTGATAGCGTAACAGAGGGAGATGACATCAAAGCCAGTCTTGGTGGAGATGAGTTTGTTATTTTCTGTAGAGGTCTTAAGGATAAGAATGAACTTGTTGAGATTCATGAGTATATCAATGAGAAGATAAACGAATCTCTTCCATCAATCGTTGGCGCAGATGATAATATTTCTCTTGGTGTTTCCATGGGTGCTGTTTTGATTCCTGAAGAAGGAACTGACTACGAGGAGCTTTTCGAGAAAGCTGATAAGGCGCTTAATTTTGTTAAGCAGTCTGGTGGTCATAAGATTGCATTTTACGAGAAAAAAATATCTGATAAGAAATACCTTAATGATCTTGATAATCTTAGTAAGGAAATGGATGAGAACAGCGATGAGAGAGGTTGTATGTGGCTTAGTCATGCAGATTTCAGTATCCTTTATCGTTTCCTTCGCAGATATATTGAAACTTACAAGAAGTCAGCTTGTAAGATGCTTGTTACATTCAGCCCAGTCAGAGATGATGTTTCTGACGATGAGTTCGCTCAGATTGTAAAAGGATTTGGTAATGTAATTAATGCCGCACTCAGAAGAAGCGACATTATGATGCAAAGTAGAAATAACCAGTTCTTCCTTCTGCTTCCAGAAATGACTGAGAAAACTATGATTCTGATCAGTGAACGTTTCAAAAAGAGATGGAAGGAAATAGGCCTCGATTCAGTTATGAATATGAACATAGAAGGAGAGATTATTACTCCAAATGTAGATGAGGCTGGTTAAATATAAATTTCCATAACGAAAGGATAAGGTTTAATGAGCAGAGATCTTTCAGATGAAGAGTTAAGTAGGATTCGAGAAGAAACTGCACTCAGAAGAAAACAGTTAGAAGAGTTGCAGATGGAGGAACTTCGCAGGATCCGAGAGCTCGAGAGACAGAAAAATAGTGGGACAGCAGCGGGATATTCACCTGAATTAGATTCAGCATTTGTGCAGGATCCACAGACTGCATATCAACAGCAACAACTGCAGCAACAGCAATTGCAGTATCAGCAGCAATTACAACAACAACAGTTGCAGCAGCAGATGCAACAGCAACAAGTACAGGCACCTCAGTTTCAGCAACAACCCCAGCAGCAGGCTCAGCAGCAGAGGCAGAGACCAACTCAGCAGACGCAGGATAGAGCCCGCAGAAGACAGCAGGCTGAGAGATATGAGGAACCACGTCCAAGAAAAAGGATGTATGATCCTGACCAGCTGGTAAGTGATGAGGATTACGAAGAAAGCTACGAGGACGATTACAGAAGAGAAAAGAGACAGAAGAACAGTAGTAATAAGAAGTCAAAAAAGAATGGAGGTTTTACAACGGGTAAACCTCAAAAGAAAAAGAAGAAGAGACATCCATTTAGAACTCTTATTGCCATATTACTTGTTATACTTCTTATCTTTGGACTTCTTGTATGGAACGTAACTCGTAAGTTCAATCATATAGATACAGAGGTTGGCAGCAGAGCCGACTCTATGAAACATCAGACCATAAATATTTTGCTTATAGGTCAGGATGCCAGAGACGGACAGACGGACCAGCGTTCGGATACAATGATCATCCTCTCTATCAATCAAAAGAAGAATACAGCATGCATGGTTTCTATCATGCGTGATACATATGTTCAGATTCCAGGCTATGGCGGAAACAGAATTAATGCTGCTTACGCATATGGCGGAATTGACCTGCTGGATCAGACCATAGAAGAAAACTTCGATATTACAATCGATGGAAATATGATGGTAGATTTTGATGGTTTCCTTGAAGCTATGACAGCAGTGGGTTCTCTCAAGATGGACCTTACAGCAGAAGAGGCAGAGTATATGAATGCCAATCCTGCTCTTGGTTCTAATAATGATGAATCCGACGAGGTTTGGGACTTAACAGAAGGTGAGAATAAGCTTACACCAAGTCAGATACTTTGTTATTCAAGAATGAGATATGTAGGTAATTCTGATTGGGACAGAACTGAGAGACAGAGAAAGGTTATCTCAGGTGTAACCAGTCAGGTAAAGCATGGTCATCTTATTAAAGGTTATAAGGTTGCTAATAAAGCAGCACCAAGTATGACCACAGATATGAAGACCTTTGGAATGATGAGAGTTGCATCTGGCGTTATGACCAGTGGCGATATGGAAAGCTACCTCATTCCAGCGGAAAATACATACTATGCTGATACAGTAGATGGTATGGCTGTTTTGGTTCCTGATCTGGAGGCAAACAAAGCTCTGCTGAAGCAGTACATAAGTGGAGAGTACGAAGCAGATTCGGAAACTGAATAATATATGTTTTGAAATTTTATCATAGCAATTTGGGGGCATCTTATGAAGAAGATAAAACGAAACATGGTGAAGTGTAAAAAGTGTGGAAGCATTATTGAATCCACAAAAAGAGTGGGCATAGTTAAGTGCTCATGTGGAAGTATATTTATCGAAGGCGGAAAGCATTATCTCAAACGTGGCGGAAATAAAGACGATATAATTGAGATGACTGAGTACGAAGAGATTTAATATACGAAGAGGGTTTTACTTAGGAGGGTAGTATCAATATGAAAAAAAGACTTGTGACAAGAAGTGATTTTGATGGACTTGTTTGTGCTATGCTTTTAAAAGAACTGGATCTTGTTGATGAGATTAAGTTCGTGCATCCTAAGGATGTTCAGGATGGAAAGGTTGAATTATCAGAAAATGATATCACAACAAACCTTCCATTTGATAAGAGAGTAGGACTTGCGTTTGACCATCATGAAAGTGAGCTTCTCAGAAATAAACCTGAAGAGTATGAAGGAAAGTATATAATCGAGGGTGATGCTAAGTCAGCTGCCAGAGTTGTTTATAATTACTATGGCGGTGCTGAGAAATTCAAGAAAGTTTCAGAAGAGATTATGCTGGCTGTAGATAAGGGCGATAGTGCCGATTTTACAGAGGATGAGATTCTTCATCCAACTGGCTGGGTTTTGATGAATTTCCTTATGGATGCACGTACAGGACTTGGTAGATTCCGTGAATTCAGGATTTCAAACTATGATCTGATGATGGAACTTATAGATTACTGTGTTGACCATGATATTGATCAGGTTCTTGAACTTCCAGATGTAAAAGAAAGAGTTGATATGTACTTCGAACAGCAGGAACTGTTCGTTGAACAATTGAAGCGTATTACAAAGATTCATGATAAGGTTGCAGTTATTGATCTTAGAAATGAAGAGACTATCTACACTGGAAACAGATTTATGGTTTATGCATTGTGGCCAGAGGTTGAGATTTCTGTACACGTTGCATGGGGCTTCCGTAAGCAGAATACAGCTGTTATGATCGGTAAGTCTATCATCAATAAGTCTTCGAATTTCAATATTGGTGAGCTCTGCCTTTCTTATGGCGGCGGTGGTCATGCAAATGCAGGAACATGCCAGCTTGAAAATGATGTGGTAGATGGTGAGCTTCCAACAATTATTTCAAAACTTAACGGTAATTAAACTGACGTGAAATGAAAGTGTATAAAAAAAGTTCAGCCTGGTTTTACCAGGCTGAACTTTTTTGGCTCTATGTTATTCGATGATTACGAATTATCTTCCCTTCATCTTTGCTTTCATCTCATACATCTTCTGATCAGCCTTCTTAAACTGTTCATCAAAGCTGTCCGTCTTAGGATTGAATTCTGAATAACCATAAGCAATGCTCATCTTTATAGAAGGGTCATTCTCTTTGTTATATGTATTGATCATACTGTTTAGATTCTTCATGCTGTCATAGAAGGCTTCCTCGTCACTTCTATATGCAGTTATTACGAAGAATTCATCTCCACCTAATCTGAAACAACCCTCATCATTTGCGAAGGATTCAGCAATGGACTTTGCGATATACTTAATGTATTCATCGCCCTTAACGTGTCCCAGTTCATCATTAACTCTTTTCAGGTAATTGAGGTCCATCATGATGAGAGTATAGATTGTTTCACCGTCTGAGATGATATTTGCTTTCTTGTTAAAGGCTTTCCTGTTCAAGAGTCCGGTGAGATCATCCTGGTATGCCAGCTCTTCCATGATCTCTGCATATTTACCGCGCTTACTCATCTCAGTGATGGCTATATATTCATAAAGACCACTCATAAATATGAACAGGAAGAGTGCATATTTGAAGAAGGAAAATGTTATAAAGTCATTTCTGTAAATTATGTACCTGATAATATCGATCACACCGAATACTGTTGTCAAACCGAATATAACAATAAGTATTTTGGTGATGAAGGATTTGATTGTTTTTCTTATGATTCCTTTAACAATCAGGTAAATGAAGATGATAGCTGTAATTCCCAGCAGTATTTGTGAACAGGATAATAATTGATGATAATCCATCAGTCCGAGTGATGTAAGGACTACGGAGGTTCCGACTTTTATAAGTGTAAGATAGCCAATGACTATCGAAAGCTTTGAATTCTTATTTCCAGTTACAAATGAGGCGAATACAACTGCCGGATAGGCCATCAGGTCAAGGGCTATATACTCGACAAAATGTAACACTACCGGTGAGTTGGTAAGTATCATATAAACATTTGTGCCAGTGGCTATCCAAAGAGATGCCACCATGGCTAGACATCCGATACTTATAATTTCGAACCTTGCATCTCCGAAATATTTTCCAAACAGACTGATTGCGAAAAGAACAAATCCGAAGATGAAAATGACCAGACAGACAAGAAAGTCCGGAGTGCTCTTTTGGAGCTGGGCTATCATAAAATCATTAGTTGTATCCAGATGCATATCTATGATATAGCCGGCTTTGCCTTCGTATAAGTTATCGATAGCTATTTTAATATCGCCATCTCTGTAAATGACGGGAATACTTACTGAATGTGGATAAATTCCATAGCCTTTTCCGAATACCTTTGCGTTGTCAGGGTGGAAATCATAGATTGGTTCACCGTCGAGATAAACCGTGAAATGAATATTTTTAGTGTAGAAACATAAGCTGTTGTTGTTGATTTCATCTTCGTTGGTTCTCTTGTGGATTACAAAATGATCGTCAGTTTTCATATTATTGAAATCTACTAAAGAACCTGTTTCATAAGACCACATATCATCATATGGTATTATTTCTGTATTATCAGAAAAGGAACTGCGATGGATGATTGTGAGCGCGATAAGAAATCCCAATATAAAAATAGTTGAGACGCAAGCTAGAAATCTTGTATTTGAAAATGTTTTTTTGAATGAATACTTATCGTCCATTTTTGAGCCTTCCTAATGATGTTAAACATACTATTATTATAATAACATAAAGGCTTTGTTTCAATATTTAATCTTATTCAACCAGTTCACTTTTTTACATCTTTTTGATAGAATGATTAAGTTATTGATTGAAACCTGAAAGGAAATATTATGAAGTTTTTGATTCAGAGAGTTACAGAAGCAAGTGTGACTGTAGATGGAAATGTAATAGGAGAAATTGGAAAGGGCTTTTTTGTTCTTATCGGAGTTTGCGATACAGATACAGAAGAGATTGCAGATAAGATGATAAAGAAACTTCTGGGGCTTAGGATCTTTGCTGATTCTGAAGGGAAAACAAACCTGGATATTTCTTCAGTAGGTGGCGACCTTCTTCTTGTTTCCCAGTTTACGCTGTATGCAAATTGCAAGAAAGGTAATCGTCCTTCGTTTATAAAGTCGGGTTCTCCTGAACATGCAGAAAAACTGTATGATTACATAGTAAATAAATGCACAGCTCTGGGTAAAGAGATGGCGGCTGACAGACCTGATGGAAATGCTATGAAGGTAGAAACGGGAAGCTTTGGAGCGGACATGAGCTGCAAGCTGATAAACGATGGCCCGTTCACAATAGATTTAGATAGTGATGAGTTGTAAAAATACTCTGATATATGTTATTATAAGGGGTAGTTTTTGTGCCGCTATGATGAAGGCGACGTAAGTAAAAAGAAAGAAGTAATATGGCATACGAAAGTTATAAAACAGTAGAAGAATCCAGAACTGAATGGCTCAAATGCATTCAGTATGAGGATATAAATGGAAATGACCGACTCTTCGGTGGACGTCTTATGAGCTGGATGGACGAGGTTGCTGGAATTGCAGCTACAAGGCATTGCGGTGGCTATGTAACCACAGCTGCTGTCGATAATCTCCAGTTCAAAGCAGGATGCTTTCTTAATGACATCATTGTTGTGAGAGCTAAGCTTACATACGTTGGACGTACATCAATGGAAGTAAGAGTTGATGTTTACATTGAAGAAAGAGACAGTGGTCAGAGAAGAGTTATAAACCGCGCATACTTCACAGAGGTTCAGGTGGATGAGAAGGGAAGACCGGTTCCACTTAAATATGGACTCACCCCTGAAACTGAAGTCGAAAAGGCTGAATGGGAAGGCGCGAAGAAGAGATTAGAAGTTCGTAGACAGAGACGAGTAGAAGGTTTTTAGGGATTAGCAAAGGAGGAAAGTGAAAGAATGGAATTAAAGCATAATCCACAAGACAACGGAAATGGATATGGACAGCCAAATGATAACTATTATGATGGCAACTCATATTATCAGGTAGATGGTCAAACACCATACAGCCAGCCAGGCTATGGTCAGCCATCATACACTGATCCAGGTTATGGTCAGCCAATGCCAAATGATCAGACAGTATATGATTTTCCACAGAATCCATATACACAGGTTGATTCATATGATCAGCCGGTAAATCCATATCAGCAGGCTGGTTATGGAAGAGTGGACCTGGGAGATGAGTACTACAATCCAGAAGCACAGGCTGCAAACATTGGAATGTTTGATGGTGTTGGTAAGACTGCTGCAATGAACATGGATATGGGTAGAATAGATTACAACCAGTCAAATGACAGATCAGCATGGGGTGATACATCAAATCAGGGATATCATCATCACAGAGGATATCACCATAGAGGATACCAGGAAAGAAGAGCTGGAAATGCAATGGCTGCTGCGGTTTCAGCTGCAACATTAAATAGTGCTCTTACAGCTTCTTTCGTATATATGTTTATTGCACTGCTTTTGACAGGTATTACATCACTTGTTGTTGCTGCATATCCTGCATTCTATATTGGCGTATTTTCAATGGGACGAGTTGGCATCTTCCTTATTTTGGGAGTTGAACTTCTTCTCGTAGCGGGATGTAATTATGCAGTTAAGAAGGACAATACTGCTATGGCGGCAATAATGCTTTATGCATTTGCAATAGTAAATGGTATAACCTTCTCGGTTATTTTCCTTGCGTTTACACTTAGCTCAATCGTTACAGTATTCTTTATGACATCTGTTATCTTTGGCGTTATGGCAATTTATGGAGCTGTAACAAAGAAAGATCTTACTGGATGGGGACCAATCCTTTTTGCTGGTCTTTTAGCAGTTCTTTTTGGAAGTATAATAAATATCTTCCTTGGATCTACAACAGCTGATTTCGTATTTACTATTTTAGGTGTTGTAGTATTCACACTTTACACTGCTTATGATGTAAATAAGATTGCTAAGTTTGAGCGTATGAACACAGGTCTTTCAACACAGGCTATCGGAATTTACGGTGCACTTCAGTTATATCTGGATTTCATCAACCTCTTCCTGAAGCTGCTTAGACTGTTTGGTAAGAGAAAATAGTGCTAAAAAAATAGTTAGATAAGTTTAACATTTTGTATTGTATGCCTTTAGAGTTTAGGTTATAATATTTTTTGCGATAAAAATTAACTAAGTTTAATTTAATAAAAATATACGGAGGTAACATCATGTTAGTTTCAGCAAAAGAAATGCTTGAGAAGGCTGTTGCTGGCGGATACGCTGTAGCACAGTTCAACATCAACAACCTCGAGTGGACAAAGTCTATTCTGCTTGAGTGTGAGGAGCTTAAGACTCCTGTTATACTTGGAGTATCTGAGGGTGCTGGTAAGTATATGACTGGATTTAAGACAGTTTCAGCTATGGTTAAGGCTATGGATGAGTCACTTGGAATTACAGTTCCAGTTGCACTTCACCTTGATCACGGTTCATATGAAGGTGCAAAGGCTTGTATAGAAGCTGGATTCACATCTATCATGTTTGATGGTTCTTCACTTCCAATCGATGAGAACATTGAGAAGACAAAAGAGCTCGTAGCTATCTGCCACGAGAAGGGTATCTCAATCGAAGCTGAGGTTGGTGGAATCGGTGGAGAAGAGGATGGCGTTTCATCAACAGGTGAGTGCGCAGATCCTGCAGAGTGCAAGATGATCAATGATCTTGGCGTTGATATGCTCGCTTGTGGTATTGGTAATATCCACGGTAAGTATCCAGATAACTGGGAAGGACTTCAGTTCCAGGTACTTGAGGCTGTTAAGGCTGAGGTTGGTAATACACCACTTGTACTTCACGGTGGTTCAGGAATTCCTGATGAGCAGATTAAGAAGGCTATCTCAATGGGCGTTGCTAAGGTTAACGTTAATACAGAGTGCCAGCTTGTATTCGCTGCTGCAACACGTAAGTACATCGAGGAAGGCAAGGATCAGCAGGGTAAGGGTTATGACCCACGTAAGCTTCTTGCTCCTGGTGCACAGGCAATCAGAGACGAAGTTAAGGATCGTGTAGCTGTATTTGGTTCAGCAAACAAGGCTTAATTTGTTAGTAAATATTATGTAAATCAGACACATCTTTTTGTAAAATTATGACAAAAAGGTGTGTCTTTTTTGTGTGAAATGGTGTATAATATGGATTATCTATGTACAGGGGAATTAAGGAGATACAAAATGATCTTACTTGAAACACAAAAGGAAGAGTTTTCCAAACTTCGTGATGTAAGAATATTCGGTAAAGACGAAGAAGGCGAGAGAATTAACGGGGACCTTCTTGTAATAGGTTTAGGTGGTGTAGGCGGTAAAGTTTGTACTCAGCTTAAAGCAATGCTGAGAAATGAAATCACCTCAGAAGATAACATTCACTATCTTATGATAGATTCTAATATTCCAGAGATGGAAGATACTATTAAAGCCAGCAAGGATGGAGATGGACTTAATGCTCTTGAGGTGCTGAGTATCTATCGTCCTAACTTAGAGGACATTCTGGAGAAGGGCTACCAGGGACAGCCAGTTCAGACTAACCTGGCAAAATGGATGAGCCCTGATTTTCCAAAGCTTAACATAGGAACAGAAGGAGCACAGGGAAACAGACAGGTCGGAAGACTTATGTTTTCTAATGCTTATGAAGATATGAGAATCCTCCTCTTTGAGAAGCTGGAGGATATGTACAGTGATTCAGTTTCAAAGAAGCTGGATATTATTATCGTGTCTAGTACCTGTGGTGGAACAGGTAGTGGTATCCTTGCAGATGTTACTTACAACATTAAGGGATATGCTAAGTCAAGAAAGTGGCAGAATGTCCGCGTTGGTGGATGTCTGCTTATGCCAGATACATTATTTGCTAATAAGTCTATTTATGAGGATGATGAGCTCAGAACTCTTCTTCTTGCAAATGGTCAGGCAACAATGATGGAGGTTTCAGAATACATTCAGGCTGGATACGAGGGTAAGAATTACCTCTTCGAGAGTGGTCCTCACAGACTGAACATGTGTGACAATATGTTCGACAGCTGCATGCTTGTTTCCGGAAAGAAGGACGAGCAGGGTTATATTCCTGATGGAATTATCTTCAGCGATGTTGCTTACTTCTTGTATAAGCTGGCACATAATAAATACATTGATGACGAGAACGAAGAAGGACAGCGTCAGTTACTTAGAGATTCATTCTTTGAGAAGAGTCAGCTGGGTTATTTCAAGGTTGTCAATGAAGCGGATTATAAGATCCCAGTTAAAGAGATTGAGAATATCGTGGAGCATTCTGTATTTACAGAGGCTTATTCACGTATGAACAGGATGCCTGATAAAGATGACAAGATGAATGTTGACATCCAGAATACATTTGGTGAGATGCGCAATTTCATGATGGGTAGTCCTGGAGACGAGATAGACCTTTCAGTAAATGGTCTTATCAAAACTGGTCAGTTCCCGGCTCCTGCTTATAAGGATATTAAGAAGAGAGTGGACAGACTGGCAACAACACTTCCACAGGCTCTGAATACTGTTAAGACTGATATTCCGGTTATTGCTAAGACACTTAGAATTAAGATGTCACAGCAGCTGGATGCAAATATTGAAAAGTATATGAGAGAATATGGTCCATTCGTTACAATGAAGATCATAGGCTGTGCCGGAATTGGCGGATGTGAGCAGGATCAGAATATGATCGAAGAGGCAAAGAACCTTGAGACAATGCTTGCTCAGTATTCACCATCTAACGAGTACGAAGGTATGAAGGATTCTATTCTTGCTATTGTTAAGAAGAGACTTTTTGCTTTCCCATCTGCAAAGAGAGAAACTGAGCAGGGTTATCATGATGCATGCATCAAGAGTGCTCTTGCACAGGAAAGAAATATGCTGATGGCAGAGTTGAATGCGCAGGATGTATTTGGTGATATCATCAGACAGCTTCGTCAGAGAGCTGAGCAGCTGAGCGATACATTCTCACAGTTCAGTCAGGATCTTGTTAATGCTGTTGAGGATCTTGCTATTGAAGGACGCAGAGTTGTGGACTTCACACTTACAGATGCCAAGAGACATGAATTCCTTCCAACAGATTATGTGACAGAGGAAAGAATAGAACAGTTCAGACAGGGTCTCATTAAGATCATGGTCAGCCATGAAGCGGATATTAATGGTGACAGAGTTGTTCCTATCAGCGAGGAAATGGAGCATGTTTATAAGAACTTCTTGCTTGGTCTTGGTGTTTATCCAAATGAGAAGGTTATCGCAGCAGCATTTGCTGACAAGCAGCCAACAATGCAGGATATGAATGCTATGTTCGTTTCCTTCGATAGTGAGGTAAGACGTGGTGTTATGAAGACTGCGGCTCTTGCATTCGTAACAAGTGCTATGGAAAAGACATCAAAGAAAAAACTGTGTATTCTGAAGCCTGGATTTGAGAGCAAGGTTAAGGTTCAGAAGTACATTTCACTTCCTGATTCAATGCCTCACTTCTCATCAGCTATGAAGGAAATCCTTACAGCTGAGCCATACAACGAAGCGCCAGAATCCATTACAACAAATATCGGTGAGCAGGTTATCACAACAGATGACTTCTACTCAGGAGTTCGTATGAACATGCTGGAGTGTTCAACGGAGATGGAGACAGCTTATGGAATGGTTATGGCAAACGGAGCTTATATGGGTCTTCATACATATACTGCATAAAGAACATACATCGGAGTATTGCTTAAATTATAATCGCCAGAAGGGTTTTCCCTTCTGGCATTTTCTGTGTAAAGGCCCTACTAAATATTTGTTTTATATATATAAATATGATAAAATTTTAATATTGCGGTTAAATATAGAAATTGAGGAAAAATCAGACTATGAAAGGCATAAAGGATATAATAAAAAAATATTATAAAAGTCCTGTTTTATATATATTTGCAGTTATATTTACAACCCTTCAGGGACTCTCTGAAGTCATTCTTCCAAGACTCATGGGTGACATTGTTAATCAGGGAATCATGACGGGTGATCTAGACGTAGTCTATGCTATCGGAATCAAGATGCTTGTCTTTACAGCAATTCTTGGTTTAAGTGGTTACCTCTCATTCATTTTTATAAATATTGCAGTACTTAAGTTCGGTAATGAACTCAGAGTTAAACTTTATGATAAGGTTACGCACCTCAGTTATGCAGAGGTTAAGAAGATTGGAAGCGGTTCAGTTATCACCCGTCTTACTGGTGATATCGAGAAGGTTATTTCAATCATCAAGATAACTATCGACCTTGTTTATAAACCACTACTTCTCGCAGTTGGAGGATTCCTGATGATCTTCTATATCAATTTGAAGTTCGGACTCATCTTCCTTGCTTTTATTGTTATTCAGATCATCATCGTTTACATCTTCATCAAAAAGTCTTCACCACTTTTCATGATGGTGCAGAAGAGAATAGATAAGATTAATTCAAAGCTTCAGCAGGTTCTGCACAGTATGAGACTTATTAAGTCTTCAAATACTGAGAGCTATGAAGAGGATAGCTTTGAGGGAAAGAATACAGATCTCTACAACAAGAACATTCAGGTTCTTACGATCATGAGTTCTCTGAATCCTATAGTAATGTTCATCATGAATATCACTATCGTAGTTATCGTATTCATGATCGGATATCAGAGTCAGGATAATTCCACAACCATAGGAAATGTAATGATGTCCATTACATATTCTGAGCAGATACTGATGTCCATAATGATCAGCTCCAACCTGGCTCGTACAGTTTCTGAAATCAAGCCATCACTGGCACGTATTGTTGAAATTGAAGAGGCTGAGATTTCCAAGGGAGGAAGCGAGGCTCTTGATTCTATAAAAAGTATAAGCATAAAGAATGTAAGCAAGGCTTATGTGGAAGGCAGATCCGTTCTGAAGAATGTAAGTCTTGATGTTAAGAAGGGCGAGCATATTGCCATAGTGGGAACAACCTCCGGTGGCAAATCAACTCTGGCACTTCTGATGGCTGGCCTTGATAAAGCGTCTGAGGGAGAGGTACTCCTGAATGATAAGGATATAAACGAGTATCGCAGTGAGGATTTAAGAAAGAAGATTGCCACTGTTGGTGCTTACAATAATTCGATTTATAGCGGAACCTACATGGATAACCTTACTCTTGGACGAGAGTACATTTCCAAGGAAGATGCTATAAAGGCAGCTAAGGCTGCTGAGATAGATGAATTCATTTCATCATCTGATTATGGTTATGATTCACTGGCCTATGCCAGTGGTAATACAGTTTCCGGTGGTCAGAGACAGAGGCTTATGATTGCCCGTGCTCTGGCAGCAAATCCGGATGTACTGATAATAGACGATAGTACTTCATCTCTTGATTATGCAACTGAGAAGGCTATTATGCAGAATATTCGTGAGAACTATTCTGAGACAACACTCATCTTCATTACTGAGCGTTCAGGCAGTGCGAAGATCTGTGATAAGTCCTACACCTTGAAGGAAGGAGGGCTTATCTGATGCAGATGGGAATGTCAGGTGGACAGGCGCCACCAATGGAAAAAAGAAGTCCTAAAGATACTCGTAAGATCATCGCAAGGCTTTCGAACTTTGTTTTCAGATGGAAGAAGATATGTGCTGTACTCATTGTTACAATCCTTCTTACCATAGTTTGTAAGCTGGCTGTTCCTATTCTGGTTCAGACAGCTATCAATTGCCTGATATATAGAAACAGCGAAACATTTACGCAGGATATCACCCGCATAATGATCGCACTGATTGTTGTGTTCGTTCTGAATTCTCTTATAGAATACATTAAAAATATCAGCGCAATGAAGCTTTCAGAAAACCTGTCTCTGGTTATGAGGCGTGATCTTTTTGAAAGAATAATACATGCACCGCTTTCATATCTCGATACAAATAATTATGGAGATATAATGAGCCGACTTACAAATGACTCTCAGAGAGTAAGCACGGTTGCTCAGGTGCTGGAACAGTTTATATCTACATTCGTTATGATAATCGGATGTGCTGTGATAATGCTGATGAAGAATTGGCAGCTTGCTCTCATCTCCATCGCGACAGCAATCCTTACCACTATCATCTCAGCTATCATCTCTGGAAAAATGAGAAGCTACTTCATGAGACAGACTATGGCACTTGGTGCTATGAATGGTCATATTGAGGAATCCATGAAGAACTTCAGAACTATGGAAATGGCTGGAACCACTGACTATACCAGTGAGAAGATGGTAGCAAAGAGTGAAGAGTATACAAATGTATGCATCAAGTCCAGTATGTTCAGCGGAATCATAAATCCTATCATGTTGGTACTTGGAAATGTCAGCTTCATGGTTACAGTAGTTGTAGGCGGACATTATGCTATAGAAGATGTCATCACAATCGGTGTTCTTCAGGCGGTCATCATGTATTCAAAGCAGTTCATGGATGCAGTCTACAGCCTTGGTAATGTACTCATCCAGGTACAGAGCTTCCTTGCAAGTGCAGAGAGAGTTTTCGAGGTCATCGATATTAAGATCGAGGACAAAGGAACAGCTTCGAGACTTGTTAAGCAGGGTGAAGAAGAAAAGGCTGCAGATGTACCTGATAAGGGAGTTGCATTTAAAGATGTAACTTTCTCATATGATGGAAAGACAAATGTAGTGAAAGATGTTACAATAGAATTTGGTGGCGGAAAAACAGCGGCTCTTGTTGGAGCGACTGGAGCGGGTAAAACAACCCTTACAAATCTGCTTCTTAAATTCTATGATAATTATTCTGGTGACATTTACATTGATGGTAAGAACCTGACTGATTATTCCCTTGCAGATACCAGGGATATGATCACGGTAGTTCTTCAGGATTCTAAGCTTATCGAAGGAACCATTATGGATAACATCCTTTATGGAACCAGGGATGTAAGTGAGGAAGATGTAAAGTCTCTTATTGAGAAGATGGAAGTAAGCAGTCTTATTGAAGGCCTTCCAGATGGACTTGATACTGAGACTAATGATGATGATGAAACCATCAGCGAAGGTATGAGACAGATCATAGGTCTTGCCAGAGCAATCATCAAGAAACCAAGAATTCTTATTCTGGACGAAGCGCTCAGTGCGGTTGATTCTGAGACTGAGACAAGAGTCCGCAAGAATATATTTAATATTATTAAAGATGCAACGGTTCTTATAATTGCGCACAGACTTAACATGACTGAGGATATAGACCAGATAGTTGTTATGAAGGATGGAAGCGTTGTTGAAACAGGTAATTACACTCAGCTTATTGAAGCAAAGGGTGAATATTATAGACTTATAACTAGTCAAAAAGAAGGAAAGGAAATCTAAGTAGGATGGAAGAAAAAAGTCCAGTAGTACTCAGAGTCGAGGATCAACAGTCACTTATCCACCTTGGAAGTCTGGATTCATTCGATATCACAGAGGGTGGTACAGATGCTGCCAAGGCTATTCTGAGTTATTTTGAAAACGGAAAGAAAAAAGAACTGGAGAAGGCTATTTCTATTTATGAAGAAATAATCCCTAATGAGAACTTCGGTGGTGAGTACACAGCTCTTGAGTGGATGTGTAGATATTTCCTTGCACCTCCAGAAGCACAGAAGGATCTCTTAGCTCAGCCATTTACAAAGGCATTCTATGAGATGATGTCTCAGGATGATTTTTCAAATCTTAAGACTTATCTTCAGTACAAATATCATATTAAGGAGTATGGCCCTGGGGATAACATTGAGATCAAGGCAAGAATGAGATTCCTTGAGGACTTTATCCTGTTCAATAACCCTGACCGTGAGCGTTGGGAGTCCACTCGTGAGAACATGGAAAGGTTTGATCTTAAAGAAGGCATGACAGTTGCTGATGTAGGATCTGGTCCGGGATATTATTCATTCAAGTTCTCTGATGTAGTTGGCGAGAAGGGTAAGGTCTATGCTATCGAAACAAACCCAAGACATCTTGAGTTCCTTCGTAACTATATAGATGAGAATAAGATTGGTAACGTAGAAGTTGTTGAGAGTTCATTTGAAGGAATTGGACTTTCATCTGATATAAGAGTTGATGTAGTTTATGTTTGCTCTCTGTTCCATAATGTTTATGCAGCATTTACAGATGGAGAGAGAGAAGAGTTTATTGGAAGTATCAGAACTGCTCTTAATGACAAGGGTCAGCTGATCGTTGTAGATAATGATCTCGTTACAGGTCAGGAGCTTCCTTATCATGGACCATATATCAGTAAAGACCTGATCATTTCACAGCTTTACTATTATGGATTCAAGCTGAAGGATGCATTCCAGTTTACTCCTCAGAGATATGCTCTTGTTTTCGACAAGGTTGAGGTTCCTGCAGGAGCACCTGAGAAGCCAGAGCTTGCAGAAAATGAGATTTTCGTAGATTCAAATGTTTCACTTGCAAGATATAGAATTATCGGTACATCTACATCTGGTTACACAGTAAGAGGTAAGAAGCCAGGCCGTAAGATGTATGAAGGTATTATGGAGAACGATGAAACAAAGCTTCGTGAGGCTCGTGCAGAGTTTGAAGATCTTTGGCCAAAGGAGAGAATTGGTGATGACTATACAGCTCTCATGTGGTTCATCGATTACAAGCTGGCAAGTGACGAAGAACGTAAGAAGATGACAGAAGACAGTCTGGTAGAAATGTATGCAGATTTCTTCTGTGGAAATGATTTTGAAAGATTAAAGCAGTATCTGCTTTATAAATTCCACCTTGAGAAACCGGATCCAGTTGATGCTTCATTTGAGGCAAGCTTCGACTATGATGGTAAGGACTTCTCAATCAATACTATCAATGAGTGGAATGAGTACTTGATATTTAATAACCCATACCGTAAGATGTGGGAAAAGACAGATGAGATGTGCAAATTCTTTAATATCAAAGAGGGTGAGCACATTGCCGACATCGGTTGTGGTAGCGGTTTCTTTACATGGTATTTCTCACAGCAGGTTGGTCCTAAGGGTAAGGTTTATGCGACCGAGCTCAATAAGAATGCTATCAAGTATGTAGATAACCTGATTGAGAAATATAACATCAAAAATATAAAAACTATTGTTACTAAGATGAATAAGTCTGGACTTAGCGACAACAGTGTAGATACTATATTTATGTGTTCAATGTATCACGCAGCTTACATCACAGATATTGAATTTGTTAAGGATTCATTTATTGATACATTACACAAAGCACTTCGTAAGGGCGGACGTATTATCATCGTAGATAATAACGTTACAGCTCCTGGAGTTCCATCTTACTACGGACCTGGTATCAGCCCAGATCTTCTGATTCAGCAGCTGAAGTACTATGGTTTCAATCTTGTAGATAGATTTGAAATGATTCCTCAGAGATTCGCTTTGATTCTTGAAGAGGATCCAGATTACACAGGACCAAAGCACGGAGGAAAGGACGAATATGGAAGAGATAAAGATCACAAGCAGAAATCATCTCGAAGCAGGAAGCGAGGCAGAAGGAAGTCAGAGGATCCTATGCAGCACGAGGGGCAAGAGCCTGATATGTTCTATGATAGAAAAAAGAAGTGATACTAACGGCGAGATAGAAGGCAGGATTGCCGACATTCTTGTTAATAGTTTCACCAGGAGACCTGCCTTACAGGAAGGACCTCTTGTATCTATCTGTAACTTCATGAATAATGCTATATTTGTTAAAAATAAACCTGGAAGCGTTTATATGTGTGATGCAGCAATAATGATGCTCATAAAATCACATTTTAGATGGATCATTTCCGGAACAAGCCGAGTTCTCTACTTTGTAGACAAGAAACTGGTGCATCAGTCAGAAAAGAGGGAACATACCAGAATAGGTATGGAACCTTCTTATACACCAAACATGAGTGAAGTTTATAAAGTGGAAAAAGGGGAGAATGCATTTTTCCTTTGCAGCAAGGCCCTTACTGATAAGATTGGCGAGGACGGAATTGAGAAGGCTCTTCAGGAAAGCTCATCCCAGGATGACTGGATGAGAAGAGTTGAGGAAATGGCTGGAGATATTGACTTCGCAGCACAGGCATTAATACTACCAGAACAGAAACGTCCACCTATCCTTAGTTTTGCAATCATTGGAATTCTACTGATTGCAGTTGTAGTTTTAAGTATTTTATTAGTTGTTAAATAAGTATAAACAAGTTTAATAAGTTATAAAAATAAAAACATAAAAATCATGGGGAGGATTTTTATAATGTTATCTAAAGAAGAAAGAGAGGCGCTGTTTATACACGCCGAAGAGAAGTTTGAGAAGGTCGCTGAGCTTCAGAGACTGGGTCTCATAGTTGATGATGGTGACTTCGTACCAACAGTTCATTATCCACCTATTACAGAGTACCCTGATCAGGGACCGGAATATCTGGATGATTATGTTTGGCCAGAGGATGACAGAATGGACATTTATGTTCACATTCCATTCTGTATTCAGCAGTGTACATATTGTCACTATCCAAACAAGGTAGGCCCATGTGATGATGAGAAAGAAAAGTACATAGGCTACCTAATCAGAGAGATGGACCTTTTCCTTAATAAGTTTGGTAAGGAAAATATTAAACCACGTTCTATTCTTTTAGGAGGTGGAACACCAACTAACCTTAAGCCAGCTCTTCTGGATCATTTCCTTACAGAGTTTGATAAGAGAGTTGATTTTACAAACTGCAAACAGCATAACGTAGACCTTGGACCTAACTCAATCGTTGGACCAGAAGGCAGTGAGAAAATGCAGATTCTTAAGGATCATGGTGTAACTCGTCTTACTATCGGACTTCAGTCACTTAATAACGACGTACTGAAACTGATGAACAGACCACACGATGCTCAGTGGGCTATCGATTCTGTTTACAAGGCACTTGATTATGGATTTGATGTAAATATCGAGTTCATTTTCGGTCACCCAGGTGAGACACTTGAGAACTGGACAGACGTTATGGAGCAGGCAGTTGAGCTTCCAATGAACGAGATTCAGATTTATCGTCTGAAGGTTCAGGCTTACGGTGACAGACAGGGTGTTATCAATCGTCGTAAGAGAGGTTCAGGAATTGATGATATTCCTGACTTCAAGAATACAATGATGATGAAATCTATCGCAGAAGAGATGATGGAGAACTACGGATATCACGAAACACTTCGTAGAGTATTCTCTAAGGATAAGAAAATCTACTCACACTATGCATATAATCAGTGTTGTGCACAGTTTGATCAGGTTGGTTTCGGTCTTTCAGGATTCTCAAGTTACAGAGATAGATTTGACATCAATTCTTACAACTTCGATGAGTACTACAATATGATCGATGAAGGAAAGCTTCCTATCACACGTGCTTACAAGCATAGCACAGAAGAGAAGATCAGACAGAAGATCGTTCTTCCACTTAAGAACCAGTTCATCATCAAGAAGAGATTTGAGAAGAACTCTGGTGGATATAAGATCGATGATCTTTTCAAGAAGAAGAGAGCTGCTCTTACAGAGTATGGTCTTATTGAGGATACAGGCAATGACATTCGTCTTACAAATCTTGGACGTTTCGTTGCTGATGAGGTTTGCGAGTGCTTCAACTCAGATGAGCATAAGCCATTCCCAAGAGAAAGATATGCTGAAGGACCTCTTAATCCATACAACGATAACGAGATCTTTGATTAATGAATATATTTGTATGATTACAAAGGGCAGGGCGTGGAATCACACGCCCTGTTTTTTGTTATGGGCTGATTGAGGTTTTTATACAAAAGAGTCACCCCGTTGACATTTTCTTGACATTTTTTTTACAAAAGCAAGTGGGATTTTATAAAGGGATTTATTTATTATTGTTATTGGTAAAAAGAGACTCATAATGATTGGCGTTGATTAATGTCAGAAACGAATCAAGAGTTTCTAACGTATATAAGGAGGAGAATAATATGTCAGAAGAGAATAGAGATAAGAAGAAAAAGAGTAGTACCGGTAAAATGATTGCAATCATAGCTATCATCCTTGTTATCGGTGGACTTGTAATGTTCTTTGTTATGGGAGCAATTAAGAAATCTCATGAAGGTGGTCCTGGTCAGGGACCTGGACAGGGACCTGGAAAAAGAGACAGAGGAGCTATAGAGATCATTTATGATCAGGCTGAGGCAGAAGATTTCTACATTGCAGCATAATAAAAAAGAAAACAATGATTTATTTTTACTAAAGGAGAACTAAAATGTATATATTCAAAAATGCTTTCAAGAATATATCCAGATCTCTAGGCAGAAACATACTGATAGGTATTATAGTAACTGTGATCGCGGCTTCTTCATGCGTGGCACTTTCTATCAGAAAGTCTTCAGAGAATGCCAGACAGAGCAATATGGAGAATCTTAATATTACAGCTCATATCAATGTGGATAGAGCATATGTAATGGAAACGATTCAGAATAGTGGCGTGGATATGTCAGACAGATCTGCTATGCAGGAAGTACTGAAAGAGGCATCTGGTCTTTCACTTGATCAGATGCAGGAATATGCAGGTACAGAATATGTAGATAATTTCTATTATACAAATATGCTTATTCTGAATGGTAATGATGATCTTGCACCAATCGATCCAAATGCAGAAGTCAGCTCAGAAACGGATGCTGATGAGGAAGCAACTGACGAGACAACAGAGGAAACAACAGAAGCAGATCAGATGATGGACCCATCAATGCAGGGACCAGATGGTCAGATGCAGCCAGGTGGAGACATGCAGGGCGGTATGCAGGGCCCAGGAATGCAGCAGCAGGATCCTGAAACTATGATGGCAAGCATGGGTGACTTCAAGCTTACAGGTTTCAGTTCAGATGATGCTATGGAAGACTTTAATACTGGTGTTGCAACTATTAAAGAAGGTTCTATGTTTGATGAAGATACAGACGAGATGGTCTGTGTAGTTTCTTCAGAGCTTGCAACATATAACAGCATCAGTGTTGGTGATAAGATAACACTTCAGAATCTTCAGGATGAAGAAGAGACATACGAACTTGAGGTTGTTGGTATCTACAAGAACAGCGATTCTTCAAGCAGCATGTCAACAGGAAATGCAAACGATCCAGCAAATGAGATTCTTACATCTACAAAGGTTGTAGACAGTATAGTAGCTTCTTCAGCTGAGAATCAGGAAGAAGAAGATAAGCAGCTTAATGCTTCAACAACTGGTTCATTTGTTTTCAAGGATATGGATAGCTATGATGGATTTGAATCATATCTTAAGGATAAGGAAGGCGACAAGTATGTACTTACATCCAGCGATGTAGCTTCTTATGAAGCATCACTTGTTCCACTTGAAAATCTTAAGGATTTTGCTACAGCATTCCTTTTAGTTATTCTTGCAATCGGTGCTATCATCCTTGTAGTTCTGAACATGTTCAATATCCGTGAGAGAAAGTACGAGGTTGGTGTACTTACTGCAATCGGTATGCATAAATACAAAGTTGCACTTCAGTTCATGCTTGAAATATTCATCGTGACAATATTTGCAATTCTTATTGGTACAGGTATTGGAGCTGCAGCATCAGTTCCACTTACAAATAAACTCCTGGAGACACAGGTTGAGCAGCAGGAGTCAAGCCAGAATTCACAGCAGTCTAACTTCGGTAGAAGTGATCAGCAGCAGGGACCTGGCGGACAGCAGCAGGGACCCCAGGGTGGTCAGCAGATGAACCAGGGAACATTCACCAAGGGTGGAGATATTGTAGGACCTGTTAATTATATAGATTCAGTTAGTTATGCGGTTGATGGAGTGGTAGTACTTCAGATGGTTGGAATAGGTATTCTTCTTTCAATCATTTCCAGTCTGATAGCCATAATCTTCATCATGAGATATCAGCCGCTGAAGATACTGACAGAGAGAGATTAAGGAGGTGGGTTAAATGAGCGTACTTGAACTTGATAAGATAGCATATACATATGACAAAAAGACCTACGTGCTTAAGGATTTCTCTTGTAAGTTTGAAGCAGGTAAGGTATATGCCATCGTAGGTAAGTCCGGAGCTGGTAAGACAACACTTCTTTCACTCCTGGCAGGACTTGATAAACTGTCAGATGGCAAGATAATTTTCGACGGAAAAGACATAACAGATATTGATAAATATAAATATAGAAGTAATGATGTTGGAGTAGTATTTCAGAGCTACAATCTTCTTCCAAAGTTTACAGCAAGAGAGAATGTTGAACTTTCAATCGACCTGTCAAAGAAGAAGGTTAGCAATAAGAAGCAGCTGGCAATGGACCTCCTGAAGAAGGTTGGACTTTCTGAGGAGGAGGCAAACCGTAGAGTACTTAAGATCTCCGGTGGTCAGCAGCAGAGAGTGGCTATAGCAAGAGCAATTGCTTATGAGCCATCAGTAGTTTTGGCAGATGAGCCAACAGGTAACCTGGACCCAGAAAACCAGGATGCCATCATGGAAATCTTTAAGAAGATTGCGCACGAAGATAATAAGTGCGTTATCATAGTTACACACTCACAGGACGTTGCAAAACAAGCCGACGAAGTGTATGAGTTGAAAGGTAACAAATAAATCCATTGTTTTCATCAGCGGTGGGGCGTTGCAAGGAGTCAGTATGACGGAGGGTGCACGTCCCATCGCTACTTTTATGCCGTTTTTTGAAAACATGTATATAAGAAGTGATATAGAGATTATCACTTCTTTTTTTGGTCGTTTATACACAAAAATGGGTGATTATACATGATGATATGGACAATTATATGTTTTTTGGATACATAATGTAAGCACTTACAGTGAAGAGGTATTATGAATGAAACAACGATCGTTATTAATGACTTCATTGATTATTTTATGTGCAGTTTTTGTTGTAAAAATGCCATCTTATGCTATGGAATATTACTACGATGATAATGGTAGAGTATCAAAGGTTGTCCATGATGATGGAAGTGTTACAACGTATAAATATGACAAAAACGGAAACATTATATCTGTAGATACGACATATAGTAAAACTGACGAAAGTATTGGTTCTGATACATCGCAGAGTTCGACATCTGGAGAAAAGATGGATGAATACATTAATATTGACACATCAGTTCCAGAAAATGAAAATTTAGGTTCAAATAATTCGAATAAGGATTTGCAAACAAATAAGAATAATAACCTGGATAAAAGTAATAAAGATAATAATGCTGATAATTCTTCAAATGATGTAACGAATAATAATGATCCGGCAAAGGATAAAAACAGTATCTTTACTGGTGACAATGCTTATATAATACCGGTTGCATTTTTGCTAGTTATATCATTGGCTGGGATTATTATAGTTTTGAAAAAGAGAAATGAAGAACATTAGGGGTAGGTAATGAAAATTCGTAGGGTGTATAAAAAGGTGATTGCTATGACTATGGTGGCGTTAATGCTGCCATGGTCTTCTTTTGTCTATGGGACAAATGTTGAGGCGGCATCAAAAGAGAAGGGTGATATTTTAGAAGAAGATTATAAATTACAAAACAGTATATTAAACGATGAAGAAGCATCTCCAAACGATGCTTCTTCTGTTCAGAAGAGAAGTCTATCCTCATCACAGGAAGAAAACATAGAATATGACTCTCTTATCGTTAACAGTTCTTTAACCCTGTCGGAAGATATGGAGGTTTCTGATGTTGAAATTGACGAGAGCCGTTCTTTAAACCTGAATGGACATAGACTTACTGTTTATGGTGATTTTAAGATGAATAAAAACAGTAATATTTCTTTTAATAATGGAGCTATTTTTATTACTGGAAGTCTAAATGCATATCCAGATAATGGATTTGTAACTATAAATATGAAGGATGCGGCGGATTATCTTTATGTTGAGAAAGATTTTAATTTAAAAAATGGTATTGATAACATATCCAACGGAACAATTGAAGCAAAAGGTGATATAAAGCTTTGTAATCTGTTTAATGCATATAAGAATAATACATTTATTTTCTCTGGCTACAATATGCAAACACTCACAATGACCGGTGGGACATTTAACAAGGTTGTTTTAAGTAATACAAGCGAAGAAGGAATACTTGTAAAGGATTCTTTTAACTATCAGAGTCTAACAAATAATGGATGTAAAATTACAATAGAAAATAATGAGGGTATATTCGGATATACACTTGAAGAAGACGAAGAGTATGATGAACTTCTTATGCTTGGAGCAGGAACACTTGACCTAAATGGTCATACACTTACTGTTAATAGTGATTTTATACATTCTGGTGGTACAGTAAAACTCAGTGGTGGAAGCCTTATTATTAATGGTAATTATAGAATACAGAAGAGAACTGTCGAAGAGGATGAGGTTGTTTACGGTAGAGCAAAATCTACTCTTATTATGAATAATCCTGAAGACCTTGTTCAGATACAGGGTGACTTAATAGTAGAAAATTCAACTAGTAATTACACTTCGGTATCTAATGGTTCTATTGTTGTGTCAGGTAATATTCAGTATTTGACAGGAAAGAATACATATGGACTTAGTACATCAGCTGATAATAAGTTGATTCTATCTTCTGAATATCCTCAGGTTATTGATGCTAAAAATGGTGGAGTTCATAATATATATCTTGAAAACACTTCGGAAGAAGGCGTTTCTTTTGTTGATACAGTTGGAGTATCTGGAGTCTTTGATCAGGGAGAGTCAGTATTTTCAGGAAATATTAAAGTGGCCGGAGATACAAACTTTATTCAAGGTACATATACAGGCGACTTAACTGTATCAAATAAATCGACTATATCTGGCAATCTAAATCTCATTGGAAATCTGACGGTTAATTCGGAACTCACGATTTCAGATTCTCTTTCCGTATCAGGAAATATTTATCAGAATAATAAAATTAATGCATATGGTGACCTGAGTGTATCAGGGGATATTATATCTGAAAGTGCACTTAATAATATCTATTGTAGTGATTCCAACATTACTATTGGCGGAAACGCTGAAAATGTTGTTTTTGATATGTCCTACGCTGATGCATATGTTTTAGTTAATGGAAACTATACGTCTACCTACGGATACACAAATACTCCTATGAGTAATGGAACCCTTGAAGTAAAGGGTGATATTAATTGTTCGACATTTAAAGCTGGAGGAGACCATAGATTACTTCTTTCAGGGGACAGCCTTCAGACTATATCCAACTCAGAAAAAATGACTCTTGCCACACTTGAACTGGATAATCATTCAGAGGATGGAGTTTTTTTTGAAAAAATTGTTAATAAATCTCAATTAATAAGAAATGGTTGTCGCCTTAGATATGGTGACCTTGAAGGTGAGTTTGGATGGACTCTTGAAGAGGATGAAATATATAATGGAGACCTTGTTATTATAGATGATACGCTGGATTTAAATGGTCACACACTTACTGTTAATGGTGATCTTATTCAAATGTCAGGGAATCTACTGGTTAATGGTGGAACACTTACTGTAAATGGCGATTATCGTATGCAGACAAGATCTTTAGATGAAGATAATTCGGAAGAGTATGTCTATAATACATCGTCATCATCGCTCACGATGAAAAATCAAAATGATATTGTGGATATAAATGGAGATTTCTATATTTATACAACTGCTGATAATAGTCAGAGTATTCTCTCGGGTGCTATTAATTTATCTGGAAATTTATATAAACCATATAACAGTAGCTTTTCATTAAAAAGTGAAGCAAAGCTTGTTTTGGATGGAAATGATGAACAGATAATTGATACTTATAATAATAGTCTTAGTGTTTCAGTTTTAGATATATCGAATGCCAATACTATTAAATCCTCAAATTTTTATGTTACTGGCAAACTGATTTCTGACAAAGATGTAAAAACTGAGGATACAATTATATCTTTAAGTGAATTTGCCAAACTTGAAGGAAATGGTATTAATGGATCTTTAAAAACCTATTTTTTAAGGATAGAGTCTGATTTTGAGGTTGGGGGCGATTTAACTGCTTCGTTAAGTGCAAATATAAAAGGAAAACTAACAGTAAATGGGGATTTATATGTTGGTGGCCAAATTTACCTGTATGATGAACTAGATTTAAAAGGAAAATTGATGCCTGCATCTTCATATTCTACTTCAAAAGTAAATTTATATTTGTATGAAAATGCTAATTGGAATGTTGCCGGCGAGATAAATTCAAGAGTTCTTATTACTCCGTCATTCTACGGTGATAATGCAGAAATGCATGTTAAAGATTTTACGTTTAATAATGGTTCTTACACTAAAGGAACGATATATGTGAGTGGTGACTTTATCAGTTCAAACTTTAAAGCTACAGGAACTAACAAAGTTATTCTGAATGGAGACTCCCTTCAAACAATAGATATAGGCAGTTCTTCCAGATTTGCAACACTCGAATTGGATAACCACAGTGATGAAGGTGTGCTATCAAAGACATTTTTTGAAAAAGATGAATTAATACTTAATGGCTGCAAATTCAGATATGAAGGAATAGACGGAATAGTCGGATATAAGCTTACACAAGATGAAACCATAGAAGGTGATCTTGTAATTCTGGAAGGCGATATGGACCTGAACGGACATACTCTTACTGTGACAGGAGATGTTATCCAGATAGCAGGAGATATGAAGATTAATGGTGGAAAGTTGGTTGTTGGCGGAGACTACCGTCAGCAGACCAGACAGGAAATAGATGGTGAGTATATTTATTCGACCGGTAAATCGTCCCTTACAATGAAAAACAGCAGAGACACTGTTGAGATTGCAGGCAGCTTCATATCTAATACAAATCAGAATAACAGTAAAAAGATAATTAACGGACGCATGACTGTGGGTGGTGACTTTAATGTAACAAACTCTAGTTTTATTCCTGCAGATTCTTTTGTGCTGGAGTTTTCTTCTGGAAAAACTCATAACATCTCCGCTTCAAATAACACAAAAATACCGGTGCTATATGTTGCTGACGGAAGTAAAACCATTCTGAAAGGCGGAAGTCTGAGTGTCACAAAGACCGTCGATATAGGAAATACCTTATCGAATACAGATATAACACTGACTAGTGGCACAAATCTTATTGGAGATATATTTAGTGGTAATCTCACAATTAATAATTCTTCATTCACCAATAATTTAATTGTAAATGGTAATCTGACTTTATATACCAATGTATCAGGAAATATAACTGTAAACGGAAATGTTTCCGGAAGTCCAACTGTTTCAGGAAATGTAGTAGTAAATGGAAATGCCAGCTTCTCAAGCGTAACTATGAGTGGTGGCAGTCTTGATGTGTCCGGAGACTATAAATCTTCATCTATTACAATGAAAAATTCTGGTGATTTAATAAAGGTTGGAGGGAGCTTTAAGCATACTAATGGTTCATGCAGAATAACGAACGGAACAATTGAAATAGGTGGAGACGTTCTTTTTGAGAGTACAGGTTTTAATGCGAGTGGTGAAAACAAAGTTATTCTTACAGGAGACTCAAAACAGGTTCTTTCCTGTGACAATGGAAGTTTTGCTACTCTAGAACTACAGAACTACAGCTCCGATGGTATATACTCCGAAAATATGCTCCTTTATCAAAATCTTATAAAGAATGGATGTAAGCTGACATATGGTTTTGGAGAAGCTATGTCAGGGTTTACTCTTGAAGGAGACTACGTTCATAGTGGTGACTTTTATCTTATAGATGATGTTCTTGATTTAAATGGTCATACACTTACTATTGATGGCAATCTTATCCATAGCGGTGGAACTATAAAGATAAATAACGGAAAACTTATCGTAAAGGGAGACCTGAGAGAGCAGAAAACAAATGGAGAAAGCTTCGCAGAAGGTCTTGGCATACTTGATATGTCTGATAAAAATGATGAAGTTACTATTTACGGTGATCTTTATCTTGATTCATCTAAAACTGAAAAGATGATTGGTGGTTCTATCAGATTATATGGTGATCTTCTTAGAACTATAAATGCAAGTAAACTTTCGTTTGGTACTAATATAATTCTTGTGGGCGCAGAGCAGCAGTCTGTAAACAGTAATATTCAGGGTCTAGCATCACTTGAGATTAATAATGAAAGTGGTGTTTCGTTTGGATATAACAAGTTTGAAGTATCAAAGCATCTAAGTAAAACATATGATGGTCCACTCCAGATGATCTATGTATCTGACCTAAATGCTGTTGGTTCATATTATAAGGGTAATATATATCTAAATGGACCATGTTCATTTGAAAAAGATATACAGATAGACGGAATTTTTATATGTGCAAATCTGCTGGATTTAAATGATCATTCACTTATCACAAACGATATGACAATCATATATTCTGGATATCTGAAGATGGATTCCAGTAGCGACTATATTTCTGTACAGAATAATCTTGTGATAGATGGTATGGGTAGCAGCTCAGCTGAATCTATTCTGACTGACGGAACTATTGAAGTAAATGGCAATCTTATTTGTAACAGAGATTATTACTTCGAAGCTGAAGGAAATCATAAAGTTATAATCACACCAGCCAGAAGTGCCATCAGTAGTTCTTATCGACAGACTATTTCTTTCAGTGATAATGCGAATAGGACGAGTAAACTAAGTACACTTATCCTACGAGGAAAAGAAGGTGCATTCAATATAGCCAATGATCCTGAAAGTGTAGCAGATGAGATTATCTATGAATATCCGGAAGCAGAGGATATGGTTCCAGTAACTAATCTTTCGGCTACAGAAATATCTGAAACAAAAATAACTATAGCTTTTGAAGATCCTAATGTTTCTCCTAAAGCTTCATGCTATGAGGTTTATAGAAATGGTGTTAAGGCTGGAGTTACATCAACACTCAGTTTCAAGGATACTGGTCTCACCCCTAATACTATTTATAGATATACGGTTTATGCTGTAGATAAATACTGGAATCTTACAGATCCTTCCGAAGAACTTGAAGTAAATACAGCTAGTGATGTTACGCCTCCAACAGTTCCTGGCAGTCTTGAGATAAGCGCCAGAACAGGAAATAGTATAACTATAAGTTGGGATGCATCTAAAGATAATATAGATACACCAACATATACCGTATATAGAAACGGCGAGACGGTAGCAACAGGTGTTACAGATACAGAATATATCGACACCGATGTTAAGAAGGATGAAATATATACATATAAGGTTACAGCCGTAGATAAATCTGGAAATGAATCTGAGACATCTGAAGATGTTACTACAACTACCTCTATTCCTATCATAAACAGGGTAGAACCTGATGACATGGAAAGAATTGGTGGCGACAGTGTAGAACTTAAAGTCTTCTATAAGAATTACGGTAGAGATAGTATAAATACAGTAGATATAGAAGTGATGCAGGATGGAGAGTGGACTAAGATAAACAGCAGTCCACTTGGTCAGATAACCTATAACAGTTCAGAATACTATTCAAAATATACCTGGAATATAGAAAGCTACGCATCTGATGTTGCAGTTATAAGATATATACTTACAGATTCATCCGGTGCTCAGGATATATATGAAACAGAGTATGAGATCGACCATACAGCACCTGACGATGTAGAGGATTTAAGAGCTGAAGATAATAACGGAGTGATAGAGCTTTCCTGGAAGATATCCGGAGAAAGCGATTTATCATGCTACAAAGTTTATAGATGTATAGAGGGTGCATCTGAAAACGAAGTTTATAGTAGAGTTGCTACTATAGATGACAGGTATAATGTAACATACTCTGATAACACACTTACGAGTGGACAGACTGCCAGATATATAGTAACTGCAGTTGATGACCTTGGTAATGAGAGTAAACTAGTTAATCCTGTTACTATCATTTCTGGAGAAGACAACTCTGCTCCTGAAGTAACTGATATGGAGCCTGTTAATGGAAAACTCTCTGGTGAAGCTAAGATTACAGCATATGCAACTGATAATATCGCATTAGACAGCATATTGTTTTATATAAAGGGAGAAGAGGATTCAGACTGGAGAGATCTGGGAGTATGTACAGATCTGAAAGAAAGCAACGGTATATATACTGGAAGTATAAGTTTTGATACGACCTTATTTAGTGATGGGACTTATTATGTAGGTGCTGTTGCAGTAGATACTAGTGGAAATATAAATGAAGACGATTACTTCCTTAGATATGTAATTGATAATACTGGTACAGATAAAATACTTATCAATAACACAAAGGTTGGTTCTACATATGTTCAGCTTATGTGGGATGATGTAAGTGATGATGATTTTTCATATTTCCTAGTAGAAAAGAAATCATCGGATGGCAGCTATAATGAGATTGCAAAGGAGCGTTCACTAACAGGATGTACCATTAAAGGACTTGCTCCAGAAACAGAATATACCTTCAGAGTATGTGGTGTAGATGATGCAGGAAATAAAGGTGAATATTCGGAAGAGGTTACAGTTACAACAAGTAGCGACACAACAAAACCTATTATTACTGCTCTTTATCCGCAGCAGGGCAGAATTAGGGATTATCTGAATTTGCAGATAACAGCGTCAGATAATGACAGCCTATCCTTAATTTCCTGGAGCATCAGTTTTGATGGAGATCAGTTCACGGAACTACATACAGAAGAGACTGCATCACAAAGTGGTTCTTATTATTATATTCTTGATATTTCTGATACAGAACAGTATCCGGAAGGTGATATTTATATAAAGTCTGAGGTATATGATCAGGCAGGTAATAAAAATGCTTTTTCTGCAGATGGTTCTGAAATGGTAATGAAGTATACCATTGATAGAACAGCTCCTGCTGCAGTAAGCAATGTATATGCAAAAGCATATGATGGCTACATTGAACTAAACTGGGACGAAGGAACAGAAGAAGATATAGTCAGCTACATGGTATATAGAGCTGATACAGATAATGGTGTTTATGGTCTTCAGGATGAAGGGGCGTTTCTTAATTATTATGATGCAGATATGGAGCCAGGTAAAAGCTATGAATACTATGTTATAGCAGTAGATGAGGCTGGAAACAGGTCGGATAAATCTAATATATCTATTGCTACTGCATCTCCAGATGAAACAGCTCCAAGAATTGCGGGTGTATCCCCATCTGATACTCAGATAGGAGCTGAAACAACGTTTTCTATTATAGCTCTTGATAATTCGAAACTTGATAAGATCAGAACTTATTATAGGGCATCAGACACAGATAACTGGATAAAGATAGACGAAACAGAAGTAAGTGCAAGAACTGAATGGATAGAATTTACCTATGATTTCTCCAATGAAGGTGAAGGAGAACTCCAGTTTAAAACAAACTGTATTGATGCAAGCGGTAATGTGAGCGCCGATTATCTTTATAAAAATGATCTGGATAAAACCCCACCTAAGGGTGAATTAACAGTTGTAAATAGTAATTTTGAAATATATCTGGGAATCACACATGACCTTAGTGAAACTGATGTATCTTATTACGAGATTTATAAGAGTGAGCTTTCTAAGAGTGGAAATAACACCGCTTTCTTTAAAAATGCAAAGAGTATTCAGAAGATTTCTGCCAAAACCGATGAAGTGATAGATGAACTGGATAAACTCGGCGTGTGGTATGTAGATACAGATGTCAAACCACATACAGCGTACCGCTACGCGGTCAAGGTTTATGACAGTGTTGGTAATTATTCCTGGACTAATATATCAAATGGTATATGTGGAGATATCGATACGGTAGCTCCAACTATTGTCGTGCCAGAAAAGATAACTGTAGTGCAGGGAATGGAAGCAAAGCTTGATGCTGGGGAATGTTATGACAATGTCAGAATAAAGAGCATTAAGTGGGATATGGGTAATGGAGACACAGTATATGGCTCCAGACCAAAGTATAAATATAGTAAAACTGGTAAATATAAAGCAAAACTAATTATTACAGATACATCAAATAACGTTTCCGAAGCGGAAATAGAAATACAGGTAAAGGAACAGTCAAACACAGGAGTTTGTAATCTAACTGTAGTTGACTATAACGGAGTTCCTATACCTTATGCATACGTATATGTAAATTCTGGAAGTGACAGTAATAAATCCTATATGACAGATGCCGAAGGAAAAGTAAGTCTTTGCTATAAAGCAGGAAAATATAAGATTGCTACATTTAAGGATGGTTACCTACCGGAAGAAAGTGAATATACCATAACCAACATGAAGACCACCGAAGAGATACTGGCTCTTTCAAGTGGCGAAGTAGTAGTTGGTGATTTTGAAGTGCATAGAATGACTATCCAGGAGATAGTAGATGCAGGAGTAGACTTATCAAGTCCTGCAAATCTAAATACATATACATTTAAGACAACTCTTACTTTCCAGAAGACTCCTATCCCTATTGTAGTGGAAGAACTTGAGGGTGGTATAGACCAGTCACAAAATGAAGGTACTTCAGGAGGTTTTGGCACACCTAACTTTGAAATAGGATGGGGTGGTAAAGAAGAAAAGAAGGCAACAGGTAATGCTAAACTGATTAATGCATCAGAAGATGTTATGAATGTAGAACCTGTACCAGTTCTTGCCGTAATGACAACAACCCAGTCCATTTCATGGCTTAAATCCATGTACTCTGCAACACTTACCATTACTAACATGGCTGACAGTAAGTATGTACTTGAGGATTCTACCGGAACTATAAAGCTTCCGGATGGAGTTTCTCTTGCTGTAATGGATGCATCAAAGACTGGAAGTAAGTATCAGAGTCTTTCTATAGACATGGGAGATATATCCGGACAGACATCACAGAGCGTGAGCTGGACTCTTAAGGGTGATAAGACAGGACGCTATGATATAGATGCCACATTCAGCAGTGTGCTGACACCTTTTAATGTTCCTGTCACCAAAACATTCAGAGCAAACACAGATATAGAAGTAGATAATAGCGACATCGAGATAAAAGTAATGCCAGAATCTGCCTTTTATCTGGGTGAAGATTATTATGTGCATTTTTCTATAACAAATAGGGGAGAGGATCTATATAATTTCACAACAAGTATCGGAGATTACAGGGTTCCTAATGAACGAGAAGTTGTATATATAATGGATCCTGATACAGAGGAGATAACAAGTACAGAAGAAACGGGTGGCGGACTTAAATATAAGCTTGGCATATCAGACCAGCTTTACCAGATGCCTGTACTTTCCGGCTCAGATTCTGTAACCATTCCTACGCTTAAGAGTGGAGATACCATTTACGGTACATGGAAATATATGGAAGGTGACTACACAGGTGACGGCTTTAGTGGTGACTTCCAGAAAGAATACTTTAAACTGATAGATTCCATGGTAGAAGTAATAGAGGGAGAGAACCTTGGGGTAAGTGTTGAGGTCACACCTATTTCTTCACATGTATCCAAGATTATAAAGACCTACTATCAGGAAGAGGATATAAACATAAGTACAGGAGACCCTGTTGATATGACTAGTGGTGCATTTACAGATTCCATAAATATGTTGTCTCTTTCTGGAAAAGATAATCTGGATTATATACTCTCGTATGATTCGGTTACAGCAGCAGAGTCCTTAAATAATTACGATTATAATGAGCAGAATAATCCTTTAGGTACTGGTTGGGTTGGAAGCTTTAGTTCATATATAAAAGAAGAAAACGGACTTATTAAATACTATTCAAATCCTTATGCTTATTCAGCTTTTATTTCTGAGGATTCTTATAATGGCAAGCTTTATGGTGAAAAAACATCTGATGGAAGTTTCAGTCTTGGGGATGCTGATAGTAGTAGTGATATAACATTTGTCAGTGCTACTCATGGAATGGAAGGTTACAAGCTTACAAGACATAGTGACGGGACATACGAACTCACATCTCCAGCCGGTGAAGTGCTTTCTTATGACACAGAAGGAAGATTATCTGAAATCAAAACGGAGGATGGTTCTAAGTCATCTGTTTCTTATACAGAGCACCAGCAGATTATCACAGAAGAAATATCCGGTAACAGAATAGTAATAACATCAAATGACGACGGAAAAATTATTTCCATAAGTGATGGAGGAGACAAGGTAACAAGAATTACCTATAGCGGCGACGATATAGTATCTATAACAGATGCTATTGGAAGAGTTACTTATTTTGAATATGATGATAGTCACAGAATAATTTCAGAAATTAATAATGCCGGAACTAAGTTTATCCAGAATGAATACGATGACGCAGGTAGAATAGTCGCACAGACAGATTCTCTGGGAAAAGAAATGGCATTTAATTATTCTGAAACAGAAAGTGGTGGACTTAAGTTTACAGCCACTACAACTGCAGAAGGATTGGAGCCTTTAACAAAAGAAGTAACAACTGACGCCAGGGGAAGAGTTGTTTCAGTTCTTAACGAATCCGGGTCTAAAGAAAGCTATAGTTATGACAAGGATGGAAATATAGAATCAACTGTAGATGGTTACGGTAATACAACTACTTTCACTCATGACTCTGAAGGCAGACTCACTAAATCAAACGGAATATCCGGTCAGAATTATACGGTTGATTATGATGATAAAGGAAATGTATCCTCTATCACATCAGATGGCGATACTGCTATTTACAGATATGATGATTCAAATAAACTAATATATTCAAAGGTATTTGGTGCTGAGACAAACTATACCTATAACGCTGAAAATCTTCTTATAAAAGAGGAAAGAGTTGGTAAGGGAGTAAAGAACTATAACTATGAAAACGGAGTTCTTGTATCTTCAACTGATGAACTGGGTAAAGTAACAGGTTATAAGTTTGATAATGCAGGAAACCTTATAGAACTAACATCTTCTGATGGCTCCAAATTTACATACACTTATAATGCAGTTAATCAGAAGATTTCTGAAACTGACGCTAAAGGAAACACAACTTATTATACCTATAATGACCTGAATCTTCTTTCCGCGATGACTGATGCTTTAGGAAATAAAACATCATATGAATATGATTCCCTTGGAAATCTTACAAAAGAAGTAAGAGCAGATGGCAGTGTTATAGAATACAAGAATGATGTGATGGGTAATCCAGTAGAGGTGATTTATCCTGACGGGGTTACTTATAAATATGAATATGATTCCTGTGGAAATAATACTAAGATCATTTATCCTGATGGAACTACAGAGGAATTTACATATGATTCAAATGGAAATGTAACATCAGCAAAAGACCAGAAGGGAAATGTAACTACTTATTCACAGAATAATGCTGTGGAGAAACTTGGTTCTGTAACGGATAGCTACGGTAATAGTATTTCTTATACATTTGATGCGCAGGGAAGAACAAAGTCTGTATCAATGTCTCAGGGACTTATTGATACTTATACATTTGATTCTAGAGGAAATGTTAAAACCTATACAGATACTCTTGGAAATGTAACAAAGTATGACTATAACCAGTGGGGAGAACTGCTGAGCTTAGAAGACGCAAATGGCAATGAAACTAAGTTTACTTATGATGCAGCCGGAAACTGTGTGGAAAAGAAAACTCCTGAGGGACTTGATATCTTCTATACCAATGATGATTGTTACAATATAACAAGCGTTAAAACCAAGGTTCAGGGTAAAGATGTAGAAGAAAAGTATAGTTACGATGCCATGGGTAATGTCCTTACCTATACAGATGCTATGGGCAGAGTCACAACCTATACTTATGACGTGCTTAACCGTCCCGTAACAGAAAAGACACCTGACGGTATTACTACAAGTCTTGAATATGATACTCTTGGAAATATAGTAAAAGAAATAAAATCAGATGGTTCCAGTGTAACTGCTGAATATGACAGTGCCGGAAGAGTCATCTCTATAACTCAGAAAGGTAGTATCGATAAGGAAAAGTCAAAGATATATTCCTATAGCTACGATTCCATGGATAGGTTAACATCGAGTGTTGATCCAATGCAGGGAGAGACTAGTCAGGCCTACGACGAACTGGGTAATGTGACTTCTGTAACTGATGCTATGGGAGGAACAACTACCTATACTTATGATAAAACATCAAGACTCCTTTCTGAAACTAATGCCATCGGAGCAACTAAGAAGTATACATATGATGATAAAGGAAACCTTGCGACTGAGGAAAATGCGAGAGGCGATAAAACCACTTACGAATATGACGATTTTAATCGTCTGATAAAGATAAGTGATAAAGCTGGAACAGTTGTCTATACCTATGATAATAACAGCAACATTACTTCTATTTCTGATGAATCAGGAACCATAACAAAAGAATACGACTTGCTTAACAGAGTGACTAGCGTTACAGATGCCAATGGAAGGACTGTTAAGTATTCTTATGATGAGCTTGGAAATATTCTGAGCCTTACCTATCCGGGAGGAGAGATAGTAAGATACGAATACTATCTGGATGGACAGCTGAAGTCTGTGATAGATAGTTCGGGTAACAAGACAAGCTATGAGTATGATTCTGCTGGAAGACTGATTAAGACTACTAATCCAGATGGAAGTACGGTAGAGGAAAGCTATGATAAATCGGGAAATCTGAAGACAAAGATTGATAAATCTTCTTCAGGGGAAGTCATCCTTAGCTACGAGTATGGTTATGACGGCTTTGGAAATATAACCTCTATAAAGGATAAAATCACAACTGATACAGAGATATATAGTGCTGAACCAAACGATGGTCCGGAAGAAAACTCTGTATCTATGGAATATGACGCCGCCAATAGACTTATTTCTTTCAACGGAGAAGAAGTAAAGTACGATAAAGATGGCAACATGATCTACGGTCCTCTTGATGGAGAGATGGTAGAATTTGAGTATGATTGCAGAAACAGACTTACTAAAGCCGGTAATGTTACATACAGCTATGATGCAGAAAACCTTAGAATAGCAGCACATTACGAAGACTACACTGAAGAATATGTTCTTGACAGAGTTGCTTCACCTAACAGAACGCTTCAGATAGTCAGAACAGATAAATCAGAAACAAATAAAAAGAAAACAAACTACTACTATGGTATAGGAATGATATACGAGAGGTCAGACATAGATACTCTTATATATCACTATGATCATCTGGGTAGTACGAGAAAGATAACAGACAAGACAGGCAAGCTCCGATATGCGTTTAAGTATGATACATACGGAGAACTCCTGTCTATTTGGGATGGAGATGAATCTGAGTTTTATGAAGGTTCAGTTTCTGATAGAATAGAAGACATAAACCGCAGCAGACCTATTAGGTTCTTGTATAATGGTGCACTGGGAGTAATAACAGACAATAATAACCTCTACTATATGCGGCAACGTTATTATAATCCTGCAATCAAGAGGTTTATCAATCAGGATGTACTGATCGGACATATAACAAACAGTCAGAGTCTTAACAGATATGCATATGTACAGGGCAATCCTGTAAGCTTTACAGATCCATTTGGACTTAATCCGATAGAAATAATAAAATCATACTCAGGGGTACTTCATGACGTTCTTAACGTAGCAAGTATAGTGCCTGGACCAGTTGGTGCAGTAACAGGTATGATAAATGCAGGACTGTATGGTTTAGAAGGAAACTACTCAGCCGCTGCAAAGTGTGCAGTTCAGGCAGGACTTACAGCTTTTGTAGGTCCTCTTGCAGGTGCTGCGGTTGGTGGACTCTGTAAGCTAAGTAAAACAGCCCGAGTTATAACGTCCATTGCTGCAATAGGTGCTGGAATGTATACTGTAGGAACATCAGCTTATGATCTATATGATAACTCAATGGATCTAGTTGATGCCATAACAAGTGAGAAAGGCGCAAGTGCTTCTGAAATATTCCACTACTTTAGTAATATGATCGTAAGCACCGCAGGCATTGCATATGGTGTTAATGGTATAGCCGGTGGTATTGGTGGCCTAACTAACCAGTGCTTTGTTGCCGGAACAAAGGTAAAAACCGAAGATGGTGACAAGAATATAGAAGAAATAGAGGTTGGTGATAAGGTTTATTCCTGTAAACCGGAAACAGGAGAAACAGGACTTAAAGAAGTTAAACAAACCTTCGTAAACGAGACCGACACTATAGTACATCTGGAAATATCCAACAAAGATAAAATTGATGTAGTTCAAATAGATACAACTGAAAAACATCCATTCTATGTAGTGGATTACGGTTTCAAGTACGCATCAGAGTTACAAATTGGAGACAAGGTACAGTCTCAAAGCGGAGATATTTACGAGATATCTGATACTTCTATAGAATACTTAGCTGAACCTATTAAAGTATATAACTTTGAAGTAGAGGATTGGCATACATACTATGTGACTAGTGATGGAATCCTAGTCCATAATATGTGTAAAACATCTCCAAACGCATCAGATAATTCGTCGGATAAAACAAGTGATACTGTAAAAGCACAAGAGACTACTGCGGTAGCAACTGCTGAAACACCAGTAAGTAAGGGTGGAAGTGGTTCAATCAATGATTTGACACCAAATCAAGGGTATTCATCTTTTAAGGATTTGAAAAAGAATATTGGAAGTGCAGGTGATGGAAATGATTGGCACCACATTGTGGAACAATCACAAATAAATAAATCAGGTTTTAGCCCTGAGCAGATTCATAATACAAATAATATAATTGCGGTTGACCATGCAACGCACATGAGAATAACTGGATATTACAATACTAAGAGTTTTGATTTTACAAATGGATTATCAGTTAGAGATTGGCTTGCAGGACAAAGCTATGAAGAACAATATAGTTTTGGATTAGATATATTAAAAAGGTTTGGGGTGATAGAATGAAAAATTATACTGTCGATGAAATTATAGAAATATATGAAAAATCAGGTAAATTGATGTACGATGCAACTTTATCTGGCGATTATAAAACAAATAATAGAGAAGGTAAAAGGTTAACTAAAATATATAAACTATTTGAATTAAATTATGAATTTGGATATCAGTGCATTGATAAATTGATTAAAAGTAATAATGTAGTAATTAAAACAAAGGCGGCGGCATATTGTCTTTCAATGAATTATAATATTGATTATGCAGTATCAGTTTTACAAGAAATAGCTGATAATCCAGATAATGGTATTTTTGGATTTAATGCAGAGATGACATTAAAGGTATGGAGAAAAAATGGTTACTTAAAAATCTATTAATAATAATTGATTATCACCTATGGTATACAGAGATTGGAGGTGGCAACAAGTGGTTAAATACGGACAGTGTGTTGGATATGTTGTTCCTTTTTTTAAGCGGGGAAAACATAAAAGAGAATCTTGAATTAAGTGATATGGAGGTTTATTGGGGGATAATGGGCCAAGTAATGAATCAAATATTGTAAATCAAGTAGTTCTTATAATAAGAGAGGAGGTAGATGTATTATTTAATACATTATTAAAAAATGGAATTTAAAGTGGCAAAAGTATTATCATCCCGTGAATTCTATAAAATGATTGGAGTTTTAGATGAAATATTATTATCGGATGAAACTTTTATATTAGATCTTTCAGAAGTGATGAGAATAGATGCGGTTGTAATACCTAATCTTCTATTTGCTGGGAAATATATAGAAAAAAAGACGGGAAATATTCCTTTTATCAGACTTGGAGAGGATTGGAATGCTGGATATATAAAAAACTATTTATCTAATATAAATTTTTATGAGTTATCAAATGAATTTTATTATTATGAAAATGAGGATATGAAGTATGGGGGACTTGTCGGGAAAAAAATGGATAGACGAAACACTACCCAACGGTTTGATTATTCTTGTGGTTTGATGGAGGCTCAGAGAAGGCTATACTATGGTTTGATGCCATATATTGAAGAATATTTGAAGACATTTGATGTTTACAATGATAGTGTTCAAGGTATATTTGTCGATTCTGTATTTAAACAAAATGACATTTCATACTTACTGAGTGAAATGATAGAAAACTCTTTCGAGTATGCAAAGTCGGACAATATAATAACAGTACAATCAAATTATAAAAAGGGGAAAATCTTTATATCAGCCTCTGATTTTGGTATGGGTTTTTATCAGGCTATGATTAGTGGTAAGAATATGGATGATGCTGGAAATTTTCTCGTAAAACCTGGAAAGCTAGGTGATGCAGGAGTCAATATTTTAGAGCGATATCCTAAGAATGAAGAAGAAGCAATAATTATCGGATTATACAAAAGGATGAAGAGTAAAAAGTATGGTTTATATAACATCGTAAAAAAAGTTTTGGAATTAAATGGAATCGTTAGAATTCATTCACAAAATAGACAAATAATATTAACTAGTCGATTAATGGAAGAATTTTTAGATGGAACATTATCCTATACATATAATAATTATAGAGGTTACAATATTATTTCGACAAAAGAATTTGATGGAGTTCATTATGAGTTAGAATTACCACTAAGTATTTATAGTCAGGAGAATTGATAATATGTATGTTATAAAAGATACTAAGTTTATTTTAATACCTTTGGCTTTCAATGAATTTTGTAATGATATTTCTTCATTAAGAGATTCATCTAAATATGTTGGTAAAATTCATAGTAGAAGAATTGTTGATAAAAATGTGTTGACAGATGTGATTAATTATTGTGCTTGTAATGATGATGTTCCAATCGTTATCGATATGAATAATATAATAAGCTATTGTAATAGAGATTTTAATAGATTATTAAGTCTTTCGTGTTCTAAAATTATAATAACGAGAATAGATATTAATTTGATTGATAGAGTGAATGAAGATTTGAAAGGACACTATATTAAAAATAAAAATGCATTATGTTCATCTGATGAAATGGTTGATTTTTATAAGCATAATAAAGATGATATCACTAATATTGATCATATAGAGATATTGAATGTTGTGCAGTGGATGAAACAATGTGTAAATAAAGAAAATATAACAGAATTGCGACCATTAGATTCTTCTGGAGTATTTTGTAATATGTATATAAATGTTAAAAAACTATTTGTAGACCCATTAAATTATTATTATGTAATCTATCAGATGATATGTATGATAGATAATAGCAATATTGCTTTTGATGCTTTGGTAAGTGTGAGTAGAAATGGGGCAAATATTGCTGAAATTATTGGATGGCTTCTTAATAAAAAAGTGATATATTGTCCAAGTTTAGGACCGAAGTTTTCTTTGGCTACGTACATGGTAGAGAATAAAATACGTAAAAATGGAAAATATGTTTATATTTTTGATTTTATGTGTCTTGGAACTGAGGCAAAAATGTTAAACGCACTGTTAAGTTTTGCTGGAGCGAATTTAGTTGGAGGATTTGGTATTGCTAATTATATTGATTTGGAACAAAGGTATCAGTTTAGCGTTATAAATAAGATGAATAGTTTAATTGATGTTCAAAGAGAAAAAATAGGATACAGAATTGCGGGATCAAAAGAAGAAATAGGAGATATGCTTGTAGAGGAGAAGGAAGAGTATGGTACAAGATTATTTGAAGTATGAATGTATAGATAGGATGGATGCAAATTATAAGGAAAGATTTATCAAAATAGTAGAAGAATACGGGCCTCGTCTCAACAAGTATATTGCTGATAATGGGGCGGTTTATACTCTTCATGACTTTGATCATCATTGTTGTAATATATATAAAATTATCAGTGATGTTATATTGAATACAAATATAGCGCTGGCAAAAGGACAAAATCACAGTTCACTTACAGATTATGAATTATATATTCTGAATTTGGCGGTTTTACTTCATGATATAGGAATGACAGAGGTTGTTGATTTTTCTAGAGACAACCATTCAGTAAAGTCGGCAGAAATAATAAAGAATGATAGTCGTATTTCAGCTAATCCTTTATCTGACGAAAAGTCAGGGTTACGAATTAATGATATAAAAGCACTAATGAAAATAGTAAAGGCGCATAGTGATGTAAAGGATGGAAGTGTTGCCGATGATGAAAATGGATTGAATGATCCGGATTTAACCAATGATATGCCGGGGAGAGTAGGCCCAATCAGAGCCAAATTTTTAGCAAATATCTTACGGATGGCTGATGAATTGGATGTAACATCAGATAGATTGAGTTCGGTTGACATTATAGGAGAATTAGAAAGCGCGGTAGAACGAAAAAGAATAGCTGAAAATATGATAGAGAATATAGGGGATAATGATGATTGTGAGCATTTACAAGAGAAGCTTGAAAGATATACTAACGCAGAATATTCGTATTTAAAATGGAAAAATCTGTTTTATTTTTCGGATATAAAATGTGATAATTCTGGAAGAGCCACTCTTTGTATAGATGATGAAATAATTCGAAGCGAACTTGAAAAGGGTGAAAATGAAAAGGTTTTGGCAAAAGCGGTTTGGGAAGTTTATGAAAAAATACTTTATGAGTTCAACATTTTTTGTGAAGACATTAATACAGATTTGCAATTAAGTGCGATGATTGCAATAAAGTGTATTGAATATCATTCCGAAATTAAGTCATTCCAAAAATGTTTAAAAGAATTAGAAAAAAAACATCAAACTGATTCTGCAAGTAGCGAACAAGAAATTGCTTCTCCACATATAATTTCAACAGAATTAGAAAAGCAAATATCGAGATTTATAGATGAAAAAAATCTTTATGAAGTTGGCCATTTTAAACTGCATGATAATTTATGTTCTAGAGATTGGATTTCGATTGAGGAGATTATAACAACTGAAGCTTTTTTTAAAAAATGTGAAGCACAGCTTCTTCTGCATATTCAATCATTAAAAGATTTGGGATACGATTATATAATAATAGGCGTAGATTTTTATGGAATGCTTATTGCCTCGAGGTTGGCCTTCATCTTAAAAAAACCTTATACATACGTTATTCCTGATTTTAAAGAATCTGATTCTTCAGTGAAAGAAACCGGATTTGGAATTCCATTAGATCAATTTGATTGCGCATTAGTGATTACGGATGTGATAGTATCATATAATACAATTATTAACATTATGAACAAATATAATATTCAAAGTAAAACTAAGGCTATTTATGCCGTTTTGTTCAGGGATACCAATGACCATCGATTTATTATTGATAATAGTGAAATGATAAAAAAAACATATGTGTTAAATGCGAAGTATAATATTGAGGTTCATAAAAATAATGATTGTAGATTTAGGAGTGATGAGATGCTTTGCAAAGCCTTTAATAAAACAGTTAAATGAAGATTTGTAATATCAATAAGAATAGATTTTTGCGCATTTCTTCACTATCATGTCTTTGATTATTTCTCTTGTTGGTTTAACAAATGTTTATCATTATATATTTGATTTGCTACCTGAGCTTTTTGAATTTATTAGTATTCTTAGCTAGATTAATAATCTTAATATCTAGGAGTTCCATATTTAGGAATCTGTAAATGGTGTTTTTTATGGTCGGGTCTTTTGGATTCAATTTAATCTTTCACTTTTTTGATGCAAATAAGTATGCATTTGCAATTAATTGTGTTTGCATCATTCGTTTGCTATAGCTGAAGAATAATAATAAATCAGGTTGCAAATGTTTTAAATATAAGGTGTTAGAGGATTTTTATGTTTGAATCCTTATGAATGCGCTACCAATTATAGTGAAGATGTAATCTATATAAAGGAAATATTTGATTCATATATTATAGAGTTAGTGTATGATATAATATGCTTAAAGCGTAGTAATAATGTGCTTTTGGTTTAAAATACTATTGTTGTTAAAAAAAACAGTAATAGTTTACATAACTCTGGTAGGGGGGGGGAGTAAAAATGATACATATTGCTATATGCGATGATGATCAAAAAGATATTGATACAATCAAAAAACTTCTTTCTGTCTATTTCGGTAACCATAAAATTGAGTACAAAACAATTGCATTTAAGTCAGGCGAGGAATTGTTCATATGCAAGGATAGATTTGATATTGTTTTCCTGGATATCTCAATGGGAAGTGGAATGAATGGTATAGATGTTGGGAAAAGATATAGAATCAATAATCGAAATGCTCAAATAATATATACAACAAGTTATGGGGAGTATTTTGAGGAGGCATTAAATTTTGTTCATGCATTTGCATTTTTGGTGAAACCTATTAAGTTTAATGCATTCAATAAACAATTAAACGATGCTGTTTCTATGATAGAACAGTTACGAAAGAGTGTGAAAACAATTAAAGTCGATATAATCGACGATATGTATGAGAGTGATTATAGGCATTCAAGAAGGAAAAAGATAATCAGTTTGGACGAGATTTTATATTTTGAATATCTAAATCGAGAAATAATTATAAAAACTTTTTCTGATTCTTATAGGATGACTGGTAAGATGAAAGATGTCTTATTTGAAGTGAGCGAGTATGGATTCTATAAGTGTCATCGTTCTTTTATTGTTAATATGAAGCATATTAAGTACATTGATGGCTATAGCGCAGTTTTAATTGATAATAGTCGCGTTGATATTGCTCAAAAAAAGATAATTGAATTTAGAGAGGCTTTGAATGATTATATTCAAAGAAACTTATAATATGGAGAATGTTTTATATTTCTGGTATGGATTAATTGTTGCTGCTGTTGTGGTTGCTGTAATTCTGTTTCAATTTATAGATGAACAATATGACAGAAAATATACTAGCAACACTGTTTATTCTTTATCCAGATTTGTGTTGATAATCATTATAATACTGATTAATTATTTGTACATTCCGTTTCTAAATCTTATGGGATGGGTCGGATTAATTAGCATATATGTTTTGGTTCTATACAAGGATAATAGGAGAGATTATGTAAGAGTTATAGAGGTTGTATCGCTTATCTTTATTCTTTCTCTTTGTGAAACGGTAGGATACTATATTTTTAAGTTTTGTTGTTGGCAATTTGGTATCCAATATGACAGTACATCAATTATTGAAAGCATAGAAAGAACCTTTTCCAAACTAGTGGTTATTCTTATTTATCATTTAGTTATTAATAAAATGTGGAATAAGGATAAGTATTCGCGATATACCAGGGAGGAGAAAATAGCTTATGTTGTTATTGTTTTTTTTAGTTTAATAAATGTTGCTGTTCTATTGCTTTTGGCTGACTATGAAGAACAATATGGGGTTGTATTAAAAATTACACAATTAATTAACATGTTATCCATTATTTTAGTTGATTTATATTTACTATATTTCTTAAGGTACTCCTCTGAAAACTATAGACTTAAGGAACGAATAATGCTGATGAATAATCAGACTGAAAGTCAGTATAGTATTTTTAGAGAACAAGAGAAAAAATATTTAGACTCGGTGAAAATATTACATGATGTGAAGAAACATATGGATGTTTTGCAGGAAATGTATAGTAAATCGAGTGACACTGAATCGATTAAAAACTATAGATGTAGTATTCTTGAAGAATTAAATCCTTTTAAGATAGAACCTTATACTAATAACCTTACTCTTAATATTTTATTGACAGATAACAAAGCAAAAGCGGAGAAAATGGGTATAAGGGTGGAATATGAAATTGGATATGTAGATGTCGATTTTATGTATCCGATAGAAATTACAACATTGTTTGGGAATATTATCGACAATGCTATTGAGGCGGCATCAAACTGTCCCGAAAATCATAGATTTATAAAACTTAAAATGGATACATATAATGATATTGTTGTTATTAATCTTCAAAACTCTTTCAATAATGAAATAGATTGGAGAGAGGGTAAACCAGTAAGTAAGAAGGGTGAGAAACATGGGTATGGACTATTGAATGTTGAGAATGTTGTAGAAAAATATAACGGAAATATTCAAATGGAAACAGAGAATGATATATTTACTGTAAAAGTAATAGTAAATGGTTAGTTTTAATCTGTTTGTTTAATTAAGGCAGAAAAGAAGGCGGATTATAGCCTTCTTTTTGCGTTTGAACATATAAATCGGCGATTAGACTCAAAATATAGTAGAGATAATCTGATAGTATTAGAATATGCCTATCATTAAGAGGAGGTATTATTCTATGAATAATAAAGTGAAAAAGGGAGCGTTAAATTATCTAAAACATGTAGCGAAAAGAGAGGCAAATTCTGCGTGTTTGTTATTTAGTTATCAACCAGTGGTTCCTAGTTCATTAAAATCTACAACAAATGATAAACAAGGCAACAAAAAGAATAGTTAGTATTCTTCTTGAAAATGAAAAGGTTTCTTCAGAAGAGGTAGAAATATATCAGTATGCTGTAGAATGCTTATTATTGAAGATAATCTCATTTATGTCAATTCTATTTGTGGCGGTTGTTATGAACTGCCTGTTTGAATATTTGATTATTGTTTTTGCTTTTTCTTTAATAAGAAGGAATGCAGGGGGATACCATTCAAAAACTAGAATAGGATGCTTTGTTTTTTCTTTGTTGTTGTTCGCGTTTACGATGATTGTATTAAAGGTTGAAATAGGAATCAATATTGATTGTTTTCTGTTGTTGATTCAAGGGGTGATAATTATGATCCTTTCGCCTGTTGATACAAAGAATAGAAGAATGGATAAATTGGAAAGACGTTTTTTTAAGAAGCAAACTATATTCAGTACAGTATTTTTGTTGGTCGTATATTTCATTATTAATAGGTGGGTTGAACACTATTCTAGATGTATTGTAATGGGTATGGGGATAGAAAGTGTTTTATTAATCCTTGGTATGATTAGTAATAAAAGCAGATTCGTACATTAAAACTATAGTGTGTGAATCTGCTTTTTAATAAAAGAGATAATTCTGGAGGTAGATACAATGAAAAAGTATAGTTTTATTATTTTGGTTATAGCAGTATTGAGTGTTATGACAATCACATCATATGCCGCGGGTGGTGGTAGTAGTTCCACAAAACAATCTACGGTAAATGGATATACTTATAATTATTATGCGGGTGTTTATGCTGGCAAATCGAATGGAACCCCTTACGCTAATTCGTCAATTTCAATACGAACTAGCCCAACTGGTACAAATGTACCTTCGGGATGGATGTATGCGCAGGCAAAATTATATACACATTCGGGCGTACTTAAAGCAACAGCAGTTGCAAATACAAATGGTTCGTCAACTTATTACTTAAATGGTAATTTTGCATCCTTAAAACCAGCATCAGCAAATACATTATATTATGGTAAAGGTACAGTTGGCTTTTGGAATGGAACTTCATATTCATACTATACCACCTATAGTACACCTTCATATCAGCCATAATTAGCTTTTGGAAAGGAGATTTGATAATATGAAAAGAAAAATATTCGGATTGTGTTTTGGAACGCTTGTGCTCAGTATGATTATTGCTTTTTATTGTGGGATTAGTGGTAAGTTTGACGTAAATGCAGCAGAAGAATATAAAACAAATAAGGATGGTTTGACATATGGCTCATCTATGTATTCTTCTTCTCCTGAAAGTGAACCAGATCTTATTCTCGCAGAAACATTGGATGGTAAAGAAGGGTATATTTATAAAGAGGATCTAAACTATGGACAGGTAGATAGTCCAGAAAAATTGCTTTCGTTAGATAAGCAGAACCAAAAAATATGGGACAATGCTCCTGCGGGTGAAGTTGTTGTTGCAAAATATATTCCAGTATACAAGTTAGATGGAAAAACTATAATTGGAGAGTTTCCTATAACAATAGGGTATAAGGAAAAAGAAGATGACATTTATCCTGGACAAGTAACTAATGAATAATAATTATTAATATTTATAACAATCTTAAAATATATTATGCAATAGTTTTGTAATGATTCTTAAGTATGGGCTATCAAGGGGGATTATTAAGGCGTGATTAACTCAATCCTAAACGAGATAAGAAAAAGCCTGATTATTAATAACAAGAAATGGTTTATGGAACCATTACATTACTTGTATGGAGTTGTATGGTTACGTTACAGGAGGTGTAGATATGTCTGATAGTAATGTTTTGGCGGCACAAGTATATTTAAATGCAATGTTTGGCGGACATCCAAGCTGGGTTAGCTTAGATGAGGATGGCATTACTGGAATTGCTACTATGCAGGGTATTGTGAGAGCATTTCAAATTAACAATAATGTTGGCGGAGTTACTGGCTCTATTGGACCATTAACAATCGCAAAATTCAAATCTTTACCAACTATTAGTAAAATGAATCCGAATGATCCTAGTAATATAAATGTATGCCTAATTCAATGTGCTCTTTTTTGTAAAGGTTATTCTGCTGGTGGAATTACTGGAATTTATTATAATGCTGGCGAGGCAGCGGTGAAATCATATCAAAGTGATGCAGGTCTAGTTGATACTGGCATAATAGATTGGAAAGTATGGTTAGGGCTTTTATCACTAAATTGGTTTAAAATCAATGTGTTGGGAGATATCAATGTTAGAATAATTCAACAAAATCTTAATAGAGATTATTCCGATGTAATTGGTATTTTACCGTGTGATGGAATAATTGATAGGCAAACTGTTTTGTCGTTGATAGGTGCGCTTCAAGCTGAAGAAGGTGTTACTACCACATTAATTAATGATTTAAATACTGTAAATTTTGGTGATGCTACAACAGCAAATTTTCCTGCCTCACTTAAAATAGATCAGAATGAAGATTATAGGGGGTATAATAGAATTGCACAATATGGATTATATTTTAATGGATATAACCCCGGGAATTTTAATGGCATTTTTAACAGTACAATGCAAACTATGGTTTCTTCTTTTCAGACTTTTTATGCATTGAAGAATATAGGTTTAGTAATTGATGGTGAAATAAATGTATCTGTAATGAAATCATTATTAACAAGCAAAGGGGATACAAGTAGATTGTCTAAAGCTTGCGATTGTGCAACGGTATTAAGTCAGGCGCAGGCGGAAAGTTTAAGTATTGCTGGATACACACATGTAGGAAGGTATTTAACAGGGTATGTTGGGCCAGTGACGCGTAAATTTATGACATTTGATGAATTAGAGAATATTCAAGATTGTGGACTGAATGTTTTTCCTATATATCAAGATGGGGGTTATACTTTGGAATATTTTATGAATCCAAATCAAGGAGTGAGTGATGCATACTTAGCTATTAATGCAGCTAAAAGGATTGGGGTTCCTAATTATACTACTATTTATTTTGCTGTTGACTTTGACTGTTATAAATATCAGTTGGAGGATTATATTGTTCCTTACTTTAATGATATAAAAACTATATTTGATGATAGTATAAATGATAAGCATTATAATATAGGGGTTTACGGACCTCGATATGTTTGCAAAAAACTGTATGATCTTGAGATAACTACATATTCGTTCGTTGCAGATATGTCGACTGGATTTAGTTGTAATCTTGGATATAGGCTTCCTGAAAATTGGGCATTTGACCAATTTTATGAATTTCAGTTTACTTCGTATCCCTCATTTCCGTTAGATAAGGTAGCATATTCGGGAAGAGATCAAGGAATAAGCTCTTTTGATTCAGTTGTTGAAATGACTCCGCAAGAAATGGAAGAAGATAATTATTCGGTTATCGTGGATAATAGAAAAAGAGAATACGTGTTAAAAACTGCTGAAATTGTTGGATGTAGAAGTCAGTTTATTACTGGTGAATATATTTTTAATCAAGAAAGAACCTTGGCTGAATATGATTTTGGTAATATCAATGTTGAGGTTAAAGGGAAAGTAGAAAATAGAGGTGGTAGTCACCCGGATGGAGAATTATATTTCACGATCGGTATTGATCAAAATGGTAATATATCTACAGCTTGTGAAAATGCTATTTCTGAAATTGAATCTGATATAAATCTATCAGATTATGGTATTAATAGTATGATTGGTGATACTTTACGTGGCTTATCACTTTCATTAAAACAAGGCGATATTTATGTGAAATACACCTTGATATCAAATAAATCTTGTCGTATTGATATTGCTATTGAATCAGGAGATTTATTTCCAGAAAGTTCAGTTATTGATGATGAATTAGTTGTTTATTATGGCTTTATTTTAAGTATAGAAGATACACAAGATACAAATTATAAATTTTCAGTAGTTATAATGACAATAGCTATATTTGCACTTGTAGTTTTACTAATGTCAGTTAATAAAACATATGTAACAGAACAAGAATTAGCGTTTGCAATAGTCCTATTTTTCTTGTTAAGTATGAGTATTATTTATGATGATGAGAATTAGGGGGGACTTATGGAATATAAACAGCATTTGACCTGTGAAGAAATTGATGAAATTGCATTATTTATATGTGATTACTATATGGGTGCTGGCGCAAAAAAAAGAAGGAAAAAAAATCAAAAATATATATGTTGTTATATATCTATTATAATATTTTTATTATTAGTTTTTTTTGCTGATCATACGAAGTTAAATGTGGTTAGTGGTAGTGTTTTTATTGCGATGTTTCATATTCTTGGTATCGAAATGGCAGTATTTTTAAATAATCGTTCTATAATAAATAAGTATAAGATGCTAATAAATGAAGATAATGTATATTCACTATATGATGAGTATCTAGAAGTTTCGAGTATTAAATATAACTTAAATGAAATTAAACAATGTGTTATCACTTCAAAGTTTATTTATCTTTTTATTAATAATTATATTATTTGTTTAAAAAAGAATACTACCACAATAAAATGGTTTATTAATAATATAATCGATAATAATATATAAAGCTCTGTCTTAAATGGGTGTATTTGTTTGATATTGGTATTAATTCTTTTGAACAACGTCCATATATGACACCACAACAAATGGATAATGATAATTTTTCTGTTATTGTAGATAATGAAGTCAGAGATTATGTTTTAAAATCTGCTAATGCTTTTGGCTTTAGAGATAAATTTGTTGCTGGAGAATTACGAACAGGTGTTGATATTCCGTTAGGGTCCTTTAATTTTGGAGGGATATCGATTACTTTTAAAGCAAGATTAGAGGATCAATTATCTGATCATACATATTTGTGCGATGGACTTACAATTAGTTTAGATAATGATGGAAATCTTTCTACTGCATGCAACTCAAGGATTTCTGAAATCGAGTCAAATATTGACATATCAGGATTAGATTCGAGTAAAATTGGAAATTTGTTAAGAAGTATATCGTTATCTTTAAAACAAGGGGAAATTATGTTGAGATATACCCCGTTATCAGCTCAGTCCTGGAAAATAGATTTTGTCATTGAATCGGGAGATCTTTTTCCGGATAACGTATCTATTGATCGTGAGATAGTAATAGAATACAGCTTGACTTTTGAAATAATTAATTTGTCGAATTACAATTTAAATACTAATTTTGAATTAGTTGATGATGAACATGTTAAGTCTATAATGGCAGTATTCTTGGTTGTTGTTATAGTTTTATGGTTGTTAATCCAATTGTCTTTTGCTGTGTTTTTGCTTTTACTAACTGATATAGAGTTGTTGTTTGAAGATGAGGATTAGTATTATGGAAATAAATCAACAGTTTTCAAGGGAAGAAATTGATGAGTTATCTAAACAATTGGAGTTGTTGTTTTTTGGAAAATATTTCTCTAGTATGAGAATTCCTATGGTATTTATCACGATCTTATTATGCGTTTTAGTTGGTTATTTTGAGTTTTTTCTTAATGTAGAATTCTGGAGTGATATTCGATTAAAAACATATAGTGATTTTGTTACTTTTATTTGGGCTGCTTCCGCGGGCTTTCTAATTGCTCGTAGATTGTTCTATATAATATGTAGTAAAAAACTAAAAAAAAATAAAAGAATTGTTATCACAGATAATTATATTACTATAAATGAAAATAATTATAATTTGTTTGATATTGATAGAGCTGTCTATGATGACAAGTTTATTATAATTACAATTAAAAAGAAATATGTATGTTTAAATAGAAAACCGGAGTTGGATTATTTGATTTTGAACGTTATGAAAAATAATCAATAAAGTATATGGTAAAAAAATTATGGTGTTTAAAAAATATGTATTTAGAGAAGACGTGTCAAATAAAATAATACTCAAAATAATAGATTTGCCTCGGGAAATATTTTTATTTCGGAAGAAATATACAATACTATAATTGATAGTGGATGGAAGGGCTTTAAACCTATACTTGTATATGAGAATCCTTTATGAGATTTGGGTAATCAAGGAACGACATGGATTTGAATCCTAGATTAATAGTAGAAAATGTATAAGATGTTCGGGTAAGGAAAAAATACGAGATTGTATGATATGTATTTCGCATGGATGTAATATATTTAATTATATTTCGTACATAAAAATTTATTGCTTGAATATGAGCGTGAATGGACAATTTCTTTGGTACTTATGGAGGAGGTTAATGAAAATGAATAAAAATGTATTTAGAACAGAAACTAAAGAAGAAAAACCTGTTTTGGCGATTTGTTATGATTTTGATAAAACACTATCACCTGATGATATGCAGGCTCAAGGTTTTATACAATCCGTAGGATACGATATTGATAAGTTTTGGGAAGAATCAAATAGGCTTGCACAAGATAATGATATGGATCAGAATTTGGCTTATATGTATAAAATGTCTCAAAAATCACATGGTAAATTTTTTGTGACAAAAGAAAAACTCATGGAATATGGTGCAAAAGTTCAATTATATAAAGGTGTCGAAGAATGGTTTGAAAGGATTAGAGGCTATGGTTATGATAAAGGCGTTTTGGTTGAACATTATATTATTTCGTCAGGTTTAAAAGAGATGATTTTGGGTACTAAAATGGCAAAATCAGGTGCATTTAAGAAGATATATGCAAGTTCATTTTGTTATGATGATGATGATGTGGCGTTTTGGCCAGCTCAAGTAATAAACTACACAAACAAAACTCAGTTTTTGTTTCGCATAGAAAAGGGTGTCCTTGATATAAATGATGATAGTGTTAACGATTTCTTTCCTCCTGAGAAAATGAGAGTTCCATTTAGAAATATTGTTTATATTGGTGATAGTGCGACGGATATTCCTTGTATGAAGCTGGTGAATTCAAATGGAGGTCATTCTATAGGCGTTTATAATCCTGATAAAAATGACAAAGCTAGAGTATATAATATGTTTGATGAAAATAGAATAAAATATTATGTTCCAGCTGATTATTCAGAAGATGGTGAGTTAGATATTCTAATTAAAACAATAATCGATAAAACGTCAGAATATGAAAAGCTTGAAGAAATATATAATACTTATAAAAAAGAAGCTTATGAGCATAGATTAAGCCAAGATGAAATAGTCAAGGATCAGTTGGTTATTTCGTTAGCAAATAGTAGAAGCTTTGCGAGTACACATTCTATTATTGAAAAAATGTCTAGTGTTGATAATTGGAATGAGTATCAGTTGGAACAGATAATTTATGCTGCAGTGACAAATGGTCAAATAAAGTCGATTATTAATGATACAGATGTCCGAGTGTTTTTTCAAAGACTTATAAATAAGTATCAAATAGATGATAAAAAAATATTGGAACTAAAGAAAATACTATCAGAAAACTAGCAATAATAGTATGTATGTGCCAAAATCATGCTATATATGACGGATGAATCTGTTTATGGTTCATAAAAAGAGTTCATTATGGTAGAGTGAGACGAAAAAGCAAGTGCTATATTTTTATATAGTAAAGTATGATATTATTATTCACTATATTTTTTAAAAATGATTGATAATTGTAGATTATCGGTTAGAAAGGAGTTCAAAACATGGCAAGAAATTATAAAAATAGCATCACGAATGATAATAAAATCAAGGTTTTTTTAAGTAGGCCGAATCCATTTTTACCCAATCAGCAAGAATTTATTGATAGATTTCGAGAAGAGCTTCTGAAGCACGATATTGAAACCATAACGTTGGTCGCAGATGATTATGACCTTACCGATTCAATGAATTATCTTAAAGGTATGATAAAGCAATGCTACGGAATGGTTATAATAGGCTTTAAGCAAATTTTTATTGAAAAAGGCTACAAAAAGAAAGGTGGAACTCCCAATCCTAGTTTTTTCTTCCCTAATGAAATAGACCTTTCTGGTCAAGCCTTAACAAGTCCTTTTTGCCATATAGAGGGCACAATGGGATTATTAAATGATCTTCCATTGTTAATAATTAATGAAGAAGGGGTTCGTGAAGAAGGAATAATCGCTGGTGGGAAGTTTTGCTATAAAACAGACCGTTTTTCATTAGATAATATTGATTGCTTTTTCAACCAAAAGATCATTGAGAAACAAATTAGTGTTTGGCTAGGAAAGGTTAATGAAAATTATCTCTTTCTAAATCTAAAAAAGGTGTAAACATTGTATATTTCATTTTACAACATCGCATATTCTAGTAAGACTTTCATTCAGGCTCTTGATGCCCCGCAGAAGAGTATCTTTTTGTAGGAGAGATACCTCGGTATTTGTTGATATTTGCGAAATAATATTATCATAATCAGTGTAAACATCATTAATGATTGCTTCTAAGTCGGTTTTATTGTATCGGTAATAGACTCTCTCTTCAAAACTGAGAGTACTTATTTCCAAGGGCATATGAACATATATTTTTGCATGATGTTTGGCAGTGTAATAGTATTCTTTTATAATATTGATATCATCTGTGACTTCGCATATTCTTAACAATAATGCACAGTAATTCCTTGGACAATACAAATTTTTTTTGCAAAATCCAGCCCCCTTCATATAATACTTGAGGGCTTCATAGTAAAAATTTTTATCTCCTGATATATTAAATAATCTGAGACAGATAGCGGCTACTCTACCATATAGTTCTTCCGAGGTGGAATTATCAATATCTATCTTTTCTTTTAAATAGTTCAAGATGTCTATTAAACTCTTTTCGCTATTATCATGTTCTGCAATTTTATACTTTGCCAGTGCATAAAGCAGAATATTTTCTTCAGATTCTTCCAATTCCACTAAACTATTAAACATGTCCAGTGCAGATTCATACTCATTATTATCTAAAAATGCTTTACCCTGTATATAAATGGCATATAATGACTTATCAGGAATGATTTCCTTATATATGTTTCTTTCGTTAAGCGCTCTGGATATTGGATTGTCTGGCATATCAGTGTCAGAATTTACAGCAAAGTCAATAAACTTATTTAGAACATTTTGAACTCTGTTTATTTCACAGGCATCGATATGTAATCCTTGATGATCATAAAAAATAATCGGAACATAGGTTAAATCAAAGAATTTAAACTCTTTTTCTTTATCTTTAGAACATAGCAAAATAGTAGATCTTGGTTTCAATGCATGGCGTGCACCTAGTTCATAGATGGCATTAACATTCATTGTACTTATATCGGCAATTACAATATCTGCACCATTAAGACAAGTTACAAATTTGAAATCTATAGATGTAGATCCTGATATTTCATCACAACGGAACGCATTAAACCTATCTTCATCATACAGTCTAAATGGTACAAGGTGATTCATATTGATACATGGTTTTATGATTTCTTCGTATGTAGCATCAAGATTGATACCATTTTTTATTCCATATCCCATTATTACAAAGCATGACTTTTCCATATCTGACCCTATTCTTTGAATGATAATCTACAATTATCCGTTAAAATTATATTTTGAATTGGTTTCTAGGGTGTTTTGTGGCGAGTATTTCCTTTTGTTTTGATAATGAGACATGTGTGTAGATCTGGGTAACTGAAATAGAACTATGACCAAGCAGTTCTTGTATATATCGTATATCCACTCCGGCATCTAGAAGTGATGAGGCGAAAGTATGACGGAACATGTGAGGTGTGATATGCTGGTTTATGGATGCCAATTCAGTATACCGGCGTATTATGCGGCGTGCAGACTGGTCAGATAATGGGGTGCCATTTTTATTTGCAAAGAAAGAATCACATTTTTTTATCGCCTCATAGAATCTATCATAATAATTATTCAGGGCGGAGAGTGTCATAGGGTTTTCGACTTGAATCATCCTTTCCTTTGAACCTTTTCCATGAATTAGTACTACATGATTTAAAAGATCAACTGAATATGGAGTTAAACTGCATAATTCCGAAATCCTCATTCCTGTTGCAAACAGCAGTTCAAGCATAGCTACATCACGTAAGGAGTTTTCTCTTCTTCGAGGGGTTGTTCCGTTTATTCTTTCTTCGTATGCAGCATGTAGAATAGCCTCAATAGATGACAATGGAATGATTTTAGGAAGAATTAGGGGTTCGCGGAATTTTATGCAAATTTTAGAAAATGGATTATAATAAAGGAAATCCTTGTATTCTAAGTAATGATAGAATGCTTTGATTGAGGCGACCTTACGTTTTACAGTTTTGGGCTTGAAATTGCTATGAAGTATTGAAATATAGCCTTCAATGTCTTGTGCAGAAATGTCATTAATCTCTGTATCGTTAAAATGATCACAAAATTGTTTAAGATCTGTCATATAAGCTTTAATAGTAAGGTCATCAAGTTGTTTGATGTTTTTACAGTATTGCAGATATTTGAATATTAAATTATCTAACGTCATTTTATGTTCTCCTCCCCAAATTTAATGTTATTACGAAGATACAGTGTTTTATTATATTGATGCTATTTTTGATAATTATCTAACTATTCACTGTTCCATCATAATACTTCTTAAAGGAGAAAATAATAAAGTAGTGAAGTATTAAAATATTGACGTTATGTACTTTTCTATTAATTTGGCAATATTATTTAAATAGATATATTCATGACATTTACAACTTTTAGTTATTGGTATATCGTTTCCCGTAATCCTGTAAATCGAAGTCCCTCTTTGTTGTTTCTTCTATTTTGAGGTATTCATATCATTTTAATTACTAACATAGTTTTTTCGGTTCTTAAATAATCAATAGGCTTCCCATGATTGTGATTTATCTATTGATACATCTTCCTATTCACTTAATGCTCTGATTATATTAGATGGTCATAACTAATTCAGTTCTCCATGAATAGCCACTTTGTATTTGTGAAAACTTACATGTAGTCATGTTTTATTACATATAAGCGATTTTTTATGACATGGATATGTTTTATCTGGCAGATGATACATAATAGTTAAAAATGATTGTGTTGACTGATATGATTAAGAGTCGTATGATGAGAGTTTCACGTAGACTGTTTATCTAAAACAGCTATCATGGATAAGGTTCATGGGATTGCTGAAGAACTTCCTGACGAGGACATTGTACCAGAAGATGAAAAGAAGTGGTGCGATTATCTATATATTGAAGCAGATGAAAATCACATACACAGACAGAAGTATAATGGTGAAGAACAAGGCTGTATGATAGGGAAACTTGTATACATTTTTGAGGGGAAAGAAGATGTGTGCAAAGATCGCAGAAGGCTTGTGGGAGTACACTATCATGGCGGTCTGTATAAAGGCGGTGATGAGAATCGCAAGTTATGGGAAGATGTACAAAACTACATAGATGAGCACTAAAATACTGAGATATTGAAAAAGGTATATATATGCAGTGATGGGGGTTCTTGGATAAAAGCAGGTGCAGAATACATATACAAGGGTGTTCTGGTTTCAGATAGATTTCATTTATCGAAATATATCAATCGTGTATCCAATCTAATGGATGATAAGGCTGATGAAACTAAGGCAAGGTTCTACAAATACATTTACAAGAACAAACTTTTAGCGGCAAAGAAGCTTCTGGGAAGAATACGTACAAAGACAGGACGAAATGACGTAACAGAAACTACAAGAACATACTTTGAGGATAACTGGGATTCTATACAGAGAGCATTTCATGATAAGAATGCATTGGGCTGTAGTGCGGAAGGGCATGTAAGCAATGTATACTCAGAGAGAATGAGCAGTCGACCAATGGGATAGAGTGAAACCGGTAGTGACAGGATGTGTAAGCTTAGGTGTTATGTTCGAAATAATGGAAGAGAAAAGATAATAAATATAGTTAAATATAGACGAGAAAAATGCTGTGGTTATCTGGAAGCAACCGGAACAGATGATATAGCTGCAACAATGCCTGTAAAGCATTATAGTAAGGCTCGAAGGGAAGCTATGAGCTATGCAGAGAAAATGTACGCACCTTTGGGACCAAGTGTGAAGAAGATTTTTGCGATTCGCGAGAGGATAAATGATATATAACTCGTTGACACAGAAAAGAAAAATGGAATAAAATCAAAAATCATTTCTTTTTGTAGGGATACTCTGTTTTGTGTCAACTGACAGTAAACTTACTTCGTCTAGGCGGAGCCCAGTATTTAAACGAAATTAAATGTGTAGTAAAATTAACGCATCTATCAGCTGAATACTCAGCTGTCTTAGGTGGGTTCTCACATTTATTTTCCAAAAGTAAAATTACGCTGTCATGTTTGAAAAAAATAATGACAAATTACAAGGATAATAATATAATTATTTATAGGAAGCTTGCTTTTAAGGGAAGATAAGATGATGGATGATTGGTTAACAGATTCACATAATATTGTGGACATAATTCACAATGTAGTACCATATAATGGCTTAGAGGCTAAGATTATTGGAAGCGCGACATTTGCACGGTTACAACGTGTTATGCAGAGTTCATTAGCATATATGATTTATCCATCGAATAAAGTTCATAGATATGAACATTCGATAGGAGTTATGTATTTAGCCGGAAAATTCTTTTTTCATAGTATAAGTAATAGTGATGAAAAAGATGTCAATAGGCTTTTTGATGAGATATATAAAGTCCTTTTAAATTGGGTAGATAAAGATGCAGAAAATTTAACGGATGAAGTGGTTACAGATGTAAAAAACAATCTTGATGAGTTTTTTAAACCATCTGAAAAGGTTGAATTTAAATGTATAGACAATAGAGTTTATTGTGAAAATACACCATCTAATTTAGCAGTAAATCAGTTGTTTTTATATTATATGACATATGAAGCAATACGATTATCAGGATTACTGCATGATATAGGGCATCTCCCTTATAGCCATATTACGGAATTTGCGCTGAAAAGATTATATGTAGAGATTAATGATTATTTGAAAGAAGGTAATAAAACAAACTCTCGGATTGATGAATTTATTCGTGTGATGAGTCCATATTGTGATAAGAATACAAAGAAACAAATTCATGAAGAGGTTGGTAGAAAGTTAGTTAATAAACTTTTTTCATCTGTTATGGATTATATTCCAAGAAAAGGAGCAACAAGAGAAAATCTATTTTTGGCAGGTGTTTTTCATTTGACTGAAGCTATATTGAAATCCGAACCAAAAGATAATAATATTTTATCTGATTTGCATAGAATTATAGATGGAGTAATAGACTGTGATAGAATGGATTATTGTTGCAGAGATTTATACTGTGCGGGTATTAGTAAAGAACTTCCTAGGTATGAAAGAATCTTTTATACAGTTAAATTATTTTATAAGACAATGCAAGCAGATAAAGAAGTTGATAATAAAGAAAACAATGAAAGAGAACGTTGCAATTTTTCATTTAATTCGAAAGCATTAGGACAGATTGAAATGTTGTTGTTGAGTAGATGGGAGGATTTTTCGACAATAAATTACCACCATAGTGTTCATAAGAATGAATTGTTATTAGAACTTGCGATTACTAGACTTGGAAAAAAGTATTTGATGGAGAAAAAAAAGACAAAAGAAAAAGATTGGATTTTACCCTTTGAAATATCTTCAATATGGAATGTGATTAAGGCTACAGGCGAAAATGGAGCAGTTGAAATAGCGTGTTCACAGCTTGATGATGAATGGCTTAATACTCTTTTAAGACGTGTTTATTTTGATAAATATGGGGAATCTTATCAGTCACGTATGGATCATTGTAACGATGTTGAATGGAATATCTTAGATGAGTTAATTACGGGGCAGAAGCATTATTGGTCACTATTTAAGAGAAATGGTGGATTTAGTCGCTTTGATGAAGATTTTTATAAAGCCTGTAAAAGTATAAAACTTGATGAAATAATTGGACTTGATAAGATTGAAAAAGGTGATACAGAGTATTATTTTTCTGTGTTTATTAAAAAAATCAATAAAGCAGGAATGAGTTCTACAGATTATTTTTCAATTGTCAGCAATAAGCTTCAGGAATATTATTGTGAGAATAATCCTAAAGATAATGTTTTGAATTGTATCATTGATGAAACTGATTTTTCTCTTGGAATAAAACCTTCAGATATGGAATCAATATATATTGTATCATCTAAAAACAATAAGGATTGGTCTCCTCTTAGAGGACGTTCTTCAATTTTTGATAATTTGAAAATGCAGAAAGATTTATTCCCTCAATTTCATATTTATTATTTACCTACATATGATGTGCGACATAATGAAATTTTTGGGGTTGATACAGATAATCTTCAAAAACAGGTGGCTAGAATTATGGCAGAAACAATGAAAGAAGTGATATGTAATTAGTGTAAATAGTTATAAGAAAAATCAAACGGTGATAATATAAATTAGTTATATTTGAAATTTGTTGACGTAAAAAAAGAGTTTGTGTATAATAGTGATGTTTCATTTGGATATCATATATAGGAGGGGTCTATATGGCAAATGATGTTGGATTTATTCGCAAGGCAATATTGGAAATGGATAAGCCATTTTGTTTAATTGATCTGTATAGAAGGCTTGAAAAAATAGGCGTTACAGATAGGGGACTGATCTTGCGAGTGCTTGATGAATTGTATGAAGAAGGATTAATAGAATACGATAAGATAGAGCAAACGGTTGATGAACCAGTTTGGGGATTCAAGATTGCATAAAGTTTGTATAATCAAAGTTATTTAGAGGTTTCCAAAGTCTTTTAGAGATACAATTTTGGGTTTGTTTTGAAAACAAAATTATTCAGGGTTCGGTTTTCCGAACCCTGTTGTATTATCCACATATTTGATCTTATAATTCATCATATGCTTTCCAAAGCATATCATTCTCTTCGCGCAATCTTGAGTTTTCTTTGGAAAGGTACCAGATTTTCTGAACGGCATCGTTATACATCTCTGTAAGTCGGTATTTACAACTGGCAAGAGAAATGTTTTCTGGTAGAATTATATCAAATTAAGGTGATTAAAAAGGAAGAGAGGATGAAGGGTTTTCAGAAATTTGTATATTTTAGGAAATGGGTTCGATTTGCATTATGGATTAAATATAGGGGTGGATACCTTCAAAAAATACTTGTTGATGATTCTTTCCAATCTGGGACAAGGTTTTTGAAACTCGCGGACAACGTTCCACAAATATACGGACAAGAACACTGTCCCAGAGGGACAAGCTGACATCTTTAGTTTTTAATGTATCATAAGCAGAATCAATTGTCATCAATTACCGCTGATGTTCGACCGTAGGTCGCCTGGAAGGACCATTTAAGTCGATCCGATAATCGTTCCTGACTAAACGATCAAGAATCGCATCAGCTATAGTAGGATTCTTAAATACTGTAGACCAACCCTTAACCGACAGCTGTGCCGATATAGAGATGGATCTTCCAGCATGATGTCTTTCTTCTACGAATTCCAGCATATCTTGAGTCATTGTTGTCAGGTCAAGCTGTTTGATACCGAAATCATCAAGGATTAATAGTTCCGGTTTTGTGAGAGCCGGCATAAGCATGTTATAAGAGCCATCTCCTTTGCTTATACCCTTGAAGTTTTTTATCACTCACTCGGGATTGCGCAGTTCGCCCTCATGTATGTTGTCGTCAATGTCAGATTATTATGCATTTGATTTTCTCTCCCAAATGTATTAAACTCTCAGCTTATTGACAATTGGCAGAATACTAATCCAGTGATTGGTACAAATGTCAAATTATAATTCACGAGAGCCGCTAAATTAGAGACTCTCGTGAGCTATTTCAATTAATTAATGATGGTTATTCTAATAATTCTCATTTATATATAACTCTGCGCGATTCTGGATGATATTTATAGTTTCCTCAAGGTCCTTCTCACCCTTAAAATATGATTTGCTCTCTTCCATCACAATATCCATCAAAACCCAATCTTGTCCAGATATTTTTTTAGTGCTATCTATTAATTTTTCAACTTTATCTATCTCACTTTGATTCAATGGAGTGATTTTAATCTCCACGTCTCCCCACTTCCAAATATCATCAATTGGATTAATTGTTAATCCGTTATTATTTGTATAACTTTCAGTGGCACACATAGATTTTTCAAGTTCCTTCAAACAATCTTTTCTTGTCGGAATTAATTCCCCATCGTAATCAATATTTCTATATTGATATTCTTCAGAAAGCAACATTTCTAGTAATTTCCACGCATCTTTTTTCTTGTCTGACATTGAATTCAAACCTAGACACATTGAAAAAGTAAAATATGAACCATTTTTATCCTTTGTAGGATAACCAACATATGTAAAATCATCCTCAAAAATACTATCTAAAACCTGTACATTATTGAACGAACACTCTCCGGAATAAAATAACGCTTTACCATCATGAAGTAAGGATGCTTCACTATTTATTTCATCTAATATATCTGTTTCCCCATCATCTCCTTTTTCATTACATAAAAATAATAAATATTTGAATTCATCATCCTTAAAGTAACATTCTTTATTTTCATAATTTACGAAGCTATTAACTCCACCGCCCATAAAATACTCTAACATTGTAGATTTATCTCTGCATGCAAATGGAATAGCCTCCTCATCTTTACTCTCTATAAAAGCTTTCAATTGATCCGGCGTCCAACCGTCATTATAATCATCACCTTCAACAACCAATGTACTAATATTAAATGAAGGAACAACAAATAATATTTTTTCTTCTGAACTTGATACTTCCAATACCGATTCGATCAAATCATCAGAAGATATCATTTCACTTTCATTAATATAATCTGATAAATCTTCCACAATCCCCCTATTTATACAATGTCCAAACGATTTTAAATCAATAATATCAGCTCCCTTTCCAGAAGAAATATCAAGATTAAATTGTTCAATCGGATTATCTGATATTTTGGCGTATTCTTTAATGATAAATTCCGTATCTCTATTAGTTCTATTATACTCTGCCACAACATTTTTTAAGCTGCTATCTGCAAATAAAGTTCCTATATATATTTTGGTTTTCTTTTTTTTCGTTTCTTTATGCTAAATTCGGTCGAACTGACCGGCCAGCTCGGAAGAGCTGACCGCTTGTTCGCTTTCAACTGACCACTAGGGTCTGATTAATCGGTTACTATGAAGGATTTCTCATATTCCTTCCGTTAAATTCCAGGCGGTATGCTTTGTGAATGATACGATCCATGCAAGCGTCTGCATATGTATTATCCTTAAACATTTCATACCAGCTGCTAACAGGCATCTGAGAGATTACCATGGTTGAATGACGACAATCTCTGCTATCGATTACTTCAAATAGATTACGACATTTATCAATGTCTAATTCCATAAGCCCAAAGTCATCTATTACCAATAGATCAAAGGCAGATATCTTTTGAGTATAATTCAGATAGTCTCCGTTGTATTGAGCCTGTTCAAGTTCATAGATCAGCGTAGTGGATTATGAGTATTTTGTTATAATTAATGAATTGTTATCTCCATCCGAATGGAATATATCTTATCATGGTGAAAATGACTTAGTAATCTTTAATGTACGCCAATATTCATTTTTTGAAAAATTAAAAATGTTTCAACTTTAGTATTATTATGAGTCGGTATATTAGGAATCAGATAATCCTTCGTGTTTCTTAATTACCATTGTAATCAGGGGAAATAACATTACAGATTATACTTTATAAAGATTATAGGAATAGGAAAGGGATGAAAATATGGAAAAAATAAGTTTAATAACATCGATATGTGCATTAATTATAACAATTTTGAATATTATATCTATGTTTAATAAGGGGTTAGAAAATAATGATAAAACACGAGAAGATAAGTATTTTAGTTTGCTTCTTGTAAAGTATATGAATGAACGTCATAATGCAAGTTCTGTCTTGGACTTCATAAAAAAGTATAATTCAGATTTATATGATAACTATATTCCGCCATATATAAGAGTTATTTATGAGTCTGACCAGGATAATATAAACGAATTATTAAAGAACACATCAAAGGAATTTGAGCAGATAAAAAAAGAGGACCTGTTACATCATGCATTAGTTATAGATTATTTTAATCTTTATGAGAATGATAAGAAACTCATAAGAAATTTTTCACGAGTTACAGATAAATTAATGAATTTTCTGTATTTACTATTAGCTGTTTATTTTCTGGTTGGAACGATTTTATTTTTGGCTCTCTCAGTGGTTGAAATAATAGGAAAAAAATATTTAGGTAGCGTAGTTCTTATTAGTGTTATGCTGTTATGTATATTGTTTATTGTATTTATATGCCGGCAGATAGATTTTAATAGTGATATGTATAGCATAAGTAAGAAGTATATAAAGAAAAAGGTGGAATCTATGGAAAAAGAATATAATAGAATAAGTGATAAAAACTATTTATCCTAGTTTATCATTCGATCGGAGTGACTGATAAAGATTAAATATGACATATAAAGGTTATATTATTACAAGCATCCGTTTTGGACGGTGATTAGTATTAGTGTTGAATACAGAAAATAAATATTTGTTATACAGGGGAACAGATATTTTATTATTAAGCAGATTCTTACTATTCGGTTTATAGAAAGAATCCGCTTTTTATATATAAATACAATTATTATTTATGTCTAAATGACTTGATATTGTATCAGTGTCTGTATTTAACAGTAATAATAAATCATAGGCTAATCGCTAAATGACAAGATTAAGTAATGAAAATATAACAAAGGAATATGTTCATATGAAAGAAAATGTTGTTATAGTAGAAGATGAAGAGCGGCTCGAAGAACAAGAAATATTTGAGTTTGGACTATCAATGTTAAAAACTTCAATTATAGGTATAGTTATAGCTCTTATAATATGCATCATAATGGATGAATTATTATATGGATTTTTGATTGTACTTTTTCTTCTACCTCTTAGACAAAATGCAGGTGGTTTTCATCTTAACTCAAAATATCTATGTCTGATTGTATCTTTTGTGATATATTACTATTTGTTACTAGTCGTGAAGTACTTGTCGCCTGGCGCGGTGGAGATGGCGGTAATATGTTTTGTGTCGGTTTTGTTGATTCTTATAAATGCTCCGGTAGATAATAAAAATAATGTCCTAGATAATGACGAAAAAATTCAATATAGGAAAAGAACAATAAGTATAGTTCTAGTTGAAATGTTAGCATTTGCTGTTGCCGCATATCTTCATATGTATAACATATGCTCGATTATATCATATGATTTTCTTGTTTGTGCATTATTAGTTGTATTTGGAATTATTAAGAATAAACTTAAATCGGAGGATGATAATGAAATACTTGATAGGGATATGTGATGATGAGAAAGGAACATGTGCTGAAATAGAGAATTACATATGTGATTTTTTTGATAATAGCAGTAATACAGTAGAGACACTTGTTTGGTATGACGCTGAGACATGTCTGAGAGACATAGAAAAATATACGGCAGAAAACATTAAAATCAATATTCTTTTCATGGATATAGAATTACCTAACAAAGATGGCATTAATCTTGGTGGGGATATTAGAAACAGATTAAATTTGAATAATCTGCACATTGTTTTTATTTCGTCTAAAAGTAGTTATGCTATGGAATTATTCAAAATACATCCATATGATTTTTTAATAAAGCCTATAAAAAGTGATACGATATATGATGTATTGTCTAAGATTCTTTTGATAGATGAAACTGACCAAAGATATTTTAATTATAGCTTCAATAAGGTAATATATAACGTTCCAGTAGGAACAATAGTGTATATAGAAAGCAGAGGCCGGAAAGTCTGCATTCATACAAGTGATATGGATGTAAAAGAATACAATGGAAAACTAAAAAATGCACTAAAGGATTTGCCGGGACAATTTGTTATGACTAATCAGTCATATATAGTTAATCTTAAATATGTAATTGAATGTGGAAGTGATCATGTTAAAATGTTGACTAATGAGAGAATATCAATTACAAGTAAATATAGGAAAAATTTTAGAGAAAGCCTTCAGTCCTATAATCGAGGGGGGGGGGTAATGCGTGAATAGTACATTAGATTATCTGGTTACATTTTTCGCTGAAATAATGCGCATTTTAATAACCATACAATATGCAAATTCATTTTTTGAGAAGAGAAGCAAGAGGATAATTCCGTATATCATTTCTTTTCTAACAACCGCTATTTCTTATTTCATGTTTCATAATTTGATGATTAATTTGGCTGCAACATTTGTTGGCGTATTATTGATAACAATAAATTATTATTCCGATTTACTCAAAAGGGTTATATTTTCGGTTTTCATATTAGCTATTAGTTCTGTTATAGATATGATTTCCGTTTTTTTACTGAGAAACAATCCCAAAGGAAATAACTACGATATAATGAGTTCTTTTCTTTCAGTGGGATTATTTTTGATTAGTGCTCTGGTAATAAGTAGTAGAAATCATCATAAAGATATAACCGTTTTCTCGGGAAAAAGAATTATATTACTTATTATTTCAATTGTAACTATTATGACATTATATATTATTTCTATTGATATCATTGTTTCTCGAAGGACTGTAATTATTTTAGGACTAGTGTTGTTAACAATCGATATAATTATCATAAATCTTTATGACGATATGTTAGATAAGTATGCAACGGAGCAGGAAAATAATATGCTTCGTGAACAGATGAAAATATACGAGAATCAGCAGCGGATCAGCATAGAGAATGAAAAGATAATTAGAGGAATCAGGCATGATATGAAGCATCACTATTTTGAGATAGCTGATTTAGCGAGGAAAAATAGAACTGCTGATATTGTTGGTTACATCGGTGAAATGGAATCGTATATTAATGATAATTATACTATACAAACAGGGGTTGAAAGTATTGATGGTATTTTGAACTATAAGCTAGCTGAAGCAGAAAAGAAGAATATAACATGCAATACGCATATTACAATACCGGAAGATTTGAATTTATCCTCTTTTGATATGAATATTATATTTGGAAATCTGATGGATAATGCTATAGAAGCTTCAGTTAAGGTCCGTCAGCCTTTTATTGGCATAGTAATAGCATATAAGATGAAGAGTCTCTTTATCAAAGTTGAAAATAAAAGTATTATAGAACCGCAACTTAAAAATGTGGATAGAAATATAACATCCAAGAAAGATAAGGTTAATCACGGATATGGTTTGGAAAACGTTAAAAGAGTTGTGGAAAAATATAGTGGAAGTATGAGTATAACTTATGTAGATAATGTGTTTACAGTGGAAATAGTAATGTTTATGAATTGACACACACAGATATAATTGAACTAATATTGGCACTATTTACGTTTTAATGTTAGAATGTAAATAGTGTTTTTTGTATTTTTTAATCACCTGTCAGGATACGGAGGAAAGTTGTGAAAAAGATTGGAATAGGATATGAGAATTATAAAGAGTTTATCGATGATGATATGTATTACATTGATAAAACTCTTTTAATAAGAGATATAATTCAGTTAGGCGGAAAGGTTACACTTTTTACGCGTCCACGTCGTTTTGGTAAGACACTGGCTCTGTCTATGCTTAGAACCTTTTTTGAATTGGAGTATGACAGCGAAGGGAATATTGTTTACAATAAAAAGTATTTTGAAGGAAAGAAGATAATGGATGCTTCTCCTGTGATTTTGGAGAAGATGGGGAAATACCCTGTTATAAAACTTTCGCTAAAATCTGCAAAGCAACCAGATTTCAAAACGTCCTTTATCAAAATGCGAGAAGATATCGTATCTGAAATTAGACGTCATGATTATTTGCTAAATTCTGAAAACCTCTCAATCGAAGAAAGACTTGAATTAAAAGAATTGATAAAGCCACTTGAAATATCTATGCTGCGTGATGATGATGTATTTGAAGAGGAGAGAGGTCGTTTTAATACCGCATTAAAATTATTAAGCTTATGCCTCAAGAAACATCACGGAGAAAATGTAATTATACTTCTTGATGAATACGATGTTCCTCTTGAAAATGCATACTACTCTGGATTCTATGATGAGATGGTTGGATTTGTCCGTTCTCTTTTTGAATCTGCACTTAAGACAAATGATGCCCTTGAATTTGCGGTTGTTACAGGATGTCTTAGAATCAGTAAGGAAAGTATTTTTACTGGAATGAATAATCTTGAGATCAACTCCATAAGAGATTTCAGATTTGACGAAGCATTTGGTTTCACTCAGGAGGAAGTATCCCAAATGTTGCTAGATTACGGTATAGCAGATCGTGAGAATGAAGCAAAAGACTGGTATGATGGGTATCTTTTTGGGGAAAAGGAAATATATAACCCATGGAGTATTATAAAATATGTAAGTGGAATAACTAGTGGCAAGAAGTTTCCTGAACCATATTGGGCAAATACCTCATCAAATCTTATCATCAAGGATATGGTTTATAATGCGGATGATGATATGAAACAGGAATTGGACACGCTAATTTCTGGAGGCACTATTGAGAAGAAGATACATGAGGATATAACATATGCCGACATCCATGAAAATGAGGATAACTTATGGAATTTCCTTTTCTTTACAGGATATATGAAGAAGGTTTCGGAAAGAAAAAGTGGTCGCGATATATACGTTACCATGACAATACCTAACGAAGAAATACTAAGCATTTATGAAAATCAGATAAGCAACTGGTTTGCGACTAAGGTGAAGGAAACTGAAAGGAGTGTTTTACATAAGGCTGTCCTGGAAGATGATACCGATGGTATGGAATGCTTCCTCTCTGATCTTCTTGGGAAAACCATAAGTGTATTTGATAGTGATGAGAGCTTCTATCATGGATTCTTCCTGTCTCTTTTGTATGGAGTACCGAGATATGAAGTTAGGTCTAATCGTGAGGAAGGCGATGGACGTCCGGATATAGTTTTATATCCACAACGACCAAAGGACAAGGCTATTATATTTGAATTGAAAACTAGAAAAAAATATAACGAGATGCAAGAGGGGATCGAAGAAGCATTCAGACAGATAAGAGATAAGAGATATGAAGAAGGAATCCTTGATGATGGATATATCGGAAGTGTTTCCTATGGCGTATGCTTCTGCAAGAAAACCTGTATAATCCAAAAATATGAAAAGTAGAGCTTTAGATAGTTTGTTTAATGTGTAATAAGACATTCGTTTGATTAGAATATAAATCTGATTAAATGAATGTCTTTTTTGATTTTATTAAGATGATTATTTTACAGATAAACATCATATTTTGACAGGTTGATATTAATGAATAATTTGATGATACAATCTGAAAAAAAGAGGAGGTGCTTTGTTATGAAAACAAAGAAAAATCAGATTATTAGTAAGGTAATAAGAGCCACGGCAAAATATTATGCCAATGTAACATGTCCATTGTTTACGTATCAGCCTAAAGTTGGAGATGGCATAAAGGGATTAAGAATAAAAGGGGGAAAACTCAAGAATGAAAAATATAATTGATATAAGCAAAATAAAAATAGCAGTTTTACTTATCGTACTATTTATTGCAATCGTTGGTATTACATCATTTGCAGCAACATCTGGGAGCATAAGTGGTTGGTATAGCAATAATTATGCAAATGCGACAGTTACGAATACCAATAGTAATTCAAGATATTGTGAAGTGTTTATTCAAGGTGGTTCAACCCCTAACTCATTGCCAACAATAAAGTATTCAAGTGGGACGATATCATCAGGTAATTCTTTGTCGATTGGGAAAAATACATCAGCTACATATATTAGGGCAAGAGGCGTCGTATATTCTGGTGGAAGCCCTAATGCTGGAGTTGGTTGGTCTGGAATAAAATGGCTTAAATAATAGGTGATAATAAACAGATTCATACTATGATTACAGTATGAATCTGTTTTGACTGTGGAATGAAAAAATGTATGATTAAATATATTTTAAAAAATATAACATCTTTTATAAAGAAGGAACATTTCCTTTTTGTATTAGTTGTACTATCAATATTCTGTTCGATAATTATGGTTCTTTTTGTTTTTGGCTTTTTTCATCATATAGAACAGGAAAAGCTTGATGCTGAATATGGCGAAAATGAATTAGTGATATCGTTTAATAAATATCCAGGACAAGTAACAAAAGGCGATATGATGGATGTTGTTCTTGATTTGGATGAGAACACTTTAGACAATTGTTATATTGATTTTAATGGGCATTTCCAAAATGAACATTCGGATGATATTGCAATTGATCATAGTATGCTAATGGTTTCGATGTCTTTTTCCGTTATTGATGGCAGGATAACTGTGGCTCCGACCGTTGGGAAGCAGCTTAAGGATAATGGAGTATTAAAAGATGGAGTTTATTTTACCGCTCAACAAGTCGAAAAAGGCGAGTATGTATGTATAGCACCAAGCTGGAATAATGGAGAAGAAATACTTGATGATGAAGCAGTCTTTTGGGCAGAAAAATATAGTGTTTCAAAAAATGGAAATTACATAATTGATGGTAAAGAATATAAATGTATAGGACATGCCGATTGGGTTACGGTCATACCTGTAGTGCCGGTAACTACTGTTACAGATGATTGTTATTTACAGGAGGTAGTATTTACATTTTATAATCCAATAAAAAAGGTAGAGTATGAAAATATTTCGAAAACAATTCGTGACAAATATGGAGAAATTGCTGATATTCCGGATATAAATATAGTAGAAGACAACAGTATAAAGTTTTATAATTCATTATTGATGCTTTGTATTGCTTTGGCTCTTATCTCTGGTATTATAGTGTCATTTCTCTATCAATATATAATACTTCAAAGAGCTTATATTTATACGGTATACAGAATGTGTGGAATGACGAGAACATATGTGAAAATTATGAGTTTTTTTGAATGCTTAATAGTTTCGCTAATTGTATGTATAAGTGGCACTGTTATCTTTGATTTATTTATTCTTCCTTATATGAGTAGATTTTTTGAGTATATGTATTTGTCATATACTGTATATACATATCTTATTATGAATCTGGTGTATATAGCTGTGACATCAATTGTTTTGTTTATTTCTATCAATATGTATATAAAAAAAAGCATTATTACAGGATTGGGAGCAATGTAGATATGCTATTTTGGCTGGCAAAAAAAGATATGAAACATGTTGCAATCATGAAAATACTTGAAATGACAATGATATCGGTTGTTTATATTTCGATTATTGTGATTGTATCTGCTATCAAAATAAAAACAAAAGATTATGCTGTTGTCAAACCATATCTATATAAAAAAGGTGTATTGATACAGTCAATCATGTTATCAAAGGCAATTACTGATGGTGGAACATTGCTTCGCGATGATAAAGAACTTCAGGATTATTTGACTCGCTCGGAAGATGTAATTAGCACTGAGATATTATGGCATACAAGAATAGACAAACTAAAAAAGTCAGTAGCAGTTTGGTGCTATAGTAAGGAGATTACGGATAGAATGAAACCGGAAATGTATAAGGGGCGTTGGTTTAACAAGAAAGATTATCATAGCGAAGTGTTAAAAGGCGTGGTTTCATATAACGGTGATATTTTAAACGTTGGCGATATAGTAACTATAAAGAATGATGAATTGAATGTGGAATCACAGGTAGAGATTATAGGTGTTTTGGAAGATAATCAGAGACTTTTTTGTTCAAATATATATAAAACGCCCACAGAAGACTATAGAGATTTATATTCTTTATATAGCTATGAAAATGATAAAGATGAAGTTTTTTTGTTTCTATCTGATGAACAGATTATAAGAGGAGAACATAAAGGGTATTTTGAATTTTTGAATTATAGGCTCAATAATAATCAAGGATTTCAAAAGGAAATGACAGGAGCTACTATAATCACATATCCCGAGAATACTTCTATTGAAATAATAGAATCAGATATAGAAAAACTGCAGGATAATTCTTTGATTAATAAAATTTATAATTTGGCCGATATTAATGCAAATAGTAAAGCTTTTATATTTGATGATCTATATACTTACCTTCCATTGTTAATTATAGTAATAATCTTTGTCATTATATCAGCTGTAAGTGTTAATACTATTATGATAAAGAAGCAAATGAGGACCTATTCTGTTTATTATATATGTGGTTTAACTTGGAAGAGATGTGCAGTTATTAGTTTGATGGTTTCATTAATAACTTCAAGTATTTCTTTATTAATGGTACTATTTTCGTTGTTATTGATTAATGAAAGCGATTTTAAAAACTATTCTGCTTTAAGTATAGGAATAGCACCAATAGTGTCGTGTTTATGTATGTTGATTATATATACATTTATAGCGTGGTTAATTCCTTTGTTTGTGGTAAGAAAGAAAACAGCAAGGAGTATACTTATAAATAATTATTCTCTATAGGTTGAATATGATTAGTTTAAAAAATGTAAAAAAAATATATAATCGTGAAAAAGTAAATGCATTTGAAGCATTGCATGATGTTTCACTGGATATTGATAAAGGCGAGATGGTGGCAATTGTTGGGACATCTGGCGCTGGTAAATCGACATTATTACATATTCTTGCACTGATTGATGATCTTGATGAAGGAAGTTATGAACTAAATGGTGTGCCAATGAATGGACTCTCTGAATCTAAAAGAGCGAGAATAAGAAATAAACAGATTGGAATAATAATGCAGGATTATGCGCTTGTTGAGGATTTTACTGCTATTGAAAATGTAGTACTTCCGCTTGATTTTGATAAGTATTCCAAAGTGTCAAGAAGAAGAAAAAGGGAATTGGCAATGGAAGCTCTTCATTTGGTTCAGATGGATGATCAAGTTAATAATAAATGTAATCAACTATCTGGTGGACAAAAACAAAGGACAGCAATTGCAAGGGCAATTGTTAATGATCCGGATATTCTTATTGCTGATGAACCAACTGGTGCGCTTGATTCTCAAAATGCTTATCAAATAATGGATATATTTTGTGGTTTGAAAAAATCAGGCAAGACAATTTTGATTGTTACTCATGACATGAATATAGCTCAAAAAGCTGATAGAATAATACATCTTAAAGATGGGAGAATAGTTGTTTAGCATGAAAAATATAAGGGTATTCATGATGTGTACCCCTTGTCAAGGACAATTTTGATTTTTAAAGTAATGGATAAAAGAATTAAATATGCAATCATAATTATTGTGTGTGTTGTGAGTTTTATTTCAAATTTAGTACAAGCAAAGGTAATTGAACCAGATTTAAAAAGTGATGAAGCTGATTATTATATTATTGAGGAAGCGATTTCAAAGAAACCGGGTGAGGTGAGTGCAAAATTACAGAATAAATCAGCGGAAATAATAATTCCAGAAACCATTGAAATTAAGGAAAAAAATATATTGTAACGAAAGTTACAGGACTTTGTTATCCTGACACTTTGGATTCATCATTGAAACAGGATGCTTACAAGTGCATGAAAAACAAAAAAACAATTAAGGTTGTGCTGCCCAAAACTATTAAATCAATTCAAAAAGGTACATTTACTAATTTTACGAGATTGAAAACTATTACGATTGATCCAAATAATAAAAAATATAAAGTTGTCAATGGAAGTGTTTTATCTAAAGATGGCAAGACACTTTACGGGACAATAACGTTAAAGGGATCATATTGTGTTCCTAGAGGGGTTAAAACTATTGCTAGTCGTGCATTTGCATATAGTAATGTTAAAAAAGTCGTTTTATCAAAAGAATGTCAGACTGTTAAAGAACGCTCGTTTTATAATTGTCGCAAACTGAAAAAAGTAGAAAATATTAAGGGGGTTAATAAAATAGAAAAAGGCGCCTTCTATAATACAAAAATAAAACAAAAATACGAATAATTGAAAGACTAAAAAAGCAACTGAGAATGGAAATCAACTAAATATTATATTTAATGAATAAGTATGGTTGCTTTATTGTATTAGATAAAATGTGGGGTTAGGCTGTGTGACTTGAACTCACATTTTTCTAGACAGCTTTTATTCTTTAAACGTTTATTTGGTAAATTCATCAATCAATAAGTTATTACGAAAAAAATGTTGTTTTGGAACAGAAATCTGACATGATTTTTTGTCAATAAAAAGGTAGTAAATAATTATATAAACTTGACGATTTGAAAGGGGATTTTATGAATAATAATGATATAATTGCAGAATTAACAAAGGAATTAATTAAAGATGGTTCAACCAAACTTGATAAAGTTTTAGGGGGTATGTTTCCGTATTATTTTATGAAAAGAGATGCTGTTAATATGTACCTGGAAAACATTTATAGATCTGATTTACCTATGGAAATAAAAATGTATAATATACTAAATGCCAGGAAGGAAATAAAGAGAATAAAGAACATTAAAACTATAAATGAATTAGCCATGTTAGATTCTGGAGTAAATGTTGATTTTTCAAATAATTCAAAAGTATCCGATACTTGGTTAGAACATTTTTATGAAGAATCAAAGGACATTTCAGATGAAAAGGTATCTATCATTTGGGCTAAATTGCTATCAACAGAATTTCAAAATCCAGGTTCTACTCCTCCTTCAATTATTCGTGTCATTTCTGGAATTGATGCAAAATATGCAAAAATATTTAGCGTAATTTGTAATATGTGTGCTGTAATAAAATATATTAAAGATGATACTATAGTTTGTTCAAGTGAGGAAATAATAGTTCCTTGCTATTTTGATTCACAGTTTTATTTGGATAATGAAATTACTTTTTCAACACTGAATGAATTGGAGTCTTTGGGGTTAATCAAATGTGAATTTGTAAGTGATTATATAAAAAGACCTAAAGATCAAGATATAATATGTGAATATTATGATTTTTATATAAATCTCAATAATACTGAGGAATTGCCTATTGGTTCAGTTATGCTTACAGAGGCTGGAAAGTATATAAAAAAAATAACAGAAAGGGAAAAAATAGACCATTATTGTATTATTTTAAAAAAATACTATACTGATAAAGGTTTGTTGAAATAAAAAAGGTACCTTTGTGAAAGTGTACATGAAAAGAAAGTTTATATGGACTAATAAACTATTACGGAATATATTCAATATTAGAGACCAGATATAACGATTATCGGATAACCAAAGTTCTTTAGGGGTTGGTTATATAGTTAAGGGACATACTTTATTAGGGGGTTTAAGGGCAAATCTTCATAGGGTTAAACTATAGAGACCAAAAATACAGAGTTAGGTTTTCAGAATCCTGTTTTATTATCCGTATATTTGATTTGATAATTCGTAAAACCCTACGCTCTCCATAAAAAAAACGCCGCTGATTAGCGGCGCAGTTTTTAACATTCATCTGGTAGTTTGGTAGCCCACAGCATCAACGAAACCAGTTTTGTAATATCTATTTTTCCATTTTCATCGCAAAACTTTGGTGATTTTGTGAGTAGTTATTCAAGATATTTATAAGGGCGTAAATTATGGAGTTTTGCTGTTTCTGGAATTCTATAGATTGTAGCTCCTGAATCTGCTCTGTGTATGGAATCAAAGAATAACCATTTTTTCTTTCCTGCGAAGAATGTTTTGAGAGCTCTTTCAGATGATGAATTATATATAGGAATTTCTCCGTCTTACAGGAAGAATCTTAGCTGCTATTGCTGGTTGAATTTAGAGAACATCTGGATGATGATATGAGTATTATTTAAGAGTTACATATAAATAAACGTGACAAAATATAACATATATGTATTATTGTTTGACAGGTTTATTGTTCCAATGAAAAAATATGGTATTGTTGTAATAAAATCGGGGTATTTTACAGTGAGAGAATAATTAACAAGGCTGATAGGGCAGAAGCGTTTTATGCTCGTACATTATCATGAAAGAGGTGGGAGAATATGTCGTTGGAATCAGTAAAAAACATTTTCTTAATATTGCCTGATTGTGTGGAATGGCATGCTCATTTATTGAAATATACACATTCTAAGAAAAATGGAACAATATACAATTGTAGAAGAATAGAATTGGAGCCGAGAGATAGGTTGCTTTCTTTAGTAAGTGAAATATCTTCCGAGTATACAAAAGAAGGGAAGAATAAGTTTGATAAATATGTTGACGTTAGAGAATATGATGGTACTTGTAGTTCAAATACAATATATAGTATTAGTGAAAGCAATAATGATGTAATTATTGATTTGGATTCATTGTTTCAAGGTATCGCAAATACAGACTCAGAATCAAATCCCCTGGAAATGGATGCGAAGGCCTATGTTTTATGTGGAAGTTTGATGAATGGTAGAGAAACACATCAGATAAAGCTGATTTCAATGATGTCTCCAATTTCCACTCTTAAGAATCGTTTTATGCATGAAAAAGGAAAGTTTATAGAAATATCAAATAAGGTCTTAAATCTTAGAACAACAATTAATGTTGTAATATTAGACAGAACGGTCTACTTTTTAGATATGTCTGGAGAGTCTCTTTTTAATATGGAACGGGCATATCGTTTGAAGTGCAATGAGTCGGTTGCTGATATAGAAGGAACGAATATTATTTCGGATACAGCAATGTTTCGTGATATTGCAACCTCCGGTCATAATCCTAGAAGATTTGTATCATTCAGTAAAACAAAATTACATTTATTAGAAAAGAAGAAAAATAGAGAGAAAGTTGCAATGCATTTTGATGTTGCTCTTACTAATGACAAGCTTTTTGATACAAGTAAGAAAGAAGATGCGGAAAAACTTGTAAAAGTACTTTGTGGAAAAGCCATGTGGGACATTCTTGAAGAAGTTCCTGTTGAAGTGGATGGATCAAAAGAATGGGAAAGATGATGGGGGACATGATGTCATACATTATATCATTCAGTATGTACTATCTTTCGTTTGTGCCGTTATGGATTACTATATTATTTATTGATATAAAGAGCATAATCGTCGGTGGAGGATACAAATGGACAGAGATTATTAGCATAATTGCAATTCTTACATTTTTATTGATTTCAATTATTGTTCTTTTTGTCAAGTTTAATTCGAAAAATGATGAGAGGTATATGTTTACTATTAGAGATGCAAAAGAATGCAAAACAATAACGTCAGAATACTTGATTTCTTATATCCTTCCACTCTTCGCATTTGATTTTACACTTTGGGATGAGGTTGTAGAATTTATGATTTTCTTTATTGTGTTAGGCTTTCTTTGTATCTATCATAATAATTTCAGCGTTAATATTATTTTAGAGTTACTTCAGTATAGATTTTATGAATGTAGTTTATTAAATGCGGATAATATAGAGGTGGAGAAAATTATAATTAGTAGGGATATTCTTTCAACAAATAAAGGCGGAATTATTAATGTAAAGGTGATCAATAATGAATATTCTCTTGATGTATCGGGTTAGATAAAAATGATTGGGACAAGTTATGAGAAAAGTAATTGATGCAAAGCAAACTTTATTTATTTCATATTGTTGGAGCGATGGGACACCTTATGCGGATGAACTCGAAAAACAATTATCAGTGGATTTTAGTGTTAAAAGAGACAGAACACAATTAGGTTGTAATGATGATATTGATGCTTATATGAGGAAAATTGCTGAATGTGATAACGTGGTCATAGTATTAACAAATGGATATGTACATTCAATAAATTGTATGAAGGAAATCATGTATTTGATTAAGCAACCGGATTGGTTTATGAAATCAGTGATTCTTGTTATAGATAATGATATTTATAAGTGGGAAAAACAAAAAGAGATTATTGTTTATTGGAATCAATATCGTGAACATTTTACTGATTCTATTAAGGATATTCCGATTAATAGACTTTTTAGTTCTGAGCGTTCTTTCTTAGAAAAAATATGTGACAAACTAGAGGACTTTTTTATTGAGTTAAAAAGAAGATATAATCCTAGTCAGATTGCTATTGTTAACGAAATTAAACACATGTCAAAACGTGATAAAACAACAGAAAAGGAGTTGATTGAATTAGGAAAGAAAAAGGTGGAGGAGATAGTAATAGAAAACAAAATCACCACTTTTAGTCAGCTTCAAGAAGAAACCAATATGCCAGTTGAAGTAGTTGATCGTTTTGTTGGTGCTTTGAAGGAAAATAGAATCTTTGGAAATCCATCAACTGAGGAAATAATCTTCATGCCTGATTCGTCTATTGTAGCTTCCTATCTATCAGCTAAAGGTAAAAAAAGTGTGGAAGAATTAGATGATGAAGAATACTGTGAATTGGAATATGCTATAGCTAATGCGCATCAACATATGTAATGAATGTAATTACTGAATTAAGAGAACAGGTAATTAAGTGTTACAGGTATTTTTTTGAAGAACGAAAAAAGGAAATGAGACTATCAGAAAAGTTCATTTTCCTTACGAAAACATTCAGTTATTATATTCTATGTGGTGTAAATATTTTTCTGAAATACCATGGAAGGATTATTCTCCAATAGAAGTATTCAGTGGTTATAGATTAGGCGTACGTGGATTTGAAAATATAAACCAAATGAAACATGAACGGTTGGAACTTCCGATATGGACTTCAGAGTATGTTTCCCAAACTATTCGTGAAAGTAAAGAGTACGCAATGGATTTGATTTTTGATTCAGATTTGTATAATACTGTAAGTGAATTAGGTATAACAATGCTCTGACTTTAGGTAATTTATGTAGTTAATATATATCAAAATATAAAGAAAAGATGCAAATGAGGAACGTTTTATTCTGCATTCAACAGCGTACTACGAAGGTGGACAAGTTGTATTTCTAGATGACTCAGTTTATGATACCCTGAATTACAGACTTACAACTGAAAAAGGAAACAAAATATATCTGAATAAAAGCAAGGTACTCATTATTTACCGCATACTAATAAAGAGCGGATTTAACTGTAAGTAACGTAGCCACCGCGTAAGCGGTTTGGTACAATAAGTAATATTTAAACCAAAGAAAAAATGGGTATGGGTAATCTTTATTTTGTGTTTTAACTCAAACTTAACTCGATTATAACTCGACAAAATAGTTTTGCAGAGTTATAATCGAGTTAAATTTAAATTAAGGGAGTTAAAGATGCGAACAATTCCGTATAAAGAGGATTTGATCACTGAATTTAAAAGTGATTTAAAGAGATATCCGGATAATGACTTAATAGATGAAATTGTTGGTATGGCAAATACCAAAGGTGGAAATTTATATTTGGGCGTAGAAGACGACGGGCAGATAACAGGGGTAAACAAAATACACAAGGATGCAATAGGTGTAACAGCTCTTGTGGCTAATAATACTGTGCCGTCTGTGTCTGTACGTGCGGAGATAATTACAGAAGAGGAAAAAGATATACTTAAGATCGAAATACCGATAAGCAGGACGGTGGTCTCCACAAGGTCGGGAAAGATGTTAAAGCGAAGATTGAAGGCCGATGGAACTCCTGAAGTTATCCCAATGTTTTCGTACGAAATAGTTACAAGATTGTCAGAATTAGCATTACTGGATTTTTCTGCCGGACCATTAGCAGGAGCTTCTATTAACGATTTTGATCCTAACCAGAGAATCAGATTAAGAAATATTATACAAACAAGGCCTGGAGGAGAAAAAAATCTTCTTGCATTAACAGATGATGAGTTAGATAAGGCACTGCGTTTTACAACAGAAGTAGACGGTAAAGTTTATCCTACAGTTACCGGGATGCTTATTTTAGGGAAAGAAAACCGAATAGCGGAGTTAATGCCTACTGTAAAAGCTTCTTTTCAGGTATTGGAGGGAACAAAAGTTAGAATTAATACGGAGACATCAGCTCCTCTGCTTGAGGTGTTTGAAAAGTTCGAAACATATGCAGAAGCTTGGAATCCTGAACGAGAAGTTGAATGTGGTTTATTTAGGGTTGCTGTGCCGGAATTCGACAAAGCAGCATTTCGTGAGGGATTGATTAATGCTTTTTGTCACAGAGATTATACCATGCTGGGAACTGTGAGGGTGCTGATCGATGATGAGGGAATGACTATAAGCAGCCCTGGTGGGTTTATTGATGGGGTGACATTAGAAAACTTATTAACGGTCGAACCACATGGTAAAAATCCTGCACTTGCAGATGCATTAAAACGAATTGGACTTGCTGAAAAAACCGGACGCGGTATAGACCGTATATATGAGGGTTCTATTATATACGGAAGACCTTGGCCTGACTATTCTGAAACAACAAGCACGAATGTTAGGTTGTTCATTCAAAGAGCAAAAGCAGATGACACTTTTACAAAATTTATTGCAGATGAGCAAAATAGATTAGGGAAACCATTGTCAATCTATGCTTTGATGATTCTTTCATTATTAAAGAATGAAAAACGACTTACGATAGAGCGCATCGCAGAAATGACTCATTTGGCAGAGGGTAAACTGCTGGGGGCTATAGAAAACTTGATTGAAGATGGACTTGTGGAAGGCGTAGGAAGTGGTAAATCAAGATCCTATATTCTTTCTGTGAAAGTGTATAAAGAAAACAATAGAAGTATTCAGTATGTGAGACAAACAGGTATAGATAGAGTTGCTTATCCTGAAATGATTATTAAGCTTGCAGGGGCGCAGGATGGGTTTATTACTAAACAGGACGTGGCAGAACTTTTAAAGATAACTCCGGATCAGGCATATTCTGAAATAAAGAAGCTAGTCAACAAGGGAAAAATCTACAAGTACTGTGGGGGGAAATATACTAAGTATAAATTGAGGTAATGATTTTATGACAGTAAGGTGGAATCATGGCTTGTCAAATAGTGGAGATGTGAAATATACATGCAAATTAAAATAGGTGAATTTGATTGCACAGAATGTTGGGACGGAGTCTTTTATAAAAAACTTACAAATTACCCAGCTATTTCAGAATGGGAAATCCAAAACATATTGGATTGTGAGAACTATGAAAAAACAAAATGATAGGGTTTGTTTTATATAGGCTGACCATGACATTTTAAAATCGATTGAACTATGTATATTGATAAGCCTATGAAGGGACATAATCTTATGCAGGCTATTGCGCGCGTAAATAGGGTATATAAAGATACATAAGAACTATACAAAACAGAACTGACAAGGAGCCGGCAAAAACTTTACCTTTTACCAGATATAAATCTTTATATATTAGTCCTCTCATAACCGCTTGCTTGATATGATTGCAAATCATCTTGTAAATAACTTAGTCGATTATGCATTGGGAATTGAAACGGGATTAGATTCTAATGGACGTAAAAATCGTGGTGGGCACCAGATGGAAGACTTGGTTGAAAAGTACATTGTGGCAGCAGGATTCAAGAAGAATGCGAATTACTTTAAGGAAATGTACCTTAAAGATAGTGAAGAAAAGTGGAACATTGATTTATCAGCACTTTCTAATCAGGGTAAAGCTGCGAAGAGATTTGATTTTGTAATTAAGACAGATGGAATGATTTATGCTATTGAAACAAACTTCTATGGTGGTGGTGGATCGAAACTTAATGAAACTGCACGAAGTTATAAGATGCTTTCACAGGAGGCTGATACTATAGGTGGATTTACATTTGTGTGGTTTACAGATGGAATAGGTTGGAAGAGTGCTAGAGGTAATCTAAGAGAGACGTTCGAGGTTATGGATACGATTTTCAGTATTGATGACATGGAGAATGGGGTAATGCAATCAGTATTTATGTAAAAGAATTTGCATGAAAACCAATGCACAGGGGCATTAAATATGTATTTAACAGTATGAGAAATGCAACTAGAATCGCTAAAATACTGGGAGAAAGAGATGGTGAATAGTTTTGAATATTTCATTAGAAAACACGGATTTTTTAAATTCATTTGATTTGTTATTGGAAACAACAATTGATCGATATCAGAGAGAAAGATTAAAATTGTATGCATTGAAAATCAATGCAAACGAATTTAATTATAATAATTTGCAAGAACAGTTGGTAGATCCAATGATAGATTATGCTGTTTCTCGAGAGGTAAAAAAACAATATTCAAATAGACCAGGAGCTTTATCAAAAAAAGCGAGAGAAAAATTTAAGGAGTATTCGAAGAATGATGGAGAGTTAGGGGAACTACTATTATTTTGTTTTCTAGAGGCACAACTCAAAGCACCTAAAATATTGAGCAAGTTAGAATTGAAGACATCGACCAAATTATATGTAAATGGCGCAGATGGAGTGCATTTTTTGGAACTGGGAGATGGGAATTATCAGCTGATTTTTGGTGAATCAAAGATGTACAAAGATATAAAAGATGCTTTTGATAAGGCATTAAAATCCTTGTATGAATTTAAAAATGAAATTAATGAAAAGGGTGAGTCTAAAAGCGGAATAAATTATGAAAAATCGTTAATAAGTGACAACCTTTCTAAAGAAACATTTAGCGATGATGAGAAAAGTTTTTTAAAGGCTTTAATATATCCTAGTGAAGACCGGAATTTTTATGTTGATGATGCATTTGGTATATTTGTAGGATTTGAGATTGAAGTAAGTGAAGAAGAAAAATGCATGAAAAACGCTGAATTTAGAGAATTGATACATAAAAGGATAGTGGAAGCGGTAGAAGGATGTATTGAAGATATTGGTAAAAAAATCAAGAATTATAATTTACAAGGTCACGATTTTTATGTGTATGTAGTTCCGTTTACAGATATTGATAGTAGCAGGAAAGAAATACTTAAGGAAGTGGTATCATGAGCTTTATACAAGAATTAGCAAATAGTGCACTAAAAGACGATTATCTACAAAAACTTATTGATAAAGCTGAGCATATTTATGGATTGAATTTTTTGAAGAAATCTAGTGACGATTTTCTGTCGGATAAGGAATATTTGGATATTATGCGCTTTGCAGATATCTTGAGTAGAGATATAAATTGTGAAGGAAGAAACATTGCATATAAAATTATTAGTATTTTGTATCCCTTTTATAAAGATGATGAATACTACAAATTTATATGCAATAGTGTAATGACAAAACTGGGAAATTTTCCGTCATTAGGACTAATTATGGAAAAGGATGATGCTGGGCGTTATGATACTCCGGAATTGTTATTGGACAAACAACTAAAAGAGGTGTATCAAAAGGTTCCGGGAACAGAAAAAATATTTACAGATGCACAATATCGGTTGTTTGAAGCAATTAAAGATAGTAATCATTTTAGTTTTTCGGGGCCAACTTCCTTTGGAAAGTCATTTATAATGGATGCATTTATTAATTATATCATTGATGAAAGACATGGGGTAGACAATATAATTGTACTTGTACCTACTCGAGCATTAATTAATCAAGTATCAAAGCGTCTGAAGGTAGAAATAAAACATGAAAACTATAGAGTTATGACACATCCGATTGTTCCAGCAATGTATAGGCGAGATAATGCAAAATATGTGTTTGTATTTACTCCAGAAAGAATGATAGCATATTTGTCAGAGAAGAATAATCCGCTTATTAGCTATTTGTTTATTGATGAAGCACAAAAGATTATTGCCAAGAAAGATTCAAGAGCACCATTGTATTATCAGGCAGTATCTATGGCAGAACGAAAAAGTATTAAATTGTTTTTCGCCTCACCTAATATCCCTAATAGTGATATCTTTTTGAAATTGTTCGATAAAAGTACAGACGAATGTATGGTAATTAAAGAAGCGCCTGTATCTCAAAATAGATTTTTTATAGATTTTGTAGAACGAAAAGAAAAGATGTTTACTGAAAGTGGAAAGGATGATGTGTTTGAAGCTTTTGGAAATTACAATAATTTAAATGAATTATTATTGTATCTTGGAAGTGATAAGAAAAATATTGTATATTGCAATAGTGTTGAAGATACTATTAATTTCGCGCTATCTTTTTCAAAAGAGTTGGAAGAGAAAAGAGACTCTAGAATAGATGAGGTGATTAAGCTTATTCAAGAGTATTTACATAAAGAGTATTATTTGATTGATTGTTTGAAAAAGGGAATTGCATTTCATTTTGGGAAACTACCACAACGGATAAGAGAAAAGATAGAGGCGTTATATGAGCAAAAGGCAATTGATTACATGTTCTGTACATCAACACTTTTAGAAGGAGTAAATTTGCCTGCTCAAAATATATTTATTTTAAATAATACGATTGGACTAAGAAAATTTACAGATGTTGATTTTTGGAATTTGGCAGGACGGGCAGGTCGTTTGAGTAAAGAATTGTCTGGTAATATAATTTGTGTTCGTTTGGATAGTAATAAATGGAATGTGAAAGAGGGTGACATGGATATGATAAGAAAAAAGGTCATAAATCATGTTTCTCCAACTATTCTAAAGGGAGAAGACAATTTTTATAAAAACATAGAAAATTCGTTACTGGGAAAACCATTTACTAAAAAGACTGTAACTAAGGATGAAGCTGAAACATGGAATCATTATGCAAATATTATATATTATCAAGAAGTTGCTAAAGCAGATTCCTTGTTAAAGAGCAATTTCATGAAGAAGAATCATAAAACTGCAAAAAAAGTGTTGGAGAATATTGAAAAGAACAATGTTGTACCAGAGAATATTTTAGAGCAAAGTATGAGCATTAAACCCGTGTATCAGAATGCAATATGGAATGTACTGAATAATACAGATAAGGCCTTCCCGGAAGAAATAACTCCGAAAGATTGTTATGGAGTGTTGGTTAATATGTATAAGAATTATAAATGGGGGATTGAAGAATCAAAAGGAAGAAATCCTTTAGTGCGAGCTCCAGAGCAACTAAAATATTATGCAGTACTTATGTACACATGGATGTCGTCAAAACCCTTGAATATGATAATAGGAAATATGATAAATTATTATAAAAAGAAAGGTAAAATATGGCACAGAAACGAAAATGTTCTATTTGTGCATACCAATAAAGAACATATTAATTGGGTGATTAACGACTTGATTGCAGATATTGATAATGCCTTGAGATTTAAAATAAAGAATTATTTCTCAAATTATTATTTGCTTGTAGCAGGGAAAAATGGAGTTGAAGCAGCAGGGGAGGATTGGTCAGAATATTTAGAGTATGGAACAACAGATAAAGTTATTATTGATTTGCAGAATGTAGGATTTCCAAGACATATTGCTATGTTGATAAAAGAGAATTATGAAGGTGTTCTAGTATATGATGAGAATGAGTTGATGGATGTTCAAACTGAAAAACTATTAGGATTGCTACTTCAGGATAATCATAAACAAGAATATAAGGAACTAGTAGATATATTAGGAATTGTGCAGTGACAATAAAATGACAATACAAGTCCCTAAAAATCCACGCATCAAGTACAATCTGGACAAAATTCCCGGATATCCACCACCAAAATCAACACATCTAATAGCTGAATATTCAGCTATTTTTGGTGGGTTCCCACATTTAATTTTCGAATGTAAATTTACGCTGTTGTCTAAACAATTACATTTGAAGCGGCGTACCTAATGTAGTAGAGTACACTAATGAAAGTTATTTTATGTGATAAGTAAGAGGGAAAGAAGGTATTATAGGGCAATTCCAACAAACATAAAAAACTTATTATCTGGTAATGTTGTGGAATGGGCGAGAATTGAATTTAAAGAAACATGGGATTCTGTTGTGTCATTGAAGACCATTTGTGCATTTGTAAATGATCTTGATAACTGGGGTGGCGGTTACATAGTTATAGGCGTGGAAGAGAAAGAGGGACGACCAGTTTATCCACTACTCGGGGTGCCGGCTGGTAAAATTGATAAATATCAAAAGGAAATTTTTACAAAATGTAAGCTTATCAGGCCGGCATATTCACCAATAATTGGTGTAGAAACCTATGAAGACAAGCAGTTTATTGTTATTTGGTGCCCTGGCGGTGATAATAGACCCTATTCTTCGCCGAAAACGATGGACAAGGATAATAAAGAAAGAATTCATTATATCCGAAAGGCATCAAATACTGTAGAGCCATCGGATGATGAAGAAAAAGATTTGTTTAATTTGGCCAATAGGGTGCCGTTTGATGATCGTATCAATCACAACGCCGAGATTTCGGATTTGAATATAACGCTTATCCAAAGCTATCTGAAGGAGATTAAGAGTTCTTTGTATGAGAAATCAAAAACAGGGGATTTCATTGAAGTGTTTCAGGATATGAATATTGTTAATACACTTCCGGAAAATATCAAGCCAAAGAATGTGGGATTGATGTTTTTCAGTATGGAGCCGGAAAAGTTTTTTCTGAATGCTCAGATTGATGTTGTTCAATTCCCTGAAGGCTTGGGCGGCAATGATATTATTGAGAAAACCTTTCGAGGACCGCTCCATCAGCAACTGCGTGATGCATTGCAATACATTCAGAATGTAATCATTACGGAAAAGGTTGTAAAGCATCCGGACAGAGCTGAAGCAGATCGTTTCTTCAATTTTCCATATGCAGCAGTTGAAGAAGCTTTGTCAAACGCTGTTTACCATCGTGCATCTAATGAACATATGCATGGTGATTTTGAATTAGTGAATAGTGGAAGAGTGACAAAAGATTATAAGTGCCAGAATCAGATACAGTCAGGAGAGATAGAATTGAGACATATATTTTCGGATTATTCGGATATAATACAGTAATAATTTTTGAATTAATATTGTAGTGTGGATATTCTTAGTAATATTAAAAAAGGAAATGACAGAATGAATAAAAAGATTGAGTATAGTTGTATTCCTGGTACATTTGCGGCGGTAAATGAGACTATATTATCTGAATGTAGTGAATTATATTCAAACCACTATGGTATCTGGGGAGAAAAGGGTGTTAATCCAGGTAAACCAGTTCGGTTATCGCCAGAAAAATTATGTGGATGGCTTGATAGTGAGGATGTAACATTATACTATTCAACTAGCGAAGAAAAAATAGTTGGATATGCTATTGCATTTAGTAAAAATGAAACAGGTTATGGTATTGTAACATGGGTTACGCAGCTTGTGGTTCATAAAGATTATCGGCAACAGGGGATTGCGAAAAATCTATTATTTTCAATATGGGGATTTTCAAATCATTTTGCATGGGGCATAGTGAGTGCAAACCCATATGCTATTCGAGCATTGGAGAAAGCAACAAGAAGAAGAGCAGTACCAATGCGAATAAAGAAAAATACTACCAAATTAAGAAATATAGGAAGAAAGTTTGTTCCATTTATTAGCGAAAAAACTATATTTTATGTGACCGATGAAAAATCTCAGGTAGACACCCAATTTTTTGTTGATCATGGGGATACAATTCAAAAGATTACAAATGTAACTAGTGAAGATTTACCTTGGACTTTAGGAGATATTCGGGATGGCTGGGAATGGTTTGCGTTTACATTCAATGATCAGGATCCTATTTCATTATCAAAAGAAGAAATAGACAATATGATAGCTACATCAGATTCAGTTGTTCAGAACGCCTATTCTAGAATGAGGTTGGACAGTGGCAAACAATCATGGATGAAAAATACAGCTTCAGAAGTCGATTACATTGATCGAAAAGTAAATCTTTCTTCTGTTGAGTTAGTTTATGACTTAGGTTGTGGTGCTGGAAGACATGCAATAGAAATAGCAAATAGAGGTGTAGAGGTAATTGGAATTGATTATGTGGAAGAAAATATATATGCTGCAAGTCAAGTGATAGAAAAACAAGGAATACAAAATATAAGATTTGAAAAAGCTGATTGTAGGTATTATGAAAATCAAAGAAAGGCGTCTTTGGTAATATGTCTGTATGATGTTGTTGGTACATTTTCAAACGATGAAGATAATAAAAGGATTATTTCAACAGCGTACAATTTGTTGAATGCAGGAGGATACGCATTTTTTTCAGTCATGAATTATGAAACAACAATGGCAAATGCAAATAATGTATTTTCGTTTGCATCAGAACCTGATAAATTGCTGAGTTTACCTGGGTCAGATATTATGGAGAAGACAGGAAATATTTTTGACCCCAAATACTATTTAGTTGATACAGAAACCCATGTTGTTTACAGAAAAGAACAATTTTTCAGTAGTCATAGTTTACCAGTAGAGTTGATTGTAAAAGACAGGCGTTTTACAAGGAAAGAGATTGTTTCTATGTGTGAGGATGTAGGGTTTTCTGTCATAGAGGCTAAGTATACTAATGCTTCGGGGTGGGATATGGAATATGAAGCACATAATAAAAAGGCGAAAGAGATATTATTAATTTGTAGAAAGGACATATAAGATAATGAAAGTGATTGAACCAAGTGTTTATATAGAACAGAAAATGGATAATGATATTATTATGAGACATATAGAAAAGGCTGGGCGTGTTTGTTATAAGAGTGAAGGTAATATTGCGGAAAATTCAGCGGAACAATTTATTAAAAGCATATTGTCACGAGGTCATGAGTCTGTAATAGAGCATGTTAGTATAACATTTCGAGTTGTGTGCGACAGAGGTGTGTCGCATGAAATTGTTAGGCACAGAATAGCTAGTTATAGCCAAGAAAGTACTAGATATTGTAATTATTCTCAAGATAAATTTGGAAAGGAATTAACATTTATCAAGCCTTGCTTTTGGGATGAAGATAGTGATAATTATACTTTGTGGAAAGAAACAATGCAGTCTATTGAAAAGAGTTATTTTGAACTTTTAGAAAATGGCGCTACGCCACAGCAAGCTCGGTCAATACTACCTAATTCACTGAAAACGGAAATTTATATTACAATGAATTTGAGAGAGTGGAGACATTTTTTGAAGTTAAGAACTAGTAAGACCGCACATCCACAAATGCGACAGGTTGCGATAATGATATTTGAAATATTAAAAAAGAGTTTGCCGGTAATATTTGAGGATATTATTATTGAAGAAGAGAAATAATGTAATTGATAAAATTTTTACAAGCGACAAACATCTGATGCAATATGTAATGGAACAAACAATTTAGGAGCAGAATCAACACATGATTTTGTTACGTATAATTTATTGAGAGCATGGAAGGGGGGATAGTTCGTTTCCGTTTTGTGATTCTCACAATAAGAATTAGAATGTAAGGGATGGTAGTGATTGGGAAAAAACGTTAAAGCCTCGTCTGAGAGAAAGAATAAGGAATTCAAAATACATTATATTGGTGTTAAGCAATATAACAAGAAATAGTAGGGCGTTACGAGAAGAAATTGATTATGGAATCAATGTTCAGGGGTTACCGGTAATTGTTATCTACCCAGACTTTGATAGCAAAGGTGATATTGCTGATTCTTATGGTATAAGGAGGCAGGTAAGAGACCTTTGGGATTTGCTTCCTGTTTTTAGAGATAGTATGCGGAGGGTTCCAACAATTCATGTTCCATATAAGAAGGCTTTAATTAGAGCTGCACTTGACGACGAGAAGTTTATGCTTAATAGTAAAATAGATACAAATAATGCTTATTATTATCCAGTGTAAATATTAATAACACATCTATGATTGGTGATATTGTTTTATTTTATGGCTAATTTGTGTCATATAGATGCAGAATATACTATTGCTTTTTGTAAGGCATTAATGAGTGATTTTTGTGATTAAAAGGAGAAAAAAGTGCTGCTAAAAAGGAGTTTTAATAAAATATCATATGAACGTATTTGCATGATCATGATTCCTTGCGTTTTTGTACTTAATTCTATTGGTATTGTAATATTACGTGCGTTAAATCATACATCACATTTGGTGGGTTTAGCTACATGGACGCTTATCGTTATGGTTGTGTTATTAATTATTTTTATGATATTACATATAAATAGTGGAATTAATTGTGTAATAAAATATGACGATGCCCCATTTTCTCGAATTGATAATGCTGAGAATTGTATAAACAGTCAAGAAGATTATTCGTATGTTGTTAATATTATTAATGATATATACAAAGAAGGTGGAGAGGTGGAACAACTGATTAATGATGGGGAAGTGGGACGATTATTTAAAAGGCAAGATTTCTTATATAAAAAGATGGGGTTTAATGAAGATATAGAAAACATCATGTGGGCAATTATAGTGTCTACGGGAGTGTCGTATATTTTTACAACATTAAATTCTGTACAGAATCAGTTTGATCAGACGGTTTGTTTACTTCTTATGTTAGGGTTTTGGGTTGTTTTATGCTTGTCCTTATTTGTTAATAAATACAATGATAAGTATAATCCAAATAGTTATAAATTAATTGCTCTAAAATATGAGAGTGATCAATTACATAATAAGATTATGAGTTTAAGTAAAGGGTATAGTATTAATGAATTGAAATTCAAAATGTTTGAAATGAGAGAAAAATTATATGAATTGAAAACTTGTGATGATAATAGTGTTAAATGTTACAAAAAGGAAATAAAAAAAATTGAAAGAATAGTCAATGATGTATCATTTTATGGTGATCTTATTGGGACGCCTTTAATCGTTGAATCTCATGATAAAAGATTATTCTATGTTGCAGATAAAAAAGGAAAGCCTATCGATGAAAATAATAAAGAGATAAAACGTTTTATTGATTTAATTGATGAAAACAGATAATGAATCCGGTATAAAGGTGTTTTTGACTAGATGAAGGTTATACACAATAGGGGAATCTATTTTTAAAGCTTGTCGTTTGGGGGAATCAATGGGATTTTAGCTTTACTTTTGAAATAGGTTAATTTGTCACGTTTATGCGCTCTTTTTAAGGGCGCATTTTTTCATAAAAAAACTTTTATATCTGATATTATTATGATAGAATAAAAATGTATGTGGGAGAGAGAAGGCTTCTATGAAAACAAAACTATATGGACATAAGAAAGGGGATACGTTACGAATGGAAAAAGAACAAGTAAAACTTGAGTTGAAGGCTCTTATCGAAGAAATAATGCCTGAGCTTGGCGAAGTTGATTCTGACAAAAATATCGTTAGTGAGTATGGTATTAATTCGGTTTCGATCATTAGACTGATAGTTGCTGCTGAAGAGAAGTTTGGGGTTAAATTTACAGACTATGAGCTGTCTCTTGAAGACTATGATACTTTTGGAGATCTTGCGGCAGTAATAAAAGAAAAATTGGATAAGGTTGATTAAGGAGGGGTAACAAAAATGGCTAAGAAGAGATTACCAGTAACAAGAACTCCACTGATCACATCATGGCAGTGGCATGCAACATTATTTTCAATTCTATCAGATGATGATAACGCTAAGAAATGGATATATAGTAACTACATTCAGCTTAGATGTTACAACATAGAAGAGATTTTTACAGGCGACGATATGCTTTTTGCAGACATCATGCCTGGTAGCAGCTCACTCAAGGAGTGCCCATATCTTATTACATCACTTATGACAAAAGAACAGATCGAAAGTTATTGTGGAGATATTGTAGATTTCATTATCAAGACAATTGACCTCGGCGGATATGTATACGGTGTATTTGATGAGGCTAAGATTCTTAGTGATTTCGATGTAGATTATAAGTTCCCTCACGAGCTGTTTATCTATGGATATGATCTTGAGGGCGAAGGCTTCTATTGTGGAGACTTCACATTCAAGGATAAATATGCTCATAACAAGTTATCATTTGAGGATGTTCGTAAGGGCTACACAGCTATTGCAGCTGATGAAGACCACATGTTCAAGGATGACTACAAGGGTACAAGAGGACTCTATGTAATATTTAAGAACACAGATACATGTTACTATGATGTAGATACTACTCTTATAAGAGATACACTTCGTGAGTATCTGAATTCTCAGGATACAAAGAATCATTTCCGTATGATGAGAAATAGATTCAACGATACAACCTTCGGAGTAGAGGTTTACGATGTAGCTCTTGATAGAATAATGAAGCAGATGCAGTCAGAAGAACCTGATTTTGATATCAGAGCACTTCATGTAATGTATGACCACAAGGTGCTGATGCTTGAGAGAATTAAGTATCTCATGGCTAATGGTTATCTGAATTACGATGCTGATCTTATAGCAGAGTATGAAGAGGTTGTTAAGAACATGCAGGCAGCTCGTAACCTGCTTATCAAGATTTCTATCAATGAGGATGTTGCTGAGGCAGCAAGATTTAAGGACTACTTCCGTATCGCAAAGGAGAAGGAGGTAGCTGTCCTCCTGGAAGTGCTCTCAAGACTTGATCAGAGAGCTAAATAATAATCAGAGTGACGCCAGCGGAATTCCCGTTGGCGTCTTTTTTTGATGCAAAGTTAAATGTGTTTAATTTTAGTATCATAAACTTAATAAAGATTAGTAAAATAGGGGCTTTTCTTTGTTCACAAAGTTTTCAATTTGTGTTATTATTTTATTTAGCTTTTTGCGCCTTCCTATAGGGTTTTAGGCGTTTCCGAGGTCCTTGGTCAAGGATCCATAAAAAGAAATAATACTAGGAGGAATCACGAAATGGCAAGATTCAAAAAGACCATGGATGGTAACGAAGCTGCAGCTCATGCATCGTATATCTTTACTGACTGCGCCGCTATCTATCCTATCACTCCATCATCACCTATGGCTGAACATACTGATGAATGGGCAACAGCCGGAAGAAAGAACCTTTTCGGCAACACTGTTAAAATCTTAGAGATGGAATCTGAGGCAGGAGCAGCTGGTACAGTACACGGCTCACTTGTTGCAGGTGCCATGACATCTACTTACACAGCTTCACAGGGACTTCTTCTTATGATCCCTAACCTTTATAAGGTAGCTGGTGAGAGACTTCCAGGTGTATTCAACGTTTCAGCTCGTTGCGTTGCTTCACACGCTCTTAACATCTTCGGTGATCACTCAGACGTTTACGCTTGTCGTCAGACAGGTTGTGCAATGCTTTGTGAGTCATCTGTTCAGGAAGTAATGGACCTTACTCCAGTTGCTTACCTTTCAGCACTTGAGGGAAGACTTCCATTCATTAACTTCTTCGATGGTTTCCGTACATCACATGAGATTCAGAAGATTGATTGCTGGTCAAATGAAGACTTCGAAGATATCTTCCCATATGACGCACTTGATAAGTTCAGAGCTGAGGCTCTTAATCCAAATCATCCATGCGAGAAGGGATCTGCTCAGAACCCTGACGTATTCTTCCAGACAAGAGAAGCTTGCAATCCAGCTTATAATGATATGCCAGCTATCGTTGAGAAGTACATGGATAAGATCAATGCTAAGCTTGGTACAGATTACAAGCTCTTCAATTACTATGGAGCACCAGATGCAGAGAAGGTTATCGTTGCTATGGGTTCTGTATGTGATACTATCGAGGAGACAATCGATTACCTCACAGCTAAGGGTGAGAAGGTCGGTGTTGTAAAGGTTCGTCTTTACAGACCATTCGTAAATGAGAAGTTCATCGCTGCTATTCCTAAGACAGCTAAGCAGATCATCGTTCTTGATAGAACAAAGGAGCCAGGTTCAAACGCTGAGCCACTTGCTCTTGATGTTATGGCTGCTGTTCGTGGAACAGAGTTCAAGGATACATTCATTACAAGAGGTCGTTACGGTCTTGGTTCTAAGGATACAACTCCTTCAGAGATCGTTGCTGCTTTCAATAACACAGAGAAGGAAGAGTTCACTCTTTCAATCTTCGATGATGTTACAAATCTTTCACTTGATTCTGGTGAGCCACTTGTTACAACTCCAGAGGGAACAGTATGTTGTAAGTTCTGGGGTCTTGGTGCTGACGGTACTGTTGGTGCCAACAAGAACTCTATCAAGATTATTGGTGATAACACAGATAAGTACGTTCAGGCTTACTTCGATTATGACTCAAAGAAGTCTGGTGGTATAACAATGTCACACCTTAGATTTGGTGATAAGCCAATCAAGTCAACATACCTTATCCATAAGGCTAATTTCGTAGCTTGTCACAATGCAGCTTACGTTAAGAAGTATCACATGGTTGAGGAGCTTGTTGATGGTGGTACATTCCTTCTTAACTGCCCATGGTCAGGAGAGGAACTGGATAAGCATCTTCCAGGACAGGTAAAGAAGTACATCGCTGATCACAATATCAACTTCTATACAATCGATGGTGTTAAGCTTGGTATCGAGTCAGGTATGGGACCTACAAGAATTAATACAATCCTTCAGTCAGCATTCTTCACACTTACAGGAATTATTCCTGAGGCAGAGGCTATTGAGCATATGAAGGCTGCTGCTAAGAAGTCTTACGGTATGAAGGGTGACGATATTGTTCAGATGAACTGGAGAGCTATCGACCTTGGTGCTAAGGGATTTGTTAAGGTTGATGTTCCTGCAGATTGGTCTAATTGTGAAGATGAGGGTCTTGATTACCCAGCAGCTACACATGGAACAAAGGAACAGCAGGATTTCGTAAACGATGTTCAGATCAAGGTTTCAGCTCAGGAAGGAAATACAATTCCTGTTTCTGTTGTTGCTAGATACATGGATGGTTCTACACCTTCAGGTACAGCAGCATACGAGAAGAGAGGTGTTTCCGTATCTGTTCCAGTTTGGACACCAGATAAGTGTGTTGAGTGTGGTCTTTGCTCATATGTATGTCCTCATGCAGCTATCAGAACAGTAGCTCTTACAGAGGATGAAGTTGCAGCTGCACCAGCTGGATTCCAGTCAAAGGATGTTACAGGAATGCCAGAGTACAAGTTCAACATTGCAATCTCTACAATGGATTGTCTTGGATGTGGATCATGTACAAATGTATGTCCTACAAAGTCTATCGAGATGAAGCCACTTGATGATGCTCTTAAGGCTCAGCAGAACCTGTTCGACTATGCTATCTCAGTTCCAGATAAGGAAGAAGTAATTGCTAAGTTTGGTGCTGCTACAGTTAAGGGATCACAGTTCCGTCAGCCACTCCTTGAGTTCTCAGGAGCTTGTGCAGGTTGTGGTGAGACACCATATGCTAAGCTTATTACACAGCTTTATGGTGACAGAATGTATATCTCTAACGCAACAGGATGTTCATCAATCTGGGGTAACTCTTCACCTTCAACACCTTATACAGTAAATAAGGCAGGTAAGGGACCAGCTTGGGATAACTCACTGTTCGAGGATAACGCAGAGTTCGGTTTCGGTATGTATCTTGCTCAGAAGACTCTTCGTGAGAGCCTTTCAGAGAAGGTTAAGGTTGTAGCTGAGTCAAATGCTGACGTTAAGGCTGCTGCTGATAAGTTCTTCGAAACATATGATGATACTAATACAAATACAGAGGCTGCTGATGCACTTGTTGCAGCTCTTGAGAAGGTTGATTCTCCAGAGGCTAAGGCAGTTGTTAAGGATAAGGATTTCCTTGCTAAGAAGTCACAGTGGATCTTCGGTGGTGACGGTTGGGCATACGATATCGGATTCGGTGGAGTTGACCACGTACTCGCTTCTGGAGAGGATGTAAACATCTTCGTATTCAATACAGAGGTTTACTCAAATACTGGTGGACAGTCTTCAAAGGCTACTCCTACAGGTGCTGTTGCACAGTTCGCTGCAGGTGGTAAGGAGATCAAGCAGAAGGATCTTGCTGGTATAGCAATGAGCTATGGTTATGTATATGTTGCTCAGGTTTCTATGGGTGCTAACTACAACCAGCTTATCAAGGCTATCAAGGAAGCTGAAAGCTATCATGGTCCATCACTCATCATCGCTTACGCTCCATGTATCAACCACAGAATTAGAGTTGGTATGAGCAAGGCTATGGCTGAGGAGAAGAAGGCAGTAGATGCTGGTTACTGGAATCTGTTCAGATTCAACCCAGCTGAGGATAAGAAGTTCACTCTTGATTCAAAGGCTGCTACAATTCCTTATCAGGAATTCCTCGCTGGAGAGGCTCGTTACACAGCACTTCAGAAGGTTAACAAGGATAAGGCTGATAAGCTCTTCGCAATGGCTGAAGAGAACTCCAAGAAGAGATTTGCTCACCTTCAGGGTCTCGTAGATCTCTATGATGGAAGCAAGGCTGAGTAATCTATATAGAGTGATCTCTAGTAGATAACTAAACTCCTAGTTAGATATAATAATGAATGCCGGTCATCGAAAGATGATCGGCATTTTTTTGAACGGTTTTATCTTGAAATACTATTATGTTAGTGATACACTTATAAGTGTTTCCGCAGATTATAAGCAAAAAATACGCTATAATCTGCGGAAACATATAAAAAATAGCACATTTCCGCAGATTATAAAGGAGTTTTAGGTTTTATGAATATAATTGGAAGGATAAAAGAACAAGATGAACTGAATCAATGCGTATTGTCAGGTAGACCAGAATTCATGGTGGTATATGGTAGGAGACGTGTAGGTAAAACATATCTTATAAAGGAATATTTTAATAATCACTTTTCCTTTTATGCGACAGGACTATTAAATGGAAAAATGCGCAGTCAGTTAAAAGCATTTAAAGAGTCTTTAGTAAACTATGGAGATGAAGAGAAAACCATACCAAAAGACTGGTTTGAAGCATTCAGAAGACTTCAGAAGATTTTGGAAAAAGAGGAAGCATACAGGGATACTCTAAGTGGTCGTAGAGTAATCTTTCTAGATGAGGTTCCTTGGATGGATACGGCTCGTTCAGATTTTAAAGTTGCATTGGATTACTTTTGGAATAGCTGGGCTTCATCCCAGAAAGACTTACTGCTTATTGTGTGCGGATCAGCAACTTCCTGGATAATAAATAATATTCTTTTTGATAGAGGAGGATTCTATAACAGAATTACAAGACAGCTCAACATAAAACCATTTTCATTAAGTGAATGCGAGAAGTATTTTGAAGATAACGGTTTTTCTTTTACACGTAAGCAAATAATAGATTCGTATATGGTTTTTGGTGGTATACCATATTACCTAAATCTATTTGATAAGAGACTTAGCTTAGTTCAGAATATTAATAATCTTGCAATTAATCCTCAGGGGCAATTGCATTATGAATATGAACATCTATTTAGTTCATTATTTAAAAATGCGACCAATCATATAAAAATAATATCAGTTATATCAGAACAAAAATGGGGAGTTCAGAGAACGGATATAGTAAAAAAATCTGGTGTTTCAGATGGCGAGGGTCTTACAAAGGCATTAAAAGAATTAGAACAATGTGGATTTATTAGAAAATATAAAAATATAACAAAAGAAAAGAATGGTTTCTTTTATCAATTAATTGATCCGTTTATCCTTTTTTCATATTATTTCTTAAAAGATGAAAAAATAAAAGATTGGGAAAAATTCTATAAGTCTGCCGCATTTTATACTTGGCGTGGTAATGCTTTTGAGATTGTTTCATTATGCCATATTCATCAGATAAAAAATGCGCTTGGTATTTCAGGTGTTTCTAGTGATGAATATTCCTGGAAGAGTGAGCAAAAAAAGGACGGAGCACAAATTGATTTGATTATTGATAGACGTGATGATGTTATGAATATATGTGAAATGAAATATACCGATGAAGAGTTTTTGATTGTTTCGGATTATGAAAAAGAATTAAATCATAAGATAAATCTCTTTAGAAAAGAAGTAAATACCGATAAAGCATTGCACATTACTTTAATCAGCGTCAGCGGTCTTAAGAAAAATAATTATTCTGATGTAGTTTTAAATGTAATTAATGGTGATGATTTATTTTCATGAAAGAATATAAAGGGGACTTGTTTAGTGGTGCTATTAAAGAAACTAGAATTATGTAAACTTGACTGGGGGGGTAACGTGCTAAACTCACTTCAAAATCTTATTTATGGGAGTGAGGAAATATGAAGGGAATAGCTAAAAAGATTATTGCATTAGCCATAGTTTTAGCGTTTGTAATATCAGTATTATTGCATATGAATGTAAAGGCTGCTAGCGGTAGCTGGAAACAGACGAATGGTCGTTGGTGGTATCAGTATGCTAATGGTTCGTATGCACATTCTGAGTATATAGATGGGTATTGGCTTGACAGTGCGGGATGGTATGATTCTGCATGGAATGGTTCTTGGGCACATGACTCAACAGGTTGGTGGTTTGAATCAGGAAATTGGTATCCAACTGGCCAATGGATGAAGATTGATGGTGATTGGTATTATTTCAAGAATTCAGGATATATGGCATGTAGTGAATGGATTGGAAATTACTATCTTTCAAGTTCAGGCGCAATGGCAACAAATACTTGGATTGGTGAGTATTATGTAGATGGTAATGGTGAATGGGTAAAAGGAAAGAAAAAGTCTGAAACTACTGAAGCACCTAAACAGGAATCTACTACTGAGGCTCCTAAGGAAGAAACAACTACAGAAGCTCCTAAAACTGAATATGAAATATGGAGTTATAGAGATAGTAATTCAATTGAAATTGGACGATTAACTTATACATTAGATGGAGTACTAGTAAGTAGTTGGGGAATCACTAATGAAGAAGATCCACAAGTATGTTATACTACTAGTTATATAACAACACAATAAAAATTTTATAGAAATATAATAACAAAAAACAAGTAACAAATAAATAGATATTTAGCTGATCAATTAATTTTGGTCAGCTTTTATATTTGAGAAGGTCATAAGCTGATGTGAACAGTGATTAAAAAATCGTAAAAAATGAGTATAAAAATATCCTTTTTTCCCTTTGATACTTACACCTCTATATGTTAAAATATCATCAGTGGTGTTTGTGCTACAAATATAAAAAATTTTGGCAGTATTTTCGCTGCTGAGATAAAAGATTGAGGAGGTTATAACTGTATGGGAAAGGATAATCAAGTAGTCTATGAAGATGGAACCTGGTCAATAGAGCTTCGCCCTCGTAACAATGTTCACGCTGGCGAGCCAACAGTAAAGGTCTGGGTTCTGATGATGGGGAAAGAAGTAGCTAAGTTTTCTAATAAGTTCCGTGGATATGGACATTACAATACTGAAGAAATGCTGGATCCAACAATTTGTGCAGCAGCAAAGAAAACTTGGGAAATGCTTAAAGAGGGTGATCTTACACCTGAGTTAGTTGAAAAAATCCGTACAGATATTTCTGATTTTATTAAATCTAGTCCAGCCCCTGCAGCTGCAGAGAGTGCTGAATAGAATTGCAAAATGAGGTGGTCACCCGACCACCTTTTTTGTAACTAAAATTATAGCAAATTATAGTTGAAATATACTCCAGATAAAGGAGATAAATCCAATGGATTCTAAGCTTATTTACGCGGCAGATGATGAAGAAAATATAAGAGAGATACTTAAGGTTTTCCTTGAAGAAGCAGGTTACAGTGTGAAGGTTTTTGAGACCGGCGATGATCTTTACGATGAATTCACAGTAACCCCTTCTGATATGGTAATCCTTGATATTATGATGCCTGGAAGTAGTGGCATAGACATTTGTAAAAAGATCAGAGCAAAATCAACTGTTCCAATCATAATGCTCACTGCAAAGGAATCAGAAATGGACTATTCGATAGGTATCACTTCTGGTAGTGATGACTATATGATAAAACCATTTTCTCCTTCAATCCTTATTATGAGGATCAAGGCTCTTTTCAGACGTATTGAACTTGAAAGGAGTGCAGCTTCTTCCGCTGAAGAGTCACCTTCAAAACTTGAGTTTGGTGACATTTATTATTCTGAAAGTAAGCATGCCATTATGTGTGGCAATAACAGTCTTGGCCTTACTGAAATGGAAATGGATTTTATGAAGTATATGCTGGGTCGTCCGGAGGAGGCCATTTCCCGTGAGGACTTCCTGGACTCTGTATGGGGTCTTGATGCAGAAACAGAATCACGTGTGGTTGATGAGACCGTTAGAAGGCTTAGAAGAAAGCTGAGGGCTATAGAAAGCAAGGTTACGATCAATACAGTCTGGGGCTTTGGTTATCAATTGGGAGTGGTTGAATGAAAAAGAAAAGAAGAAAGATGAATATAGGCCTTTTGGTATTTATCATTACAACCTTTTCTTTAATCGTTGTAGCACTTTGTGTTCATCTCTTCCTGAGCAAATACATTCATACAGAAGCTCGTAGAAGTATAAACAGCTGTGTGGATTATCTGAACTCACCAAGCGATGATTCATATATGGATTATCTGGAAGGCGATTATTTATTTAAGAGTTCTTACATTGACCTGGATTATGCCATGTTATTTAGTAATGACACCACAAGTCATTACAGTGTTGATTCGCTGGTTACAGAATGGTGCGCCAACAACAAGGACAAGCGAAATGAAATCTACATGGTAAAGCTTCAGGACAGGATATGCTATATAAAGCAGACTAAGATAAATAACAGCACATCGCACTTTGTTGTATATACTGATGTTTCGTCAGCAAAGCGAATGAGTGCCATTGTCGAAGTCATAATAATCATTGTCATGATCATTTGCGATATTGTTGCAACCTTCATGGGCCATAGAATGAACAAGGCTATCCAGGAAGAAGAGGATAAGCAAAAGAGATTCTTTGAGAATGCATCTCATGAGCTGAAGACACCGCTCATGTCCATTCAGGGCTTCTCTGAGGGGTTAGAGAAGGGCATAATCAAAGATCAGCAGAATGCTTACAAAGTCATACAAAAAGAAGTAGGAAAAATGTCACGTATGGTAGATGACATTTTGCTTCTTTCGAAGCATGACCGCGAAAGTGTTCAGTATAATTTTGAGGAGATTTCCATTAAGGAACTTATCGGCGATGTGCTGGATACTTTCTACATGGAAATCAAAAACAGAAATATAAACTTGCTCGTGGACATTGACGACAAGTTCATAAATGTGGATATTGATCAGATGCACCGTGCTATATCAAATGTCATCTCAAATGGCCTTAGATATGCGCATACTACACTTCAGATCGTATTCAAACAAAATGTGCTCTACATCTGGAATGACGGAGTGCAATTATCTGCCGAAGATCAAAGCAAAATGTTCGACAGATTCTATATGGGGCAAGGGGGAAGCACTGGAATTGGGCTCTCTCTGGCAAAAGAAATAATTGAGAAACATGGGTTTAATATCAAGGCTGAAAATTATAGCAACGGTGTTAGATTTGTGATAGAATTGTCTGTATGAGGAGGTGGTTACATGAATGTATTTACTACGGACAAAATTCGTAATGTGGTCCTATTAGGACATGGGGGATGTGGCAAGACTTCACTGGTTGAGGCAATGGCATATCTAGCAGGTATTACTAACCGTATGGGTACTGTTGAAGACGGTAACACAGTTAGTGATTACGATAAGGAAGAGACTAAGAGGAAAATTTCAATCAAGACCTCAATAGTTCCAATTCCTTGGGAAGGTTACAAGGTTAATATTCTCGACACACCTGGTTCTTTTGATTTTGTTGGGGAAACAGAAGAAGCAGTATCAGTTGCAGATGCAGCAATCATAGTTGTTTCTGGAAAGACTGGTATTGAAGCAGGAACAAGAAGAGCTTGGGAATATTGCGAACAGAGAAAGCTTCCTAGAATGGTATTCGTTACAGATATGGACGTTGATAAGGCTAGCTTCAGAGAAGTAGTTCAGAATCTTCAGGATTTATATGGAAAGAGAATAGCTCCTTTCCATCTGCCTATTAGGGAGAACGAACAGTTCGTAGGCTATGTAAATGTAATACAGCAGAAAGCAAAAAGATGGAATGATAAGGGTACTGTAGACAAGTTTGACGTTCCGGATTATTCTCAGGAAAACCTGAAAATATGCCGTGACGTTCTGGTTGAGGCAGTTGCTGAGACCAGCGAAGAGTTTATGGAGCGTTACTTTGACGGGGATGAGTTTTCAGAGGACGAGATCCGTGCAGCTATGCATGTAGGTGTATGTGATGGATCAATCGTACCGGTACTTATGGGATCTAATCCGCTTGCAAGAGGTATGTACACTCTTATGGCAGATATCATTAAGTATTTCCCAAGTCCTGACAGATGTAAGTGTGCCGGTATCAATACAATTAATAACGAAGTTTTCGAAGCTGATTATGATTTTTCAAAGCCTAAGTCAGCATATGTTTTCAAGACAATTGCTGATCCATACATCGGAAAGTTCTCACTCATTAAGGTTAACTCCGGTGTTCTGAAACCAGACGATGTACTCTTTAATTATCATAGAGATGCAGAAGAGAGAATTGGTAAGCTCTATGTAATGTGTGGTAACAAGGTTGAGGAAGTAAATGAGCTCCACGCAGGTGACATTGGCGCACTTGGTAAGCTTTCAGTTACTCAGACAACAGATTCTCTTTCAACAAAGAAGAGCCCTATCACATATATCAGAGCTAACATTTCTAAGCCTTATGTTTATATGCAATATAAAGCTAAGCAGAAGGCAGATATAGACAAGATATCACAGGCACTTGGTAAGATGCAGATGGAAGATCTTACACTTAAGACTGTAAATGACAGCGACAATGGTCAGACACTCATTTATGGTATTAGTGGACAGCAGCTGAAGCTTGTTCAGAGTATACTGGCTGAGAGATACAAGGTTGATATTGACCTTCTTCCACCACGTATTGCATTTAAGGAGACTATCAGAAAGAAAGTCGATACTGAGTATAAGTATAAGAAACAGTCCGGTGGACATGGACAGTATGGACACGTTAAGGTTATCATCGAGCCTCTCGGTGATACTGGTAAGCAGTATGAATTTGAGCAGACTGTAGTTGGTGGAGCAGTTCCAAAGAATTACTTCCCAGCAGTTGAGAAGGGTATTATCGAGTCAGTTAAGTCCGGTCCTCTTGCAAACTATCCTGTTACAGGTGTTAAGGTAACACTGTATGATGGTAGTTATCACGCAGTAGATTCATCCGAGCTTGCATTCAAGGTTGCTATGGAGCAGGCATTCAAGAAGGGATTCATGGAAGCTAGTCCAGTTCTCCTTGAACCAATTGCAACACTTAAGGTTGTTGTTCCAGATCAGTATACTGGTGATGTTATGGGTGATCTGAATAAGCGTCGCGCAAGAATCATGGGAATGGATCAGGTAAGTGACGGATATCAGCAGATACTTGCAGATATTCCTTATCTTGAGCTTTATGAGTATGATACAAGACTCAACTCAATGACTCGTGGTGAAGGATTATATGAATATGAATTCGCTAGATATGAGCAGGCTCCTGATGAAGTTGCTCAGGTTGAGATTGAGAAGAAGAAAGCTGAGGAAGAGTAGGCTGGTTCTAACAAATGAAATAAAGGCACTGCAGATTTCTGCAGTGCCTTTTCTTAGTTCTTATTTATTCTTGTTAGTTGATTTATGTTTTATTTCTGAGACTTCTCAGCTATTTCATTTAGCTTGAGGCAGAGTGGTTCGAGACCGTTCATGTCTGATGGCATATCAGTTATTATTGCAATGACATAAGGGTCTCCGTTTGTTGGATAGATGATTCCACCATCGGTTGTGGCTCTGTACTTGCCTTCGCATATCCAGCCTGCCTTGGACTCTGTTCTGTATCCCAGTCCTGCATCTACAACAGTCGCTGTATCGTTCTTTGGTTGGTTATCTGAACTTGAATTTGATTTTTTGTCTGTGCTGGAAGTTGTAGCGTTTGTAGCTTTATCTGTGTTATAAGTTCCCAGCGCAGTGTATATAGCAGAAGCGTTAGGAGATATGTACCAATCCTTAATCTGCATTCCCACATCGTCAGTATTGAAGAAGTAGTAGTTCTGTACCCATAGCTTTGCAAGTGATCTTGCACTCAGCTGAGGATAGTGGTAGGTTGCATTACTTGGATCTATATCTGCTTCCTCGCACCACTCAGCAAAGAATTCTTTTCCATATGTCTTCCTGGTGTTGCTGTAAAGCTTGTTATCAGAATACATTACGATAGTCTCGAGGGAATTTGCTGATTTTTCTAACAGCTCCGGCTTGTAGTCCACAAGGGAGGCTATGTAAGGCCCCTTAATGCAGCTGGCAGAATAAACAGTGCTGTCTACGTTATAGCCAACTCCTTCGCCGGTATAAAGATTTATCATTACAAATCCTGCAGTGTTGCAGTTTCGCATTTCGTCCACACAGTTTAGCAGATCTGTTTTGTCTGACTGACTAAGCTCAAGACCGCCGAATGCCTCAACAGTTTTACTGTCATTTATCTGAACCTTTGTCTTGCCATCAGTACTAAGTTCAGGCTGCTCGATCTCGTCTATACAGTCGAAGAGGTAATCCTTCGTTATCAGTTTTCCTGTTTCACCAAATACATAGTAGTTGCCATCTATTTTTTCAGGACCAGTAGCAGCTTCGCCATTTTGTTCGAAATAGTATTTATCTCCAAGGAAGGTCTGCCAACCGGTTTCTGGTATTCCTTTTTCATTCAGGTAGTAGGTTTTACCATCTATTTCCTGCCATCCTGTAGCGATAGAACCATCTGAGTTTACATAACATTTATTGCCGGATTCGTCCTCAATCCATCCAATATCCTGAATTCCCTCGTCAGATAGTATATATTCCTCTCCATCCACCGTGGTACGACCGGTTAACATAAATCCTTGTTCATCAAAGTAAAACTTCTTTTCTTCGATGGTGTTCCAGCCCACAGCCACTGTATGATCAGGGAAGACGTACATCTTCTTGCCGTCTATATCAACCCATCCTGTATCCAGCGAGCCATTATCATCAAAATGATACTTAAAGCCGTCGATGGCATTTTGCCCTATATCTGCATAGCCCTCATCATTAAAGTGATACCATTTGTCATCCAGCAAAAGCCAGGAATCTTTTACATATTCCCGGTTCTCGTCCACATATCTGATTCCCTTACTTCCTGTTGTTACCCAGGTGTTAGGGCGTTTGTAATATAGGAGAAATGCGGCTGTGACAGAGCCTATGATCACTACGCATAGAATAGCTATTAATATGTTTCTTCGTTTATTCATTCTTCAGACCTTTTTTAGGTGCCAATGTAATTTCTTTCCACAGAATAATTTATACAAATACAAACCAAAAAGCAACAAAATAATTATGAAAATCAAAGAATAAAATAATGCATTTTGTACTTGCACTAAAACATACCCATATTAATTCACAAAATGTAGTATCTTAGCTATTTTTGTGGTAAAATATAGAAGTCTCTGTGGAGGATTCAGAGGACGATTTTGAGATGATTATTTGGGAGACAAGGTGGCATTATGGCAGAGCAGTTTACACTGATCGACGACATAATTAAAAACCATTCTGAGAGAATTCTTAACCTGAGAAAATTCTACCCATTCTTCACTTTGGCTGAGAGTACATTTAGCCAGTATAAGGAGGGTAGATTTAAGTTTCTTGATATGGGTTATATTACTCTTGCTGTGCTCAGATTTTTCATAAACGAGAACAGTTTCAATGATAGTCCAGTTACCTATGCTGGTTATGAGGATTTTTGTCTGAAGCTGCTGGCTCGTGATTTTGATGTGCGTCCTGGAGATGATTATTCCAAGGAAGAACTAAATGAACTGGTCAAATATATTTTTGACAAGATGAGAAATTATGGACGTGCATTTGAATTTAATTTCTTTGATCCGTCTGATAGAAAACAGAAGACTGCCAGAGTAAGACTGCTGGACAGTACTGTTAGAGAGACTGAGGTTGTTTATACCATAACCGAGGACGGAATTGAATTTTACCTTACCACTAAAGAGGTGCGAGATGAGAGCCGCATCAACATGGATCAGCTCCTTCTTGAGAAGCTCATTAAGTCCGAAAACTTTAGTGGAAGTATGGATGTCATCCAGCGTATCAATATCGAGGTTAAGGCGCTGGAGAAAAAACGTGAAGAGGTTGTTCAGCTTCTGCTGACAGATGTACATGCAGGTGCTGAGGCAGTTGATGAATATATGGACCAGACATCTGTCTGGTTTGCGGAGGAAAGAAAATCCTTTGCTCGAAATAGAGAGCTGGTGGACAAGGCTGTTTCGAGACTTACCTACGGCGGTGATTCAAAGACCGCAAGGGATATAATAAGTCTTCAGACAATGCTTAAGCAGACTATTGAAAGTCATAGCGCACTTATAGCGGCAACTGCTGAGCTGTCCCGTTTCTCGGATGAAATGATACGAAGAAGCAGAACAAGAAGTCTTAGGATTTCTTACGACTTTGAATCTACTCTTAGCAGGATGATAAATGAGGACAGGACGGATGCGCTGGTAAATACCATTAGTCCTTTCATGCTCCCTCGAAGAAGAAAGTCTATGGCAATATCGACTATTGATAACATAGTCCTTCAAAAGACAGCGGATTCACTTAAGGGTGAGATAAGAGAAGATGTCAAAGCAGATCTCAGCTTTAAATATGAGGACGAGATCTTCAGTGAGAATGTTGGTCAGAACTTCGCTAAGCTTTTCCTTGAACTTATTGGAAGGCTGAAGAGATGGGACAGGGTAACGCTGGAAGAATATAATGCAATCCTTGAAGTGAAGTTCGGTACTGAAATTTATAAGAACCGCGACTATTATTCCTTCCTTACACATTTGGCTGGAAAGGAACATTACTCAGTAAAAGATATGCGGGATAATGCAGAGACCTTCCTGGAGGATATGGTAATAAGCTATATCAGCGAGGATGAGCTGGACCAGTATGAAGATGTGGAGTTCGAACTGGAATATGGTCAGGAAGAACTTGAGCTAAAGATAGAAAATGAAGACGACATAGCAAAATTGTCGCAGATTACATTTAACAGGATTAAAGAAAGGAGGATGGACTGATGGAAAAGAGTTTAGAGAAAGCCCTTGATATTTACAGTGTGCTTGCCACCGGTAAGAGCATTTCATCAAAGGATAAAGAGACCAGCGAGCTGTACAATGCATTCTATGCCGATACAGAAGTTTATGATACAGTCATGGGACTTCTGAGCAGACTTAACCTGAAGCTTTATGAATACAATGAGTCCATCTTCTTAACAGCCGGAACTGGTAACAAGGTTTTCGGTTATACAAATGATGACCTTAAGAAGACGATGGGTCTCAGACTTAACAAGGAGCTCTATCTTGTATTCTTTATCGTTTATGAGATGCTGCTTCAGTTCTATAAGACTTCGGACACATATCAGGTTAAGGATTATGTGAGAATCGACGAGATTATAGATGCAGTCAATAAGGATCTGGGAAGGATCAGCAGTGATGCATCTGTTTATAGTGAGGATGATATTGGGGATAGCTCCTTCAAGGCGGTTGCGCTTCTTTGGGATGGACTTCCTCCAATGATATCCGAGGATAAAGATAGAAATAAGGCTTCCCGTGGTTCAAGAATGGGATATGTTAAGCTGGCAAGTAACTTTATGAATGGAGAGGGTGTTTTCACAATCGTGGATGACAGGCTCTATCCAACTGACCGTTTCCATGCTATAGCTGAAAATTATTTTGAAGATAATGGCAGTGCCATCTTCGCCGAAATGAATGGAGGTGAAGATAATGCCTAGTATAAACCGAATCAGAGTAAACAATGTTAAATACAATTTTGGTACTCAGAGCTATGACGATTTCTCTATGAGAATGTATGGTCGTAATACTCTTTATGATCTAGCAAATGGTGGTGGTAAGAGTGTGCTCATGCTGCTCCTTATGCAGAATCTGATACCTAACTGTACTCTTGATGATAAGCAGCCAATTGAAAAGCTCTTCAGAGATTCCAGTAATACAGTTATTCATTCCCTTATTGAGTGGAAGCTGGACAGCTGTGACATCAAAGAAGGCATGCGCTATATGACTACCGGATTTGCTGCCCGTAAGGCTGCTACTACAGAAGAAGAACGTAAGGACGGAACGGCCCAGATTGAATACTTTAACTATGTTATCTTCTACAGGGAATATAACAAGAATGATATTCTGAACCTTCCACTTGTAAAGGATAATGAGAGGATTTCTTATAAGGCTCTCAGGAATTATCTGCATGACCTGGCCCGTAATGACAAGAACATGATCGTTCAGGTTTTCGACCGTAAGGGTGAATACCAGAGGTTCATTGCTCAGTATGGTCTCTATGAAAGTCATTGGGAGATCATCAGAGGTATCAATAAAACTGAGGGACATGTTCGTACCTACTTTGAATCTAACTATAAGACTACAAGACGTGTTATTGAGGATCTTCTTATTGAGGAAATAATTGAGAAGGCATATCAGACAAAGACTGAAAGAGAGTCTGATAAAACGGAGAGTACTGTTTCACTTCTCATGACTATTCAGGAAGAACTGAAGAGTCTGGCTGAGAAGAAGAAAGGAATTCAGCTTTATGATCATGAGCAGGAGCTGGTACAGCTTCTGATAGATAGAATTGAGTCCTTTATGGAGCTCTATAAGGATCAGGAAAGAACTGCTGAAACTATTGGTCGCGTGCTTGTGACTCTTGAAAATGAGAAGAGTTCAAGACAGGAAAAACTGGATAAACTGCAGGGCGATGCAGACGAGCTGGAAGAAAAACTCCGCGATGTTAAGGAGCTGATTGAGGTTCTGAAGATATATATGGATATCGAAGAACTGGCTGCGCGTAATGAACTCATTTCTGGAAAAGAGGCTGCTATTAAGTCTCTATCTCAGGATATAGATCTGCAGGACAAAGCCTTTAGACAGCGCTCGGCTATTTCTGAGTATCTTGAACTTAAGAAGGCAACTCAGGAGCTGGAAGCTCTCAGCAAAGAAAAGAAAGATGTGCCTAAGGGTGCAGATGACATCTACACTATTGTTGCTAATATCAGAGACAGATTTGATAAGAAGCTGGAAGAGATAGACAAGAGACTGTCTCCTCTTACTCAGGCGCTGGCTGAAACCAAGGAGAAGAGTGATCTTCTTATGAAGCAGAAGGCTGAGGGTGAGACAGAGCTTGCGGTTATCGGCAGCAGACAGGAATATCTTTCAAAGGATATTGATGAACTGAATAAAGAAATGAATACTCTTCAGGATGATATTGATTATTCACTTCTGATGGATCCTCGTGGAGCGGTCAGCAGCAGATCCAAAGCCCTTGAAGAGTGTGAGGCAAAAACCGAAGAGCTTGTACTTAAGAAGGAAAGACTTGAATTTGATATTGCGACTCTTGAAAAAGAACTGGACGAAAAGGTTGCTGAGGATAGAGCGAACGAAATTCGTTTAGATGAACTGCGTGAGCGAGTTGAAGAATATAAAAAGTGCAGCGGTAAGTATACATCTATCTGCAGCATCTATGCTGATGAAAAGAATGTTCAGCCAAATGTGCTGGAAGAGAAGCTGCGTGACAGACTTAGTGCCAGCGTCATAAAGGTTTATGAACTTCAGGGTATTATTTCTGAACTGGAGAAACGTGATAAGGACATTCGAGGCGGACGACTTGTTGAAGCAACGAAGGGCGTTGAAAAGGTTATAGATTATCTTTTCACAAGACATAGTATCAGTGCCATGTATGGAATGGACTTTCTTTCTGCTCTTCCTGATAAGAAGAAGGAAGAGGTACTGGACAAGGCGCCGGGAATTGCATTTGGCGTAATCGTTGATGACCTTTCTGTAGTGCTGGAGGATCCGGGACTTAAGGAACTGGATATCGATGAAGAGGTTTATATTTATGACAAAACTCAGCTGGGTGGAGTCAGCCTTCTTCTGGGTGACGGAGTAGAATGCGTTCGAAGAAACAAAGAATATTTCTTAGATCCTAAGTTCCAGGATGCGAAGCTTAGACTGCTTGGTTCTGAAATTGATAACCAGCAGGAAGAATTAAAGAATAATGAGGCTATGCTGGAAACCCTGAAAGAGGATATGGATTTTGTAAAGCTCTTCAGAGAGAAGGGCTATAGCACTGCTGAGCAGGATTTTAAAGCGGCAGAAGAAAATAAAAAATCTGTTGCAGAGGAAATCAGCAAACTTCGAGAGACAAATCAGGAGTTGGCTGACAATCTGGAAAGCACAACTAATGAGCTGGAAGAACTTAGAAAGAATATTGAAAGATACCAGGCTGAGCTTATAAGTCTTACTAATCTTGTTTCTCTTCAGGACAGAGTGAATGAGCTTACTCGTCGCAAGGAAGATCTGAAAAATGATAAGAAGCAGATTGAGGCGAGAATAGAAGAGGTTTCTAATTCAAAGAGAAGTAATGAACTCAGGATCCTTGAGCAGGAAGCACAGATTGAGACTCTTAATAAAGAGAAGGATGAGCTGAATTATAAATGGGATAATAAGTATTCTGTTTATTACATAGATACCACAGCCTTCCCTCCGCTGGATTTGGATGAGCCAGAGCTTGAGAGTGCATTTGAAAGGGCGCTTGGAGGTTCCGGTGACAGTCGCATTTCCCTTGAGAAAGAAAAGCTGCTTCAGGATACACTGAAGGGTACTATTGAAAGACAGACCAGAGCAATTGAGAGACTGGGTGTTGATGTGGCAGATCTTGCAGAGCTGGATAGGAGCGGCAGTCTGACTGCGGTCAGTGATGAGGTTCTGGATGCCATGCGTTCTGAACTGGATAACCTGCAGGGCGAAAGAAGAAAGCTGGAGCAGGATATGTCTGGTATCAGTACTGAGAAGGCCCGTCTTGAAGGAAGTATTGAATATGCTAAGCAGCGTCTGGAAATGGAATACGGCGGCGGTGCTCTTAGCAGGCTTGAAAATCCTGGTGAGGAACATATTCAGGATACAAGAAAATCTCTGGATGAACTTAAGGGTACAAGCGCACAGTATAAGGCTATGCTGGATAAGGCGAAGGCTGAGCTGGATAAGGCGGCAAGTAGTGCAAAGAATAATGATGACCTGATGAAGCTTGCCAACAGAATCGTGGATACGGCTGGTGTGGACGTTTCCGAACTGAGTGCATTTGACTCGACTGCAAATATCGATGAGGAATTTGATAGCTATGTTATGAAGTATGACAAGCTGTCCAAGGATATTGATAGAGCCCGGGCTGACATGATGAAGGTTAAGATGAGTGTTTACGATACTCTGATGAACCTGGGTGTTCTGGAGCTTGCAGCTTCTATCAGGGATGATGTAAATATTCCTGAAAACAGACGGGATGCAGAAAGACTGCTGAAGAGACTTGGAGATGTTATTGAGATAATAATCCTCGAGAGAGACCGGGTTGAGAAGAGTCTTGTAAGTATGCAGCAGCTGAAGGATAACTTCGTTGATCAATGTGTGGAGAGATGTCTTGATGTTCGTTCCGAGCTGGATAAGCTGACTAAGCTTTCTGAAATCACAATGGGTGACAGCAAGGTACAGATGATACGTCTCAGCATTCCATATGTTAAGGATGAATTTATAAAGGACAGAATGTCTGAATATATTGATAACGTGGTTGAAGAGGTTGATAAGAAGAATGATGATGGCGACAGGCAGAAGTTCCTGAGTACAAGTCTTTCTATGAAGAAGCTTTTCTCGGTCATCGTTACAGATATGTCCAAGATAAGGCTGATGCTTTATAAGAGAGAAAGAATTAAGGAGCAGAGCAGATACCTCAGATATGAAGAGGCGGTTGGTAGTACCGGACAGTCTCAGGGTATTTATATACAGTTCCTGATTTCAATAATAAATTATATTGCTGGTATGTACGCCGTTCAGGATACAGCCAGATCAAAAACACTCTTCATAGATAACCCATTTGGAGCGGCTAAGGATATTTATATCTGGGAGCCAATCTTCAAACTCCTTGAAGAGAATAGTTGTCAGCTTATTGTTCCTGCACGTGGAGCCACACCTGAAATCACAGGTAAGTTTGATATTAACTACGTTCTCGGTCAGCAGATGACTGGCAACAAAACAACCACTGTTGTGGTTAATTACAGTAGCAAGACAAAGGGCGAAGAACTTGAATACAAGAATCTGGATTACGAACAGGCGACCTTTGATTTTGTATAGTGCTAAAGAGGTTGATTAATGTATACAATAGAGAGCAGAAATATTCTGACTCCGCAAAACGGACTAAATATTTATAGAGGCAGAACTGAAGATAGCATTTACCTTACGGAAATTCCTGGAGGCGATGATCTGGATATTGGTGTTAAGATGGATGCGCCCGAGCAGCTGAGTGGTGTGCTTCGAACCAGAAGGAACAAGGGCATTATCATAATGGGTAATCTGGGCGACCCTTATAACAGTTATGAGAAACAGTATATGCTTACCAGGAGGAGTCTAAAGGTTATTGAGAATAATGACTACGGTGTCGTGATCAGTACCAAGCAGACTGCCATAAGTCGAGACATGGATATTCTGGCGGGAATTGCCAGAAAAACCAAATGTGCCGTGGAGATGACTATCCCTACTTTGGACGAAAAGAAACTGAAGAAAATCGAGGGAAAAGAGGTTTCGACTGTTAAGGAAAGACTGGAACTTATTACCGAACTTCGGAAGGCTGGAGTGGAAGTTATAATCGACGCCTATCCTATTATTCCATTTGTGAATGACCAGGATATACCTGAAGTTGTGCAATGCCTTACAGATTATGATATACTAGGGGTCGACCTTATGGACTACAGACTTGCAATTAAGAAGTCTGTGAGAGAATTTTTCTATAGTCAGTTCAAAGAAAGGTTCCCTAAAGAGTTCGATGAGTTCTCGAATTTATATGAACAGTCCGGAGAATTGGTTCCGAAAAATGCCAAGGAAATTCTGGCAGAACTCCAGGCTATTTGTGAGAGTCATGAAATCATGTGCAGCTCTCAAAAACTTAAATCCTGGAAACGCCAATACATTAATAAAACTGTTGGTGACCAATTAACAATATTTGATATTGTATAAAAAATTGTGAATTATTGTTTTTCAATATAGGAGGAAAAAGAAATGGATTACAATGCAGCGAGTCTCGTGATGCACGAGGAAAATCATGGTAAGCTTGAGGTTAAGCTTAAGGTTGCTCTGGAGACAAAGGAAGACCTGTCAACTGCCTATACCCCAGGTGTTGCAGAGCCTTGTAGAAAGATAGCAGAGAACCCGGCAGATGTTTATAAGTACACACTTAAGGCAAATACTGTTGCAGTAGTTTCTGATGGAACAGCAGTACTTGGTCTTGGAGATATTGGGCCACTTGCAGCTATCCCGGTTATGGAAGGTAAATCAGTGCTTTTCAAAAAGTTCGGAAATGTAGATGCATTCCCAATCTGTATTGATACAAAGGATACTGAAGAGATAATTGAAACAGTAAAGAGACTTGCTCCTTCTTTTGGTGGTATCAACCTTGAGGATATTGCAGCTCCTAGATGTTTTGAGATTGAGAGGAGACTTAAGGAAGAACTTGATATTCCTGTCTTCCATGATGATCAGCACGGAACAGCTATCGTTGTTGCAGCAGGTCTTACAAATGCACTTAAGCTCATTGGTAAGAAGTGGGAGGATTGCAGCGCTGTCATCAGTGGTGCTGGTTCAGCAGGCATTTCCATCTGTAAGCTTCTTCAGAGCTTCGGTCTTGGAAATGTTGTCCTTGTTGATAGTAAGGGTGCTCTTGTAGATGGAGATCCAAGACTCAACAGTGCTAAACAGGAAATCGCTGCAGTTACAAATAAGAATAAAGAATCAGGAAGTCTTGCAGATGTACTTAAGGGAAAGGACATCTTCATCGGAGTTTCAGCTCCAGGACTTGTTACAGCTGATATGGTTAAGACTATGGCAGATGATCCTATTGTTTTCGCTATGGCAAACCCAACACCTGAGATTATGCCAGATGAGGCAAAGGCAGGCGGAGCAAGAATAGTTGCAACAGGACGTTCAGATTTCCCTAATCAGATCAATAACGTGCTTGTATTCCCTGGCATCTTCAGAGGTGCGCTGGATGCAAGAGCAAGCGCAATCACAGAGCCTATGAAGGAGGCTGCAGCCAGAGCAATAGCATCTATCGTTACAGATGATGAGCTCAGCGAAGATTATATTATACCTGATGCATTTAATGAGAAGGTTGCACAGGTAGTAGCAAAGGCAGTTGCTGATGAAGCAGTAAAGTCAGGTATCAGCAAGATGTAATCCTCGGGGTAGGAGGAAAAATATGTCTATAGAATTATACGAAAAAGCAAAGAAGATGGGAAACAAGGCCTACAAGGCCAGCGTATCAGAGGGACGCTACCCATTTCTTCCTGTGCTGGATGACATCATAAGTAGAGAAGATATTGCAAGCGAGGTTAATCTTGGTCTTGTGGACATTCCACTGGACAGAGTTGTGGGTACCAGTACATCTGGAAGAACCCAAGCCTTTGCTTCTAATTTCATGCCTCTTATGGATCCTAAGTCAGAGTTTGGTGCCAAGTGGTCCGCACTCTGTGATGCTCATCTTGAAGAGGGTATTAGAGATGCTATAAAGGTTTATGAATATCTGAATTATTATTACGTAGTAGAGGGAAACAAGAGAGTTAGTGTTCTTAAGTTTTTCGAGGCGGATTCTATCCCTGCATTCGTAACCAGAAAGGTTCCTAAACTGAGTGATGACGAGATAGTCAAGGTCTACTACGAATATATGGACTTCTATAAGAAGACCGGAGTTAATTACATCACCTTCTCGCATGTTGGTGGTTATGAAAGACTCATGGAGCAGGTCCGTGTTGCTGCTGAGCACGGTGGTGAACTTAGCGATGAGACAACAGTCAGTGCTGTAGGTTCATCATCGGATACAGCGGATGGTTCAGGAACAGTTATCAGAGAAGATGCTTCCAAGATATGGTCTGATGATACACTCCTGGAGTTGAAGGCTGCATACAAAAGATTTGAGAAGGCATTTAAACAAAAAGGTGGAGGACGTCTTGATATTACCACCGGAGATGCATTCATAGTCTTTATTGAATTAAAGGGCTTCGATGCAGTCTGCGATATGGGTATAGACGAGATTGAAGAAGGAATAGCTGCTATGTGGCAGGAGTTCCTGGTAGTCAATGAGAAATATGAAGTTGAGGTTTCTCTTGACCCGCCTGAAGAAAAGAAGAGCAAGCTCTCACAGATTCTTGCTCCGAACTACAGTGCATCCAAACCGCTTAAGGTTGGATTCGTTTATGATGGCGATCCTTCCAAATCTGACTGGTTCTATCAGCATGAGTTGGGAAGAAACTACATCAAGGAAAAATTTGGTGACAAGCTGGTTGCACTTAAGATTTCTTGTAATGGTAAGGAAGAAGAAATTATAGCGGCTATTGAGGATCTTGTTGAGAATCATGGAGCCGAGGTTATCTTTACAACTACGGCGCAGTCGGTTGGCGCCAGTCTAAAATGCGGTATTAAATATCCAAATGTAAAGATACTCAATTGTTCGATCAATACATCACATAGATATATAAGAACCTACGACGCCCGTCTTTATGAGGCAAAGTTCCTGTCAGGAATGATAGCAGGTGCTATCACAGATACTGATAAGATTGGTTATGTTGCTACCTATCCAATTTATGGAATAACAGCAAATATAAATGCATTTGCCTTGGGCGCACATATGGTTAATCCAAAGGTAAAGGTTCACGTTAAGTGGACATCTCTCAAGGATAACCAGACAAAGAATGATATATATAAATCGATTTACGAAGAAGGAATTGATGTTGTATCAGATCAGGATATGATCAATCCTAGTGAAGCTTCAAGAAAGTTCGGTATGTACCGACTTACTGTTAACGGTCCGGAAAATGTGACCATGACGGTTTACAACTGGGGCAAGCTCTACGAACGCATTATCAACATGATCATGCAGGGTAACTGGAGCAGTGCCGATGCAGAGAATGAAAGCAAGCCTATCAATTACTGGTGGGGACTTTCAGCAGGAGTTGTAGATATAATCATGTCCGAGAAGGTTCCGGCAGATACAAGAAGGCTCGTTGAGATTATTAAGGGCCTTATCATCGAAGATAAATTCTCACCTTTCGGTGGTGAACTAAAGGATCAGGAAGGAAATCTTATCAGTCCTGATGGAGAGGTTCCAAGTGTAGATGAGATTATCAAGATGAACTGGCTTGTAAGTAATGTTGTGGGTGAAATTCCAGAGATTGAAGAACTGGATGAAGAAGCAAAGATACTAGTGGAAATGAAGGGTGTCCAGAAGGATGAAAATTCTAGCGCTGGCTGATGTTGAGTCGAAATATTTATGGGATTTTTTCGAAAAAACTAAATTAGAGGGTATTGACTTGATATTGTCAGCAGGTGATTTGGCGCCGCAGTATCTGGAGTTTCTGGCAACCTATGCCAAGTGTCCGATACTTTACGTGCATGGAAATCATGATGCCTGCTATGACGATACTCCGCCTCTCGGATGCATCTGCGTAGATGATCAGATTTACGAGCATAAAGGTCTGAGAATAATGGGACTCGGCGGTAGTATGTGTTATAATTATGGCACGTATCAGTTTACTGAGAAGCAGATGAAAATGCGTCTCGTAAAAATGAAACCTAAGCTTTGGAGGCATAAGGGAGTAGACATTTTACTTTCCCATTCGCCAGCCAAGGGATTTCATGATGGAGAGGATATGCCTCACACAGGCTTTGATTGTTTTAATACTATTTTGGATAAGTATGAGCCAAAGCTTTTTATTCATGGCCACGTTCATATGAACTATGGCAGGGATTTTAAACGTGAGGATATGAGAGGCAATACGAGAGTCGTAAATGCCTATGAACGTTACATTATAGAGATATAGATTTGCTGCTAATTTTATAGTGAAAAATCTTATGTGAGGTATTATGAATTCATACGAAGAATACAGAAAAAGAGTAGAACGATATGTGGATTTATGCGATAATATAGGAGGGATTGATAAGTCTCTTTACACCAAGTACGATGTAAAAAGAGGACTTAGAGATTCAGATGGACGAGGTGTTCTGACAGGTCTTACAGAGATATCAGATGTCTCCGGTTTTAAAGAAGTAAATGGTGAAAGAATTCCTATCGAAGGCGAGCTCTTTTTTCAGGGATACGATGTGCGTGAACTTGTTAAAGGATTCGGTCAGGGAAACCATGGTTTCGAGGAAACCATCTTCCTTCTTCTTTTTGGAGAGCTTCCTACAGAAGAAGAGTTAAAGGATTTCATGCAGATAATCGGATATCTGAGACCGCTTCCTGATAACTTCAACCGTGATGTTATTATGAAGGCACCTAGCAGAAACATTATGAATGTTCTGGAGAGATGTGTTCTGACACTTTACTCTTATGATGAAAATCCTGATGATATAAGTGTTCCGCATGTGCTTTCTCAGTCACTTAGTCTGATTGCAAGATTCCCTGTTATAGCTGCTTATGGCTATCAGAGCTACAGGCATAAATTTATGGATTCCAGTCTGGTTATCCATAGACCAAAGCCAGAGCTTTCAACAGCAGAGAATATACTCAGACTCCTGAGACCAGATGCGACATTTACAGATCTTGAAGCACAGGTACTGGATGTGTGCCTCGTACTTCATGCTGAACACGGTGGTGGTAACAACTCTACATTTACCACACACGTTATAACTACTACAGGTACCGATACATATTCCGCAGTGGCTGGTTCTCTTGGATCACTTAAGGGACCAAGACACGGTGGTGCTAACCTCAAGGTTCAGCAGATGGTTGCAGACCTTAAGGCAAATGTTGAAGATACAGAAGATGATGCACAGGTTAAGGCTTATTTGGATAAGCTTCTGAAGAAGCAGGCATTTGATAAAGCGGGGTTAATATATGGTATGGGACATGCCATCTATACTTTGTCAGATCCTAGAGCTCAGATCCTTAAATCTTATGCAAGAAAGCTTTCTGAGGCTGAAGGCTTCATGAAAGAGTTCGAGCTTTATGACAGGATTGAGCGTCTGGCGAAAGAGCTTATTGTAAAACACAGAGATGTGCAAAAACCTGTTTGCGCTAATGTGGATCTTTACAGTGGATTTGTTTATTCAGTACTCAAGATTCCTGTAGAGCTTTTCACACCTATGTTTGCTATAGCTAGAATAGCAGGCTGGTCAGCTCATCGTATTGAAGAGCTGGCAAACAATGGCAAGATTATCAGACCTGCATACAAGTATGTAGGTACTCACAGAGAGTATCTCCCAATGAAGGAGAGAAACTGGTAAGGCCAAATCTTTTTTATAGGAGGGGGACGTTTATGTTCTGTACACATTGTGGAAAAAATATACCAGATGGGGTGAGATTCTGTACTTATTGCGGAAGCTCTGTTGAGTCAAAGGCACCAACTATGAATGCTATGAGCAGTGCTCAGCCAAAGCCTAGACCAGCAGCTCAGGCAAGTGGTTCATCAAAGAAGACAATGATCTTAGTTTGTTCTATCTGTGGATCGGTTATTGTTCTCGCACTTGGAATTCTGTTCTTTGTTAAGATGTTCCATTCTGAAGAGGTCAATCTGAATGACTATGTAAGCGTACAGTTTGATGGTTACAATTCACAGGGAACTGCAGTTGTTGTTTTTGATAACGATGCATTCCTGGATGACTTCGAAAATAAGATTAAGTACAAGGGTGGAAAGCCTTCAAATGCAGATGACTATTATAGCGCTGCAGAATATATGATAAATGAGCTGGTAGATTATTCTATCGATAATCCAACTGGTCTTTCAAATGGAGATACAGTTATCCTTAAGTGGAACATAGATGAATATGGAATCCAGAATGATGTTAAGGTTAAGGCAAGATGCCGTGATACCGAGTTCAAGGTAGAAGGTCTTCAGGAAGCTGAGGCGGTAGATGTATTCCAGAACATTGATGTATCATTCCAGGGTGAAGATGGTTCAGGTTATGTTGTAATAACAAACAATAATACTGCAGAGCCATTTAATTCATGGACATTCTCAGCTGACAATACTAATTCACTTCGTAATGGCGATAAGATTGTTGTATCTGTAGACGATGGTGAAAGTAAGTTAGATGCCAGCGTTTCTGATACAGGTAAAGTTCCTACAGCTCTTTCTAGAGAGTACACAGTTGCAGGTCTTGATACAGCAGCTGAGGCAACAACTGAGGAAGAGGAAGAAGAGGATGATGACACAACTGTAGCACAGGGTGGCACATCTGCTCAGAAACCTAAGAAGAATAATGGTTCAAGTTCAAAGAGTGGCGGAAACCAGGTATTCCCTGATAGTAGCTCAAGACTTCTTACAGCTGAAGAAGTTGGAAGGCTTTCAGAGCAGGAAGTTCAGACAGCTATCAATGAGATTTATGCAAGAAATGGTTACATGTTCCATGATACAAACATCTATAACTATTTCTGTCAGTATGACTGGTATCAGCCAGTTACTGGTTCTCAGGAAGATGCTAAGAGAAGAATGAACTCAACAGAGAATGCAAACATAGAACTGTTGGAGAAATTTAGATAATGCTAAAAAGTAAAAGATTAAAACTAATGACAGTGCTGATCATCGCATTTGGTTTACTACTTACCGGATGTGGTGAGAAGGCATTGGTTCATGAAACTTTGGAAGAGGTTCCTACTGAAGTAAAGACTGAAGAGGAAACGACTACTGAGGAAGCAAAGATAGAAGAGGCCACACCAGAAGCCACAGCTACGGATGTGGCTTCTTCTAATGAGGCTGAAGCAAAGGAAGATGAAGGCGCCGAGGATGAGGATGACAATGTTCAGCAAAGCGCTAATGGAAAGATAGTAGTTCTTGATCCAGGTCATTCATCAGTGGTTTCTGGAAATACTGAGCCAATAGGTCCGGGTTCTGGAGAATATAAAGCGGCAGATTCCAGCGGAACAAGTGGTCCAACCTCTGGACTTACTGAATACCAGCTGAATCTTCAGATAGCACAGAAGCTTAGAGCTGAGCTTCAGAACAGAGGCTATACAGTTTATCTTACAAGAGAAGATAATAGCACAGGAATCTCCTGTGCAGAAAGAGCTCAGATGGCAAATAACCTTAATGCAGATGCATTCATCCGTATCCACGCTGATGGATCTGACAGTAGCTCTGCAAGCGGAGCCATGGGAATTTGCATTACACCATCAAACCCATATATCTCTTCAATGTATAGCGAGAGCCGCCGCCTTTCAGATGCGGTGCTGAATGCATATGTTGCCGAGACAGGTTTTTCAAGCCGTGGTGTTTGGGAGACAGATACCATGACTGGTAACAACTGGAGCCAGGTTCCATGTACCCTTCTTGAGATGGGCTTCATGACAAACCCTAATGAGGACAGCCTGATGGCTGACGAAGCATTCCAGAGTAAGATGGTTACTGGAATCGCAAACGGTGTAGATACCTACTTTTTTACTGACTAAGAAAACGTAAATGGGGCATGAGGAATAGATATGATACTTGCTAATCGTTGGAAAGACTACGAAGTCTTAGATTGTACCGATGGAGAAAAACTCGAACGCTGGGGAAAATACATTCTCCTTCGTCCTGACCCACAGGTAATCTGGAGCACAAAAAGAATATCGAAAGAATGGAAGTCTCTGAATGGTCATTACCACCGCAGCAATCGTGGTGGCGGTGAGTGGGAATTCTTTGATCTCCCACAGGAGTGGCAGATACAGTATCACCTTCCAAGTGAGGGCATTACTGGAAATGACGCACTGACCTTCAATCTTAAGCCATTCTCATTCAAGCATACAGGAATCTTTCCAGAGCAGGCAGCGAATTGGGATTACATTTTTGAAACAATAAAGAGTAAGCGTGAAGAAAACGCTGATAAAGAAATTAAAGCACTTAACCTTTTTGCTTATACTGGTGGAGCAACTGTTGCAGCTGCTATGGCCGGTGCAAAGGTAACCCATGTGGATGCCTCGAAAGGTATGACAGGCTGGGCAAAGGAAAATGCAAAATCCTCTGGTCTTGGCGAAGCACCTATCAGATGGCTCATTGATGATTGCATTAAATTTGTAGAGCGTGAGATTCGAAGAGGAAATAAATATCAGGTCATCATAATGGACCCACCTTCATACGGACGTGGTCCTAAGGGTGAAATGTGGAAGATGGAAGATAACATCTTCGAACTGATAAAGCTTACGAGTCAGATACTTGCAGACGATGCGATTATTTATCTGATCAATATGTATACGACTGGACTTTCACCAGCAGTCCTGAATTATATGATTGCTGAGACAGTAATAAAGTCCCACGGTGGTTCTGTTCATTCTGAAGATATTGGACTTCCTGTTCGTGATACAGGACTTATACTTCCATGCGGTTCTACCGCCAGATGGGAGCCTAAATAAATTGAAATTTAATGATTAAATGCGTTGGCTACGGTCAGCGCATTTTTGTTGTTTACCGAAGCTGTGTAATATAGTAAAATTAGAGGTGACTTAATTTCCGGGGTTTGAGTGAATAAAGGGGAGTTTATGAAGTCTAAAAAAGTAATCATTATATTAGCAATCGTTCTTGCAGTAATCGCTGCATTGGTTGTATTCTTAGTCCTTTCTAAGAAGGATGCATATCGCATTCTTAAGATCTTTGAAGTAGAGGGCCAGGCAAATGTTTCCCGTGAAGGAAAGGGAGACATTACCCCTTATGCCAATATGGTTCTCGAATCTGGTGATAAGGTATCACTCGATACTGGAAAACTTTCTATTCAGGCGGATGAAGATAAATATATTTATCTCGAGGAGAACTCCGAAATTCAGCTTAATGCATCCGGATCCAGCAAAAATAGTAAAACAAGTATAGAGCTTCTCAAGGGTTCTGTTACAAATGATATAAAAAACAAACTTTCTGACGAATCAAGTTATGAGATAAATACACCGAACTCTACAATGTCAGTTCGTGGTACGGTTTTCTTCGTTACCATATATGAAATAGATGGAGTTAAATATACAAGAATCTGTGTATTCGAGGGTGCAGTAGCTACAAAACTTGTTTATAAGGATGGAACAGAGGCTGAGAATGAAGTCAGCGTTGCAAAGGGTAAAGAGGTAACTATCTACGAGGATGGTACAACTACCGATTATGTTTCTGATCCTACAGATATTGATTACAATACTCTGCCAGATAATGTGCTTGAGCTCCTGATAGAGATCAACGATGATGGTAAGGAACTCTCTATTACAAATCCAGAGATCAAGAGAATCCTTGAAGGACCATACTATGTAACATTTACATATAAAGGAAAAGAATTTGGAACTCAGACAGTAGAGAAGGGCAAGAAGGCTACAGTACCTACACTTAGCCCTGCAGAGTCAGGAAGTTGGAACTTTGATTTCAATACACCTATTGATAGAGATACAATAATAGAATGGAAGTAAGGAGGATGATTATATGAAGAAAAAAGAATTAAAGAATAATAAAAATCGAATAATTAGCATTCTCCTTGCATTTGGCTTAGTTGTTTCCGCTGCATATTCTGTACCTTTAAAGGGCGGAGTTAGTGCGGAAAGTATTAATCAGTCAGGTGGAACTCTAAGCTTGTATCCAAACAATAATGTTAGCGGAAGTTTTACCTTCGTAAATGATGGAAACGGTTTAGGCGTAAAATATGTAGATTGGTCCTTGAATGAGGTTACTACTGGTGTTGAGTCTGGTTCTAATGTTGAAATCAATACTAATGGAACTGGAAGCGCATATGTTTATATTGATTGTGATGCCACTCTCGGAACAATTTCATTTTCTACAAATGAAACCATGGCGACAGCAACATTAACCATAAACAGCGGTGCTTCTCTAACAGCAAGTGCTTTTGATGCTACCGGTAATGTTGGTAATGTGACTAATAACGGAACATTGGTGATGAGTACATTCGATACGGATGTTCTAAAAAATCAGCCCGACGGATATTTTCATCTTACTAATAACGGAACAGTATCGGCTACAGATATGACATTTAATTCAGATGCTCCTGTATCAAGCTCTGCTGGTTCAGTTTACAGAGTTACGAACAGTTTTACTAAAGATGATTTTGATCTGGCAGGAACTGTTGTTGTGGATGAAACTACATCCATTCAGTCTTCAGGTGGTTCTTTTACCATTCAGGTTGGAGAGGCGAAGAAAACTATTACTGAAGCAGTTCCAGCTGGTACAACTGCAGTTGATTTATTAGATAGTCCGGAAGTCTTTTTAGAGGAATTTGATGAAGATGTTTACTACGGTGTAAATTATGATTACACCAGTAAGATTTCATGTGCGCCGGGTTATGGTGGAACTCCATATTTAGAGTATATGAATGCAAATTTAATTGCATCTGACTGGACAACAGAAAAACCTACATATATAGGTAATTACCGTGTGCGTGCAGTTGCGCCTGCATATGGTTCATACAAAGCGGAAATCTCGATGATGGAAAGTGAATTTAGTATTGTTCAGTTCCCATTCTCCGAAGTTCCTAAAGCCTCTGGCGATAAGTATGTAACTCTCGAAGGAGTTAAAAATGAAATCTATGTAGCGGATAAGGTTACTCTTGTTCCGAACAGTGCATTTCAAATAAGCACATCTCTCGGTGATTCTCTGTTCCATGATAAATTGGCTCTTGCCAGAAGTGATCTTTATCTTGATGATGGTGATTACTTCAATGAGGACACTATGGTATTCTTTAAGAGAAAGAGTGATGGTGCCCAGACTACAGAGACCAGAACCTTTTATAATACAATTCCTGAATTAATGGATCTTGTTTTCGATAGGGTAGATCCTGAGGTTTCAAATAGTGTAGTTTTGGATGACAAGGCTGCTACGTTATCAAGTGGTGGAGTTGTAGAAGGTAAAAAGGTAGTATTTACTGTTTCTGATGAATACCTTGATAAAGCGGTTGTGACTGTGGGTTCAACAAGTACAACGGAAAAGTTTGAAGCTGAAGCTACAACTGGAACAGTTGAGGTAAAGGGTACACGTGGAAAGACAGAAGATGTTTCCGTTACAGCTTATGATCTAGCTGGAAGAAGCAAGACATTCAGCTTTAAGTTAAAGTACCCAACAGTAGTGCCAGAAGCTTCGATTAAGATATTCGATACATATGTTGGAAAGGATTACACTCCTGTAGTTGATTCTGAATCTGATGGAAAAGACAGGGCAACATTTGAATATAAAAAGAGTGGAGCAGATGATTCCACTTATACAACTGAAAAGCCTACAAAAGCTGGAAGCTATACTGTAAGAGCAACTATTCCGGCAACGGATGCATATGAATCTGTAACATGTACGGCAGACTTTACTATTAACAAAAATGTTGTTGAGAGTGCAGCTGTTAAAGCAAGGAATGTGTATCTGGGTCAGACATTAGACTTTGAAGTAGAATCTGACTCTGACGGAAATCAGGATGCTAAGTTCCTGTATAAAACAGCTGGTGCGCCAGATAGTACATATACTACTGATGAGCCAAGCACAATTGGTAACTATGTAGTTCAGGCTATAATACCTGAGACTGAAGCTTATAAATCCACTAGCTGTACAAGCGAATTTGAAGTCTCTTTCCTGGATGCTCCAAAGAATGCATATTCTCTTTCAGGGCAGCCTGGTAAGAACAAGTACTATGTTAGTGATGTTAATATAAACCCTGCTGAAGGCTATACCATTTCTTCAAAACTCCAGGGAGCATATAGTAACAGAATTCTTTATACAGGAAAGAATCAGAAGGTCTACCTGAAGAGAAAGAGTGATGGGGCGTTAACAAATGCTATCAATGTTACAGAGGATTACAAGATAGATAAAGAAGCCCCAACAATTTCACAGAGTGATAACAGTAAAGTGTATTCAGATGAACTCTCTGTGGAAATATCTGATGATCATCTTCATACATTCGTTATTGATGGAGAATCATTTACAGTTACTAAAAGTAGCACGACTGCAAAGCTTGATCCAATGAATGGAGTTAAGACATTTAACCTTAAGGCAGAGGACGAAGCTGGAAATACAAGCTCTGCGGCAATAACGGTTATGGCAACATGGCTTAAGGACAAAATAATTCCAGCCGGAAAACTACTTCCGCTTGATAGTACAGAATCATATAAGCTTGGTAGCGGTAAATGGACTGTAAGCGGTGATTCAACTGTTTATAATGGCGGTGGATCTGTATATGTAAATTCAGATGGAGATTATACATTTACACAGGTAGATTAATAAGTGATTAATGGATAATATGAATAAAAAATTCACAACTGTAATTGAAACAATAATAATAGGAGCGTTGGTATTCGTCTTAACGTTTACCAACGCTTTTGGTGCTTTAGATTATATTGCCAAAGATAGTCTTTATCAGATTCCCAGAGGTATTGATAGCAACATTAAGATCATCGGTATTGATGAGAAGTCTTTGGATGAATATGGACCTATTCAAACATGGTCAAGAAGCAAATACACAGATTTGATAAAGACTCTTAATAGTGGTGAAGGAAATGGCCCCCTGCTTATAGGATTCGATATCCAGTTTTCAGGAAATGTTGACGAAGGTGATGCTGCATTTGCAAAAGCAGCTGAGGAGGCTGGCAATGTAGTTGTTGTAAATCATCTTATATATAAAACCAATCTTGAAATTGGAAGTGGCCCTATTACAGGTGTTGATAGTGTAGAGGAGCCTTATGATAGTCTTAGGGCTGTATGTGATGCCGGGTTCAGTAACGTATCACAAGATTCTGATGGATTGGTTAGAAGAATTGTTCCTGAAGAAAACTGTAAAGGGCAAGATTATAAAATGTTCTCCAGCGTTTTATATGAGAAGTATTGTGAGATAACTGGAACAAAAGAAAATGAGATTCCAGTTGATAAGTATGGACGTTCGATTATTAACTACTCAGGAAGGCCTGGAGATTATGAATACGTTTCATTATATGATGTTTTAAATGGAAACATTGATTCTCGTGCATTTTCTGATAGTATTGTATTAGTAGGCGCATATGCTCCGGGAATGCAGGATAACTTCGAAGTTCCAAATGGCGGAAGTACTCAGATGTATGGAGTTGAAATACATGCTAATATTCTTCAGTCATATATGGAAGGTCGTTTTGCCGTAAATGGTAATCCTATTATTCTCGGACTGATTACAGCACTTATCGCTATAATTTTGCATCTTCTTTTCAAGAAGCTCAAAGTATGGCAATCACTAATAATTCTTGTGATAGCTATTGTTGCTGAGGTACTTATACTTAGCTCTATCAACGAACATGGATATGCTTTTAGCGTAATTTATTTTCCTATTGTTATAATTGCTTCCTTTGTTTATTCGATTGTTGCTCATTATCTGATTGAGAGAGCAAGAAAGAAGAAAGTGCTAAATGCATTCCGAAAATATGTTGCTCCTGAAATAGTAGAGGAGATTTCTAAGAAGGGCGACTTTGAGATCAAGGTTGGTGGAGAGAACAGAGATATTGCAGTTCTCTTTGTAGATATCCGTGGTTTCACAACTATGTCTGAGGCACTGGAGCCTGAGCAGGTTGTAGAAATCCTGAATGAATATCTTTCACTTACTACAAAGTCCATCTTTGATAATTCCGGTACATTGGATAAGTTTGTGGGTGATGCGACCATGGCGGTATTTAATTCCCCATTCGATCTGGATGATTATGAATTTAAGGCTGTATGTGCAGCTATGGATATAGTTAACGGCGGCAAGGAGCTGGAGAAGGTCCTTCTCGAGAAGTACGGCAGAAGCGTTGGCTTTGGAGTAGGAGTTAATGTAGGTCCTGCAGTCGTTGGTAACATTGGTTGTGAGTTCAGAATGGATTTCACAGCTATTGGAGATACGGTTAATACAGCTGCCCGTCTTGAGGCTAATGCAAAGAAGGGACAGGTTCTCATTAGTGATGTTCTTTATGAGAGAATAAAGGACCGTGTTGATGTTAACGATATTGGCGAGATTCCTCTTAAGGGTAAGAGCAAAGGAGTCTTCGTATACGAGGTAACGGAGGTTCATAGATGATAAAATTCTTCGGACGTGGTTCCGGTTTTTCAGATAATCATAATACGGCTTTCTTCTATTATAAGAAGAGTCTTGTTTTGATGGATTGCTCTATGATGGCATTTATCAAGATGAAGAATTACGGCCTTGAATCTGTTGCCGATGGTCAGGAGGTAGAGAGGATAGTAGTTGCGGTTACGCATACTCATAGTGACCATGTGGCAGGAATTCCTATGCTTATTCACTATGCAAGGTTCGTCTGGAATGTTAAAATTATTGTTGTAGCACCGGGTGAAATGGTCAGGGATAATCTGAGATACTATCTGAATGAAATGGATGGATGCAGTCCTGAAGTTTATGACCTTATAACTGCAGAGGATTATAAGCTGAAATATGCAAAGACACATCCTGGCACATCCTGGCTGGATGCAGTTATCCCAACGGAGCATGTACCGGAGCTAAAGGGAAAATGCTATGGATACAGTCTTTTTGTTGGAGATAAGCATATAGTCTATACAGGAGATACGAACAGTCTGGACCCATTTCTTCCTTATATAAAGGAAGGAACTTATCTCTATACTGAATGCTCTGCGTTTGAATCGACAGTACATTTGTATGTGCAGAAACTCTTAGATTATGTAAACCAGCTTAAAGAGAAGAATGTGACTGTTTTTCTGATGCATCTTGATGATGAGGAGAAGATAAGAGAAGCGGTAAGGGGTACAGGGTTTAATCTGGCACCGCTGGCAAGTTTTAAGGGGAATGAAAAGATGAATAAAGAAACTACATTAAAAGACATATATGATATCAGCGCTAAGCTTTATGCTGAGATGTGCAGCGACAAGGAAAAGGATCATGGTGCCATCTTCGAATATATGACAGAGCTTGGCAGAACTATGGCAGATGCTGACAGAGCCAGCTTCTGGAAGTGGGACAAGCATAAGAAAGAGCTTTGGACTACATCTGCTACAGGAGTTGACAAGATTGTAATTCCTGATGACACAGGTCTTGTTGGAAGAGCACTTAAGACAGGAAAGATTGTTGTGACCAATGATCCATATAGTGATCCTGATTTCAATAAGGATGTTGACTGGATGACAGGCTATACAACAAAGTCAGTTCTGGTTATGCCGGTTGCGGATATCAACGGACAGTTTATTGGTGCGTTCCAGATCATCAACAAGAATGGTGATGGTGGATTCGATGAGGAAGAAGATGTAAGAAAGCTTTCCATGGCTGCTCTTATCTGCGGACTTGCTGTTGAGTCAGAAAGCTTCTATGAAGAGTCACATCACGACAAGCTGACTAAGCTGAAGAACAGAATGGGATTCTACAGTGATTTCTCACGTATATATAATAAGGTAATAGATGAGGACCGTAAGCTGAGCCTCTTTATCTGCGATATCGATAAGTTCAAGAGAGTTAACGATACTTACGGACACAATGCCGGCGACGACGTTCTTGCATTTGTTGCTTCTATATTAGAAGATTCATGCGGCGACAAAGAAACCGTTTACAGATGGGGTGGTGAGGAATTCATTATGATGATGCCAGATACCGATCTGGAGAAGAGTGTGGCAAAGGCTGAGAAGATCCGTGAGAGAATTCAGAATTCCGAGATCAATGCTGATGGAAATACTATCAGCGTAACAATGAGCTTTGGATGCAGACAGTACGATCCTGAATTATCTATAGAAGAAAATATCAGCAAAGCAGATGAACATCTGTACACCGCAAAAGAGAGCGGCCGCAACTGCGTAATTCACTAAAAAATTTGCCGGGCTTAGCCTGGCAAATTTTTTTTAATTTCCTCTTGCATTCATGATTTGATTGTGGTAGTATATCTCTTGCTGTGACATTGATAGCAAAGAAGCGGTAGTTGCTGCTGCAGGAGCAGGTAATATCGTGGAGCGAATGTCAAGATCAAAGAATCTGGCGACAAGTCACTGTACTATAACCATCTGACAAGGGTCAGAGATGACGGATGTCACTCCGTTTTATCTCTTTTTTTAAGAGAGAAGCGCGATACACCCGGGATAGTTGTACAGTCACCACTTGCTCGGCATTTAAAAAATGCAAAAAAAGGAGGCGGCTTTTTTTATGGCTAACAATCAAGTAATGAGAATCACATTAAAGGCATATGATCATGAACTCATCGATCAGGCAGCTAAGCAGATCGTAGAAGCAGTAAAGAGTTCAGGTGCACAGGTAAGTGGACCAATCCCAATGCCTACTAAGGTTGAAAAGGTTACTATTCTTAGAGCAGTTCACAAGTATAAGGATAGTAGAGAGCAGTTCGAGCAGAGAACTCACAAGAGACTCATCGATGTTGCTGCACCAAATCAGAAGACAATCGACGTACTTCGTAAGATTGACATCTCAGCTGGTGTATATGTAGACATGAGAATGAAGTAAAACAAAGAGGAAAAATTATAATACAGTACCTAATTGACTACATTAAACAAAATTCCTGCATATAAATAATGTAGCGTATTTAGTAAGACCATCACAGAATGGCCCGCTGTAAATAATTTAGAATGATTTCTACTATATGTATGAAATCCGCTGTAAATCAAATTAGGAGGAATTCAGAAATGAAAAAGGCAATACTTGCTGAAAAAGTTGGAATGACTCAGATCTGGGGAGAAAACGGTCAGCTCATTCCAGTAACAGTTCTTGCTGCTGGACCTTGCGATGTACTGCAGGTTAAGACAGTTGAGAATGATGGCTACGAAGCAGTTCAGGTTGGCTTCGGAGAAATCAAAGAGAAGATTATAACAAAGGATGGTTCTGGCAAGAAGGTAGTTCACAATCCACACGGAGCTACTAAGGCAGAAGTTGGACATGCAAAGAAAGCTGGCGTTGAGGCTAAGAGATTTGTAAAAGAGTTCAAGTTCGAGAACGCATCAGAGTATGTACCTGGTGAGACAGTTATCAAGGCTGACATCTTCGAAGAGGGAGATAAGGTTGATGTAACTGCTAAGTCAAAGGGTAAAGGATACGCTGGTGGTATTAAGAGACATGGTCTTAAGTCAGGTCCTTCAGGACATGGTTCAAAGTACCATCGTCACGCTGGTTCTAACGGTGCTGCTTCAGATCCTAGTAAGGTAATGAAGGGTAAGAAGATGCCAGGACATATGGGTGCTGAAAAGGTAACTATTCAGAACCTTGAGGTTGTTAAGATAGATGCCGAGAATAACATAATTCTCGTAAGAGGCGCTGTTCCAGGACCTAAGAAGTCACTCGTTGTTATTACAGAGTCAGTTAAGGCTGGAGCATAACACTTACGGAAGGAGGATTAAAAAATGGCAAAGATATCTGTAGTCAACACAGAAGGTAAAGAAGTTGAGAAGATTGATCTCAGCGATAAGATCTTCGGTGTAGAGATAAATGAAGCAATAGTTCACAAGGCTGTTGTTGCTACTCTCGCTAACAGACGTCAGGGAACACAGAGTGCTCTCACACGTTCAGAAGTTCGCGGTGGTGGTAGAAAGCCATGGAGACAGAAGGGAACAGGTCATGCTAGACAGGGTTCTATCAGAGCTCCACAGTGGACAGGTGGTGGTGTTGTATTTGCACCAAAGCCAAGAGATTATTCAAAGAAGATTAATAAGAAAGAGAGTCGTCTTGCACTTTTCTCAGCTCTTACATCTAAGGTAAATGACAAGAAGCTCATCGTTGTTGATGAACTTGCACTTGATGCACCAAAGACAAAAGAGTTCGCAAAGATCCTCGATAACATCAAGGCTAACAAAGCTCTTGTTATCACAGAGGGTGAGAGTGCTAACGTAGTTCTTTCAGCTAGAAATATTCCTGATGTTAAGACAGAGGCTAGAGAGGCAATCAATGTATATGACATTCTTAAGTATGACAGCCTTGTAATGACAAAGGATGCAGTAAAAGCTTTAGAGGAGGTATATGCATAATGGCAGCGATAAAGTATTATGACGTTATTTTAAAGCCAGTTCTTACTGAGAAGAGTATGAACACAATGGTTGAGAAGAAGTATACATTCCTCGTTCATCCAGAAGCTAACAAGTCTCAGATAAAGGAAGCTGTTGAAAAGATGTTCGACGGTGTTAAGGTTGCTAAGGTTAACACAATGAACTGTGATGGCAAGACAAAGAGACGTGGCATGGTTTATGGTAAGACAGCAAAGAGCAAGAAGGCATATGTACAGCTTACAGCTGACAGCGCTGACATCGAGCTTTTTGAAGGACTGTAAAGAGTAGTTTGAAAGGAGAAACAAGATGGGAATCAAAGTATATAAAGCATATACACCTTCCAGAAGGAATATGACCGGTCTTGATTTTGACGTAATCACAACTGATAAGCCAGAGAAGTCACTTCTTGCATCTAAGAATAAGACAGCTGGTCGTAACAATCAGGGTAAGATTACTGTTAGACATCACGGCGGCGGAAATAGACAGAAATATAGAATTATCGATTTTAAGCGTAATAAGGATGACATCGAAGCAAAGGTTGCTACAATCGAGTACGATCCAAACAGAACAGCTAATATAGCTCTTCTTGTTTACGCTGACGGTACAAAGACATACATTTTAGCTCCAGCAGGACTTAAGGTTGGAGATAAGCTTATGAACGGTCCTGAGGCAGAAATCAAAGTTGGTAACTGCCTTCCACTTGCAAACATCCCAGTAGGTACTGAGGTTCACAACGTTGAGCTTGTACCTGGTAAGGGTGGACAGCTTGTTCGTTCAGCTGGTAACAGCGCACAGCTTATGGCTAAAGAAGGAAAGTACGCAACACTTCGTCTTCCATCAGGAGAGATGAGATACGTACCTATCCAGTCAAGAGCAACTATAGGTAGTGTAGGAAATGGAGAACACAGCCTTGTAAATATCGGTAAGGCTGGACGTAAGCGTCACATGGGCATTCGTCCTACAGTTCGTGGATCTGTTATGAACCCTAACGATCACCCACACGGTGGTGGTGAAGGTAGAGCACCAATCGGTAGACCAGGTCCTTCAACTCCTTGGGGTAAGCCAGCACTTGGACTTAAGACAAGGAAGAAGAAGAATAAGTCTAACAAGATGATCATCAGAAACAGATTAGGTAAGAATGTTAAGTAAGGAGGACTAATTAAATGGCACGTTCATTAAAGAAAGGCCCTTTCGCAGACGCAAGTCTACTCAAGAAGATTGATGAGATGAATAAGAACGACCAGAAAGAAGTTGTTAAGACTTGGTCTAGACGTTCAACTATCTTCCCTTCATTCGTAGGACACACAATTGCAGTACATAATGGTAGAACACATATTCCTGTATATGTAACAGAGGATATGGTTGGCCATAAGCTCGGTGAGTTCGTAGCAACAAGAACTTACAGAGGTCATGGTAAGGATGAGAAGAAGGGTAAATAATAAAGGAGAGTAGAAAATGGCAAAAGGACATAGATCTCAAGTTAAAAGAGAGAGAAATGAAAATAAAGATACTAGACCTTCAGCTAAGATTTCTTACGCTAGGGTTTCTGTAACTAAGGCATGTTTTGTATTAGATGCCATCAGAGGAAAAGATGTCAACGAAGCTCTTGCTATCCTACAGTATAACAACCGTAAAGGTTCAAAGGTTATCTACAAGCTGCTTCAGTCAGCAGTAGCTAACGCTGAGAACAACAATGGTCTCAAGGCTGAAAACCTCTACATTGCTGAGTGCTTTGCAAACAAAGGACCTACAATGAAGAGAATTCACCCAAGAGCACAGGGTAGAGCATACAGAATCGAGAAGAGAACAAGCCACATTACAGTAGTGCTTGACGAAAGATAGGAGGAAAGAGCATGGGACAGAAAGTTAATCCACATGGTTTAAGAGTTGGTGTCATCAAGGACTGGAACTCCAAATGGTATGCAGATACTAAGAATGATGAGTTCTCAAACAACCTTGTAGAAGACTACAACATTAGAAAATATCTTAAGAAAAGACTATATGAGGCTAACATCTCTAAGATCGATATCGAGAGAACAAGAGATAGAGTTAAGATAAGTCTTTTCACAGCTAAGCCTGGTATCGTAATTGGTAAGGGTGGAGCTGAGATTGAGAAGATCAAAGCAGATGTACAGAAGCTTACATCTAAGAAACTTATAATCGACGTTAAGGAAATTAAGAAGCCAGATATCGATGCACAGCTTGTTGCTGAGAACATTGCTCAGCAGCTTGAGAATCGTATCTCATTCCGTAGAGCTATGAAGTCTTGCATGGGAAGAGCTATGAAGGGCGGAGTTCTTGGAATCAAGACTAGTGTATCAGGACGTCTTGGTGGTGCAGATATGGCTAGAACAGAGTCATACAGCGAGGGAACAATTCCTCTTCAGACTCTTCGTGCCGACATCGACTATGGTTTTGCTGAGGCTGACACAACATACGGTAAAGTAGGTGTTAAGACTTGGATTTACCATGGTGAAGTACTTCCAACTAAGAACAAGAAGGAAGGAGCGAAATAATCATGTTAATGCCAAAGAGAGTAAAATATCGTAAGCAGCAGCGTGGCTCAATGAAGGGTAAGGCTACAAGAGGAAACAAGCTTCACAGAGGCGAGTATGGTATTGTAGCAATGGAGCCAGCTTGGATTAAATCCAATCAGATTGAGGCTGCCAGAGTTGCTATCACACGTCACCTTAGACGTGAGGGTAAAGTCTGGATTGATATGTTCCCAGACAAGCCTGTAACATCTAAGCCTATCGGTGTTCGTATGGGATCCGGAAAGGGTGCTGTAGAATACTGGGTAGCAGTTGTTAAGCCAGGCAGAATATTATTCGAGGTTGCTGGTGTACCAGAGGAGAAGGCTAGAGAGGCCCTCAGACTTGCAGCACACAAGCTTCCAATTAAGTGTAAGATCGTTTCAAAGGCTGATCTGGAAGGAGGTAACGAATAGTGAAGACTAAAGAATTCGTAGAAGAGTTAAAGACTAAGTCAGTAGATGAGTTAAATGTCGACCTCGTAGATGCTAAGAAAGAGCTATTCAACCTTAAGTTCCAGAATGCTACTAACCAGCTTGAGAACACTAGCAGAATTAAAGAGGTAAGAAGAAACATTGCACGTATTCAGACAGTTATAGCTGAAAAGGCAAATGCTTAAGAGTCGGGAAAGGAGATAAACAATGGACAGAAATTTACGTAAGACACGTGTTGGTCTTGTTACAAGTGACAAGATGGATAAAACTATTGTTGTTTCAATTATCGACAATGTTAAGCATCCACTGTACGGCAAGATCGTAAAGAGAACATATAAGCTCAAAGCACACGATGAGAACAACGAGTGCAAGAAGGGCGATAGAGTTAAGGTTATGGAGACAAGACCTCTTTCAAAGGATAAGAGATGGAGACTTGTTGAGATAATTGAGAGAGCTAAGTAAGGAGGCAATGATATGATACAGCAGGAATCAAGACTTAAGGTTGCCGACAACACAGGTGCTAAGGAACTCCTTTGCATCAGAGTACTTGGCGGATCAACCAGAAGATATGCAAATATCGGTGATATTATCGTAGCTACAGTTAAAGAAGCTACACCAGGTGGTACTGTAAAGAAGGGCGATGTTGTTAAGGCTGTTGTAGTTCGTACTAAGCACGGCGTACACCGTAAGGACGGAAGCTTCATCAGATTTGACGAGAACGCTGCAGTTATTATCAAAGACGATAATAATCCAAGAGGAACTCGTATATTTGGACCAGTTGCAAGAGAGCTGAGAGATAAGAAGTTTATGAAGATCATCTCACTTGCACCTGAGGTACTTTAAGGAGGTAGCATCGTGGCAACATCAAAGATTAAGAAGGGTGACCTTGTAAAAGTTATCGCTGGTAAGGACAAGGATAAAGAAGGCAAGGTTCTCAGCGTAGATGTTAAGAACGGTAAGGTTATCGTTGAGGGTATCAACATGATCTTCAAGCATGAAAAGCCAAGCTATACAAATCAGCAGGGCGGTATCGTTGAGAAGGAAGCACCTATCGATATATCAAACGTTATGTACCTTTACAAAGGTAAGCCAGTAAGAGTTGGCTTCCAGGGTGAAGGCAAGGATAAGAAGAGAGTAGCTAAAGTGGGCGATAAGCTCGAGGCTATTGACTAATCTTGGAAGGAGGAAAATACATTGAGTAGATTAAGAGATACATACGAAAACGAAATCAAAAAAGCTATGACAGATAAATTCGGCTACAAGAATGTTATGGAAGTTCCAAGATTAGAGAAGATCGTCATCAACATGGGTGTTGGTGAGGCTAAGGAAAACAGTAAGATTCTTGAATCAGCAGTTAAGGATCTGACAACTATTTCAGGTCAGAAGCCAGTTATTACTAAGGCTAAGAAGTCAGTAGCTAACTTCAAGCTTCGTGAAGGCATGCCAATCGGATGTAAGGTTACACTTCGTGGCGAGAGAATGTATGAGTTTACAGATAGACTTGTAAACCTTGCACTTCCACGAGTTCGTGACTTCCGTGGTGTAAGCGCTGAGTCATTCGACGGAAGAGGAAACTATGCACTTGGTATCAAGGAGCAGATCATCTTCCCTGAAATTGAGTATGATAAGGTTGACAAGGTTAGGGGAATGGACATCATTTTCGTAACTACAGCAAGAACAGATGAAGAGGCAAGAGAACTTCTCAGACTCTTCGGTATGCCATTCAAGAGGTAAGGAGGAAGAAACTATGGCTAAGACAGCTATGAAAGTAAAGCAGCAGAGAAAGCAGAAATTCTCTACAAGAGAATATTCACGTTGCAAGATCTGTGGTAGACCACATGCATACCTTAGAAAATATGGTATTTGCAGAGTATGTTTCAGAGAACTTGCTTACAATGGTGATATTCCTGGAGTAAAGAAATCTTCTTGGTAGGATTTTCTAGACAATAACTGTTGTTTTATTAAAAATATGGAGGTAATAAAAATGGCAACAAGCGATCCAATTGCAGATATGCTTACAAGAATCCGTAATGCAAATACTGCAAAGCATGATACAGTAGATATACCTGCATCTAAGATGAAGCAGGCGATTGCTAAGATCCTTCTCGATGAGGGATATGTTAGTGCCGTTGAAACTGTAAAAGAAGGAAACTTCGATGTAATAAGAATAACTCTTAAGTATGGTTCAGATAAGAATGAGAAGGTTATCAAGGGTCTCAAGAGAATCTCAAAGCCAGGACTTAGAGCTTATGTAGATGTTGAGAATCTTCCAAAGGTTCTTGGCGGAATGGGAACAGCAATCATCTCAACTAACAAAGGTGTGCTTACAGACAAAGAAGCTCGTAAGCAGAATGTTGGAGGGGAAGTTATTGCTTTTATCTGGTAATCAGAAATTTTTATTTAAATAATATTTAGGAGGAAAGGCGAAATGTCACGTATCGGTAAAATGCCTATCGCTGTACCTGCTGGTGTTACAGTAGATATAGCAGAAAATAATAAGGTGACTGTCAAGGGTCCTAAGGGTGAGCTTTCACGTGCACTTGCTCCAGAGATGGAGATTAAGATGGACGGTGATGTTATCACAGTTACAAGACCTAATGACTTAAAGAGAAACAGAGCTCTTCACGGGCTTACAAGAACTCTTCTTAACAACATGATCATTGGTGTTACAGAAGGATATACAAAGACACTTGAGGTTAACGGAGTTGGTTACAGAGCTGCAAAGCAGGGTAAGAAGCTCGTACTTAACCTTGGATATTCACATCCAGTTGAGATGGAAGATCCAGAAGGTCTTGAGACAAAGGTAGAAGAGAACAAGATCATAGTATCTGGTATCGATAAGGAGAAGGTTGGACAGTATGCTGCAGAGATCCGTTCAACAAGAACTCCAGAGCCATATAAGGGCAAGGGTATCAAGTATGACTATGAGGTTATCAGACGTAAGGTCGGTAAGGCTGGTAAGAAGTAAGATAAGGAGAGAGTAAGATATGATTAATAAGGAATCAAGAAATGTTATTCGTCAGAAGAAGCATTTAAAGATACGCAATCGTTTCAGCGGAACAGCTGAGAGACCAAGACTTGCTGTATACAGAAGTAATAATCATGTATACGCTCAAATTATCGACGATACAGTTGGTAAGACGATTGTTTCTGCTTCTACAAACGAGAAGAAGATCGCTTCCGAATTAGAGAAGACAAATAATGTTGAAGCTGCAGCTTATGTAGGTAAGGTAGTTGCTGAGAGAGCAATGGCAGCAAACATTAAAGAGGTAGTTTTTGACAGAGGTGGCTTTATCTATACAGGTAAGGTTAAGGCACTTGCTGAGGCAGCTAGAGAAGCTGGCCTGGTATTCTAATAAGGAGGAAGTGTAAATGAGACATACAAAGTTAGATGTAAGCCAGATGGAACTATTCGATAATGTAGTTGCTATCAAGCGTGTCACCAAGGTTGTTAAGGGTGGACGTAATATGAGATTCTCTGCACTTATCGTAGTTGGTGATCGTAACGGTCACGTAGGTGCTGGTATAGGTAAAGCAGCAGAAATTCCTGAAGCTATCAGAAAAGCTAAGGAAGATGCTATCAAGAAGATGGTTTCAGTACCAATCAATGAGAATGGAAGTATACCTTATGGATATACAGGTGAGTTCGGTAGCGCAAGAGTGCTTCTGAAGTCAGCTCCAGAAGGTACAGGTATCATCGCCGGTGGTCCTGCACGTAGCGTGCTTGAACTGGCAGGATACAAAAATATACGTACTAAGTCACTTGGTTCAAACAATAAGCAGAACGTAGTTCTTGCTACAATCGAGGGACTTAAGGCCATTCAGGATCCAGAAGATATCGCAAGACTTCGTGGTAAGTCAGTTGCTGAGATTCTTAACTAGGAGGTAGAGGAAAATGGCAGATACATTAAAGGTAACACTTGTAAAATCACCAATCGGATGCATTCCAAAGCACAGAAGAACAGTTGAGGCTCTTGGACTTAAGAAAGTTAACAAGACAGTTGAGCTTCCTAACAATGCTGCTACAAAGGGAATGATCAAGCAGGTTGAATATTTACTTAAGGTTGAAGAATAAGGAGGTCGAAGAGGATGGATTTATCAAATCTTGCACCAAATGATGGCGCAGTAACTCGTGATGACTTCAGACGTGGACGTGGTCACGGATCAGGAAACGGAAAGACAGCTGGTAAGGGACATAAAGGTCAGAAGGCACGTTCTGGAGCTCCAAGACCTGGCTTCGAGGGAGGTCAGATGCCACTCTTCAGACGTATACCTAAGAGAGGCTTTAAGTGCAGAAATTCTAAGAACATCATCAGCATCAATGTTTCAGATCTTAACAGATTTGAAGACGGTGCTACAGTAACAGTTGAATCTCTTAAGGAGATCGGACTTGTTAAGAATCCTAGAGATGGTGTTAAAGTTTTAGGAAATGGAGAGTTAACCAAGAAGCTCACAGTTTCAGTTGACGCAGCTAGCAAGAGTGCAGTTGAGAAGATTGAAGCAGCAGGCGGAAAAATAGAGGTGGTTTAAGATGTTTAAAACCATTAGAGACGCATTTAAAATCAAAGAGATAAGAAATGGTTTAATCTTTACATTTCTTATGCTTATAGTTGTAAGACTTGGTTCACTTGTGCCTACACCAGGCGTAGATGTTTCCAAGCTTGAAAACTTTTTCTCAAACAATTTAGGTGATGGTGCGAATTCACTTCTGAACTCATTCACTGGTGGATCATTCCAGAAGATGTCAATTTTCGCACTGTCAGTTACACCATACATTACATCATCCATCATCATTCAGCTTCTCACAATTGCTATTCCAGCACTTGAAGAGATGCAGAAGGATGGTAATGACGGAAGAAAGAAGATCACAGCTATCACAAGAATCGTATCCGTAGCACTTGCTATTATTGAGGGTATTGGACTTGCAGTTGGTTTTGGTCGTTCAGGACTCCTGTTTGAGTACAACTTCCTGTCTGTAGCAGTTATCGTAATTACACTGACAGCTGGTAGTACATTTGTAATGTGGCTCGGTGAGAGAATCACTGAGAAGGGTATTGGAAACGGTGTTTCAATCATCCTGCTTATTAACATCGTATCCCGTATGCCTAATGACTTTGTTAACCTTTTCAACATGTTTGTAAAGGGCAAGTCAACTGTAAATATGATCTTCGCATCAATCATCATCATTGGTGTAGTAGTAATCACAACAATCCTTACTATTATCCTTAATGATGCTATCAGAAAGATCCCAGTATCATATGCACAGAAGGTTCAGGGTAGAAAGCAGGTAGGTGGTAGTTCATCACATATTCCTTTAAAGGTAAATACAGGAAACGTTATGCCTATCATCTTCGCATCAACACTTATGTCGATGCCATCCATCATTACTAACCTGTTTAATTTACAGATTAAAAATCAGGTAGTTGCTAAGATCTTTGAAGGTCTTAATACAAATTACTGGTTTAGACCTGGATATCCATGGGCATACATCGGACTCGTTCTGTACATTGTGCTCGTTGTATTCTTCGCTTATTTCTATACATCCATTTCATTTAATCCAATGGAGATTGCAAATAACCTGAAGAAGCAGGGTGGATTTATTCCTGGTATCAGACCTGGTAAGTCAACACAGGACTATCTGAATAAGATACTGAACTATATAGTTATCATAGGTGCTATCGGACTTATCATAGTAGCAGTTATCCCAATCTTCTTTAACGGAAGATTCAGTGCAGATGTAAGCTTCGGTGGAACATCACTCATCATCGTTTGTGGTGTTATTATTGAGACAATCAAACAGATTGAATCTAAGATGATAGTACGTAACTATTCAGGATTCTTATCATAATAAATATGTCATTCTGAGCGGAGAATTAGTTCTTCGCTTAGGATGACTTTATGTAGTTTATTGGAAAGTGTATTTTTTTTAATAGAGAAGAGGAGTAGCATATGAAGATAATAATGCTTGGAGCTCCTGGTGCCGGAAAGGGTACTCAGGCTGATATGATCTGTAACAAGTATAATGTACCACACATTTCAACCGGAGATATTTTCCGTGCTAACATTAAGAACGGTACAGAGCTTGGCCAGAAGGCTAAGGGTTATATGGATGCAGGTGAGCTGGTTCCAGATTCACTTGTTGTTGATCTCGTAATAGATCGCATTCATCAGGATGACTGTGAAAACGGTTATGTGCTTGATGGTTTCCCAAGAACTATCCCACAGGCAGAAGCGCTTGATAAGGCACTTGCTGAGAGTGGTGAAGCAGTTGATTATGCAATCAACGTAGATGTTCCAGATGAAAATATCGTAACTCGTATGTCAGGTAGACGTGCTTGTGTAAAATGTGGTGCTACATATCACATCAAGTATAATGCTCCTGCTACAGAGGGCATTTGCGATAACTGTGGAAGCGAGCTCATTCAGAGAGAAGATGATAAGCCAGAGACAGTTCTTAACAGACTTTCAGTTTATCATGAGCAGACACAGCCACTTATCGATTACTATGATGGTAAGGGTATCGTAAAGAATATTGATGGAACACAGGATCTAGAGGCAGTATTTGCTGATATCACAGCAATACTTGGTTAAAAAGGAGTGAACATATGTCCAAAGCTGACGAAATAGAGTGCGAAGGTGTAGTATTAGAGAAACTTCCTAATGCAATGTTCAAAGTTGAGCTTGAGAATGGTCATGAGATACTTGCTCATATCAGTGGAAAGCTCCGTATGAATTATATCAAGATTCTTCCAGGAGATAAGGTTACAGTTGTTCTGTCACCATATGATCTTTCAAAGGGTAGAATCACATGGAGAGCAAAATAGGTTTTTTACATTAGTAAAGAACTTGTTTAGAAAGTCCTTGCATTTAGCACCGAAAAATGTTAGAGTAGACATTTGCAGGACACTTTTGGAAAGGAGAGTATTTTAATGAAGGTACGCGCATCAGTAAAACCGATTTGCGACAAGTGCAAAATCATTAAAAGAAAAGGCAGAATCTTAGTAATCTGCGAAAATCCAAAGCACAAACAGCGTCAAGGATAATAATCAATATATTTCTTGTAAGGGAGATTAGAGGAAGGTGTTTAGCCCACTGGAAACTGTCTTCCGGTTTTGTGCGTTTGCTACCTGGTTAAGTGGATAATATGAGTATCTACATATTAGAAGCTTGATGTAAGGTAGGCTAATTTGTATCACAAAGGGTGATACGGACAGAACGCGGTCATCAGCGCGTTAATGTTGATGAAGAATTATGAATGCATTTTGCATTCATAGCGGCTGAAGAAACTAAAGTTAGATTAATTTGGAGGTAGAATTAATGGCTCGTATTTCAGGTGTAGATTTACCTAGAGACAAGCGTGTTGAAGTTGGTCTTACTTATATCTATGGTATTGGACTTCCAACATCAAAGAAGATCTTAGCTCAGACAGGTGTTAATGAGGACACAAGAGTAAAGGACCTTACAGATGACGAAGTAAGAAAGATCAGTGATTACATCAACAATGAGCTTATGGTCGAAGGTGATCTTAGACGTGAGACAGCGCTTAACATTAAGCGTCTGCAGGAGATAGGTTGCTATCGAGGCATTCGTCACAGAAAGGGTCTTCCAGTTCGTGGACAGAACACAAAGAACAATGCTCGTACACGTAAGGGACCTAAGAAGACAGTTGCAAACAAGAAGAAGTAAATATATTGATTTGGAGGATATAGGTTAATGGCTAGTAATAAAGTTACAAAGAAAGTAACTAAAAAGCGTAACAGACGTAACGTTGAGCACGGACAGGCTCACATTCAGGCGTCATTTAACAATACAATCGTAACATTAACAGATTCCGAAGGAAATGCACTCTCATGGGCAAGTGCTGGTGGACTTGGATTCAGAGGATCAAAGAAGTCAACACCTTATGCTGCTCAGATGGCTGCAGAGACAGCTGCAAAGGCTGCATCACCTTATGGACTTAAGAAGATTGATGTTATGGTAAAGGGACCTGGTTCAGGTCGTGAGGCTGCTATTCGTGCCCTCGCTGCTTGCGGACTTGAGGTTCTTACAATTAAGGATGTAACTCCAGTACCACACAATGGATGTCGTCCACCAAAGAGAAGAAGAGTTTAATTAAGGAGGTAAAGTTAGAATGGCAATTAATAGAACACCAGTTCTTAAGAGATGTAGATCACTTGACCTCGAGCCTCATTTTCTCGGAGTAAACAAGACATCTCATAGAAAGAATACTAGAGCAAATAGAAAAGTAAGTGAATATGGACTTCAGCTTCGTGAGAAGCAGAAGGCTAAGTTTATCTACGGAGTACAGGAGAAGCCTTTCAGAAACCTGTTTGAGAAGGCTGAAAAGATGCCTGGACTTGTAGGTACAAATCTTATGCAGTTACTCGAGCTTAGACTTGACAATATCATCTTCCGTTTAGGCTATGCCAGAACAAGAAGAGAAGCTAGACAGGTTGTTTCACATAAGCATGTAACTGTAAATGGAAAGATTGTAAACATTCCATCATATAAGGTTAGCGAAGGTGATGTAATTGAAATCAAGGAGAAGAGCAAGTCTCTTCAGAGATTCAAGGATATCGCTGAGGCAAATAAGGGTATAGCAGTACCAGCTTGGCTTGAGGGAGATTTTGATAATCTTTCAGGTAAGGTAGCTCAGATACCACTTAGAGAGCAGATAGATGTTCCTGTAAATGAGACACTCATTGTCGAGCTGTATTCTAAGTAAGAACTCATTAGCTGCTTAGGGTTTTACCTTAAAGCAGCGAGAATCTTATTATTACAGCACATAAGATATTTGGAGGTTATGAATGTTCGAATTCGAAAAGCCAAGAATAGTAATAGATGAAATGTCAGAAGACAACAAGTATGGAAGATTCGTCATTGAGCCACTTGAGAGAGGTTATGGTACAACTCTCGGTAACTCACTTCGTCGTGTAATGCTTTCATCACTTCCGGGAACAGCAGTTAGTTTCATTAAGATTAAGGGCGTTCTTCACGAGTTCAGTTCAATCGCAGGGGTAAAAGAAGATGTAACTGAGATCGTTATGAACATTAAAGAGCTTTGTATCAAGAACAACTCATCTAGCGATGAGCCAAAGATCGGATACATCGAGGCTTCAGGTGACAAGGTTGTTACAGCTGCAGATATTCATGTAGATGGAGATCTTGAAATCCTTAACCCTGATCTTGTTATTGCTAACCTTAATGGTCCTGATGCCAGACTTGAGATGGAACTTACCATCACAAATGGTCGTGGTTATGTAAGCGCTGACAAGAATAAAGAGCGTGAAACATCTATCGATGTTATCGCAGTAGATTCTATATATACACCTGTTGAGAGAGTAAACCTCACAGTTGAGAATACTCGTGTAGGTCAGATTACAGATTATGATAAGCTGACACTTGATGTATTCACAAACGGAACTCTTTCTCCTGATGATGCAGTTAGTTATGCAGCTAAGGTTCTTAGCGAGCATCTCAGCCTGTTCATTAACCTTTCAGATAATGTTAAGGATAAGACAATCATCACAGAGAAACAGACAGAGGTTCCTGAGTCAACAGCTAAGGATATGAGCATCGATGAGCTTGAGCTCAGCGTTCGTTCATATAACTGCCTGAAGAGAGCAAACATTAACACAGTTAAGGAGCTTTGTAACAAGACTCCAGAAGAGATGATGAAGGTTCGTAATCTTGGACGTAAGTCACTCGAGGAAGTACTTGCTAAGCTTAAGGAGTTAGGACTTTCTCTTAACGAAGGCGAATAATAAGACATTTCGGCAAGATTGCTACGCAATCTTGGTCAGTCCACTCACGCTGAAGGACGAAGTAAGCACAGTGAAGACCCTGGGAGACCAGAGGTAAGGAGGATAAAAAATATGGCAATGTATAGAAAGCTTGGTAAGAAGGCTGATCAGAGAAAGGCACTTCTTCGTAATCAGGTAACACAGCTTATCTATCATGGTAAGATTAAGACTACAGAGGCAAGAGCTAAGGAAGTTCGCAAGATAGCTGAGCACCTTATCACACTTGCTATCAAAGAAAAGGATAACTTTGAAGAAGTTACTGTTACTGCTAAAGAGGCACGTAAGGACAAGGACGGAAAGAGAGTTAAGGAAGTTGTAGACGGTAAGAAAGTTACAGTTTATGACGAGGTAGAGAAGACAGTTAAGAAGGATAAGCCTTCAAGACTTCATGCTCGTAGAGAGATGCTTAAGGTTCTCTATCCTGTATCAGAGATTCCTGAAAGTGCTGAAGGTAAGAAGAAAGCTACTCGCAAGGTTGACCTTACTGAGAAACTCTTCGATGAGTATGCAACAAAGTATGCAGATCGCAAGGGTGGATATACAAGAATAGTTAAGATTGCTGAGCGTAAAGGTGACGGAGCGCTTGAAGTATTTCTTGAACTTGTTTAAAAGAATCAAGGCATCTGCAGATTGCAGATGCCTTTTTTAAACTAATTGTTTGTGATTATTATTTGAGGTAGTAATGATTTCATATATTAAGCTTAATCAACTTAATATGACTAATATCCCTGGTAGTAGTGTAACCCTCTCTGTAGATAAGGGAGAGATTATTGGTATTACCGGAACTAACGGAAGTGGTAAGTCTACTCTTGCAAGGTACCTGGCTGGTATTGACAGACCAGATGTTATCGGCAAGATACTTATAAATGGACTGGACCCATTTTCTGAACTGGACCTTGCAAAGATTCGTAGGATGGTTGGAATAGTTTTCCAGGATCCACGTGAGGGAAAGGTTTTCGAAACTGTTGGCAGGGACATGGCATTTGGCGCGGAGAACCTTGGTGTTTCTAAGGAAAGAATACAGAAAAGGTTTTCTTACTATATCAAAAATTATAACCTCAGACAAAAACAGACTAAGACTTATGATAGCATCAGCGGTTCTGAAGAGCAGAGAGTAGCTCTTGCAGGAATGATGATCATGCGTAACGATATCATTATCCTGGACGAGGCATTTAGCATGCAGAACACTGAGGATACTAAGAGATATGTAAAGATGATAATTTCCAGTGCCAGAAGAAGAGGACAGACAGTCATAATCTTCTCAAAGCAGCGTGAGGTACTGGAGATGGTAGATAGAGCGTTTGAAATGGTAAATGGAGGACTCTATGAGATTGACGTAGATGGCATGCCAAGGGAAAGAGTTTGGATTGATAGCAGCGCTGCAAAGAATAAAGCAAAGGGCGAAACCTTTGTTGATATGAATAGGAAAATAAGCGTATCCAGATATATTTATGGTGGAGACTCCAAGAGTGAAAATGGAATTAGTTTACATAATATTTCTTTTGGATACGATAGTAGTTTAATTATAGATAATGTAAATGTTCGGTATGAGGCAGGTTCTGCCTATAGAATCCTGGGACCTCACGGTTCAGGTAAGACAACCTACCTGCAGCTGATAGCCGGACTCCTAAAGCCTTACGAGGGCGAGATTTTTATAGGTGATAATAAAAAGATAGGATATGTATTCCAATATTCGGAGGATGGCTTCGTTGAGAATACTGTTCTGGATGATGTAATGTTTGGTCCTATGAGTGAGGGATACTCGAAAAGAGAAGCGAGGGAGATGGCATCTTCCATCCTGAATTTCGTAGGAGTTAAGGAAACGCTTTGGGGCAGGTCTCCTCTGGCACTTTCATTTGGAGAAAAGAGACTTGTTTCAATAGCAGGAGCACTGGCGCTGAATCCGGACTTCCTGCTGATAGATGAGCCATATGTCGGCCTGGATTATAACAGCAAGAAGCATATGGAGAATATTATAGAAGGGCTTTGTAGAGAAGGAAAATGCATCATAACAGTAGAAGGATAGGGGCTCTTAGAACCTACGATCCAAGAACAAAACTTCATATACTGCTTATGTACCTGATAATGTGTCTGGTATCATGGAAGATTTTTCCTGTGCTGATTTGCGCCTTGATGGGCGGAATCCTGATCTACATTACTAGGGAGAACTTGCAAAAGGTGGCTAGTAATGCTATCGGGCTGCTTATTCTGGAGCTAGTGATAGGGGTGATAGTTATTGTCGCAGCGCCTGTTAGGATTGGACTGTATTTTACGCTGAAGCTTTATCTGTATACGATTGTTTCACTGCTTATCGTCAGCGGAATGAAGCAGGCAGAACTGCTGGACGGACTGGCAGAAGGCTTTGGACTCAGGGCGAAGACCGCAAGGATGCTGATGCTTATTCTGGACTATCTTCCAAAGCTTTATAGAGAGAAGAAGAGAGGACGCCTGGCTCAGAGAGCGAGGGGCGTTGATCCAGAAAGCGGAAACATACTCGATCAATTCAGAAAAGAACTTCTTCTGACTATTCCTAATCTGAAGTATGCCTTTGCGCGTTCCAAGAGTCAGTACGAAGCAATGAATAAAAAACAATATGTTTCTGTTATAAAGAGGAACAGTGTTGTTGAAATGAAACTTACCTGGGTGGATAAAGTTGCCGCCTGTGGCTTCATGTTCCTAATGCTTTGCAGTATAGTTTTAATGTTGCTTGTGTAATAAGTCAAGAGGGACAGATCTCATGGCTCGATTACAAAGTAATCGAGTGTAAGTAGTCGCAGTGCCATATAGGCACATGTGTGCCTATATGGGCAGGCGACGTTAAACTAGCAGCCGAGTCAGTGGGACCGGGTCCCATTGACTTATTGGAGTAAATTATGAGTAGGATTTTGCTCAGAGTAGCGTATGACGGAACTGAATATAGTGGATGGCAGGTTCAGCCGAATGCGGTAACTATTGAGGGGGAGCTGAATAAGGCCCTCAAGGATCTGCTGGGTGAAGAGATTCAGGTAATCGGTGCAAGTCGCACGGATGCTGGAGTGCACTCTCTGGGAAATGTCTGCGTTTTTGATACACAGAGTCCTATACCTGCTGAGAAGATGAGCTATGCTCTGAATACCCGTCTTCCTGAGGACATCAGGGTTATTGAGTCCAAAGAGGTTGAGGAAGATTTTCATCCAAGGCATTGTGATTCTGTTAAGACTTATGAGTACAGGATTTGGAATGATAAGTTCCCAAGCCCAACACTCAGACTTTATAGTCATTTTTCTTACAGAGATATAGATACAGATAAGATGAGAGAAGCTGCTGCGAAACTGGTTGGAGAGCATGACTTCGGAGCGTTTTGCGGGGCTGGGTCTCAGGTAGAGACTACGGTCAGAACTATATACAGTATAGAAATATTTGAAGACAGACTTGAAACTGCAGTTGGCAGGATGATCAGGATCCGAGTAACTGGCTCGGGCTTCTTATATAACATGGTCCGTATTATTGCCGGAACACTCCTGGATATTGGTACGGGTTTGATGGAAGTAAGCGATATTGATAAGTGTCTGGAAACCTGCGATAGAAGTGATGCAGGACCTACTGCACCAGCCTGCGGACTTACTATGATAGGTATACAATTCAAATAATCCTATTAATCATCTGTAAATAATATCAAAATACCTATAAATGCCCTAAAATAGTGATATTTTGGTTGACATGAGTATATATTTAGAGTAGAATAGGTTTCTGTGACTGCCTAAGTCACTTATTTTATCGTGCATAGCGGTTTTTAGCCGTTATAGTATATATGGCGCCGAAATCGGTGAGATGCATCTGCGGCCCGGACATCCGCGAAGCTTCACACTAGAGTAGGCTACTCTGGCATACATCGTGCCAGACGAGTTTGGTGGTCGTGAGACTGCCTGAAAAAGGAGGATAAAAAGATGAAGAGCTTTATGGCAAGCCCATCTACCATTGAAAGAAAATGGTACGTAGTTGATGCTGAAGGACAGACACTTGGACGTCTTGCATCAGAAGTAGCTAAGGTGTTAAGAGGAAAGAATAAGCCTATCTACACACCACACATTGACACAGGTGATTATGTAATCATCGTTAATGCTGAGAAGATTAAGGTAACTGGTAATAAGCTGAATGATAAGGTTTACTATCATCACTCAGATTATATCGGTGGTATGAAGTCAGCAACTCTTAAAGAGAAGCTGGAGAAGAAGCCTACATTTGTTATCGAGCATGCAGTTAAGGGTATGCTTCCTAAGGGACCTCTTGGAAGACAGATGTACAAGAAACTTTTTGTATATGCAGGACCAGATCACAAGCACCAGGCACAGAAGCCTGAGACACTTGAGATCAAGTACTAAGAAGGAGGAAACTTAAATGGCTAAATCTACAAGATATTACGGAACAGGTAGAAGAAAGAGCTCAGTAGCTCGTGTTTATGTTACACCTGGTAGTGGTAAAGTTACAATTAACAAGAAAGACATCGAAGAGTACTTTGGTCTTGAGACACTTAAGGTTATCGTTAGACAGCCTTTCGCTGTAACAGGTACAGAAGGAAAGTTTGATGTATTAGTAAACGTATACGGCGGTGGTTTCACAGGTCAGGCTGGAGCTATCAGACATGGTATCTCAAGAGCACTTGCAAGTGCAGGAGATGATTACAGACCAATCCTTAAGAAGGCAGGATATCTTACAAGAGATCCTCGTATGAAGGAGAGAAAGAAGTACGGTCTCAAGGGAGCACGTCGCGCACCACAGTTTTCAAAGAGATAATCACCCTCTATTATTTAGGAGAGAGTATTATGGAAGATCAGAAGATTATTGGACGTATTATAGGTGGAACTATAGGAATAATGATGAGCTTTTTCCTTTCACTTTATGGAACTATCTCATCAGGTCATTTCACTATTGTGGGATTTCTTGTTTCGTTCCTCTTTAGTTCAGTAGTTAGTATAATTATTGGTATATTTGTACCAATGAAAAAAATAAATGATGCGGCGGTAACAAAAGCTAATCTTACACCTGGTTCAATTGGTGCCAGATGCTTAGAATCCTTTATTGGAGATTGCATTTTCACGCCAATTATGACAACACTTATGGTGTTTATGGCATATAAGAGAGCTGCTAAGTTTAGCCCAGAGCCAATGCATTTCGCTCCACTTTTGGTAAGACAGTTAATAGCATGCTTCATTATAGGTTTTGTGCTATTGTTAATCTTTTCGCCACTTATCCAAAAGGTGGTTATAAAGACTTACATGGAAAGCAAAGAAGGAATTGACGAAAAGTAACAAATACTTCTTTACTTTAACGCGATAAAGTGATAAGATATCTAGGACGCATGAAAATGCGTCCTAGTTTTTGTTCTGAGAAGTTCAAAAGTAAATAAGCTGATAGATATTTAGGAGTAACAAATTATGGAAATGACAATGGAGTTCCTTCGCAAGCTTCCTACCCCGCTTGAGATAAAGGAACAGTACCCAATAGGCGATGACTTAAAGAAGATCAAGGAGACAAGAGATCAGGAGATAATGGATATCTTTTCAGGAAAGAGTGATAAATTCCTGATGATCATTGGTCCTTGCTCAGCAGATAATGAAGAGGCAGTTGTGGATTACATGCACAGACTTGCCAAGGTTCAGGAGAAGATAAAGGATAAGATTTTTATCATTCCTAGAGTTTATACGAACAAGCCTCGTACAACAGGAACTGGCTACAAGGGAATGCTTCATCAGCCAGACCCAGAAGGACATGAAGATATGCTGGAAGGTATTGTAGCCATCCGTCATATGCACACAAGAGTAGTAGCAGAGACTGGATTTACCTGTGCAGAGGAAATGCTTTATCCTCAGAATCACAGATACCTCTCAGACCTTCTTTCATATATAGCAGTTGGTGCCAGATCAGTAGAGGATCAGGAGCACAGAATAGTTAGTTCAGGTGTTGGTATCCCAGCTGGTATGAAGAATCCTCCAAGTGGAGATATCTCTGTTATGATGAATGCCATCACAGCGGCTCAGTCATCTCAGGATTTCATCTATCGTGGATGGGAGGTCAGAACAAAGGGTAATCCATTTGCACATGCAATCATGAGAGGTTACATTGATAACCTTGGACACAGCAAGCCAAATTATCACTTCGAAGATCTGATTAATGTTTATGATGAGTACCAGAAGAGAGAGCTTGCAAATCCAGCAGTTATTGTTGATACAAATCATGCTAACTCCAACAAGCAGTTTTTACAGCAGGTTAGAATTGCTAAGGATATAATGCACAGCCGCTCAGTTTCAAGTGAGATCAGAGGTCTTGTTAAGGGACTTATGGTTGAGAGTTATATTGAAGATGGCTGCCAGAAGATTGGAGAGGGCATTTACGGAAAATCCATTACTGACCCTTGTCTTGGATGGGAAAAGACAGAACAGCTGTTATTAGAATTAGCAGACCTTGTTTAAAAAATTAAACGCAGTAAAGGTGCAGATTTTGATTGGTTGGTAGAACGACAATTATGAGCAAGGTGAATATCACAAAACTTAATACTCCATATGTGAGCGTGGACGGTTCTTATGGCGGCAATCAGGGATGGTTCAAAGAAACGGACCTGAAGCGTAAGAAGACATTGGAAGAATACGGATGTGGACTTATTGGTGCTTCGGATTTGATTTCTCATATACTTGGTAACAATTCCTTTACGAGAGAAGAGTATCATAAGACAATCCTTAATTTTGAGAAGAAATACTTTCATATTCTTCCGAAGCTGGGGATATCCGGTATTCTTATTGCCTGGGGACTTAATCTGTACTTTCTTCTTAACAGAAAGAAGCTGCGTGAGGAGACGGGCGCAAAATACCGTGCAAGGTGGTTTGTTCGTCCATCAAAAATGCTGGACCGTATTAAAGAGATGCTGGACAACGACCTGCCTATAATATTTGCGATTGGTCCAGGCTTCTTTAGAAAGAACAAAGTAAATCTTTATCATAAAGAAGAACGGGATGGAAAAGTGATCTTCAAACCAGTCACAAAGACAAAAGACCACTACGTAACAATCACAGGAGTAGAAGAATACCCAGACAATGATAAGACCATGCTGGAAATCTCGTCGTGGGGTAAAAAATATTATGTAAACTACTCCGAATACAAAAACTACGTCAAGAAAAACGACAACTACTACTTCAGCAACATATTATATATAAAAAAAATAAGTTGATCCTTATTAGGAGAAAATAATGGTAAGACGGCACATGTATATTTCGGGAGATGTGCAGGGGGTTGGTTTTAGATACAGGGCCAATCATGCAGCGCAGCATCTCGGATTAACAGGATATGTTAGAAATTTGTATGATGGAAGAGTGGAGCTTGAGGTGCAGGGCGACCGGGAGCTTATCTCGCGGTTTCTTGGTGAAATAGATGCGGGAAGCTTCATTCATATGGATGATATTGAGACTAAGGATATACCGCTGGTAGAGGATGAAAGATCATTCAGAGTTTTACGGTAGAAAAAGACCTCCAATTGTTAGACTGGGAGGCATGAGAAAATAAAAAAAAGAGCGGGTCACATTTGATACTAAGAACAAATGTGACTCGCTTTTGTTTTTAAAGCATATGCGCTCTGATTTCTTCGCCGCTAAGAGGGCAGAGGAGTGCAGGGGCAACATCGAATACTGTCTTCGCACCGGATTCACCATTCTGGTTCATTTTGTAAGCAGCTCTAGCATAAGCTACAAGTACAGAACCTGTGAACTCAGGATTTGAATCAAGCTTCAGGCTGTATTCAATAACATGTGTATTAATAGCAGATGTGCTTCCATCTGCATTTGTCTGACCACCAGTTGTTCCAGAGTAAATTACAGAACCACCATGTGGAAGACCACTATGATCTCTCTTCATCTCTTCGGCAGTGATGAAGTTTACTGTTGTATCATAATCAGCAAAGTAGTTTGGCATTGTAACTATTTCATTTTCAATGCGTGCCTTGTCAGCACCTTCCTCAGCAACTACATAGCAAACACGTGTATGCTTCTGACGAGTTGTGAGTTCTGGATTCTCGCCTGCGCGAACCTTGTCCAGCGCCTCAGGAACAGGAACTGTGTATTGACGAGCATCTACAACTCCTTCAATACGTCTTATAGCATCTGAGTGTCCCTGGCTAACACCACGTCCCCAGAAAGTATAGTCCTTACCGCCTGGAAGAACTGAATGTGCATAGAGACGATTCAGTGAGAACATTCCTGGGTCCCATCCGCAGGAGATGATGCCAATCTTGCCAGCAGCTTTTGCGGCTGCATCTACATTTGCAAAATGCACTGGGATGTTAGCATGTGTATCGAAAGAATCGATTACATTGAAATCAGCTGCGTACTTAGGTGTCATCTCTGGAAGATCTGTAGCAGAACCGCCGCAGATGACAAGTACGTCGATATCATTTTTCATATCAGTAAGGCTGTCCACATGATAAACTGCTGCGCCACTATCAACTTTGACTGTGCTTGGATCACGTCTGGAGAAAACTCCTACTAATTCCATGTCAGGAGCAACCTGAACTGCTTTTTCAACTCCACGGCCGAGATTACCATAGCCGAGGATACCAATCTTAATACTCATAGAAAAACCTCCAATTTTTTAACTATTTCTAGCGTTTTAGCGCTTTATGAACAGTATTTAGTATATTACAAGTGGAAGAGCAATACAATAATTATCTATATATAGTGGAAAAATGTTATTTGAGTCATCCTATCTTGTGTTTTTATGCAAATTGCAAAAAAGTTCACACAGAATTCACAAAAAGAAATGGAGTCTATTGTACAATTTGCACAAACGAGATGGGCAAATTGCTGAAAATGACTTTTTTTGGGCATTTGGGTTGCTTTATGTAAATCAATTTGGTACTCTAATTCTAATTATAAGTGTCATTGGGCGTATTATGCGCTTCTGTTGTATTGAGTCTTCTTACGCCGACACAAGAATTTATACGTACACAAAAAAAATACGAGAGAGTAATAATCCAATCAAGATGAGGGGAGAGAAATCTATGAGGATTAAAAAGAACGTAAAAAGAATATTGTCATTCGGAATGGCCACTGTCATGGCAGTGTCTCTTCTTGTGACGGGAGGAGGAAGCCTAGGACAGGTTGAGGCGGCAGCACCTGCGAAATATGATTCGTCAGGTCAGATTAATTATGCCACTATACTTGGTGGTGCTGTTGATTATGGTATCGTTGCTAATAAGATTGAGCAGCGTAATCATATGGAGACAACTTATGCGACTAATACGTTTGCAAATTATGCAGCTAATAATGATATTGATTTTATACATGATAAGACCGCTCATTTTATTATAGGTGCGTTTGATAGTAACTCCAGTGGAAAGATTGACTTTGGAACAACATATGCTTCTTCTTTTTATGTAGAAGCTCCTCATGCAGTATTTGAGGACTTTGATTCCGGTGTTCTCAAAACTATGAATAATTCTGGTACTACATCAGGAAATTTTAAGTTCTCAAATGGGTTTAAGGTAGATAATAAATATCCTGAATTTATTGAAGCCCAAAATGATGATGCAACATCAAATGTTGATAGGTTAATTGATAAGATAAAGGGAACTAATGAATGGTCTGAAAGACTTTCTAAACGTGCTAACGATTCAGAATATACGCTTGATGTATCTGAAACATCTGAGTACCTATCAGGTGGTGATCAGCTTACACTTGATCTTACTTCAGGCGAGTTTGATGATAAGGTTATATATGTAAATGTAAATAAAAGAATTGCTGAAAAACTGCAAAACTCAGCTGGACTTACCATCAAGAAGAAGTCAAGCTCTGTTGTTGTATTTAATATCGAAGACAGCGTTGTAGACAGTGTTGTTGGTGACGAAGAATATACCATACAAAAGGTTATGCTTGAGTCTGATGGACTTAAGGTTTCTCCTTCTACAAAAACTAATGGTGGTTCTGGTAAGGAAGAGGGAAGTGATGTAGATTATACTGGTGTTGATAGCCATTATTGTCAGAAGGTTATATGGAACATCAGAACTAATAACAATGTTAAGATTAGTACGATGTCGGGTACGATCCTTGCACCATATACTGATCAGCTTGACATTAATAATGGAAACAGTTGTGGTTGGATAGTAACAGGGGGAACGGTTCAGGTTCATGATGAGTTCCATTTCCTTTATAATGGTGGAAGTACCGAATCTTATGGAGGTATGCATTTTGCACTTCGTAAGGGTTTTGTTAATAATTATGGAACGAAGGAACAAATAGATAATACTTCAGATACTGATCATATTGCAGATAGTTCAATAGACATAAATGCAGGAGATTATACTTTTGATTGGCAGGAATATAGTGATAATTCATATGCAGATGATAAGAAGGTTGGATCAGCTGTTCCTAAATCTGTCAGTGCTGAAGGTACAGTACAGTTTCCTATAATTGATTTCTCTACAATACTTACAGAAAACGCCTCATCTACGTCGTCAGATGAAACTGAAGAGATTACGACAGGTGAGGGGGAATCCCAAACTACAAAAACTAAATATTATAAAACTACTATAAAATACTTTAGAATTACCGAGCAGAACACAACTACTGTTCCCGGAATTAAAAATTCTAAGGGTTATATTGATATTGCCGTAAAGGCCAGAAGAGATGAAGAGGGTAATTTCACTTATAAAGTATATACTAAGACTATGACTGGGGATTCCGAATCAGGTCTTATTAAATATAATGAGAATGGAACGTATGATTCATCAACAGGTAAATATAATTTTGCTTCCATGGGTGGTGTTCAGTATGATCTTGGTGCATTTTATAATAAGACTGATATGGGAAGTTTAAAACTGAAGAAAACCTTCAAAAAAGATGGAACAGAATTTACTCCAAATGATGAGGGTGCAAACAGTATTTCTGACAAAACAAAAATTAAGTTTACAATAACAGGTACAGACGAAACAAATAATTCATATAGTAAAGAAGTTACATATGATCAGTTTGTTAATGGCAAATATACATTAACAAATGTACCTTTAGGTAATTATACTGTTACAGAATCTGGCCAGGATACACAGTATCTTATCTCAGGACTTAAGTTTAAGGAGGATGGTTCTACAACAAGTGCCAATGCTGAAGTTGTAGAAACAGAAGTTAAAGAAGCAGAAATCATAAATAATTATGAAACTGATAATTCAGAGGTTGGATCTATTGATATTAAGAAGACTGCCACAGTAGATGGTTCAGCGTGCGATGATAATTTCTCCATTGCAATTGTAAGTATATCTGGAGAGAGTACTAATTATCTTCAGGAAGATGGTTCATTCGAAGTTACAGAGCATTATTTTACTGTAAAAGGTGACGGAACAGTAGTTTCTGTTTCAAATGTTACACCTGGTACTTATACTATATATGAAAAGGATGCGGTTAAGGACGGTAAGGAATTAAAGATAAATGGTAACACTCCTCAGGCTGTCAGTGGTTCAGAAAATGTGTATAATGCCGGAACTGTTACAGTAAAGAAACAGGAAAGCGTTACTGCAGAAGTAAAGAATGATTATACCAGCGACAAGGGACAAGTTGAATTTATAAAGAGGGTACTGATTGATAATAATCAGAATATTACAAATGACGTTAAAAATGATATAAATGGTGACAAAGTTCAATTTAAATATACATTGTATGGAAGTACCAATGGAAAAATTGTTAATAATAATGCATATAGTAATACTATTGAGTATAATGTTCCGGCAGGTACTTATGTAGTGTCTGAAGAGTCCTACCCAGATTCTATAATCTATAATGGAGAAACATACACATTTAAAGAAAAATCTATAACAAATGACAATGTTGTGGAAGAAAATGGACAAAAAGGAAAAGTAGAAAAAGATAAAAAGACAACATTTACTGTTACAAATACATATACAAAGGAAACTGTCGTTGAGACCGGATCTCTTAGTATTAAAAAGGAATTTGGCAGTGGAAGTGCAACTGCAGCACATAAGGATGTTTATGTAACGGTAAAAGATGCTGATAATAAGTTTTATAAGGCTGATGGTACTTCTTCAACAACACTTACAGATGAGTATAAGATTCTTGTAAAGAAGGATGGAAGTGTTACAACTATCAGTAATCTTCCTCTTGATACAACATATACTGTTGAAGAGATTACTGGAAGTGATGATGCTTCTCATACAGCAGATGAAGACGGTTATACTCTTGAATCAAGTGTTAAATACGGTAATGATGAAAGTGCTACAAATATTGCACTCAGCAGTGCAAGCAAGGATGCTGATGTAACGGTTACAAATACATATGATGGTTCATCGAGTGATACAGCAAATCTTACAGTAAAGAAGAGTCTTAATGTCACTGGATACGAAACTAAAACATACAGGTTCACTGTAAAACAAACCTCCGGAGGTACTCATACTAACGAGTATGTAAATGTTAATGGAACTACAGTTAGCTATAGTTCTACTGCTCAGCAGTTTGATGTTACATCAGGTAGTTCTACGGGTACAGTTTTAAGCGGACTTGAAAAAGCTAAATATGTTGTTGAAGAAGTGACTTCTGGAACTGGCATAGATATGTCTATTGCAGGATATACATTTGATACTAACACTTCTGAAACGACAAGGACCGCTGATCTTTCAAGTGGTAATAAGCAAGTGACACTTGCGAATAAATATATAGAAGATACTGGTGAATTAACCATCAGGAAAGTTGTAACAGGAGAAGGAAAGAGTAGTACACTTACATTCCCTATTATTGTGACGCTTTCTAATTCTTCAAAAGATATCAATAGAGAGTATAATGTATCAGGATATGGTTCTACATCGTCTGTTATTTTTACTAATGGATCTTACCAATTTGATTTAAAAGATGATCAAGCTGTAACGATAACTGGTATTCCTGCGGACACAACATATACAGTGTCAGAAGGTGCTCTTACTGGTAGTGATTATACTGGATATGCAAAGACAACAACAACGAATCCGACAGGAACTATCATTAAAGATACAACATCTACGGCTGTAATTAATAACAGCTTTACCAGGTCATATCAGGTAACATTAAGCAAAAAGACTATCAATGGTACAAATGAATTAACTGGCGCTCAGTTGAAGATTACTACTGATGAAAGTGGAAGTACTATTGCAACAGATATTAATGGTGCAGAATTATCGTGGAAATCTACTTCAACTGCAAAGACTGTATCAATCGTGCCTGGAACATACTACATGATAGAAACAACAGCACCAGATGGATTTGAAGTAGCTGAAAAGATTCAGTTTACTGTAGCTGATGATGGAACAATAACTTTAGGTGGAAACGATGGAGAGTATGATTCAACATCTCGTACAATCACCATGCGCGACATCGCTTCGGGTCAATTGACAGTTACAAAAACTGAAGATGGAACTAAACCTTCAAGTGGAAAACCTGCAACATATAAATTCTCTGTTAAGACAGGTAATCAGTATGTTCAGGATGAAGATACAGGTAAGCTGGGGACAAACGTTAAATGGTTTGAGGTAGCTGCAGGTGGAAATAAGGTTATTAAGGGATTGAGTCTCAGTCCTACTGTATATACAATAGCTGAGCAAGATGTATCGGTTAGCGGATATACATGTGTAGCATCATATAATAATGGTACAGGTGCATCTCAGGATATTGTCATTGATTCAACAGCCAAGACAGGAACAATGGCTATTACAAATACTTATTCAGAAGATACTCCTGATACAGGAACACTTAAGGTAACAAAGAGTATTGCACCAAGTGGGGCAACATCTTCAAAGTCAATAAAGTTTACAGTAAGAGTTGGCGCAGAAGATGGAGCAAATACAAAGTATCTTCAGGCTGA
>Ga0310691_10000106_pt1 | contig 164296 bp, 135 predicted proteins | sample 176DNAGHGlowgp2_FD_203887 | JGI IMG/M metagenome (GOLD analysis project Ga0310691, IMG submission 203887) | Sheep rumen microbial communities from Palmerston North, Manawatu-Wanganui, New Zealand - 1766 DNA GHGlow gp2 (v2) (version 2) | ecosystem: Host-associated > Mammals > Digestive system...
TCGATATTCCGACAAGGTTGACGGCGATTACTGTCACGACAAACTGATCAATCTGTCACGTTAGGGGGCTATTTTATGAAATTCGATCAACATGATAAGGTGGTAACAGCACCTGATGCGCTGAACAGTCCGCTGTACAGGCTGACAAAAGCGGCCGTGAAGGCTGCAAAGATACGGAACAGCCTTATCGGTACAAAGGAAGAAGTCCTTGCAAAGGCGGCAAAAATGAATGAAAGGAACCGCCATTTTATCATGCCGACAGACAACAAGGCACACTATACCGATCATCTGATACAGGAACAGTATCACTGTCTTGAAATCAACATTGAGAAGAAGCGGCGAGATAAAGCGATATTGTTCGTATTCGGCGGCGGCATGATACTCGGCTCTGATAAGGGCGATGTGGGACTTTCCCGAAAGATCGCAGAGAAAACAATTGCCGATGTATGGTTCCCGTATTACCCCCTCTGCCATGAACACGATATGCTTGAAAATGTGCAGATGATATTTGAATGCTATGTGAAAATGCTGACGTTCTATAAGCCGGAAAGCATTATATTCCTCGGTTTTTCATCTGGCGGTGCACTGATACTCGACCTTATCACATACATAAATGAACTGAATGACAGCGGCAGAATTATTCCTATGCCGGGAATGCTGATCCCCATATCGCCCGGTAGTATTCCTGTTACCGAAGCGGAAAAATCAGCGATAAAGGCTCTGGACAAAAGGGACATCATGATACCTGCGGAATATATGTATATCGCTCATGATATTATGTGTCATGGGAGAGATATTCCCGAAATCTACCTTGCGACTGCACACGGCGACTTCCGCAATGCTCCTATGACGCATTTCTATTACGGAAGCGCGGAAACGTTGTACGCCTTTGCACCGGGCTATGCAGAGAGCTTCCGAAAAGCAGGCTCAAATTGCGTTATTCATGTGGGGAAAGGAATGCATCACTGCTATGCACTGCAATACTTCATTCCCGGCTGTAAGCCTGCATTTGATGAGATCATGAGGCTGATACAAAAATATTATAAAAGGGAGAAATAACTATGAGAGAACATTCCTGGAGCAAGAAAAACGCATTGTGGATGCTGTTGTATGTTGTGCTGTATGTGATAACATCAGCCATTGTCTGCGTACTTGGTTCGGTACACCCGTTTCTTTTCGTGTGTTATCAGATAACAGCAGGATTACTTGTAACAGGCGTAGCAGCAAAAGCATTTGACCGTATAAAAGCGTTCGGAGCTGCTGTCTGCCTGTCGCTTGGAATGCTTACAGTATTTATCGCAATGCAGGATGCGAATTTATGGCATTGTGTACCTGTTATTGTCATTGCTGTTCTTGCGGAGGTGATCCGTGTCGCATTTGGATATAACGAAAAAGGAAATATGATCGCTGCTGTGATCATGTCCTTTTCAACATTCGGATATTACGGACAGATATGGTTCAATCGTGATTATACTTACGAGTGCGCTGTTGAGGAAATGCCGGGCGGTTATGCAGAAACACTTATGAATTGCAGCCCTGTATGGTCATTTCCGGTTGTTATAATCATCGGAATAGCTGTTGCAGTGATAATTTATAATTTAACGAAAAAGCTGTTCGGATTTGATAGATAATAAAGGAGCAAAGCCATGAGTTTTACAGATAATTTCGGAAATCCGAAAGGACTTCTCGGACGAATGATGCTTGTAAGCATGGACAAGGAACATTTGCCAATGGCGCAGTGGGCGTTGGAGCAGATAAAGATACCTGATAATGGCAAAGTTGCGGATATAGGCTGCGGCGGAGGCTACAACATAAGGCGGATGCTGGAAACGAGTGCAAATGCGAGATTTATCGGACTTGATATATCGGATGAAAGCGTTAAAAAGGCAGCGAAGGTCAATAAAGATGAACTTGGCAAGCGAGTAAAGATCATAAAAGGCAGCGCAGAAAAACTGCCTTTCAAAGAAAACAGTATCGACCTGATAACTGCATTCGAGACAGTTTTTTTCTGGAAAAATCCGGAAAAAGGGTTCAGGGAGGTACACCGTACTCTTGTAAAGGACGGCTGCTTTGCAGTCATCAACAATTATGGTGATCCAAATGTGGATTGGGAGAAAAAAGTGCCGTGTATGACGAGATATACTGCAGAGCAGATATCCGAAATGCTTAAACCAGTCGGATTTTCTGACATATCGGTGAATAAAAAGGAAAATCTGTTTTTGGTTATGGGATACAAAAAATAAAGGAGTGTAATCAATGAATGCAAATTATAAAAACTGGGTGCCTAACGGAATGATAACTGCGCTTACCGCTGGAACAGCGCTTCTCGGTGCAGGAACAGCAGCACTGATGTGTACAAAAATTGAACCGAAGGTGAAAAAAGCTCTCGCCGCAACAGCAGGTGCTGGTACGCTTGTGTGCGGTGCAATGACTGCTTGGAGCATCTATGCTCACAGTAAATTCTCTTATGACGGCAAACGGCAGCTTTCAAAGGAGATCGTTGAGGGGACTGCTGAATATGTTACATTGCCCGAAGGCGGTATCGGACTGGATGTAGGCTGCGGAAGCGGTGCACTGACTATCGCTTGTGCAAAGCGGAATCCACAGGGACGAATGATCGGTATTGACCGGTGGGGCATGGAGTATGCATCATTCAGTCAGCAGCTTTGCGAGGATAATTCCTTTGCAGAGGGCGTATATAATACCGCGTTTCATCAGGGTGATGCCTGCAAGCTCGATTATCCTGATGAGTATTTTGACGCAGTGACAAGCAATTACGTCTATCATAACATCACAGGTGTAAACAAACAGGAGCTTCTGCGTGAAACGCTGCGTGTTCTGAAAAAAGGCGGCACATTTGCCATTCACGATATTATGTCAAATGCTCGCTACGGCGATATGCAGCAGTTTATCAGCGAACTGTATGATGAAGGCTACGAAGTAGCAGAGCTTATTGACACAACAGACGGTATGTTCATGACAAAGGGCGAAGCCCATATCCTTGGGCTCAGCGGTTCGTCGCTGTTGATCGGAAAGAAGTAGATCATGATAATTCCGTTCAAGAGAGGATAAATAATGCTGAAATTATGTTTATTGACTGCTTTTTTCGGCCATTTGATATGCTGGTACAGCGACTGCCTTATCACATATACTCCTAACGGCAGGTTTTCTGCAAAATTGCTGAACGATAATGAACAGCTATCAGCTTTGTTAAAAAGAATGCCGCTGAACAGACCGATGCGTTCGATCATTCTCGGTATTTTTGCACTTATCATGTCATTCTGCGGATTTCTTGCTTTGAGCGACTGGATAGGGCAGTTTTCAGATGTTTATGCTGTTATTATGCTGATTGGCGCTGTACTGTTTACGACGTGTGTGATACCCCATCATCTGATATGCGGCCTGGTTGAATGGTTATATATAAAGCTCGGAAGAACCAACGAGGCAAGAAAAGTCGTACTTGATTTTTTCAAGGGAACATCAGCAACAATGATCATATGCTATTTAGGACTTTTTATCTTTTCGGTCTCATTATTTACAGCCGTTCTGACGGGAATTACAACTTTGCCGAAATGGGCCTGTATCTTTAATACATTGCCGCTGTTCATTCTTTTATCACTGTTCAAACTTGCAGGAAGCGGAAATATTGCAAATGCTGTGATGTTTTTTGCACTTGCGATATTGATATAATATGCAGCTTTACATTGATAATTATCCATACTATTTTAATCTCTGTGGCGATATGGCAAGCTATCCTGCCTGTATCAGGACTGTGGATCGTACTCGATCCCGTTAAAGAATACAATGACTGAAAGTGAGTGCAAAAGTATGCTTTTACCAGTTTTTCTTGCAATAGTTTTTTGTGCGGCAACAACATCAAAGTGTAAACTTTTGCGAAAATCATTACCGAAAACACAGATTTAGCGGTAGTAATGACTGAGTGCGGAGCTAATGGCATACAAAAAAGAAGCGGACAGGCTGGCACAGCAGAAATGTGACAGTCAGAAAACGATTGTCCGTTACTTACAGAACGAACAGGCGGAAGTGTCAAATATAACACGTACAAATATACAAGTATCAGGCTCAACTCGGTGAGCCTGATACTTTTTTCGCGTTGAATCTGATGCATACGGAAGACGTGGATTTATTCTACGCTTACGTAAATGCTGCAGCGGCATGATACAGCAACCCGCCCTTGCAACTTACTATCTGAAAAAAGCACCTTATTGCCGTCAGGATACATCTTACCATAAAACTGTTGACCGGCGATGATGCAGTAATTATAATAAGCATATACTCGCTGAAACGGATCAAGGAATGATCGGGATATGGAAATATTCTGTTCGCAATAAGAGCGATAAAGGCGATGAAAACTCGATTTTAAGCTTATTGCACATTACAGCAATGCAGGAGTGTTTTTCGTTTTGTTTACACAAATCAATGCTTTTGTTTTTGTGTAAGTCTACAAAGATAAAAGTATTTTTCAATTTGTCCGCACATACTGCATCCTTAGTTCGTTATAGCGTGTGAAAGGATAATTTATTTATCCGGAAAAAAATACAATTCTTAGGAGGGAAACTTATGAGAACAAGAAAGTTTATCGCTGCCACAATGGCAGCAGCACTCACAGTCACAGCAATATCGGCGTACACTGTAAGCGGGATGCCGGCACTGATTTCCGCTTATGCCACAGACGCAGAAAACACCGTCACTGTTGACGGCGGGATCAGCATTCCCGAGGAGAACGGTGATATCGGAGAAACACAGGACACCTACGAAAATATGGAAAAGCTCGGGGATGTTGAGCTTGAAGTGGGCAAGTCAACGACAGTTACCATACCGGGTACAGATCATTATACGTGTGTCGTGATATTCGGACACGGCGATGAATATGGATACGATATGGAGGGCAGATTCATTGAGTTAAAGGAGATAAGCCGCGAAGACGGCAATACTACCTATGAGATCATTCCAAAGAAGCCCTGCAGAGGAGATGTTTGTTTCTCACCGTCGGATAACGGTTGGGATCCTATTGCATGTTTAAGCGTTCATACTCCCGGAAGCGATTCCATTGATGTGGATCTCGAAGAGCTCGGCGTTGCCGGAGGGACACAGGGCACCGGTGATATCAGTGAAACACAGGAAGCCTATGAAAATATGGAAAAGCTCGGGGATGTTGAGCTTGAAGTGGGCAAGTCAACGACAGTTACCATACCGGGTACAGATTATTATACGTGTGTTGTGATATTCGGACACGGCGATGAATATGGATACGATATGGAGGGCAGATACATTGAGTTAAAGGAGATAAGCCGCGAAGACGGAAATACTACCTATGAGATCATTCCAAAGAAGCCATGCAGAGGAGATGTATGTTTCTCCCCGTCGGATAACGGCTGGGATCCTATTGCATGTTTAAGCGTCCATACTCCCGGAAGTGACTCCATTGATGTGGATCTCGAAGAGCTCGGCGTTGCCGGAGGGACACAGGGCACCGGTGATATCAGTGAAACACAGGAAGCCTACGAAAATATGGAAAAGCTCGGGGATGTTGAGCTTGAAGTGGGCAAGTCAACGACAGTTACCATACCGGGTACAGATCATTATACGTGTGTTGTGATATTCGGAAGCGGCGATGAATATGAATACGATATGGAGGGCGAATACATTGAGTTAAATGAAATAGGCAGCGAAGACGGCAATACTACCTATGAGATCATTCCAAAGAAGCCCTGCAGAGGAGATGTTTGTTTCTCCCCGTCTGATAACGGCTGGGATCCTATTGCATGTTTAAGCGTCCATACTCCCGGAGAAGACTCCGTTGATGAGGAGCCCGAAGAGCCCGGTGATACCGGAGAGACTCAGGACACCGCTGAGCCCGGCGATACCGGAGAGAAACAGGACACCGATGAGCCTGACGATGCACAGCAGACTCCGGAAAATGCTGTAAGTAGATCTGATGATGAGATGGCAGTGGAGGAGTCAGGGACAGAATCTGAGGACAGAACAGACATCCTTCCAATGACATCAGAGGTACAGGACAGTGAAGACAGCAAGGTCGCTATCGTGGCGGAGGATGCAGAGGGCAATGAACAGGATTCATACACAGAAGCCTCTGCTGCCGCCACAGGTGAAATAACCTCCGATGAGAACGCCGTAAACCTGCCACAGACAGGCAACAACTCTCTTAAAAACCTGCTTATTGCGGTCGGAGCATTCATGCTGACCTGCTTCGGCTTCGTGGCAGTCATGAAGTCCGGAGTCATCCGCCGCAGAAGAGATGAGCAGTGAGACAACGCCGCAGAAACGGAAGTCGGCAAAAAAGCAATGGGTACTGTTTGCGGCAGGGCTCATTGCAATGGCTTCGGGGATTGCAATGATAGTCTTCTTCGGCGGAAGAAAGGTCTTCAGGGAGTATCAGAAGTACAAGCTGATGCAGGAGAATCCGGTCATAGAGATTGCAGAACTCGGGATAAAGGCACCCGTACTTGAAGGGACGGACAGCGCCACCATAGCAAGGGCAGCCGGACACTTCACCGGTACAGGAGCCCCCGGTGAGGGCAATTACTGCATTGCAGCCCACAGCAGCACCATTTATAAGGAGTACTTCAACGAACTGAAAAACGCCGGAAAGGGCATGAAGATAACGCTCCTCGACAGACAGAAAAACAGCTATGACTATACCGTTTGCGACAGCTTTATAGTTGACCCCGCCGACACATGGGTGCTTGACGATAAAGGCGACATCCGTATAACGCTCATCACCTGTACCGACGATGGGGCGCAGCGGCGAGTAGTGGTCGGAGAGCTTGACGAATAATCGCAGTTTCATAAACCGTATATCAGAATGATTAACAGCGATCCCCGCGCCAATGGCCGGGGATCGCTGCATTAATTGTAGGTTGATACAAGTATCGTAACCGTCAGGTTCACACGCTCCGGTATAAAGCATCCCTCGCCTGATGAACCGACGGGTGATGTTTCTGCAAGATTGACATTTCCTGAGCATTTTGTTATAATATAAAAAATACAACATTTGTCTGCGCCATGAACAAGGAGAAGACTATGAGAAAACCAACGACCTTTGTAGGGTTCATTGCAGTAATGTCAGCAGTTATCGTCGGCAGCTTCGCCTTTGCAGGGATCCGCTATATGACCACGGACAGAGGGATGCTGGGCAAAAAGGCTGACCAGAGCCAGAATGTGAATGTAATGCTCCAACGTCCGGAAAACTGGCATCAGATCGCCACAAAGCAGCTTCTCGAACACGATGATTTTGCAGGCATCGACGGTTCCACTGCGACGATCCCCATCACTGCCGAGCTTGCAAGGCAGTTCTGCGGTGCAGTGGATGACAATACTGCCAAGACAAGCAGATCCGTCAGTGCATACCTGAATCACAATAAAACGGACGTCGCCTATGACAATCTTATCCTGAAGCGCAAGAATCATATCAGCTGGTACGAGTCGGACTATCAGGAGCGTGAAAGTATGGTCAGACTGATTTTTGCAACACCGCCTTCGCAGGACGAGCTTCAGACCGCAAAAGAAAATGATACCGTGCTGGAAGCTGATCCGGTCGCACTGGACGGTTTTGTGTTCATCACGCACAAGGACAATCCGGTGGACAGCCTGACGGTGCAGCAGATCCGCGATATCTATACAGGAAGGATCGTGAACTGGAAGGATGTCGGCGGGAATAATGAGAAGATCCGCGCATTTCAGCGCACGAAGAATTCCGGCAGCCAGACCGCAATGGAAGAACTCGTCATGCAGGGTGAACCGATGAAGGAGGCGCCGTTTGCACTGGTTGCAGAGGCAATGGGCGAGCTGGTCGAGTTCGTTGCAGAATATGAAAATGAGACTGCTGCGATCGGCTACACCTATTATTACTACATCAACAATCTTTACAGGAACCCGGATATCAAGGTCATCAGAATAGACGGTATCTCGCCGGAGAACGAGAATCTCGTCAGCGGTGCCTATCCGTTCACCGCGTCCTATGATGTGGTCATCCGCAGCGATGAACCGGAAGACAGCGTATACCGGGATCTGCGTGATTATATGCTTTCTGATGAGGGACAGGAGATCATCCGCCTTGCCGGATACTGTCCTGTAAAGGGGTGAACTGTATGACAGACGAAAATAAATATCATGATGGCGAGCGGCTCATTAAGAAAGCCGTTGCAATGCGTTTCATGCTGAATGCAGCGCTGTCATTACTGCTGGCGATCTCCTATTCCGGCACGAGCGCAAATCTGTACCGCAAAAACGCCGGGGAGATGCCGCTCCTGGCTCTGAGCTTTGTAGTAATAGTTCTGGATTCTTTGCTGACGCTTCTGTGGCTCCGCCATCCGTTTTTTCACACGCTGCATTTTGTACTGCATTTTCTTGTGCACTGGTATGGCTATCTTGCCATTGCGGTCGATATCCTGAATATGCGCGGCATTGGCGCATTTGTCTTGAGTTTCCTGTTTGAATCAGTGATGTGGATCATCGGACTCATCACGCTGATCGTTGGCGCCGTCGGTCGGAAAAAGCGCAAGAAAGACGCGCTGCAGGAGATCATCGACAACAACGCAGCCTCTGAATAATGCGCCTCCGGCAGTTACATAATGATAGCTCCGCTAATTGAAAACTCAAAACGACAACAGTAACAGGCTCACCTCGGAGAGCCTGTTACTGTTATATTTTGGCGTGTTATGTTTTACGCATACTATCTGCAATGCAGGCTGCCAGAATCAGCTTGTCAAAAAAGGTAGTTTCACCGATAAAACCAAACGGTTGGGATTCCAAAGGGGCTCCGCCCCTTTGGTCAGGTCAAGGGCAGAAAGCCCTTGTGGGGTGACTCCCCACAGTGTGGGGAGATGTCAGCGAAGCTGACAGAGGGGACGGACCGGGTAGGTTGGGGCAAAGCCCCACATATAGCCTTCGGGCGCTCCGCTACAAAAACAGCCCCTTCACGGTACAAAGCAATCTCTGCACTGTGAAGGGGCTTTCTATTAACGATAAACTTCACGGTTTTTATATCAGACCACTGCGGAGCCGGTACCGGAACAGTCAATACCGATAATGATGATCGTTTGAATTAGGCTATATTGAAGAATAACTCAGATCACTTGGAAACGATCCTGAATGTCACGCTCTTTGAGCCTGAATAATTCCCCTTAAATGTTACTGTGACAGTAGCGGTACCCACGTTTGTATTGTTTTTGTAAGTCAGTGTATAGTCTGTATTGCGCGTGAGCGTCTTGTTTCCGTCCTTTACTGTGGGTGTGGGACAGATCGGACTGCCTGTATAGGTCTTATCTGGTATAGACGATACAGTCGGACTGGTCAGCTTCTTTGGAAGGATCCTGAATGTCACGCTCTTTGAGCCTGAATAATTACCCTTGAAAGTCACTGTAACAGTAGCTGTACCCACGTTTGTGTTGTTCTTGTATGTCAGGGTATAGTCAGTGTTGCGAGTGAGCGTCTTGTTTCCGTCCTTCACTGTGGGTGTGGGACAGATCGGACTGCCTGTATAGGTCTTATCTGGTATAGACGATACAGTCGGACTGGTCAGCTTCTTTGTAAGGATCCTGAATGTCACGCTCTTTGAGCCTGTATAATTACCCTTTCCAGTCACTGTAACAGTAGCGGTGCCTGCGTTTGTGTTGTTCTTGTATGTCAGAGTATAGTCAGTGTTGCGAGTGAGCGTCTTGTTTCCGTCCTTCACTGTGGGTGTGGGCTTTATGGCACTGCCCGTATAGGGCTGATTTGGTATAGACGATATAGTAGGATAGGTCAGCTTCTTGGGAACGATCCTGAATTTCACGTCCTTTGAGCCGGTATAATTACCCTTGAAAGTAACTGTAACGGCAGCAGTTCCGGCGTTGACATTATTCTTGTAAGCCAGTGTGTAATCGGTATTGGATGTGAGCGTCCTGTCGCCGTCCTTAACCGTAAGAGAAGGCTTTATCTCACTGCCTGTATAGGTCTTGTCAGGAATGGCAGATATGGTGGGAGAAGTCAGCTTCTTAGGCAGTATCTTGAAGGAGATATCCTTCGTTCCGGTATACTCTCCCTTGCCTGTGACAGTAATTATTGCTGTGCCGGCTTTGATATTGTTTTTATATGCGACAGTGTAATCTGTACCGGATTTGAGTGTTCCGGAGCTGCTCTTTACAGTGACCGCAGGCTTGATCGCACAGCCTGTGTATGCTGCGTCCGGAACGCTGCTGAAGCTGCAGGTACTGATATTATACTTCTCAGCAGGCGGATCGTTGAGGTAGTCGAGTGTGAAGTATGTCCACCAGTTGTTGTAAAGTCCTGTTTCTGCGTTCTTTCCGGGAGCGTGAGGCAGATGCCTGAACCACCACTTTTTATGGTTCAATGCGTATGGTTTGCCCCATGTTTCACAGTTTACCTTTATTGCAGGATCTGACAGATCCGGATAATTGTACCAGTTATCGCAGTAGGAATCAACGCTCTCCTGTATGTCCCATTTGTAGTCCGACGGGCTGTTAGGAGCATGATGAACATCGCCGACTCCTGATTTTCCCGGTGCCACCTTATCATAGGCCGTGAATTTCTCCCATTCGTTATACTGTGAATAGTCTTTGGTATAGTCAGGAAATCCGCCGACTACATTACTCATTATCCATTCCTGTCGGTGGCCTGCATCCTCAAGCATCTCGGCCACACCACGTTCGTAGTTGAATCCGTATGCTATGAAGTTTCTCATACCGTCCTTGTGTATGGCAACATTATTGACCGGGAATGCGTCTTTACCTATCATGGCAGTCTCGTTAAGTTCAACTCCGAGGCAGGGACCGGCAAAGAACCATACTTCGTCTATCTCACCGCTGTTTATTTTATCATAAGCATATTCACCCAGATAGTATTCGTAATCAAAGGTGAAGCCAAGCTTCTTCCAGCCTTCATAGCCAAAGTAATAAAAGCCCTTCTGCTCGATAGCAGTCATAAGTGTGTCATAGTATTCTTCAGTAGTGTATGCTGCACCGCCGATGGCTGTACTGCGGGGCAATTCGTCCAGTTCGATCTTTTCGGCGATCTCGTAATTGACATTTCCATAGCTTATCTCGGACATCGTCTTTGCGAATTCGTCTGCAAGCTCGTAGGGATCGTTCCAATCGGGTATCTGATCTTTCGTATCATTCAGACTGCCGGCAAGCTCGTGCTGCTTGAGAGTTTTTCCGTTGACCTCGAACGTAGGATCAAAATTAATGATCATTACCTTGTATGTCTTTGCTGAAGCTGTCGCTGTATTTGTGCTGAAACATAATCCGGATGCTGCAGCAGTGACTGACATCAGTACTGCTGCTGATAGTTTTTTGAATTGCTTCATTTATATTTCTCCTTTATAGTTTTATCAGGGATCTCTGCTCTGATACCGGAAGAAAAAGTACTCCGTGGTCTGATATGATTTTCGCTGTTTACCGAAAATTTTTTTCAAGATTCTTTCTGTCGGGACCGACCCGATCAGAGGATAGATAATTTAAATTTTTATATTATTCTATCATATCGAAGTATTATTGTCAAGGTGTTTGTTGTTGTCATAGCTTTATCGATGATGGATCTGGTATATCTCTGTGCGGATAATATCTGATCATTGTATTGAATATAGCAGCCGGCATACATTAGACTGATATGATGATCAAGGTCGGATAGGCACTGTTTAATCAAAGCATAGCTTTTCAAAAAAGGAAGTCCTCGAAATCAGGTTTCGAGGACTTCTGTTACTATATGCGTAAAATGAGATTTCCTTTGACTCAGATGTTCCTGTACATAATCTGTATGTGAATATCTGAAAAGTGATCACTGATTTAAGAAATCGGTTCTCACGGAATGTATTCAACAGTTGAAGCAGGGAGGTATTTGAGATTGCTGAGGGTGATCATTTTCTGGTCATAGTTTTGTATCTTGTCATCTGTGTCAACGTTTATCTTATCATCATATCTCTGGAAATAGCATCTTCCGTCGGTTAATCTGACGTATATCTGTATGTCTTCCATAGGTGCCCTGTGGCTGGCACTTGCCTTGTGGTCAAAGCCGTCGCCGGAAGGATCACCGTTCTCATCCATCTTGTACATATATCCGTTATCGCTGATTATTATCCTGTAATCATAAACTGCCTGCGGATCCTTGTATGCATCCGGGAATGATACCGGCGCTGCAAGCTTTTCAACGCCCATGAACAGTACACCGTGTGAATGCGAGCTGATACTGAGGTATCCCGGTACAGATACACCAAATTCAGCCAGCTTGGCATATCCGTCGAGATTGTTCTGTGTTATATACTGGGCATTGGTGTATTTCAGATACTTGAACTGATTAGGAATGTCGTGTTCATCTCTCTCCATGATATAGTTTATATGATCTGTTAGGTTCCTGAATTCCGGATACTGATCCCTCCATTCATCTTTTCCGGAAAGAGGCGGGACGTCTATAAGTCCTCTTACCTCCTTGCCTTTGTATTCACGCGGAATATAATCATAGATATCGATCTTGCCGGTAATGGTCATAAGCTGCATGATCGCCATGCCTGCACAGCTTCCGTTCTTTGCGTGGTAGTCACGGGCTCCGGTGAAGTTCAGCTTGTTCTGGTCTATTACCTTCTTGAATCCGCCGGTCTTGTCGGACTTTACATAATTGAAACCGTGGCTCGCTGCATATTCATTTGAATCAGCTGTTCCGTAGATCCTGAATATCGGATCATTCGTTGCGGTCGTTCCGAGTGCATCACGTCCCAGAAAAACATTTCCTTCCACTACTGCAGCCCGCAGTTTGCAGTCATCGAAGGCATAGGCATCAACGGTGACATTATTTCCGCTGAGCACAACATACTCGGTCCCTGTATAGCAGAATGCCGCTCTGCCGACATTAAGCGATTCGCCGTTCTCACTTATCATGAATAAGGGTGAGCGGAGCTTCGATGAGCCATAGAAAGCAAAAGGTCCGACAGATTCAAGTGTTTTTGGATAATCGAGATAAGTAAGGGAGGTACAGTTGCAGAAGGCATGGCTGCCTATGGTTTTAGTTCCGATGAGAGAAAGCAGGAAAAGAGCGGTACAGCCGGAGAAAGCCTGCGTGCCTATGTTTTCTGCTTCGATATTTGCTGAATACAGGCTTCTGATATTACTGAAGCAGCTGTCACCTATAGAATCTGCCTTGATTTTTACCTTGTTCAGCCTGCTGCAGTTGCTAAAGCAGTCATCGCCGACTGTGAGGGCGGTGAGATCAACGCTGTAGAGGTAATTGCAGCCGTAAAAAGCATGACTGCCGATATTCTTGCAGGTATACCTTTCAAAATATCTCAGTCTTGTATATGCAAAGGCGTATGAGCCTATATCCCCGACCAGCGGATCAATGAAATCATCTACATCATTATCCCAGAACATATCAGTAAGGCTGGTGCATGAACGGAAAGCCGAATCCTTTATCGTTACTTCCTCTCCTCCGAAGTATACGCTACTCAGCTTATCGCATCCCTCAAATGCACTTACACCGATCTCAGCTATCTTACTGCCGCCGGCCATTTCATAAATGAAAGGCACCAGGTTTCCTTCGGAATACCTGTGTCCTATGACCTTATCCGAACCGTAGAACTGTACTGATACGATATTTGTCTGCCCTTTGAAGGCTTCATCAGCAACAGCGATAACGTCCTTCCCTCCGAGCTGTTTGGGTATCCTTATGGTCGTATCACGTCTGGAAGTGATACAGCCGGTAATCACTGCACCGTCACCATACGTCGTATATCCGATATGTACGCCTTCAATTTCATCCTGATAATCGCTGGTATACCTTGACCATGTTCCTGATCTTTGCTCCTGGTCGTAATAACCTGCTGATGCTACTATGTGATCAGCCAAGCTGTCCCTGACAGCTGAAACAGGGCTCAGAGGTGTACAGACTGCTGCCAGAGCAGTCACTGCTGCGATAGTGCGTTTTATTAATCCATTCATTGTTCCGGTTCTCCTTATCATGGTTTGAATAATTATCCGATGCCAGGAAGTGAGATGCGGCCGTGATGACCGGCTGTTTCCGTTCCTGCCTTACAGATCATGTTTATTATATCTTTTCGCAGGAACAGAAATCAACTGAAATCCGGTAAGTTGTATCTCAGGAACGGTAAGATGCTTTCACGGGGGAGTAAGCTGCGGAGATCAGGACTCAGCAAAAGCAGAGCTGTTTTGTATCTGTATGCTGAACGGTAATAAACAGGTTCCGTTATGTAGTCATTTCGTGAACAAATGATGTCGGGCCTTTGTTTAATTAATCTACCAATAGTATTATTTTGTTGAGATATAACCAAATCAAAGATACCTCTTTATAATATGTTAGCTGTTTCATCAATTGAATTGTCGGTGTGTATATGGTATCCTTTATTATGAGACAGTTTATACTGTTTATATGACAGTCTGAACTGCGTGGCTGTAAAAGAGCCGAAATACAGCCGATGATCATTATATGAAAGGAATTTGAAGTATGAAGAGAACCAAAGCAGCGGTCATCTCCGGAGTGGTCTCAGTGCTTTCGCTTGCAAGCAGTATTACTGCCTTTGCAGCGGGAAATGCTGTTTCCTCTGACGGATCTTCACTGGAAAACGGATATCTCCGCCTTACAGTGGAGCAGAAAAAGAACTCCGGCACATATCTTCAGTATCATCTTGATACTACCGGAGGACGCACCGCAGTAACACGCGATGACAACAAGAATCTGACGTACTCCAACTACTGTTCGGCATACACTACTATCAACATAAACGGAAATAACTACATCTATGGTCTTGGTGAGGATGTGGAGGCTCCTGCATACGATGTGTCAGGAAAATGCCATATCTCCGCTCAGCGCTTCGGCGATGTGGTCATCGAGCAGCGCCTTGGCTTTGCGGAAGGCTACACTCCCGGCTGCGAGGATATGCTCAGGATATCCTACAAGGTCAGGGAGGCAGGCTCCGCAGACTATATCGGCGCAAGGATACTGCTTGATCCGCAGATCGAGCGTGATGACGAACTGAAGGTCTCAGCATCCGGCGCAGAGATCGTGAACGAGACAGTATTCAATAAGAATGACATCCCCCGTGACTGGAAGGCAAAGCTTGTCTCAGGTGAGGATGCTGCTGCATACGGAAAGACCTCCGGAGCAGATCCTGCCCCGGATCAGCTTATCTTTGCCGACTGGACCGGCATCTATGATAATAAATGGAGCTATTCCCCCGATATTACAAAGCCCCTTGCCGATTCCGCAGCCGCAGTTCTGTGGAATCCCGCTGCCAATATGAGCGGCAGGGAATTCGTGACATACTACGGCATAAGGAACTCAGGTGAGGTCAGGGACGGCTCTGATCCCAATGCAGCGAAGGTGTCTTCTCCCAAGACCGGAAGAGCTCTTCCGGTGCTGGCGTGGTCACTGCTCGGAGTCTCTGCTGCGACAGCAGCCGGCTGCCTGAAACTCAGAAGAAAGGGGGAGGAGAACAATGGGTAAGAACCTGCTAAGAGTGCTCTCTGCCGTTATTGCTTCAGCAGCATTTACACAGTACTGCACAGCTGCTGTGCCTCAGACTGCATTTGCTGTTGAAACGGGAACTAATTACGCTATCTATTCCGGTGACGACATTACCGTGAATACCCACAAGGCAGTGATAAACGGCAACGTCTTCTCCGGCGATTCCATCAGCTATCTCGGCGCTGAGACCTGCTACATAAACCGTGCTCTCAATGCAGGCAGCACCAGCGGTCAGATCGTGGCACTGGTCGATAAGGATATCAGGAGCATTATGCCCGATTTTACCGATCGTCTGAACACAAGAGTAAGTTACCGGAACGTTTATCAGGATAAGGCGCTTATCAATGCTGATAAGTATGATATCACCGGTTCGGTATCAGCCGGAGGCAGCCTTCACATCGACCGCACATCATTCAGCGGTAAGGGCTATATAAAAGCTGATGGCGATATAAGATATGACGCGGTACAGAACAGCGACGGTTCAGAGCTTTTCATCGCATCTGAAAACGGCGATATCGTTCTGTCCGGCGCAGACCTCACCTTTAACGGCATACTCTATGCTCCTAAGGGAAAGGTGGTCCTCAACTGCAAGCATCTTCACATCAACGGTTCCATAATCGCACAGAACGTTGAGATAAACGGAACGGATCTCGTGATCGATCCTCTGACGGAATCCGGCTATGACCTGATGGATTTCGATCCCGAATTAGTGATCGCAGGCATCGGGACGGTTCATAAGCAGAACAGAAAGATAGTACTGGATGTATCGGATAGCTATGGCCTGCCCGAGCTTGATGCAGACTCCCTCCAGTGGAGCTTTGTGCCCAGGACTACAGGTTCTTCTGATTGTATACGTATAGATAATGACAGCTCCGGACCTCTCCACAAGGAGCTCATCATAACAGCTCCGGGTGAGTATGAGGTAGTCATCACAGGTACCGACAAGAAGGGCTCGGCTGTGGAGTATACCAATCTTCTTACAGTCGTTGAGGATATCGCTCCTGTTGCCTCCTTCACCAAGTCCTCTGATGTTTACAGCCGTGACGAGAACGGCGAGTCTCAGATCACTCTCAAGGATGCCTCCTATTCACCTGACGGTGACGATATCGCCAGCCGTGTATGGGCGGTCACATTTGACAGTAATAACAACGGCGATTTCTCTGACGATACCGAAGAGGTATTCTGTACAGGAAATGAAAAAGAGGTGACCTATACCGCCGGCTCAGTAGGAAAGTATCGTTTCCGCCTTACCGCTGCGGAGATGTTCACCGATACCATTCCTGAACTCCTGCCGGAAATGCCATACCGTTACAGCAGCACCACAGACCTCGGGAACATAGACGATACCGCTGAGGTATCAAATGATGCTCCTCAGTCAGCCTCCGGCATAAAAAAGGCAAAGAATGTTGATATGATCGTCACTGTCGGAAATGCAGACATTGATGATATCAATACTCTCAACAAGAATATCGATGATATCACCAGGGAGCTGGAGGATGACGGCTATTCAGTGAATATAGCAACTGTCAGCACCTCCACACTCACTGCAAGAGATACATTTGCGTGGGATGAGTATGATCACTATAACTATGTTGATCAGTACCTTCCCACACTTGACAAGCATATCCTCTACGAGGGCGACTCCATAAGGATGGTCGGTTACAGCGTTGAGCCTCTCCGTGACTGGCTGTTCGTTGATGACGGTATCAAGGCCAGAAGAGTTCTCTCCTTCGATATGGTAAGAGACAAGACGGACTGGCACAGTATGGAGGGCGGCGGTTTCCTGTTCAATACCTCCATAAAGGAAGAGACCACCGGAGAAGGCGAAGAGAAGACCACTGTAAAAAAGATGAACGGTTACTGCATCCTTCTTACATCCGGCGGATTCAGACTTATCCAGCTTTCCGATATCGATGCAGACAGCTTCCGCAACGGCGGTATCAGCTACTCGGTAATGGGTGCCGGCAAGGTCCTCAAGGATGTCAGCGTAGGCGACGTTTATGCTGATTACAGTGTAAGGATAGTTGCAGACAGCAGACTTGTATCGGTATACCTCGATGACGAGCCTGTTATTGACAACTTCGTTCTCCCCGACGATCAGACCGGAAGCGGATTCGGTCCTATCATCTGCCATGGATCGCACTCCTGCAGACAGCAGTCCTACTTCACCTTCAGCAATATCCGCATGACCACCGTTATGGGAAGCGAGCTGGGTGATGCTCTGGACAAGTTTGAATGGCGTGACAGTGCAAAGCACTTCGCAGTAAACCTGAGCAAGGAGAAGGTATATGACCTTCGCGATAATGCCTCAGCCGGTTCAGCAGTTAGCTCCCTTATAAAAAATAAGGCAGAGCTCATAGGACTTGGCTCAGCGTCCTCGAAGGAGCAGTATGATCTTCTTCTGAGATCTGCTGACGGCCAGTATGCCGACTGGTATGATGTCCTCAAGGACAAGGATGTTCTCAGGAACATGATCTACAGCAGCCTTGCCAATGAGAACTACGATATAAAAGACAATATGATAACCACCTCCGACGAGATCGAGTACACCAACAGCTTTGCTGACCGTGAAAACGATCCTGTGGGAGATCAGGTCTGGAAATATGATCTGGATGCTTCTGTCTACGAGAACAGTACAGGCAAGACAGGCAGCTTTACTTCTGAAAAGCCGCTGACACAGTTCGGTTCAACAGGTAAGTACAGCATATCCTTTGACCTGAGTGATGATCCCACACACAGCAATAAGGCACTTGATCCGTACAAAAAGTGGGCAGAGCACGTTGACATGACAGAGGAGCTCTATGTACACACCAAGCCCTCCGCAAAGCTCGGTTTTGAGTTCAGTGAGGCAGAGGATACAGGAAAGTTCATCTGCAAGCTCCTCCCGGAGAGCAGCGATACAGACTGTGAGAGCCATAAAGCAAATGGCATCACGGAGGAGAGATTACAGTGGAAGCGTGTTGACGACAGCGCATGGCAGGAAGGAACGGTTCCCGGTATCATCAGTGCCGGAGATATCCTTCTCCAGAAGTATGAGGTCAAGGATGAGCAGGGACAGTGGAGCGATCCTGCAGTCGCACTCATCGCAGCAGAGAAGTCCGAGGACACTGCCGTATTCACTGACGATAAGGATCCCGAGGCAGTTCTCACCGTTTCTGATGAAGCTCCCTGTGCAGGAGATCAGATTCTGATATCATCTGCTGCCAGTGACGATACAGAGATCGCATACGTGAAGACCACTGTAAACGGAAACGTTGTAAGCTCATTCCCGGGCAGTGTCATCTACGAGTGCAGATCAGCCGGAGAGCTTGAGATCGTTGTAGAGTGCAGCGATATTGCGGGCAACACGGCAAAAGATACAAAGACCATAACTGTCGGACCTCCCCGTGATGCGTCAGCACCCGTGATAACAGTAGATCCCGAAACAGGCATAACTGTTTCCGGAAAGGATGTTACGATCAGCGGTTCAGTAACAGACGGCGACCAGCTGAGCGGATATACTGTTTCCTATGCTCCAAAGGACGGTGAGGATTATACCCAGCTCATCGGTTCATCCGAGGAGGTGAGCCAGGGTGTTATCGCTCAGTTCACTCTTCCCGAAGAAGGCGCTGAGTATGATGTCCTTCTGACAGCAACTGACGGATCAGGCAATTCGTCCTATTTCAAGTTCACCGTAGTTACAGGTGAGTCCGATGAAGGCGGAGAGAGCTCCGGCATCGAGCAGAGCACCGAGCCTGAAACAGAAGCGCCCACAGAGAGAACCGATACTCCTGCTGATATCACTATCACAGCAGATCCTGTAAAGGCTGAGGTAGGCGAGATAATAAACGCAAAGGCTCTTGCATCCGATCCTGACGGACTTGTTTCAGTAAAGGTATTCAAGAATGACGAGCTGATAGCAGATGCTCCCTGTGAATTCAGATTCAGCGAGGCAGAGGCAGGCGTCGTTACAATACGTGTTGAGACCACCGACATGAACGGCGGTACATCACAGAAGTCCGCGGAGGTCATCTTCGAGGACAATTCCGACCGCACACCTCCCGAGGCAGTTATCGCCTCACCCGCTGACGGCGAGACAGTTTCCGGAAAGGTAGCGGTAAAGGGTACAGCCTGCGACGAGACAGGCCTCAGAAGCTACAAGCTGGAATACCGTCCGGCAGGCGGAAACAGCTTCACGCCTGTATGCTCATCATTCAACGAGCGCATAGACGCAGAGCTGGGTGTATGGGACACTACCAACATCCCTGACGGCAGCTATGAGATAAAGCTCACGGTTACCGACAACGGCGGAAATATCACCTATATCACAGCGGGCTATACCGTAAGCAACACTGTACGTCCCGACGATCAGCAGCTCTCAAGCGATATTATCGTGATCGAGAGACCTTCCGACGGAACGAAGGCAGACGATAAGCTCCACATCGATGCTCAGGCAGATCAGGGGCTCTCGGGAAGCGAGTATTCAGTATCCATAGGCAGAAAGGACGGAACGACAACAGTAGTTTCCAAGGGAACTATCGACAGTACAGGCGCTGTTTCAGCAGATGTCGATACTTCTCTGTATGACGAAGGAAACTATACCGTTACCGTCAGCGTGAAGGATGCCGAAGGAAACATCATCTCAAAGACAGCAAATGCAGTCGTTGACCACGGCATGGCTGATGCTGACGAGAAGTATCAGTGCAGGATCGTATCACCTGACGGCACGGAAGATGTGACCGGAAAGACAGAGATCACTGCTGAGATAACTCAGTACGGCTTCAGGAAGTACAAGTTCGAGTATTCACCTATGGGCGAGGACAGCTTTACTGTATTCAGCTCAGGCACTATCGGAAGCGAGAAGGAGCTCAGAGCAGAGTTCGATCCCACGCTCCTCTTCAACGGCATCTATGACATCCGCCTTACAGTATGGGGCGACAACGGCAAGGCACAGGATACAGTTTCCGTAAGTGTAGCCGGCGGCCTCAAGGCCGGCAATTTCAGCATCACCTTCAACGATCTTGAGATCGAGGCAGGCGGTATCCCCGTATCTGTAAAGCGCACCTATGACAGCCGCAGAAAGGACCGCTCCGGCACCTTCGGATTCGGCTGGGATCTTTCCTACAGCAGCGTAAAGATACGCATGAGCGGAAGCCAGAGCGATGACTGGCAGCAGGAAGCAAGCGGCTCGTTCATCACACAGTACAAGCTTTCGGAGAGACATCCTCACAGGATACTTGTTGATCTTGGCAACGGTGTGACAGACGAGTTCGCAATGGCTCTCTCTCCGGCATCACAGCCGTTCTTCCCGGTCCAGCTGGATATCTCGGCATCCTATGTTTCAGTGACCGGCTCAGGAGCAACACTGACTCCTGTTGATATGCACCCGGGCGATCTTATCTACAATTCAGACAAGCTCCTGACATTCGAGTTCAATGAATATGATCCTCAGGTGTTCAGATATACCACAAAGGACGGCACAGAATATGTTATCAGTGCAAAGGACGGCCTGAGAAGCATAAAGACAAACACAGGAGAGACTATCTCCTTCACAAAGGACGGCATAAGCTCCGACAGCGGAGAATCCTTCAGCTTCACTCATGACAGCGCAGGAAGGATCACAAAGGTAACTGATAACAACGGAAGAAGCGTATCCTACGAATACAACGCTGCCGGAGACCTGACAAAGGTCACCGATGTCGGCGGCGAGACGACCACCTTCACCTATAATGACCACTACCTCACCGAGATCACCGATCCCAGAGGAGTCAAGGCCGTACGCAACGAGTACGATGACGAGGGAAGGCTTTCCAGAAGCATAGATGCTGACGGAAATGCTATCACCTACGAGCACAACATTGACGGCAGAGAAGAGGTGGTCACCAACAGGAACGGCGGTGTTACACGCTATGTCTATGACGATGCCGGAAACATCCTTTCAGTGACCGATCCTATGGGCAACACTGAGACACGTACCTACGATGAGAACGGAAACGTCACATCAGTTACCGATGCGCTCGGAAACAGGCAGGAATTCACATACGACAGCAACGGAAATGTTCTTACTTCTAAGAACGCTGCCGGTGTTATCACAGCCAACACCTATAACTCAAAGGGAATGGTGACCAGTGTCGAGTTTATGGGAATGACTGCCATTTCAAACGAGTACGATGACAACGGAAACCTGACATCAGTGACCGACATAATGGGCAATAGATCCGAGATGACCTACTCAGGAAACAAGCTGACCTCCCTGTCAGACAGCATCGGCAAGGTAGTCAATATAACATACGATGCAAGCGGAAATCCCGTTTCCATGACTGATGCATCCGGTTCAGTCACACGTATGACCTATGACGAAAAGGGCAGATGTATAACAAAGACTCTCAGCATGAGCGACGGCAGTGAGCTGACAGAGACCTATTCATACGATGATTATGACCAGCTTACCAAGGTCATCGGAAGTGACGGAAGCGTTTCCACAAGGGAATACAACTCCTTCGGAAAGGTGATCCGTGAAACAGCCGCAAACGGCGGACAGAAATCCTACAATTATGACAACCGCGGAAACCTGACAAAGATCACTTATCCTGACGGCACATCTGAGAGCTTCACATACGACAAGGAAGGCTACAACATCTCTGCTACCGACCGCTCCGGCCGAACAATGACGATGGAGTATGATGCAGCAGGAAACCTCCTCAAAAAGAACTATCCCGGCGGAGCAACAGAGGAATTCACATACGACAACGGCTACCGCCTGATCTCCAAGACCGGTATCAACGGCGGAGTCACAACCTACACCTATGACAGCCTCAACCGCAACACATCAGTTACTGATGCTCTCGGAAACACCTTCACCTACACCTATAACGATGCTTCCGAGATCTCATCCATGACTGACGCAGAGGGAAATGTATTCAGATACACCTATGATGCCGGCGGAAACCGCACAGCTACCATTTTCCCCGACGGCACATCCATCACATCAAATTATGATGTACGCGGAAGACTTGTAAGCAGCACTGACCAGAACGGCAGAACGACCAGCTACACCTATGACGCCTCTGACAGGCTCACAAGCGTTACCGATGCCAACGGCGGAGTAACGAGCTACAGCTACGGCGCAGCAGGTGAGCTCACATCAATGACAGATGCTGCCGGAAGAGTAACGAAGTACAGCTATGACAGCCTGCGCCGTCCTTCCGCCATAACCAATCCGCTCGGCCAGACGATGACATTCACCTATGACAGTCAGAATAATGTTGTTTCGGCTACTGATTTCGGCGGCAAGCAGAACAGCTACACATACGACATTGAAGGCAGAGTCAAATCCAAGAAAAACGCCGACGGTACTACCAGCTTCAGCTACAGCAGAGACGGAAAGCTGCTCTCAGTATCAGACAAGACCAGCGTTACCCGTTATACCTACGATGATAACGGTCAGGTAGTATCAGTATCCAATTCCGTGACAGGAACTGTGAACTACACCTATGACAACGCCGGAAGAGTCGTAATGATAAGTGCGCCCGGCGGAAATACACTCTATGCTTACGACGCGCTCGACAGGCTCACATCAGTGACCGACCGCAGCGGAAATGTCACAAGATATACCTATAACCGCAACGGATTCCTCATTAAGACCGAATATCCCAACGGCGTAACAGCAGCTTATACCTGTGATGCACTCAGCAGACTTGTCAACGAGACTGTTACCAGCAGTGCAGGCGAGGTGATCGCTCAGTATGATTACAGCCTCGGCGCAGCCGGCGAAAAGCTCTCAGTCACTGAGCCTTCACGTAGCATAAGCTACACCTACGATCAGCTCTATCGTCTTACCGGCGAGAGCGTAACAGAAAACGGTGAGACCACTGTTACAGAATACACCTATGACAGCGTAAGCAATCTTCTTACCAAGACAGTCAACGGTGAGGTGACAAACTACACCTACAACGCCGCTGACCAGCTCATCAGTGAGAACAGCATCACCTACACCTACGATAACTCCGGAAACCGTATCTCTATGGACGGCGGCAACAGATCAGCCAACTATGTCTACGATGCAGACAACCGTCTCACAGGAGTAACGATGACTGAGAACGGCATCACGGTTTCAGAGGAGTATCGCTACGATCACAACGGCGCACGTATCAGCCGCACGACTGACGGTGACACAGTATACTACGTAAATGATTCCGTCATCGGAGACTACACACAGGTGCTCGAGGAGCTTGATGCGAGCGGATTCGAGAAATGCTTCTATACAAGAGGCGAACAGATCATCTCTCAGGACAGAGGACAGGTCATCTCCTATTACCTCACTGACGGACACGGCTCTGTAAGACAGCTTTCCGACAGCGAGGGAACAGTAACGGACAGCTATAACTATGATCCGTGGGGCAAGCTGACATCAAGAGAGGGCGAAACAGTAAACACATACCTCTACTGTGCGGAGCAGCATGATGATACAACAGGCTACTATTATCTCCGTGCAAGGTATATGGATCCTTCAACAGGCACATTCACTTCCATGGATTCCTATCAGGGCAACCCCTTCGATCCGGTAAGCCTCAACAAGTACCTCTATGCCAGCGCAAACCCGATCATGAACATTGATCCTTCCGGACATTTCAGTCTCGGCGAGGCAGTTGTAGCCAGCGCCATAGTCGGAGCACTCACCAGTGCAGCTATCACAATCGGCATGAACATTCTTCGCGGCTGGGATCATCCTGAAGAGGCTGTCAATCCCCTTGAAGGCGTACTTATGGCAATGTTCAAGGGTGCGATCTTCGGTGCTCTCTTTGCAGTCCTTGTTGCAAAGTGCATCATTATTGCACTGATCATAGCAGCTGTCGGTTTTCTTACTGCTGCTTACAAGGCTTATGACTCCTTCCGGAATGACGAGCCATGGGAAGGCGCAGGATATGTCGTTCTTGCGATACTCAGTATATTCGGAATGAAGAAACTGGCAAATACAGGTGGCTCAGGCAAAACGCCGGTAAGCCGCTGGGGACGTCCCGGCGTCAAGGACGGCGACTGGGTTATGACCGGTAAGCAGAGTTTATGGAACTTCTTCAGATCATTCAAATGGTCCACAGGCGGCGGAAACAAACCTATTCCATTTGTGGATAAATCCGGAGTTCCCTACACGGCTTACGGCTCTGGTGAAACTGTTTCCTACGGTGATCTTTCATGGCCTCATGGTCCTGATGGAGAGTTATTCTTCAGCATGGACGGGTGCTGGAAGTTCATCTTCGGACAGAGGATCTATGAACCGTTTACAAGCTATGCCGATTATCATTACGACTATATAGCTGAATTCCCGCTATTTGCATATCTTCTGGAATTGTTATTCGGTTCAGGAGATGATGAATAATGGATACAGCAGATAAGGTGATCGGGTATCTGCTGACCGGCGGAGCATTCCTGATGTTTACGGCAATCAATTACAGGATACTTTTCCTCATGCTGAAAAAAGCTGACAGGATACCGTCTCCGGCACCCTTTATCGGCGGGATAGCAGGAGCAGTGATGATGATAGCCGCATTCGGTTACAGTCATCCATGGCTTATACTGCTTCCCCTTCTGATAGACCCGGGCAGCATACCCCTTGTAATCTGGTTCATCATCTGCCTGATCAAGGACAATACCCCGAGAGAATAGCAGACAGCGCAATAAACAAAACAAGGCAGATACTTCCGTTTGAAGTATCTGCCTTTTTCTTTAGTATAAGGAATCGTTCCGCTGCGGAAAGATGCAGCCGGCATTTCCTGTAAGAGTCTGCTGTTTTCTGTGTCTGCACGAACTGCACCGCGAATGGGGAGGGGATCACCAGATGATGCCGGCATCTATCTGCTGGATATGGATAGCATCGCCGCCGGTGATGCCGTTCACTCCGTCGCAGTCAGCATTTGCCGCAGCCTGCTGTGACAGGGGATACTTCTCCCTGTTTGTAACGTACTGGAGCGTCGTAACACTGTCCGCAACATTTACCCTGCCGTCGAGGTTTGCATCGCCGGAAAGTGCGCTGACAGGTGCAGCAGAGCGTACAAGGCTTGAAATGCCGCCGTTTCCGAGGGAGATGATACCGGGCTGTGCATCATCATAGTAGCCGCCGAAAGCAAACTCAGAGCCGCAGAAGAAGCTGACTGTCCTGTGAACCGTTCCGCCGATCTCCTCAGTGCCGGTCCTGACTGTGCCGGATGTTACAGCGCCGTTTGCATCGGTGCAGGTGTATGTGCCGTCAGCCTTGATCTCAACTGTGCCGTTGTCCTTCTCTGAGATCTGGTACTTCCAGCTGCCTGCAAGCTCCTTTACATCAGCGATGCGTACAAGGCTTGAAATGCCGCCGTTACCGAGGGAGATGATACCGGGCTGTGCATCATCATAGTAGCCGCCGAAAGCAAACTCGGAGCCGCAGTAGAAGCTTACTGTCCTGAGAACAGTTCCGCCGATCTCCTCAGTGCCGGTCATGACTGTGCCGGATGTAACAGCGCCGTTTGCATCGGTGCAGGCGTATGTGCCGTCAGCCTTTATCTCGACTGTGCCGTTGTCCTTCTCTGAGATCTGGTACTTCCAGCTGCCTGCAAGCTCCTTTACATCAGCGATGCGCACAAGGCTTGAAATGCCGCCGTTACCGAGGGAGATGATACCGGGCTGTGCATCATCATAGTAGCCGCCGAAAGCAAACTCATAGCCGCAGAAGAAGCTGACTGTCCTGTGAACCGTTCCGCCGATCTCCTCAGTGCCGGTCCTGACTGTGCCGTATGTAACAGCGCCGTTTGCATCGGTGCAGGTGTATGTGCCGTCAGCCTTGATCACGACTGTGCCGTTGTCCTTCTCTGAGGTCTGGTACTTCCAGCTGCCTGCAAGTGACTTTACATCGACAGCATTCTCGCTGACAGATACAACTGCCTCTGTTGCATTTGCGGTGCAGGTATATATCCCGTTTACAGGTAAAATGGAAAGGATCATTCCGATAACTGCGATTGACTTGATAACATTTTTCATAATTGATTTTCTCCGTTTTTCATCGGGCTGCGCCCATGTAAGTTTTTGATCTATGAAGTCGACGTTCATAACAAATAATCGGAGGGAGGATATCAAGTGTTACACAGATCTCAAAAATTTTTTCGGATTTTTTTACCGCAGCCGGAAAATGGCTGTATATCGTGGAATATAAGACAAAAAAATATTCCCGGTCACAGGAAAAAGAAGGAATGATCTGAAAAACGGGTTTTTTCAGACGTCTTTCAGCAAAAAAATGCCCCACAGGCAAGTCCTGTGGGGGCAGTAATCATTTATATTCTTTAAGTGGTTCTGTACAGGCGCAGCCCTTCTGCTGGTCAGGGGGCTATTCCTCGCTCTCGGGCTTCAGGCAGGCACGCACTGTGACTCTGCTCTGTCCGCTGAGTGTGCAGGTGAACAGGGTAAGATCCCATTCGTCGGAGCGTCCGCTGAACATCTGCTCCACATTTCTGCCTTCTATCAGTTCCATGTATGATACTGTATAGATGTACTTCCTTCCGAGAGTATCCGTGAATATAATCTCATCGCCGGTCGCAAGCTCTCCGATATGTCCGAAGTGTGAGCCGTAGTTATGTGCGGCGATTATCATATCATTTGTCTCGGCTGAACCGCTGTAACGGCAGGGTGAAAGTCTGAGGTTGGGATAGCTCCATGAGCTCATTACAGGGAGTTCAAGTCTGAGTGAGGGCAGTGTTATGTATCCGCAGTAAGCATCGCCGAGCACTGTCTTGTCCTCTGCCCGTGGCTCTGCGTCCTCCTCAGGTGTGTATTCGGCGAAGAGGTCATCGGTCACATCGTCGTCACTGTCCCACAGGGAGGTAGGCGCCTCCGTCGGAGGCTCATCCGGTATCTCCTTTTTAAGTCTCTCTATAACGCTATCGGTGTAGTGCTCTGCCTTCTTGTTCTGGTCTGTATTGTATTTGCACAATGCAGCAGCAGCAAGCAGAAGGAGCACACCGAGGAATATGAGCAGTCTTCCTGTATTATTCTTCATCCTTTTTCTTTCCGGAGTTCAGTATTATACCAGTACCGATGAGCAGCACACCGCCCAGTGAAAGCGGTATCACCGGCCACCAGAGCTGTCCGGTCTGAGCCAGCTTGCCCGGAGTGGTCTCCACAGGACCGGTAGTGACTGCAGCGGTTGTCTGTGTGCTGACCGTGGTTGTGACCGGCTCGCCGGATGTATCGTTTGTCACGATCTCTGTAACTGCTGCAGCTGTCGGCGTGGTGGTTATGTCATCGTCACCACTGATGATGTGGAAATCAGGATCAACGGTATTGATTATAAGAAACTGCGAGCGGTTCGAGTCTATCGTTACCTGATAAGGCTCAGGTACCTCATGCTCCGTTACTGTCCATTCTGCACCCGCTTCGAGGGATTCCCAGGTATAGGTCCAGCTGTTTCCCTCGTCAAGTATGACAGTATCAAAGAGCTCTGCGTCCTTGTACAGATCGACAGTGATGCTTGCGGGGCGTTCTATCGTTCCGGTCTCGTCATCTGCCCATACCTCTGCCCATACCTTCTTGACGGTGTACGACTTCTCATCATCCGTATCCGTCTCGAAGTAGAACTTGGGGTATACATCCTGGCTTTGGGACTGGTCTGTGTCGTTTATCTCGACGAGCATGGTAGAAGGGAAGTACCACTTGTCATCGACCTGAAGCACCGTTCCCTTAACAAGATAGAGACCGCTGCTGAGACCGTCGAATCCGACTTCGCCGGATGTATCGGTATAGCCGCTTGATATCGGAGAGATGCCGGCAGCTATTATGTAGCTGCTGAGAGTTTTTGCGGCGGTATCAACTGCCTCGGCTGATAGATCACCGAGATCCATGCTGTAGCCGTCCAGTTCGGGGATAAGATCCACATTGCTGCCGTCTCTTGTTCCCACTCTGTAAAGGCTCCATTCCATGCCGCTCAGTATCGTTTCATCCTGCCTGCAATACAGAGTGATGTCCTTATCGCCAGCGGCGGCAGCATTTGCCGGGATAAAAGCCGCAAGCAGCAGTCCGGCACTCATCGTCAGTGCTGCTGCAAGTTTTCCTGTTCCTGGTGTCACTTCTTTTCCCCCTCCTTTATTTCAGTTATTTCCATTACAGACTGTTCTGTTATCTTCCTTTTCTCGCCGCGTCTGCCGCCTGTGAGCCAGAATACTATAAGCAGTAAAGCCAGCGGTACGGTTATGACGAGGAGAGAATCTGTATCATCAACGAGGACTGCATCGGCAGGTATCCTTACCTTGCGGACATCCTCGCTGCTTTCAGGGATATCGTCTATCCTGCGGCCTCTTACAAGAAGCCTGTGAGTATTTATGCCGTATGGCGTACAGGTCATGAGCGTCACAAGATCCTTTTCCGGATCTGCTCTCAGCAGGTCTCTCTCATGCGGGAGGACCACTGATATCTGGTCTATTTCGTATGTCAGCACCTCATCGAGTATGGTTATGCTGAAACGGTCGTCCTCAGTGAGCTTGTCAAGCTCAGTGAACAGCTTTGCCGAGGGCAGTCCTCTGTGGGCGGATATTACCGAGTGAGTACCGATGCCGCCTATGGGGATGGATGTGCCCTGCAGATGTCCGACTGCGACGTTGAGCACCTCGGGGCTCGTTCCGTGGTAGACAGGCAGATGTACGCTTATCTTCGGGATATCGATATATCCCATGATTCCTGTACCCGTGATATCGAGGATGCTGTCATAATCCGGTATCTGCTCATATTCCGAAAGTGGATCGTTGAGCGCTGAAAGGGCGGCGTTGTATTCGGATGCTCTTTCAAGCATACTGTCCTTCTGGGAGGTATCGAGTTCTCCGACTGCCTTGTTATAGCTCTCGATGACTCTTGTCTGCGTTCTCTCGTTCCACCAGCTGCTGAATGCAGGGTAGAGGAAGATCGCAATACCTAAAAGCATCATTAGAATAAGTACGGCAGTGAAGATGATATCGGATGTCTTTTTCTTATTCCTGCTCATGTGTGTTTTCAAATATGCAGAACTGATCGAAGGGATATATCCTTGACCATACTACTCCGAGGATATTTTCATCTGGCACACAGCCGAAGGTCGAATAGCGGCTGTCAACAGAGACCTCACGTGAATCGCCCATTACGAACCAGCGGTTTTCCTTTACCTTATAAGGAAACTCGATATCGCATTCGCCGAGAGCGAGCTTACTGACGTATGGCTCATTGAGAGGTGTGCCGTTCAGCTTTACTCTGCCGTCCTCTGAGATATCGATAGTATCGCCGGATACAGCGATAACTCTTTTGAGGAGCACCTTCTTATTATATGTCAGAGCGATGATATCTCCGCGGGAGGCGGTCTTCAGCTTGTTGCAGAGAACTATCTGCCCGTTGGAGAGATGCGGCTCCATGCTGGTGCCTGTGACTCTTACCGCAGGCAGGAGCAGTACCGAGAGCACCACCGCAGCGGCAGCTGTAACAATAAGGGAAGAGACGGTGTTTTTCAGAGTTGCGGCAAATCTTCTTTTGTAGCGCCGCCTGTTGAGCTCACTTCTGAGCTGCTCAGCGGACGGTACGTCGTCAAGACTTCTGAACCGGCTCATTGCCTTCCTCCCTTATCTCCGGAGCTTCCCCGGACAGGAGCATTATCTTTGCCCTCAGTCCGTCGTTTTCTTCCTTTAGTCTGTCTGCCTCTTTTCTAAGGAAGTAAAGCATTTCGATAAGCTCTTCCTTTTTCGCCTTGCGAAGTTCCTTCTCTGTCATATCTACCTCCGGCAGGATATAGTTTCCCTGTGAACATACTCTGTGTATTTATTATACAACCAATGAAAAGGCAAAGTCAATCAAACTTGCCAAATCTGTTGACCAAAAACAAAAATACTGTCAATATCCATAATTTATTGTATAATAATTAGTGCATTTTTAAGTGGAAAATGTACAAATAGTATGGCAGACCAATATCAATATACAAACTGTAAAACTGATGCCGGAGGGAACGGATTTGGTACGGCATAGGCACACTTTACCAATTGTATACGGAGAGCAAATTATCTTGCTTCTGGTGCACTCTGAACGGAAACAGGTGACTAAACGTCAAAATATACATAATTTGCTGTTATATATCGTGCATTATCAATAAAATTTGAAGGATAAACAAAAAAATCACTAAAGCAAATTGACAAATTAAACTTACGATGCTATAATTAGAACATAAAAAAGACAGAGGGAAATGATGGCGATAAACATTTTGTAGTATTTTGGACGCAGTTTTCCATTTGTATATAATTGAATTAATAGGTAAACAATCTACAAATTGTATTTGTAATATAATATATAATTTAACAATATGTGAGGGCGTATGACTGATAAGGAATTCAAAAAGCTGAGGCGCTCTGAACTGATAGAGATAATCTATGAATTGCAGAAGCGCGAAGAGGCGCTGAACGAAGAGATGGTGGGGCTGAAGGCAAAGCTCGGTGAAAAGGAACTGAAGATCAGCGAATCCGGTTCACTTGCGGAGGCTACGGCAAGGATCAACGGTCTCTTTGAGGCGGCTCAGAAAACAGCTGATGACTATATAGAGCAGATAAAGCTCAGATGTACAAAGGAAATAACAGAGGCAGCCCGTAAGGAAGCGGAGGAGATAATAGCCGCCGCAAGAAAAAAGGCAGAGGAGATAAAAAAGGCTCCTCCCGGTGAAACACCGCGAAAGAAGAAAGGCAAGGGCAGCCGTTAATATAAGGAAACAGGATATGTCAAAGAAAAACAATGCCCCGGTAGTTGTTCCCTCGGTTGAACAGGTAGAGACCGAGCTTGGCAAGATACGTTACAGAAAACAGTTCGTAAAGACGCTGATCAATACTTTAGCTGTACTGATCGTAGTTGCAGCAGCCGCAGTTCTCATATCCACGATACTGATGCCGGTAGTGCAGGTGTCAGGTGAAAGTATGTCGCCGACACTCAATCACGGTGATATCCTGGTAACACTGAATACTGACAATATCAGGAAGGGAGACCTCTGCTGTGTATCGTGGCAGAACAAGATGCTGCTGAAAAGAGTTATAGCAGTACAGGGCGACGAGGTCAACATAGAGAGCGACGGAGACGTTTACGTGAACGGCGAGCTCCTTGATGAACCTTATGTAATAAAGAAGAGCATGGGGATATGTGATATCACATTTCCTTATGAAGTGCCGGACAATAAGATATTTATTCTCGGCGATAACCGTGAGCTGTCAGTGGACAGCCGCAATGCTGATATAGGCAGCATAGGCAAGGATCAGATCATCGGAAAGGTGTTATTCAGGATCTGGCCCTTGAAATAATAGATTATGCTGATTCTGACGGAAGGAGGTGGAAGACAGCTGATGAAAAAGGGTGTTGAAAAACTTTATGAAGGACTGAGCAGAAAGAAAACAAGGCGACGGCGGATGGTATCTCTGCTCCTTGTACTTTCGATGTTCGTGACATCGGGTGTATCGTGGTCGCTTCACGGCGTAGGCATGACAATGGCGAACGAAGCCGAATGCGGAGCTGAGGAGCATATCCACAGTGAAGAATGTTACGAAAAGCAGCTTGTATGCGGCCTTGAAGACGATGCAGGCCACGAGCACAGCGAGGACTGCTATGAAGATGTTCTCGTCTGTGAGAAGGATGAACATATACACGATGTAGTCTGCTATACCGGCGAAGAACCGGCAGTGGCTGACGAGGATGAAGAGTTCGATGACAGCGATTATGCTGTTATGAACGGTTACATCGTGTCGGATGTTGAAAAGCTGTCAGCAAAGGATGAAGAAGCAGTCTCCACCGCACCTGCATCAGGTGAAAATACTGATACAGGAGGCACATTATCCACAGAGGCTGCATCAGCTGTGAGCAGCGAAAACGGAACAGATACCGGGACAACGGATATTTGTGCCGCAGAGACCTCAACCACTTCGGAAGAGGAATTGTTACTTGAAAACAGAATAATAGAAGCAGAGAGGTTATATGCAGATGGTGACGAAGACACGCCTCAGCCGCCGACTCAGCCCTCGACAATTCAGACGATAGACAACATCGCAGAGGGTATCAAGTTTACACTGTTTGATTATGATGGTTGTGATGATCCTTCTAACAATTATGATTATCGAAGAGACTGGAATAATGGTGGAGCATTGATTGGTCCTCCTTATGAGCATCCTAACGTTTCGACTGGAGGCATCAATACCGGCAGAAATGCTAAGGATGATATCCTGTTCTTTGCTTATGGTACTCCTGTTCCCGACGGTGCAAACGGAGCGGTAGTTCAAGGCGGAGACACCGTTTATAACTACACTGATGAAAACGGTCAGCATTATCATCCTGACAAGAACAGCTATGCCGGTGATTATAATGCCGATCCTCCTTATTCCGGAAACAGAGCTGTTCAGGGAATCGTTGAATCAAATCTCGGCCCTGACGGATATCCTCGTGTATCCGGTTCAGGAAACAGCCTCGCATATCTGTTTAACAACACTTCTACTGAGTATAAGACAGTATATAACGGCGACAATGATCAGGGCGTAAACAAGCTCCTGAGAAGAGAAACAAGTGCCAACGGAGTAGATCATCTTATTTACAACAGTGATGAGCATTATGCATACTTCAATAAGGAGACCAATGAATTTGAAGTATACAATGATACATTCCGAATTATAAACGGATCACACCATATGCCGGATGATATCAATCCGAAAACCAACGAGGCTTATGGCGGAAATCCTCTTAATCCTAACTTCAATATAGGCTTCTTCCCGTTTGATGAATATGATGAAGCAAAGAAAGATCCTAACTTTGACGTTAACAATGACGATTACAGATACAATCATCACTTCGGTATGAAAATGGAGGCGACCTTTGTAAATAACAAGTTCGACAGAACTAATGTCAAGGAGCCTATCATATTCAAGTACAGCGGCGATGATGATATGTGGGTATTCGTTGACGGAAAGCTCGTTCTTGACCTCGGCGGTATCCATGAGCCTGCAGGCGGTATGATCGATTTCTCACACGGTCTTGTATGGTCACAGGATAACGGTGCTACAAGCGGCGGACGGCCGCTGGATGATGTCCATTCATATCTTACGACCGAAGGTACTGAGATGTACAATTATATTCAGGAACACGCTCCTGAACTCATAAATGGTTATAAGGTATATGATGAACATGGTCAGGAAATCGAGGGTGCAGCAAAGACTGCTGCTCAGGCGTGGGAGGAACTTCCAAAGCCTATCATCCTGAATACTTCTCAGGATAGTACGGATAAGTGGATAGTAAGACCGATCACGGATTATATACCGGACTGGTATACAAATACTTCCCGTAAGGCATACGGCGATCATGACATCAAAATGTTCTATCTCGAGCGAGGCGGTTGTTATTCAAATCTTGCAATGGAGATGAATCTTCCTACTGTCAAGCCGCTGTCGATCGTAAAGGATGTTGAATACGGCGAGAAACTTGCTCATACCTATGACAATACAAAGTACTGGTTCCAGGTATATGAATGGGACGATGACATTAAACAATGGATAATCCCTCAGGACACAAATCCCGATGCGGATTACTATTTACCCGGCAGCAGATTCAGCATCAGGGCCGGAGAAAGAATGAAATTCGATAATCTCGGACAGGAAAGAAAGTTCAAGATCGTCGAGATAGGTTTCAGCAATGATCCAAATGCAACGGGGCCTGAAGCCGGTATCACAACTGAGGTCTTCAGGGATGTTGAAGTAACCGATAAGGACGGCAATCTGGTCGCTGTTGCACTGGAAAACGGCAATGCATCGACCGGAGGAGCTGCACTTAAGGAGAACAACAGCTATAACTACAAAAACACCATTCAGGAAGACTTTACCACTATCAGGGTAAAGAAGAAATGGGAGCCCACCAATGCGGCTATACCTGATTTTACTGTAAAGTTCAAGATAATGCGAACTGACTCCGTCACAGGAGAAGTAAGACAGGTCGCACTTAAACAGGACGGCGTCAAGAAGAGGACATTTACAATTTCTTCAGCTGAATGGGCTCAGGGAGTAGTAATTGATCATCTTCTCTCACAGTATGGTGATCATCACTATACATACACTGTAGAAGAGCTGAATGTTCCCAAGGGCTTCAATGCCGGTTATGGTTCGTATGATGATACTATCGACGTTAATGGCGTAAGCAAACCGGGTACTTCTCATGTTATAACCAATACCCAAAATACCAAGATGCAGATCAATGTTGAGAAGCAGTGGGAGAATGTATCGGGACAGGAACCGCAGGTCGTGCTTAAACTGAGAAGAGAAAAGGTCGGATATCTTGACAGCGAACCTACAGCATTGATAGTAAATATGGTCGATGAGGGCGGAAATCCCATCATGACCAAAACTATAACAAAGGATGAAGAACTGATCTATGCCGGAGGAAGTGCAGAACTGCGATGCGATCTTCCGAGAGGAGCTGTGGCAATAAACGACGGAGTCATCAGTAAATCACCGGAATCACTTTCCGCAGTATATGATGAAGGATTCGTAGTTCTGAATGATCTTGCTCCGGTCGATCCGGCTCATCCCGATGACATACCGAATGTGGTCACAGTGCAGGTGGATACTTCCAAGGCAGAAGATCCGCTGCTCCTGCTGCATCATTCGTTCTCAGGCAGTACGAACGGATGGATAGCTAACAGCGGCGAGCACACAGTTTCGGCATTTGAAGACGACTCAGCATACGCCAAGGGCAGCGCACTGCTCGTTGACGGAAGAGACGCACATTGGCACGGCGCAAGGCTTAATCTTGATCCTGCAATATTCAAAGCAAACAGGACATATACATTCAGTACTTATGTACGCTATGATGGTGCTCCTGATCAGATACCATTCAAGTTTACATTCAATGACGGACTGAATAAGGATAACAATGGCAGCTTCTATCCAATCTCAGATCTGACCTATGTACCAAAAGGTGAGTGGGTGCAGCTGATAGGAACCCTGCCGCTCCCAGAAGAGGTCGATCCTTATAATATGTACATTATTGTTGAGACTAATGGCAACAACTCGCAGATAACCAGCTTCATGATAGATGAGTTTACAGCGGTTGAGGGTAATAGTCCTGTAAAGATACAGCCGGATTCGGGAATAGTTATTATCAGCGGACCACTAACTGTTGAAAATACTGAGGTATACAATTTCACATTCAACAGCGCAACGCTAACGGATGGCTGGAGTAAAAATGGTAATCCGTCTCTTAAGGTTGAAGATGGAAAACTTGTCATTCAGGGAAGAGGAAACGATAATGATGCAAGTATCCAAAGAAGTGTAAGCTCACTTCTGCTACCGGGACACACATACAGATTTGAATTGGGTAGCCAGCGAGATGGAAATAATGCAGCTGGTAATGTTCACCTTTCGATACAGTACGCACAAAATGGAAGTACAGTATACTCTCCGTGGCTTTGTGATACTCAGCTTGCTGATACAAATGATAATCACCATATTTATTATTCAAAGACGAGTGATTTCCCCATTCCAGCTGATGCGGACATGAGCAATGCGAGAATGTATTTTGGAACAAACAATGATACAAGATCGTTCAGATTAAGATATCTGAAAATAACTGATATCACTACGACATCGATGCCGGTATCCGGTGATAAAGATGGTTATGAAATAATCGATGGCAAGTATTATTCCAATTACAGCAACTACGACATCGTATTGGATCCCGATTCAGTAACCAATCCGCTTCGTCTCAAGAGTGATTATGAGGTGGATCCCGGTTGGGAGAAGGTTGTAACTCTCCCCGTAAACAGTGATGACTGGACATATCACTGGGATAACGATCTGAATACCGACGATGATCACAGGATCGATGAGGATAATCAGAATTTCCTTTACAGATACTGGATCGAGGAGATCAGTATCGGCGGCGAGCCTGTTGAATCCTCAGTCGTCGAGATCGGAGACGGAAAGAACGTATCAAGCACACATCCGGATTACCTGATCTCCTACGACAGGCAATTCGTAGCCACAAACGACGAGGATAACCCCATTCTCGTCAAGAACAAATACATCTGGTACAAGCTGCCTGCAACGGGCGGCATTGGAGTTGACCTGATCTACGCATTGGGCATACTCCTCGCGATCACAGGTTTTATTGGCGGAAGCGCCTTGAAGATTCGTGAGAGGAGGTCCGGATGATATGGATAACTTTTAAGGCTCACGGACATAAGGCATTCACCCAAAAAATAAGTTTTATAATGGAGGAAAATATTATGAGAAAACATAAAAGACTTGCGGCTATATTAACAGCCAGCTTATTAGCGATCACACCTTGCGTATCGGCGGGGATGATGTATGCATCTGCAGATGATAGCCAACTTACAATCAGTAATCCTGAAGGTGACACATCGGTTCATGCATATAAAGCCTATCAGATAATCACCGGAACAAAGGCAGACGATAACACTCTTTCAAATATGCATTGGGGTGCTAATATCAATTCTGAAAAGTTTATAGCAGCATTAAAGGCTAATACTACATTAGATTTGACACTTAGTGACGAGCCCTCAATAGAAGAAGTTGCAGCAGCACTTGAAGATATCAGAGAGGAAGCAGATAAGGTCAAGGCTCTTTCAAAGATATTCGATGCTGAAGGAACAGATTCAGTACTTACCGGAGATCCTACCGCACTGACTGCCGGAACTGCAGCGACTGTTTCTGATGGTTGGTATCTTATCAAAGACGAGAGCACACTTGATGAAGTAAATGGCCCGAAGGTTAGAAGTGCCAATCTGCTTCAGATCGTAGGCGATACAAGTATTACAGCTAAGCATTCTCTGCCTTCTATTGACAAGGTCATTGTTGAAGGAGAAGATGAACTTGATGCTAATACCGGAGCAGTGGGTGATGTTGTTGAGTATAAGATCAAATCTGCTGTGCCTGATGTAAGAGGTTATGATAAGTATTTCTTTTTCATCGACGACAGACTTTCTAAAGGATTAACATTTGAATCAACTGATAAAGATGCTTTCAAAGTACAGATCAATGGCGCAAATGCTCCTGCTGATACTTACACAGTTACATGGGATGATGATGCTAAGACATTCAGACTTGTTTTCAAGAACTGTGTAACGAACTTTGCAGGCAAGGCTGGACAGTCTATTGTAGTTACATATCAGGCAACGATCAATGATGATGTTGATGTATCTAAGATCGGTAACACAAATGAATCAATGCTGACGTATTCTAATGATCCTAAGTTAACCTCAGACGGTAACGGAACTGAGCATCCTGACGAGCCGGACGATGATGATCCTGTAGGAGAGACACCCTGGGATAAGGTTGTAACATACTCAACTCAGCTCGAACTCACCAAGGTTGATGTATCAGGTGATATACTCAAGGGTGCTGAGTTTACTCTGAAGGCTAAGGATGGAAGTGATATGTTATCACTTGTAGCTGCTGTTACATTTACTGAGGCTGCTGATGGTGAGTATTACCTCCTGAAGGACGGAACTTATACTAAAACAGTACCTGTGACCGGAGAAGGCGGAAACGCAGATAAGTATCAGGATACAGAAACAAAATATAAGAGGAGCACTACATTTACCCGTGTTAAGAATGAGTCCGGTGTAGATGCAATCAAGGGAATGGTTCAGGATGATGGCACGATTACATTCAAGGGACTCAAGCCCGGCGATTATACGCTCTCAGAGACTAAAACTCCTAAAGGTTATAATACTGTATCAGATATCAATTTCACAATTTCAGCTGAAGCTTCTTTAACAAGTTGTACATGGAGCTTAGAGGGAATTACTAATCCTGCTGTTAAAAATATAAGTGTAACTCAGGGAACTAATGAAACAGATTCCAAGATAGCATTCAGTATTGAGAACCTCAAGGGCTCTATCCTTCCCACAACCGGCGGTATCGGCACAAAGCTGTTCTACCTCTTCGGCGGAATGCTCGCAGTAGGTTCCGGTGTAGTTCTCGTAACCAAGAAGAGAATGGCAAACATCGAGAAGTGAGCCGTACTTAACAAAAGCTATTGACCTATAAACCCTATACGCAGCGGGAGAGACCTCTCTCCCGCTGTGATATTTCTGCCAGACAAGGAAACGCTGATGAAACAAAGACTGCTAAAATGCCTGCTTGTCTTTTCCTTCTTCCTCGGTATAGCGCTCCTGCTCTATCCCTCTGTCAGCGAGTACATCAATTCCCGCAATCAGTCAGCCGTTGTGCAGACCTATCAGGATGCCGTGAATGATCTCGAGGAGAGCGAAAGAAAGGCCATTATCGAAAAGGCTGAGGAATACAACAGGCGTCTTGCAGAGACTCCGGGAGCATTCTACGATCCGGATCTCGTCGCAGGCTATATGGATACACTTGATATAACCGGCACCGGTATAATGGGCTATATCAATATAGACAAGATCGGTCTTGAACTGCCGGTCTATCATACTGTCGGCCCGGATATCCTGCAGGTCGCTATCGGACATCTGCCCGGTACGAGCCTTCCGGTGGGCGGGAACGGTAATCACTCCGTCCTCTCCGGTCACAGAGGCCTGCCGAGTGCAAGGCTCTTTTCGGACCTCGACAAGATGGAGAAAGGCGACAGATTCACGATCACTGTCCTTGCAGAGGTCTACACCTATCAGGTGGAAGATACAAAGACGGTCGAGCCCTGGGAGGTGGAAGACCTCCAGCTCAAGCCCGGCAGGGATCTCTGTACCCTCTTTACCTGTACACCTTACGGTATCAATACTCAGCGCCTCTTTGTCAGGGGCAGGCGGGTTGCGAGCGACAAGACGGAGGAAAGGCGTATATTCTATACTACTGAGGCCTACCGCGTGACTCCGGCTATCGTGGCTCCGGTGCTCGGTCTGCCTGTTCTTCTCCTGCTTTACATACTGCTTCTTGTGCGGCAGAGGATATCAAAGCGCAGGCATAAAGACCGGAAATCTGAATAACGATAATGATGAGCCCTCACCCGACGGTGAGGGTTCGGTTTTTCAATGACACCGATCCAGAACGTAAATCCGGCTTTGTCGGAAGTGCACAACATATCTCCGGTTATTTCAGCAGAATTACTGATTGAATACACATCGGCTATATGGTAGAATTAAAGTGTAAACTCTGCTTTCAGAAAAGGAGGATACTGATATGGGACTTTTATCAAAGCTGCTGGGCGGAGATTCCGAGCTTGGCGGCATCATCAAGGATGTTGCCCGTGCAATAAAACAGGAATCTGTCAATATGCCCGATGAGGAGCATGGCAGCAGTTCATACAGCGGTACTGAGATACCCACTGACAGCAAGCCTGTACAGCCCGCGCCATTTGGTGTTTCATGGGGACCTGAGATGCCGGACGAGCCGAATCAGTTCAACTACAACGGCACATACAAGGAGTATTTCAGCGAGATCTTCAGCACCTCCTTCCCATCCTACCGGATAGAGACCGAGGATAAGGGCAGGAATACCGTATTCACCTTCTGGAGCGACAGCAGGAAGGCACTTGTGGTGGAGCTGATGACTGAGAAGAGCTCAGCCGTAAAGCTGCGTGAGGAATGCCGGAAAAACGGTACACCCTATCTTCGCTACTACTACGATCATGAGGGCTGGTGGAATACCAGAGAGTACGTTGCCGAGCGTACAGCAAATGCCCTGAGGGGCTGATAAAACTGAAAAGAACAGAAAGAGAACGCTTTGCGCCTGCGGCGGATCAGGCACGGCTCAGCAAATGGCTTCGCAGGCAGCGCAGCCGTGTACGGTCTGGTACTTCCAAGAATTTTCTTGGCTTTAACGATTTCTCTTTCTGTTTTTTTATGCCGGAGGAAAAAATGTCAATACTTGAAAAGCTCTCTCAGCGCGGCAGCTGGGAGAGCTTCTACAGATACAAGTGCTCCCTGACAGGAAACAAGGCTTTCTGCAGGGAGCTCAGGAGCTTTATCGACAGCGGAGGTTACCTGCCGGTATGCGAAGCTATCGGGCGCGGAGATACCTTTCCGCTTCCTGTAAGGTCGGAGATCAGCAAGCTGGATACGAAGAAAAAGAGGGTGGTATACACCTATCCGCCTGCTGAGAATATGGTGCTGAAGCTGCTGACCTATATGCTCCTGAGAGAGTACGACCGCATTTTCAGTCCCGGGCTGTATTCATTCCGCCCGGGCAGAACGGCAAAGGATGCCATACGCAGACTTTCTTCACAGCCGGACATTGACCGTCTCTTTTCATACAAGGCGGATATCAGCAACTACTTCAATTCAGTGCCGGTGGAAAAGCTCCTGCCCATGCTGAGGGATATAACAGCCGGAGACGAAAGGCTTTTCTCCTTCCTCAGCTCACTTCTCACCGAGCCCTCAGTGATAGACAGGGGAAGGGTGGTATCAGAGGAAAAGGGCATAATGGCAGGTACTCCGCTGTCAGCCTTCTTTGCGAATATCTATCTTATGGAGCTTGACAGATGCTTTGCTGATAAGGGCATACCATACGGCAGATATTCCGATGATATCATACTTTTTGCGGAGTCTGAGGAGAAGTGCAGGAGCTGTGCTGAGGAGCTTCGCCGATTTGTCGCTGATAAGGGCCTGTCCCTGAATCCGGAAAAGGAGAGCTTCAGTTCTCCCGGTGAGGGCTGGGTGTTCCTTGGCTTTTCCTATAAGTGCGGTGTCATCGATATCGCGCCCGCCTCTGTACAGAAGATGAAGGACAAGATGCGCCGGAAGACAAGAGCTCTCCGCCGCTGGGCACAGCGAAGTGAACTGTCGGGGGAGAAGGCAGCACTTGCATTCATCAGGGTGTTTGACCGCAAGATGTTTGAATGCTCGGAGGACAGTGACCTGACATGGAGCAGGTGGTTCTTCTCAACTGTGAATACAGACGCAGGACTGAGGACTATCGACAACTATGCACAGGACTGTGTGAGGTATCTTATCAGCGGAAAGCGTACAAAAGCACGGTACAACGTCAGATATGATGATATCCGCAGGCTCGGTCTCCGCAGCCTTGTCCATGAGTATTATTCCTATGTCCCGTGACCCCGGCTGCTATGGGATAAGAAACTCCGACCTGATGATAATGGCGCCGCTTATTCTTATCTCCGCAGCGGCAGTAACTCTGCTGGTCCTTGTTTTCACCTTTGTAATGTCAGGCGGGATGAAGAAAATGTCGGCATACATGAGTGAGCCGTACCGGCGGAGTCCGGATATTCCGCAGAAGTCTGACAGCTCCCTTCTTAGCAGTAACTCATACAGCATAAAGAAAAGGCAGCTCATTGAGCTGCCTTTTTGCATTTATTATCCGGTCTGATTATTCGCCCTGTGCAGGAAGCTCAACACTTGTAGTGATGACATCCTCTGCTTCAAAGGAGATGATCTCCATTTCCGGTGTGAGATATGTGTCCTTCATAGTATTTTCCTTTCGTGCATCAAGTAGTGCTGTTCTTGTAGTTCTTTGCAGCTACGCCGTAGTGATAGATGGCTGTGCATACATCTGCGAGCTTCTTGTCGCTGTTCTTGTTGGCAAGAACAAGAGCGCAGTAGTCCATGGGGCAGATCTTGTATGTAACGCCGTCCAGCTTTACTGTGATATCATCAGTCAGGTTCTGAGCATAGATCTCAGGTATCTCAAAATACCTTGCGCTCTTGCCGCTCCTGACTGCTGTCAGCTCGTGCTCGCCGCTGGCTGTGATAAGTTCAGCTGATGCGGCATCGGAATAGATGCGGAGAGCAGTGCGGGACTCAAGAACAAGTGAGATCTTGAACTTCTTGTTGAAGCTGTTGGTCTTTACAACATTTGCCTTTGCAAGAACCAACTGGTGGGAGGTCTCGCAGAAGAAATTCTCAGCAGCCTTGCAGTAGTTGTCCAGAGCCTTTATCATCTTGCTAAGCTCGGGTGAATCAGTGTAATCTGATACATCAGCGATGTAGCTGTTGACGGAGTATGAAGCGACCTTGCCGTTGAGCTTCTCAAAATTGCTGTTGTATATATCGAGCTGATTTCCGCCGGCATCATAGATCCTCATGACAACGTCCTTGCCGGCCTGTGTGGCGTTCACGCCGTAGGAGAATCTGTATCTTCCGTCAGACAGAAGAGCTTCGGCCAGCTTGTCGCCGCTGTATACGATATCGCCATCAGGGCCTGAGAGAACGACCTTCTCAGCACCCTTCTTCAGCTTTGCAAAGAAGTTGATACCGATAGAACCGTCAAGTGTCAGGTTCACGCTTGTGATGTAGCTGCCGTACATGATAGTGGGATCTTCCTCTTCCAATGACTTGAATGCACGGCCGTACTTCTCTGCGTACTCCTGTGCAGAGCTTTTTGCATAGCCGACTATCAGTGCAGCGGAGGGAATGGTCTTGTCTGAATCTGCGATATCGCAGTCAGCTGCGCCGACGGAGATACGCTTCAGTCCGGAATAGGCGGAGATAATGTCTGAGGGGAGAGATTTTACTGTCTCAGGCAGAACAAGTGAGGTCAGGACGCCGCTGCCAAAGGCGTTCTTCGGGATAGCTGTTACGCCCTCACGGAAGGTTACCTCAAGCTCCTTTCCGCCGGTCCTGAATGTGTTATAATGGATCGTATTTATACTCTTGCCGATAGATACGGTTTTCAGCTTATCACAGTCATAGAATGCGCCGGTCGTATTGTCTGAAGTGGCTGTTATCTCCTTGACGGAGTCAGGAAGAATAACGCTTTCAAGTGCATTACATCCTCTGAAGCACTCGTTGGGTATGGTCTCTGTTCCTTCGCCGATCCTCACTTTAGTAAGAGCGTCGCACTCTCTGAAAGCTCTTATTCCGAATTTACATCCGGGGAGAGAGAGCTCTGTCAGCGCTGTGCCATAGAATGCCTCGCTTCCGATCTCCTTCAGTGAAGCGGGAAATTCGCACTCACTGAGATTTGAGCATCTACTGAACGAACTACTGCCGACCTTCTCCAGTGTGGAAGGCAGAACTACCTTTTTCACTTCGCTGCGATCATAGAATGCACTATCCGGAACAGCTGTTACGCCTTCACGGAATGTGACCTCCAGATTTTTTCCGCTGCTTCTGAATGAGTGGTAATGGATCTTTTCGATGCTCTTGCCGAAGGATACTTTTTTGAGTGCAGGGCAGTCGTAGAATGCACCGGACGTATCGTCTGAGGTAGCTTTCAGCTCTGTAACAGAATCAGGGAGGTAAGCGCTTTCAAGTGCAGTACAGCCTCGGAAGCACTCGGTGGGGATGATCTCTGTGCCTTCGCCGATCTTGACCGAAACAAGTGATTTGCAGTTCCTGAATGCTCTTGATCCGAATATACATCCGGGGAGATAGAGCTCTGTCAGTGCTGTGCCATAGAATGCTTCACTTCCGATCTCCTTCAGCGAAGCGGGGAATTCGCACACGCTGAGACTTGAGCATCCATAGAATGAACTGCTGCCGATCTTTTCCAGTGTGGAAGGCAGAACTACCTTTTTCAGCTCTGTGCGTCCGTTGAATGCACTATCCGGAACAGCTGTTGCGCCTTCGCGGAATGTGACCTCCAGTTCGGTTCCGCCGGCTCTGAATGAGTGATAATGGATCTTTTTGATGCTCTTGCCGAAGGATACTTTTTTGAGTACAGGGCAGTCGTAGAATGCACCGGATGTATCGTCTGAGGTAGCTTTCAGCTCTGTTACAGAATCAGGGAGATAAGCACTTTCAAGTGCAGTACAGCCTCTGAAGCATTCGGTGGGAATGATCTCTGTGCCTTCGCCGATCTTGACCGAAACAAGTGATTTGCAGTTCCTGAATGCTTTTGCTCCGAGCGTGCAGCCGGGCAGAGTGACCTTTGTCAGAGCTGTGCCGTAGAATGCGTTCTCTCCGATCTCCTTCAGCGAAGCGGGGAATTCGCACACGCTGAGATTTGAGCATCCACTGAATGAACTGTTGCCGATCTTTTCCAGTGTGGAAGGCAGAACGAGCTTTTTCAGTTCACTGCGATCATAGAATGCACTACCCGGGATAGCTGTTACGCCTTCACGGAATGTGACCTCCAGTACGGTGCCTCCGGTTCTGAATGCATACTGGTGGATCGATGCTATGCTCTTACCGATAGATACGTTTTTCAGTGCAGGGCAGTCGTAAAATGCGCCGCTGGTATCGGATGCTGAGGCTGATATCTCCTTGACGGAATCCGGGAGGTAAGCACTCTCAAGTGCGGTACAGCCTCTGAAGCACTCTATGGGGATGGTCTCTGTGCCTTCGCCGATCTTGACCGAAACAAGAGATTTGCTGTTCATGAATGCTTCTGTTCCGAGTTTACAGCCGGGAAGAGAGACCTTTGGCAGAGCAGTGCCATAGAATGCGCTGTTTCCTATCTCCTTCAGTGAAGCGGGGAATTCGCACACGCTGAGATTTGAGCATCTATTGAATGAACTGTTTCCGATCTTTTCCAGTGTGGAAGGCAGAACGAGCTTTTTCAGCTCTGTGCGTCCGTTGAATGCACTACCCGGGATAGCTGTTACGCCTTCACGGAATGTGACCTCCAGTACGGTGCCTCCGGTTCTGAATGCATACTGGGGGATCGTTTCTATGCTCTTTCCGATAGATACGTTTTTCAGTGCGGGGCAGTCGTAAAATGCGCCGCTGGTATCGGATGCTGAGGCTGATATCTCCTTGACGGAATCCGGGAGGTAAGCATTCTCAAGTGCAGTACATCCTCTGAAGCACTCTCTGGGGATGATCTCTGTGCCTTCGCCGATCTTGACCGAAACAAGTGATTTGCTGTTCCTGAATGCTTCTGTCCCGAGTTTACAGCCGGGAAGAGTGATCTCTGTCAGGCCGCTGTTGTAGAATGCGCTGTTTTCTATCTCATTGAGGGAGGCGGGGAAGGATATCGTGCTGAGTGCAGAACAGCCGCTGAAGGCATTGCTGCCGATCCTGGTGATCGTGTCAGGGAGCGTTACTTCTGTAAGCTGATTACAGTTAAGAAACAGGGAATTGCCGATAGCTGTGAGCACTTCCTCACTGCTGGTATTCCGGATAACTGCCTTTTTGATTCTGCTTCTCTTTGATTCAAGAGTATTGTCAACTCTGGACATATCACCGGAGCCGGTCACTGTCACTGTGCCGTTCTCATCGAGTTCCCAGCTGACTGATGCATTGATTTTTCCACTATCGACGATCTTTGCTGCCGGTGCCTCGTCGATGACGGATGTTGTCGGGATCTCCTCTGCGGCGTTTGCTGCATAAGGTGCGGCAGACGCCATAAGCAGAGATGCTGTCATGATTACTGCGTACTTTGAAAGTTTCATAGTTCCTCCTTTGCATTGGGAATTGGTTTATGACCGCAGGTTTCTGCTCCGTGCGGCATAGTGATGTTGTGTCTTTACTTTTCTCAGAAACAGAGAAAAAGCTGCCAATAAAACACATTATAGCACATAGTAAAAAGAAATGCTATATAAAAGTTGCGGATATTGGTACACTTTTGTCGCAGGTGTATTATCTGAGAAAGTGATCGCCTGGATTATTCGCTGCTGTATATACCGCTTGCCGCTGGTAAAAAAGAAAAGGCAGCTCCGTGGAGCTGCCCTGGATATTGACTGTATCCTGTTACGGATCATCTTAGCGTATCATGCGCCGGACGATCAGTCCTCTTTCTTTCTGAGAGTGAATGCAACTGCTGCAACAGCAACGGTCAGACCTGCAAGAGGAGCTGCGGGGAATGCAACGCCTGTCTTGGGTGAATCAGTCTTGGAACCGGAATTTGCCGTTGTTGCAGCCTTGACAGTTGTAGCGGGCTTTGCTGTGGTAGCAGGCCTTGCTGTTGTAGCTGCGGCGGCAGTGGTTGCGGCAGGTGTTGTTGCTGTGGGTGTGCCGTTGTCACGGATAAGACGTGCCTGACCGCCGTTTCCGATATTGATAGCGCCGGCAGAAGCATTGTAGTATCCGCCGTAGAGAGTCTCTCCGCCGACAATTAATCTGACGGTCTGAACGGTAGTGCCTGCGATCTCCTCTGTTCCGAGTTCGATAGTACCTGATACAGTACTGCCTGTAAGATCAGTGTATGTGAATGCGCCGTCGGAAGTGATGACAACTGTTCCGTTGTCCTTGGCATCCTGGTCAACAGTTGAGTTGCCGTTTGCTACCTGCAGCTTCCAGTTGCCTGCGAACTGTGATACATCAGGTGCAGCAGCAGTTGCAGGTGCAGCAGTGGGAGCCTCGGCAACAGCGGTAGCAGCCTCAGCAGCAGCTGTGGGAGCCTCTGCGACAGGTGCAGCAGTGGGAGCGATAGTAGTAGCTTCAGTAGCCTCAGCTGCAGCAGCGGTAGGCTCAGCAGCAGCTTCCTCAGCAGCAAAAGAAGTCATGGAGCCCGCAATAGAGAGTGAAGCAGCCATTGCAGCTGCTGCGATGATAGAAACAGACTTTTTCATGATGGTTCTCCTTTTCATAATTAAAACTTTTGGAAGATAATCTTCCATAAACCATATTTTATCACATAGTTACAAAAATGTCAATACTTTCGGAGTGAAGGGCAGGGTATTGAGAAGCCGGCGGGAGGACAGGCTGCTTTTTTGTATATTCCGGTACAATATCCATATAAAGCGCTGGACTTTCTGCCGATTTTATGCTATAATATAAGTGTAACTGATTCCGCTTCAACAATCAACGAAAGGGGCGTATTCTATGGATAACGGTTTTTCTGTACTGATGCTCATATTCGGCATCGCAATACTTCTCTATTGCCGAGCGCTTTCCTCAGGCAATTATAAGCTGCTTCCCCTCACGGTACAGCCGTCGCTGCGCAAGGAGGATAAGGAGGGGCAGACAAAGCATATCGCAGCGGTAACTGCTGCCGTTGCCGTCCCGATAACAGCAGGCGGACTTGCTGGCCTCTTCTGGGGCAACACAGCCTGTCTCATTGTTATGGGTGCAGTCGCAGCCCTGCTCATTGTAAACGCGGTCATTCGCCGCAGGAAGAAAAAAGGCGGCACTGATGACAGCGAAAACAAGTGATACCAATTAAAGCGTATAAGAAAACCAGCCTGGATAATGCACAGGCTGGTTTTATCATGTATAGATAAATCCTATATCCCGACTACTTGAAAAGAGACTGCGGACGTGCTATACTGATTAAACGTGAGACCTTACAGCTGCATATCAGCAGAAGCAAGGCTCACGATATACGCAGCATATCCGCCTTCGATATTGCAGACATCGTAGCCGCGGTCCTCAAGTATCTCGGCGACCTCCTCGCTCAGGTCACCTGTTCTGCAAAGCACGTAGACGGGCTTGTCCTTCGGCAGCTTTGAAAGCCCTGTGGATATTTCATCAAAGGGCACGTTGACCGAACCGCTTATGCCTTTCAGTTCAAACTCGTCACGGCTGCGGATATCGAGCAAGGTCACTTTTCCGGTATCGAGATGACATATCTCCGATGCATCTATTCTATTCATATAATCATCCTTTCGGGAGGTAATAATGGCATTGACAGACGAACAGCTCGAACGCTATTCGAGACATATAACATTGAAGGAGATAGGCGTCAGGGGGCAGAAAAAGCTCCTCGCCTCCAGTGTCCTCATCATAGGTGCAGGCGGTCTCGGCTCACCAGCCGCCATGTATCTTGCGGCCGCAGGCGTCGGCACTATCGGCATCGCAGACTGCGACAGGGTGGAGCTCTCAAATCTCCAGAGACAGATAATCCATACCACCGGCGATGTCGGCATACCCAAGGTGCAGTCCGCAGCAGAGACCATAAAGGCTCTCAATCCGGATGTCACGGTAAAGACCTACCATGAATATGTCAGCAGCAGGAATATTGCTCAGATGATATCCGGCTATGATTTCATCATCGACGGAGCTGACAATTTCCCCACAAAGTTCCTTATAAACGATGCCTGTGTGCTCGGGAAGAAGCCCTTCTGTCATGCGGGTATACTCCGTTTTGAAGGCCAGCTGATGACCTATGTCCCCGGCAAAGGCCCCTGCTATCGCTGCATATTCGGCGCACCGCCGCCGAAGGACGCTGTACCGGGCTGTCGTGAAGCGGGAGTCATCGGCGCTATGGCAGGTATCATCGGAACGATGCAGGCTCTTGAGGCCGTCAAATACATCACCGGACAGGGCGAGCTCCTCACGGGGAGTATGCTTGTCTTTGACGGCCTGAGAATGGAATGGCGCAAGGTAAGGCTGCCGGAGAGAGTGGCTGATTGTCCGGTATGCGGCGATCATCCCTCCATTACAGAGCTGTCTGACGAGGAACAGCAGGCCTGTCCCCTCAGACAGGAATAACGTCCGGGTTAGTATATATTTCCGATGTATATAATATGATTATATATCAGAAAGGGAGATATGTCAACCGTTCGCGGAACTGAACTTACAGTATCACATCTTTGAACATCTGATCTGATACTGTGGAAAAGAGGAGTATGCCTGACAAAAGCATACTCTTTTTCTTTTTTCTGATATGATATACAAATGACACATCTCTGTGTTATAATAAAGCCATAGAAACAAAGGAGGTGCAGTGTTATGAAGATACTGCTGATCGAGGATGACATCCAGATATCCGGGCTGATACAGAAATACTTCCGTACACAGGGTGCAGAAGTGACAGCGGTCACAGACGGCGATGCAGCTCTCCGGCTCATAGAAGAGGGGCTCGGAGACTGTTCGGTGATACTGCTCGATATAATGCTCCCCGGTGCGGACGGCTTCACTATATGTAAGGCGATACGCAGGGGAAGTGATATCCCTGTCATATTCATTACAGCAAGAGGACGTGAGAGCGATATCCTCCGCGGCTACGACCTCGGTGCTGATGATTACATAGTCAAGCCCTTTCTCCTTTCGGCTCTCTATGCGAAGTGTACTGCGATAGTGAAGCGCACTCAGCAGCCGGAGACCGTGCTTGAATGCGGTGCCATAAGGCTTGACACAAGGAAGCTGACCTGCTTCGTTGAGGGACAGGAGAAAAGCCTCACCCAGAAGGAGTTTGCGATACTGCGCTATCTGATGCAGCACAAGGGCTGGGTGACGGATCGTGATACGCTTCTGAATACCATCTGGGGCGAGGACAGCTTCGTTATCGACCGTGTTGTGGATAACCAGATAAAACGCCTCAGGAAGGCACTCGGAAGCGCCGGAGGTCAGATACATACTGTTATCGGCCGCGGCTACAAGCTCGAAGATAAATAAGGAGGGAACTATATGAAAAAGATCAGATCATACAACCCGCAGAAAAGGACGACATTTCTCAGACTATTCCTGAAATCCCTCTGTGCTGCACTGATCTGTACAGTGATCTTTGCAAACGCATTCAGCTCTGTTATGGACAACAAGATAAGACAGGAAATACTTGATAGTGTGAATCGGAGCGAAGAAGCCATTGTCGGCCGCGCAGCAAGAAACGATGCAAACGGCATCCCGGTCAATGATATACATGGTTATATGAGTATGTACACCAATTTCTGGGTAATGTTTGAAGATATTCCGAAGTTCCTGATGCGCGATGCCAATTACTATGTGATACACTCCGATTACGGAAATGCGGAAAGCTATGCAATGTCCGCAATACTGGACAAGGAAGGCAATATCATAGCATCCAGCCGTGAGAAGCTTACAGCGAACCTAAAATTCGGAAAGGATGACAAGGATAACGGAATATATGTCTGCGATGTGCAGCAGACGGATATCCCGGAGGTGCAGGAGCTGTACGGGGTTTACTATGACCTTCTCGGCGGACCAAATCCCGATCCGAACCGCTCTGTCAGCTTCAGCGTGAACAGTGCTTATGTGGATAAGGACGCACACATATTCATACCTCATGAAGCGGATCTGGAGCTTCATACATACGATAATGTGAATCAGCCTCTTGTTGTAGCCACAGCAACGGAAACACGGCATATATCCATTACTCTGGATGATGATGACTATGAGCTTGTTGACTGCCACAGGCTTACAGATGAAGAATACCCGAAGATCGCCCTATGCTCTGTACATGGTACACCCTGGGAATCCTTCGATAATAATATAGAGAAGGTTGGCGAATATGGTGTTGCCGGCGGCGCACGGTCCGGCGGAAACTTCAGATCATTTGAATGCCATGAGCATAAGAGCGTTTATGTGAACGGTGAGCAGTGTACGCTGAATCTGTACTTTAACTTCGCTGGCAGGGGAACGATCGCAGAGAAATACTACCGACAATGTGTAGCTGCATTTGGTCTGATCTCCGCATTGCTGGCGCTGCTGTGGGCATGGCAGAAAAACGTCCGCAACAAGGCGCGCTATGCCTTCGAGGACTATCAGCGCGACCTGACCGATCAGCTTGCCCACGATATCAAGACACCGCTCATGGCCATAAGCGGGTATGCCGAAAGCGTCATGACAGGCGGCCTTACGCCGGAGGAGCAGAGCGAATACCTGAGCTCCATACTCGATAATGTGAGCTTCACAGATTCCCTCATAAGCCAGACCTTGTATCTTAACCATATCGAGGAGGCCGGACGGAGCAGGGAGGAGACAGAGCTGCTCCCGCTCATTGAGGCGGCAGTCAGAAAATACGATCTGATCCTTGATGAAAAGAACATCACATTCACGGCGGAGGGCGGCGCTTCTGTACGGGTGGATAAGAGCGGTATGCAGACGATAATCGAGAACCTCATCTCAAACGCCGTGAAGTACACTCCCGAAAACGGTGAGATAAAGGCATCACTCAGCAGAAAGAGCCTTATCCTCTCCAACACGGTATCAGAAAAGATAGATACGGAAGAGCTCAAACGCCCCTTCGTCCGCGGAGACAAGGCAAGGAGCAACGTCACCGGCCACGGTCTCGGGCTTTCTATCGCCGACCGGGCAGCACAGGCCAACGGTCTCAGGCTGTCAGTCTCCTGCACTGATACACTGTTCAGAGTTGAGCTCAGGATTTAGGAACGGCGCAGTCCGAAAAAAATCACCTCCGGGGCGGTGTCTTAACGGCACTGCTCCGGAGGTTTTGGTTTCTGAAAAATGAGATCTGAACTTATATGTCAGACTGCAAAGTCTTTATTTCTGTCTGAGCCGTCATACCGGATTTGTCTCGATAGGGCTTGTTGCTATGATGTCTTCGCTCTCGAATCTGATGATCTCGATAGCAGGTGCAGTGTATATTTCCTTCATAGATGCTACTCCTTTCATTATTTGGTGAATATCAGTTGCCGTGTACGAAATCATATACCGTCTGCGAATAAGTATATACCGCTACAGCCAGATCGCGCGACTTTGCCTCCTTTGAGAGAACGGGATCAGTCAGGACACGGTATACCCAGGTGAAAGCACCCAGGTTCAGCTGATTGCTCAGGTTTATGATATTGTGCATACCGAGAGGCGTCATGCCCGGTATCTCGATGTATACGCCGAACTGGCTCGTTTTGGCTGTGAATCCGTTCTCTCCGCCGACCTTCTGTCCGTCATAGAGAGTGGGGATATAAAGCCTGAGTGCGACTGTTGATTCAAGCACAAGTGAGACCTTTGCCATATCCGAAGTGAACTTGGGCTTGTAGTTGGTATTGTAAAGAGCATCCATCTCGTCGAAGGTGTTCTCTATATCCTCGGGTCCGAGACCGTATTTTTCCGAGAATGAAGCAGAAAGTGCGCTAATGTCGTTGTTCCTGCCGTTGAAGTAGTTCTCAGCGGCCATTCCGTAGAAGCCGATAGCCTCACACATATCCTTGAATTCCGGTTTTGCCTTTGCAAGCGAGGTGAGGTATTTCTCAGCGGAATAGGAGAAGCCTTCACCGATCTCTGTGCCCTTGTACAATATCTTTCCTGAGATCTCCTGCCTGAGATTGTTGGCGGACAGTGTTGCGGATACCACATAGTTGTCGCCTGATCTTGCAAGGCTCTGCTCCATGCCGTTCTCATCGCATCTGCCTGAGAGGACTATCCTGAAATCGTCGGCAGTCTCTTCTGTGACGTCCTTGAATACGTAGTAGAGCGTAAGGTCGTCGCCCACATGAACGAAGGCACTGTAGAATTTCGGAACTGTTATCACGGAGGCAGTCTCGTCATCTGTTATGATATATGCTGCGCCGGATTTTATGAATGCTGAATAGGCAAGCGAGAAGGCGTCGATTGTTGTATACCTCTTCGCAGGCAGATACATGGCGTCACAGGTCTCTCCGTCGATGGTATATCCTCTGATGCCGGTTTTCAGTTCACCGGTCAGAAGTGCCGGAGCAAATGCCTGGGCAACAGCGGGACTGTACTTGTAATCAAAGCCTGCTGTTGCGCTGAGGGTACATAATTCCTTGAGCCTCAGTGTCTTTGAATTGTCGGTGACCTCATCGAATCCTGTTCCGCTGAAAACATAGTAGGTATTTCCGGATCTGAAATACTCCTTTGTCGTGACAGCCGTAGGGACGTATCTGAGATTTGTGAGTGATGTAGCGATAAAGTCATCGTAGTTGCAGACAGTTGTCCTGTCTACATGGAGCTCGGGGGAGGTCATGATGATCCTCGAGCCGTCCGAGCAGGTCTCTGAGGTGTTTTTGTCGAAGTAAACGCGGCCGTTTACAACAAGATACGAACCGTTGTAAAGATTGATCGAAGCCGAGGGGAAGAGATTGAGCATGCCGTTGATCGTCAGGCTGCTCTTCCCGTTTTTGCCGATATTGACAACTGCATTGTTTATGATATCGACATCGGCATCATAGAACAGATCTCCTTCGATATCAACTGAATCCATGCCCATGAGCGGTTTGCCGACAGCAGACTCGGCCGCAGCTGCTGTCAGTACCTTGTCCTTTGCATACAGGCCGCCTGAGCCTGCGGGGAGTCCGACTGCCACGAGAGCTGCTGAGAGCAGACAGGCAGCCAAGCGTTTCAATGATGTGTTGATACTCATTCTTAGTCCCTCCTTGATACGGAATTTGTGTATGATCTATACCTTAAAAGCGTTTCCGGACACCCGATGCGCCGGAGTCATACGCTTTTATCGCCGCTGGAGAAAATTGATAAGCATTTGTATATATTTCACATAGATAATTGAACACTTGAAAGATTACTATTATTATATCACTACCTATGCGATAAATTGTAGTAAATTTATGAACATATTATGAAATATATTACACATTGTCTGACTGTGCTGCCTTTAGTACTGTGATGCTCATACCCTGCACACTTTATCTGATGCTGTTTCAGGGCGATATGAATAACCGCATTTTTAGCCTTGCATTGGCCGGATCATTGTGCTATAATAAATATATCTATTGGCAATTATTGTTATATCAATATCATAACGTGTAAAAATATACCAAGTCCTGAAAGGGGGCCTACTAATGAAAAAAACTATCGCACTACTCATTTCACTGGCTATTCTCATACCTGTGACAGCCTGTTCGCTAAAGCCTGAAAAGGAGCTTTCCGGAAGCAGCGAGCCTGTAAGTGAAGAAACAACAGAAGCGGCATCTGATGATACCGGATCGGAATATGAATACAAGTATCAGCAGTATGCTTCAATGTCGCCGGAGGAGATCGTCGCCGCAATGACACTCGAGCAGAAGGCAGCCCAGATGGTGCAGCCTGCCGTCTATAACGTGACGGAGGAGCAGATGAAGGAAAACGACTACGGCAGCATACTTTCGACTATGGCCAGCTTCGGCTCCGCTGAGTGGCGTGAGACCGTTGACGGGTTCCAGAAGGCGGCTATCGAGTCCGGATCAGGCATACCGTTCATCTACGGACAGGATGACGTCCACGGCGTAAACTACTGCAAGAACGCTGTATACTTCCCGCACAATATCGGACAGGGCGCAGCAGACAACGAGGATCTTGCCTATCAGGTGGGACTCATAACAGCCGATGAAGCAAGGCTCTGCCATATGCTCTGGAACTTCTCGCCCTGTGTGGCTCAGTCTGTCGATCCGCGCTGGGGAAGGACATACGAGTCCTACGGCTCAGACCTCGATACCATAACAAGACTCAGCACAGCCTACACAAAGGGACTCATCGACGGCGGACTTGTTGCCTGCGCCAAGCATTTCATCGCAGACGGAAATGTAAAATACGGCACAGGTGAGCAGGGGGACATTGATATGCTCATCGACCGCGGCGACTCCGAGCTCCCGGATACAAAGATCAAGGAGCTGCTGAAGGTATATCAGGCGCAGATAGATGCCGGAGTGCAGACGATAATGATAAGCCACTCCTCTCTCAACGGTGTCAAGATGCATGAGAACAAGGAGTACATAATGAAACTCAAGGATGAAATGGGCTTTGAGGGCTTCATCGTCAGTGACTGGGGATCTGTCGGGAATATTTCCGGTTCGTCCTATGATGAGCAGGTCATCACAAGCGTCAACGCCGGTATAGATATGCTCATGGAGACCGACCGCTTTGAAGAGGCTCAGGATATCATCGTGGACGCTGTCAAGAGCGGCGATATCAGTCAGGAGCGTATCGACGATGCAGTCACACGTATAATAAAGGTAAAGAAGGATGCAGGTCTCTTCGATGATCCGCTCCTCGAAAACATGACGACCGGACAGAAGGAGACGGGCTCTCTCAAGTACAGAGCCGTAGCCGAGCAGCTTGTAGAGGAGAGCCTTGTGCTTTTAAAGAACAAGGACGAGGTGCTGCCGTTCAAGGAGGGCACAAAAATATACATCACCGGCCCTGCAGCCGATAACGGACAGGCACAGTGCGGCGGCTGGACCATAGACTGGAACGGAGCCCCCGCAAAGGATGTTCCCGGCGTTACCACGATACTTGAAGCCTTTGAGAGATATGCGGAGGGTTACGGTATAGAGGTCATCACCGATAAGAACGAGGCAGCAGATGCCGATGCAGTCCTGCTCTGCGTAGGCGAGCAGGCTTATGCAGAGTGGAACGGTGATACAGAGGATATGGAGCTCTGCGGCGCTCTCGGACTTGAAGGAAACGAAGATGCCATTACCGAGGCAAAGAAACTCGGCAAGCCCACAGTTACCTGCATCGTGGCAGGCAGAAACGTCATCCTTGACGAGAAGGATTATGACAGCTGGGACGGCGTTGTAATGTGCTACCTTCCCGGCTCTGAGGGTAAGGGCATATCGGATGTGCTCTGCGGCTGTGCTGATTTCAAAGGCAAGCTGCCTTCCGACTGGTTCAGCTCTGTTGATGAGATACCTCTGGGCAAATGCTTCCTCAAGCGCGGCTACGGCGGCTCATACGGAACAGGATTCAAGCCGCGCAAGAAGCCTGCTGCTGTTGCGGATGTGCCCACTGTGATCGATCAGGGCGATCTGATGGCAGGTACAGGCTTTACAAGAGGAGTTTTCAAGGACGGCGTGTATGTAAACAGCTATGCAGGTATCAAGGTGGATATCCCAGGTAAGCTGAATCTCGTTGACGAGAGCGAATATGCTCAGATGCGTCAGGCTTATCTGGACAGCATCACCGATGAGACAGAAAAGGCTGTTGAATCCGCACTGCTGACTGATGCATTTTTCTACAGTGACGGCGAAGCATTCTCCTTCGACTTCATAAATGCAGAACTTGCGGCTCCTGACAAGGATAATTTTACGGAGGATGATTGTCTTGATTACTGGGTCGAAGTAATGACTCGCAGTCTGGAAGGCCTGGATCTGACATTCTCAGACAGAGAAAAGGTCACCCTCGGCGGCTCTGAGTATCTGAGGATGACTGCTGAGCTCACCGACGGCGTACACGGAGTGCAGAAGGTCCATAAATATATCAGAAGGATCGAAGACGCTGTAATGTCAGTCATAGAGATCTCCACATTCTCTGATAAATCGCTGGAGGAGTACGAAGCACTTTTCGGAACTCCTGCATCTGCGGAGACCGACGAGGAGACCGCAGATGCCTCAGACGGAGCATCTGAAGAAGGAACAGCAGCCTTGGAGACTGAAGCTGATCCGGACTACATAAAGGGCACATTCTCAGATGGTGTCTATACGAACGAATACGCTGATTTCAGGGTGAAAATACCCTCCAAGCTCAGACTGGATGACGGCCATTATGGCCGCGAAATGCTGATACCTGACAATTCAACAGAGGCAGATAAGCTGCGTATATCTTCAGAACAGGAAGCTGCTGTATTCTCATGCGGGCTCGATACCCAGACCGATACGGATTATATCAGCATCTCGTTCTTTGACACAGAGCACGGCATGCCGGATAAGCCGGACTGTACTGCCGAGGATTATCTTGATGCTTCAAAGGATTATCTTATCCGCACAGCTCCGATACCGGCATCCGATATCACCTTCCTCGAAAGGAAAACGGTTACTCTGTGCGGACATGAATACCTGAGAGAGATCGTCAGGATAGGAGATTATCAGCTCATCAATACCTATGCAAGAAAGATCGATGACAAGACGATATGCAATATCAGCATAAGCGGTGCAAAGCCCGTCTCACAGTACGAAGCACTATTTGAATGATGACAGCCGGCTGAAAAGCCTCGTTTACAAGTACGTTAAATCACCATGCCCCCACAGGTCAATGCCTGTGGGGGCATTATCATGTCCGAAGGTTCTGAGGAAGGATACTTAGGCGCAAAAGCTGCTGTAATGGTATCTTTTTTTCCGCAAAATTTTTTTTCTGAAAAAATCCAAAAAATCAGATAAAAAGTTGATTTTTGGTTTTTATAATAAGGCTGTAATAAATAATATCCCTGAAAATGAGGTGTTTACATGGAAAACAATATCATTATCAAAAACATGAACAAGTTCTACGGAAAGAAGCAGGCGCTGTTCAATATCGACCTCGAGATCGGAAAGGGAATGTTCGGTCTCCTCGGCAGGAATGGTGCAGGAAAGACCACCCTTATGAAGACACTTGCCGCTCTCCACAAGAAAAAGAACGGCAGTATAACAGTCTGCGGAGTGCCTGTTGAAAAGGCAAAGAAGATACGCTCCATGACGGGTTATCTGCCGCAGGATTTCTCGATGTATCCGAACATGAGGACGGATGAGGCACTTGATTATCTCGGAGCGCTTTCCGGCATCCCCGTAAAGGAAAGAAAAGAGAAGGTGGAGACGCTTCTTAAAAAGGTGAATCTCACAGAGCACCGCCGCAAGAAGGTGAAGGAGCTTTCCGGCGGTATGAAGCGCCGACTCGGTATCGCACAGGCGCTTATACACGATCCGAAGGTCATCATAGTAGATGAGCCCACGGCAGGACTTGATCCCGAGGAGCGCATCCGTTTCAGGAACCTCCTCTGCGAAGTGGCTGAGGACAGGATAGTCATCCTCTCCACACATATAGTCGGGGATATAGAATCCACCTGTGAGAATATCGCCATAATGGACGAGGGCAGGATACTCTGGAAGGGCACAGTCAGTGAGCTTCTGGAAAACGCAAAGGGACATATCTATACTGCCAGCATCGAAAAGCAGTATATGTCACAGATCAAGAAGGAATACATCGTTACCGGAATGATAACGCAGTCTGATTATACGACGGTCAGGCTGGTATCCGACGCTGAGCCCGATCTGCCGAATGCCGTGCTGACCGAGCCTGATCTTGAGGGTGCTTATATGTACTGTCTCCATTCCAACGGATGCTCTGTGAAAGGCGGTGAGGAATAATGCTGTTCAGACTTGAATGTAAAAAGATAATACGTTCAGCAGCCTTCCTGATATACTGCGTTATCTCGGTCATATTCTTTGCAACCCAGTATTACGAAGGCTGTAAGGGCGGGATATACATAGGAGAGGGCGAAAAGATAGTTGAGGACCATGACCTCATCATGGACAAAGCCCTGAACGTTCTGGCAGGAGAATATGCTTCAAACAAATATGTCTGCTATCCCTTCGGCTTTTACAAGGCCGTGCATCTGAAAAACAGCAAGCAGGAAAAGATAGCCGCATACCTGAAAGAGATAACAGGCACCGACGGAGAGAGCTTTGAAGCACTTTTCAGTGGTGGGGAAAAGTATTACAGCGGAATGAGCGACCAGCCGGTATACAGCTTCGACAGCATCCCTGTTGCAGAAGGATTTTCTTACGATCGCTTCACGGAGATAATGGCAGATGTTGACGATATACTCGGCGGCGGCTCGGAATATGATCCGGAAGGACTTGTATACCGCTATTCCCGTGTTCCCATGACGGAAGAGGAGGCTCAGGCAGAGTATGAAGTCTTCCTTAAAGAGGACAGGGTAACAGGCGGCCTTGCAAGGCTGTTCAGTGATTATGCCGGCATCATGCTTGCCGTACTTCCTGTATTTGTGGCCGCCTCTCTCTCATCCGCTGACAGGAAGCGCCGTATGCATGAGCTTGTCTACACAAGGAAGATCTCATCATTCAGACTGGTATTCACAAGATACGCAGCGCTTCTCGTGACAATGTTCATCCCCGTTCTTCTTGAAATGCTCGTTGCACTGATACAGGTCATTTCTGAATTCGGAGCAAAGGATATCGATATGGCGGTAATGTTTACTCTTCCCACATTCTGGCTGCTGCCGATTCTTATGTTCACGACAGCATTGGGTATGCTGATAACGGAGATATTCTCCGCAGCAACAGCGATATTCACACAGGTAGTTATCTGGTTCATGTCCATGATGATGGGCGGAGTTGAGCTCTGCGGAAAGATAGGAAAGTACACTCTGGTGTGCCGTCATAACTCTCCTGCAAACAGAGCCGAATTTCTCATGAATCAGGATAATTTCATATTCAGTCGTTTCTTCTGGGCTGCTGTATCGATAGTCATTGTTCTGGCTGCGGTATTGGTATACGAAGCAAAGAGAGGGGGAAGATTCAATGCTATCAGGCTGTTTGGCGAGGGTGGTATCCTCAGACGCAAGGCATAATTTCCTTCTGCACTATCTGACGGCGGCGGCAGTCCTGCTGGCGACTCCGGTGCTTTTCGGACTTGCTGAGCTCGACAGAGTCATGGCAGCACAGCCACTTGAGATAATGCCGCCCCTTATGGGGCTCATACTCCTCACACCTCTGCTGTCGCCGGAGCAGAATGAAGGCATATCCGGCACAGTCCGCTCCAAGCAGATGAGCCGTCAGCTCGTGACCGGCGCAAGGGTGGTATGCTCGCTTGTCGTCCTTGCACTTCTGACCGGAGCGCTCACATGGTATATGTACGTCAATGACTGCGATGTCACGGTAAAGATGTTCGCAGGTGCATTTGCAGGCGCCGCTGCACTGGGAGCGCTCGGATTCTTTGTATCAGCAGTGACGGACAATGCCATCGCAGGGTATATGGTCTCTGTGATGTATTATGTCATAGACCTTTTCATGAGGGAGAAGCTGGGCAGGTTCTGCCTTATGTCCATGACCTGCAATATAGAGGGCAGCAAGCCCGTACTGGCCGCATCGGCACTTGTCCTTACGGCGGCGGCAATGCTCTTCCGGAAAGTGTTCCGGAACGAGCCATGAGATTGACATATCCGTCCGATGATAGTATAATTGATATATAGGAAGTGATAATGTGTACAGGATACTTGTTGCCGATGATGAAAAGGACGTTGTGAGCCTGCTCAGGGATTATCTCGAGCTGAAGGGCTACTGCGTATATACTTCATATAACGGGGCGCAGGCCATTGAGGCCGCTTCAAATCAGCCCGACCTGATACTCCTTGACGTGAATATGCCGGAGGCTGACGGCTTCGAGGTATGCTCACGGCTGAGAGAGCATATAAACTGCCCCATACTCTTCCTCACCGCCCGTGTGGAGGACGAGGACAAGATAAGGGGCTTTGCCTCAGGCGGAGATGACTATATAATCAAGCCCTTCTCCCTTGACGAGCTCGGAGCGCGTATCGCCGCACATATCCGCCGTGACCACCGCACAGCCGCTTCGGCAAACGTGAGGTTCTACGGCAATATCGTGATAAACTACACCGAAAAGACTGTTTCCGCCGGAGATACCCCTCTTGACCTCACAAAAAAGGAGTACGGTATCATCGAGCTTCTCTCGCTGAATACCGGACAGGTCTTCGACAAGGAGCGCATATACGAAAAGATATGGGGCTACGATGCGGAGGGCGACAGCTCGGTCGTTGCGGAGCATATCCGCCGCCTCAGGGCAAAGCTGGCAAAGCAGGGCGAGGAACAGCATATCGGGACAGTATGGGGCATGGGTTATAAATGGATAAAGTAAAGAACAGGACTCTTATCTCAGGGATGATGCGCTGCATCATCCCTGCTCTGGCGGTATGTACGGCAGGGAACCTCATAATAGAAGCGGTTTTCAGCTACCTCAGGGAATGGCGTTTATCGCTGTATGAATATAAAATGTTCTATGATGCGTCATCCGCAAGCTACTGGATGTCTCTGCTGCTGCGCTTCGGAAATATCATACTGATCCCACTATGGTCGCTGCTTTGCCTGTGGACGGCGATGCGTATATTCAGCCGCCGGGAGATTTCAGAGCCGGTCGAAACTCTGATGAAGGCCTCTGACAGGATACTCAATGACGACCTTGATTTCAGAGTGGAGAACGCGGCTGACAACGAGCTCGGAAGGCTCTGCGGATCCTTCGAGAATATGCGCCGCAATCTCTATGACAGCAATTACAGCCTCTGGAAGGCTCTTGAGGAACGCAAAAGGCTGAACTCCGCTTTTTCCCACGACCTCCGCACGCCCATCACAGTGATCAACGGATATATGGAGCTGCTGCGTGACTGCGGCAGTGACCTGAGCCCGGAGAAGCGCGATGAGATAATGAAGAAGATGGCAGGGCAGGTGGAGAGACTTAAAAACTACACCGATAAAATGAGCAGCATACATAAGCTCGAGGATATCATCCCGGATATACAGTCCCTGACCTTCGGGCAGATATGCGATCAGATAAGCGAGAGCGGAACTCTCCTCTGCGGCGGTGAGGTGTTCAGCTTCACAGCTGAGGGCGACAGGGAGCAGGTCATAAACACCGATCCCGAGCTCCTTACGGAGATATTCCTGAACCTTGCCTCAAATGCACAGCACTACACGAATACCTGTGTAAGGTGCATGGCGGTCACGGACGGAGAAAGTCTCAGCATAGAGGTCTCCGACGACGGCAGCGGATTCTCCGAGGAAGCGATGAGAAAGGCATGGAAGCCCTTCTACCGCGACGAGAACGAGGAGGACAGGAACCATTTCGGTCTCGGCCTTTATATATGCTGGCTGCTGAGCCGTAAGCTCGGCGGCGGTATAACCATTGAGAACGGTGAGTACGGCGGCGGAAAGGTCACAGCTTCCATCGCGGTGTCCGCAGGAACGCAGGAAATATAAGGCGTTGGGATCATCCATGAAAGAGCGGCAGCTGAGTGCAGTGACTCAGGCCGCTCTTTTTCATACCGCAATATATATCTTGACATTGACGATGCTGTATGTTATCATTGATACACTACTGGATACGCCGGAGGATAAACAGAATGAAAAAACTATTATTACCATGTCTGATCGCAGTTTCTCTGCTCACGGCATGCTCAGGAAGTACCTCTGCTCCCGGAGGGAACAGCCCGAAGAGATCCGCAGCCGCGAAAAGCATTTTTTCCGTTACGCAGGGATACAATAGCGATCCTGCACCGGGAAATCCAATGGTGCCTTTCCCCGATCTTTCAGGCTATGAGGTAACCGATCCATTCGGCTATGAAGCCGGTGAGCCGGAGGTCTCCGGCGACAGGGACACCTTCAAGAACGTGACCTTCTTCCGTGACGGGAAAAAGATATGCGGCGAATACTATATACCTGAGGGAGAAGGCCCTTTCCCGGTCGTAGTTATCTCCTCGGGACAGACCGCCCCTCTCGCTCTGTATCAGGATGAGGCAAAGGCATTCTCGGAAAACGGCATAGCCTGCCTGATATTTGATTTCATCGGCGCAGTCGGCATCAGCAGGAGCGACGGAGAGCTTACTGACAGTTCAGTCCTGACCGAAGTACAGGATCTGAATGTGATACTCGATTCCCTTTCATATCTCCCTGAGGCAGATACGGAAAAGGTCTTCCTCTGGGGGCACAGTCTTGGCGGACTTGTCAGCACATATACCGGAGCAGAGAGACCTGATGATATCTGCGGGATGATACTGCTTGAGCCCTCCTTTGTATATCCCGATTTCACAAGGGCTGCGGAGCCTTACCTCTCTCAGGTGCCTGATGTGATAACGGATCCTAAGAAATACAATACTATCGTCGGAAGGCAGTTCGTCATAGATATGGTATCAGTTGATGTGCTGAAGGAGGCAGAGAGATTCGGCAAGGATGTCCTGCTTATACTGGGTACTACCGACGGGAAGGTATCGTCAAGCCCCTCGTTATCAGTGACGTACCCCGAGGCATTTGAGATAGCCGGAAAGACCTTCCCCTCATGCAGGACGGAGTTCGTTGAAGGTGCCGATCATCTTTTCCAGGGCGAACACGGAAAGACCGTGATCGGAAAGACTATTGAGTTCGTTAAGGAGCATTCATGAAAGAAAAAGCCATAGCGTCCCGTATACAGGGCGCTATGGCTTTTATCATTAATTCTTATCAGCCGATGAGTGAAGAAAGGTCAGTGTAGTCGTAGCCGTGAGCAAGGGCAACGTTCTCGTTTGTGAGCTTGCCGTCGTAGGTGTTCACGCCGCTGGTGATGACTGCGCTCTTCCTGCAGGCCTCCTCAAGGCCGTTCTCAGCGATCTGGAGACCGTATCTGAGAGTTGCGTTTGTAAGAGCGATAGTGCTTGTACGCGGAACAGCACCGGGCATATTGCCTACGCAGTAGTGAACGACGCCGTCCTTGATGTATACGGGATCGTCATGTGTAGTAACATGGGAGGTCTCTCCGCAGCCGCCCTGATCGATAGCAACGTCAACGAATACTGCGCCGTCCTTCATTTCGGGGAGGTACTTTGCCTTGAAGAGCTTGGGAGTGGAACCGCCGGGGATGAGGACTGAACCGATAACGAGGTCAGCGTCCTTAACTGCTCTCTCGACATTGCTGTCAGTGGAGTAGAGTGTCTGCACATGAGCACCGAACATATTGTCGAGCTGTTCAAGCCTTCTGAGGTTCACATCGAGTATGGTAACATTTGCGCCCATGCCGACAGCTATCTTGCAGGCGTTCATACCAACGGTGCCGCCGCCGAGGATAACTACATTTGCCTTGGGAGTACCGGGAACACCGGCGAGGAGTATGCCTGCGCCGCCGAACTTCTTCTCGAGGTACTTAGCGCCCTCCTGAATGGAGAGTCTTCCGGCTATCTGGCTCATGGGAGCGAGGAGCGGAAGTGAGCGGTCGGTCTCCTGTAATGTCTCATAGGCAACAGCCTTTACCTTGCCGGCAAGAAGAGCGTCCATCTGCTCCTTGTCAGCAGCGAGGTGGAGATAGGTGTAAAGAATGAGACCGTCGTGGAAGAGGGGGTACTCGGATGCCAGAGGCTCCTTTACCTTTACCATCATATCGACCATATTCCAGATGTCAGCGGCATTATCAAGAACCGAAGCTCCTGCTTCAACGTATTCTGTATCGGAAAAGCCTGAGCCGACGCCTGCGCCCTGCTCGATATATACATGATGACCGGCAGCTATGTAAGCCTTTACGTTGTCCGGTGTGAGTCCGACTCTGAATTCGTTGTTCTTGATCTCCTTGACGCATCCTATTTTCATTGTAGTATCCTCCTGAAATGATAATATTTGTTTCCTTGCAGGTGCTCGTACAAAGCGAACACATATATATAGCATATCATATTTATCGTTTTTTGTCAAGATGATTTGTGCATATTGTTGGATAGACGGACGTGATTGTAGTATATCCTGTCCGCCTGAGACAAAGCCGGATCGGGCGGCAGACAGACTCTTTCCATGACTATTTGATTTTCCGGGCGGTATGTGGTATAATAACAGGAGCACACATTGATACGGGCCGGAAACAGCCCTGAACGGAGTGATACTATGGATATTAAATATCTCAGGCTGCTCGCAAGAGAATACCCGACGATAGAGAGCGCCGCCAGCGAGATAATCAATCTTTCAGCTATACGCAGCCTTCCCAAGGGAACAGAATACTTTTTCAGTGATATCCACGGAGAATACGAAGCCTTCCTGCATATGCTCAGGAGCGCTTCAGGAATGATAAAGATAAAGATAGACCTCGTCCTCGGCAAGACCGTTTCTGCCTCCGACAGGGAGGAGCTCGCCGAGCTGATATACTATCCCGAGAAGGAGATAGCCCGCCTTACAGGCGCAGGAGAGCTCTCGGACGAATGGAAGAGACTGAGCATCTACCGCCTCATACTGGTATGCGAGACCGTTTCGGCAAAGTATACCCGTTCACGTATACGCAAGAGGATACCTGAGGATATGGTATACATACTTGATGAGCTCCTCAACGTTACCGATGACGTGAACAAGGATTATTACTACGACGAAATAATCTCTGCGATACTGAGCACCGGCATCGCAGAGAACTTCATCATATCCCTCTGCAGGCTCATCAGGTCTGTCTGCATCGACAAGCTGCATATCATCGGCGATATCTTTGACAGAGGCCCCCGCGCCGACGTTATACTCGATGAGCTGATGAAGACGCACGATGTTGATATACAGTGGGGCAATCACGATATATCGTGGATGGGAGCAGCGGCCGGAAACAGGGTACTCATAGCCAATGTCATCCGCATAGCCATGAGGTACAACAACTTCGATGTACTCGAGGACGGCTACGGACTCAATCTCCGTGCGCTTGCCGTATTTGCGGCAGAGACCTATGAGAACGACGACTGCGCGCTCTATATGCCGAATGCCCTTGACGACAATGTCTATGATCCGGTTGATCTCAGACTTGCAGCCAAGATGCACAAGGCCATAACCGTTATCCAGATGAAGCTTGAGGGACAGCTCATCGCCAAGCACCCGGAATGGGAGATGTCAGACCGTGATCTTTTCGGAAGGACTGATTTCGTCAGGGGCACTGTGATGATAGACGGCAGGGAGCATGAGCTGCTTGACAAGAGCTTCCCGACAGTCGATCCTGCCTCGCCCCTTGAACTGTCCGAGGGAGAGGCCGAACTTATGAACGTCCTCAGAGCCTCCTTCCGCCACAGTGAGAAGCTGCAAAGGCATATCCGATTCATCTATGCCAGGGGCGCCATGTACAAGACCTGCAACAATAATCTTCTATTTCACGGCTGCATCCCCATGGACGAAAACGGAGAGCTCCAGAGCCTGAATATCCGCGGCCAGATGTACTCCGGTAAAGCCCTTCTCGACAAGCTCGGCGAGCTGGTCAATCAGGCATTCTTCAGCAGCGGTGAGGAGAAGAGCTTCGCCGGTGATTTCATGTGGTATCTCTGGTGCGGAGCAAAGTCGCCCCTTTACGGCAAGGACAAAATGGCATTCTTCGAGCGCGGTCTGCTTGCGGACAAGTCTCTCCATACCGAGAACTACAACGCCTACTATACCTTCTCCGAAAAGCCGGAGGTGTGTATGTCCCTGCTCGGGCATTTCGGCCTTGATCCGAAGACCGGTCATATCATCAACGGTCATGTGCCCGTAAGGATCAAGAACGGTGAAAGCCCCGTCAAGGCTGACGGAAAGCTCTTCGTAATAGACGGCGGCATCTCCAAGGCATATCAGTCCACGACAGGCATCGCAGGCTATACGCTGATCTACGATTCCCACAGTCTCAACCTTGCCGAGCACAAGCCCTTCGTTGCAGGGGAGAGCGGCAATACACCGACCATACACCTCGTTGAAAAGCTGGATCACCGTGCGAATGTTTGCGATACCGACAAGGGCGAGGAGCTCCTCGACAGGATAAGCGATCTTCGTCAGCTGCTCGAGGCCTACAAGGCAGGCACCATAAAGCCTTGAACTGTGCCTGACAATAAACCGATACAAGGAGATAATATGAGATTATTTATAGCTTTACTGCCGGACGAAAATGTAAAACAGGCTCTTGCCGATGCACAGAATGAGCTGAGACACCGCAATATCAGCGGCCATTATGCCCCTAAGCACAATCTTCACCTGACGCTCTGCTTTATCGGCGAATACAGCGATCCCGACCGTGTACTTGAGCTTATGGAGCAGATACGCTTCGAGCCCTTCGATATAACACTTGCCGGCTATATCAGCCATTTCGACAATGTGCTCTGGGCAGGCATCGAGAAGAGCACGGAGCTTGAAAAGTACGTGAAGCAGCTACGCCATGTGCTTGCCGAAAACGGCATACCCTTCGACAGAAAGGGATTTGAGCCGCATATCACGCTCATGCGGGATGCGGATGTATTCCAGCCATTTTCGGATATAGTCGTTGAAAAGGAGAGTATGACGGTTACCTCTGTATCCCTGATGCGTTCTGACCTCGGTAAGCACGGAGCACAGTATACCGAGATCGGCGCGGCTGAATCGACAGAGTAATAGCCAAAGGAGGAACCATGGAAAATGACTCAGCTTTAGTCACGGAAAATGACAGAAAAACAGAACGCCCCGGCCGCAACAGGTGTCTTGATCTCTTCAAAGGCATCGCAGCCCTCGGAGTAGTATTTGTGCATATCCCGTTTCCGGGCGCATTCGGAAAATGTATGACCACCATAGGCTCCTGCGGCGTTATGCTATTCTTCCTTATAAGCGGATACCATGCCTTCGGAAAAAGGGAGGAGATGCAGAAGAAGCTGATGAAGCGCTTCCGCCGCAATCTTCTCATCACCATCATCGCCCTGCTCGTTTACTTTGCAGTTGAAGCCTCCACACATCTCCACGGCATTGAACGCTGGCTCAGGGATTTCAGGCAGCCGCGGCTCTATCTGAGGATGTTCCTCTTCAACGAGCTTGATATCATCAATGCCTCAGTGCTGTGGTTCATGCTTGCGTTGCTGTACGCCTACCTGATATTCTGGCTGATGTACCGACTGGATCTGCAAAGATATGCAAAGTTTGCGATGCCGCTGTTCATCCTGCTGCGTATCGGACTTGAAACGTACAAGTACGCAACGGACGGCGACTGGCGGATCTGCAGCAATGTTTTCGTTGCAGCCCTTCCTCTCATGCTTCTCGGTTACTGGATCGCAGAGCAGAGAGAAAGGCTGATGAAGCTGCCTGCATGGGTAGCAGCGGTCTGCGGCATCCTCTCTCTTGTGATACTCTTTCTGCTGGTCATCACAGATCCCTTCCGCTATAATATCACGCAGATATTCAAGCTCGCAGTCGTATTCTCAGCCTTCGTCTTTGCTCTGAAAAAGCCGTCCCTGAGGATATTCCCGCCACTGTGCAGTCTCGGAGGAGAGTATTCCCTCCATGTTTATCTCTGGCATATGCCGGTGATAGTGCTGCTCTGGCCGGTGTTTGAAAAACACGGCTTCTCGGAGGAATTCTTTGACTGGTGTCTGCCACTGATAGTTGCGGCAGTATCGCTGCTGCTGGCTGTTGTCATAGTGAATATGATACGGACTGTAAAAAAAGCTCAGGCGTCATGCTCAGTGACATGATACAAAGCTCCTCCTTTTAAGGCAGGAGCTTTTATTATATATTGCATTTGTCAGTAAGACGTGATATAATAGTCATATCATTTTATTGATAAGAAAACGAACAGGAGTGATAATGATGAAAAAAGCCGCACTAATCCTTGCGCTCACACTTGCAGCAGTATCCGCAGTATCATGCACCTCCGAAGCCCCTCCACAGGACACAGGAACGGAGAGCAAGGTCTCCGCAGCTGCAGATGACAAGGAATTTGACATCAGCAGGCTCAGCAGTTTCGAGCTGACTTCTGAGGATCTTCACGACGGTGTATGGTCTACTGAGATCACCAATACGCAGTATGGCAAAAACCGTTCTCCGCAGCTCTCGTGGAAGCCTGTCGATGGGGCATCGAATTACGTGGTCTATATGATCGATACCTCAGCCACGAACTGGGTGCACTGGCGTTCCGTCACTGAGGGCGTTACAGAACTGGCAGCCGGCTGGGCGCCTGAGAAGGAATACGTCGGTCCCTATCCGCCGGAAGGAACTCACGATTATGAGATCTACGTTTTTGCACTGAAGGAGCCTGCAAAGAAGGTGAGGGGTGCCCTCGATTCAGCAAGCCCGGAGTTTTTCAATCTGCTGAAAAGCCTTGACAATGACGGCGGCAACGTTATTGCCTGCGGACATATCACAGGCACCTATACCCACGGCGACAAGTAATACTGCCGGCTGACTGAGCCGGTACCGCAACGATTGACTTGTGTTGCACGATTATTTGTATAATAATATTACTGTATATTTTCATACTATGGAGGAAGATCATGCTATTTTCATTAAACAATTTTGTAAGGAGAACAGTAGCGGGAATATCTGCGCTGTGTATCGTCGCTTGCTCATGTTCTGAACTGAGCGGAAGATACCCTTTTGTTTCCGTACCTGTTAACGCCGCTGATACCGAGGACGAACTCGCTCCCGGCGATGTCAACTGCGACGGAAAGGTCGATATCAGCGACGTAAAGGAGCTGTCGGCCTATCTCAGGGATCCCGGCTCCTCACCTGTTACGGAGCAGGGAAGACTGAACGCCCGTGCTGCATACTTCCATTATACCAACTCCTATTATCCTGATTACTTTGATGTACAGGCCATCATCGAATATCTTGCAGGTCTCAATGAGCTCGGCACAACGGCTCTTGTAACACCTGCTGTGGCAGTTGTGCCCGGCGACTGTGACTGCGACGGATATGTTGACCGCAAGGATCTTGATGCGCTCAATAAGTACCTGAAGGATTATAACACAGATCCGCTTACAGATCAGGGAAGGATCAATGCGAGGGCTTCATTCTTCCATTACACCAGCTCCTACTATCCTGATTCAAACGATGTGCAGACGATCATTGAGTATCTTGCAGGCGTGAATCTTCTTGAGGCAAATTCCAACAACGCACAGCCTTTCAGCGTCATACCCGGCGACTGTGACTGTGACGGAGATGTTGATTTTGATGATATATCCGCACTTAACAAGTATCTGAAGGATTATGATGAAAATCCGCTCACAGATCAGGGAAGGATCAATGCGAGAGCTTCATACTTCCATTACACCAACTCCTATTATCCGGATCGCAGCGATGTACAGGCTATATTCGAGTATCTTGCAGGCATCAATCTGCTGGAGTCAAAAACGATCAGTGAGGTAGAATATGCTATCGTTCCCGGTGATGCAGACTGTGACGGTGATACTGATCTTGATGACGTAACAGCTCTGTTGGATTATCTTTCCGACTATGATAAATACCCGCTCACAGATCAGGGAAGGATCAACGCAAGAGCCGCATACTTCCACTACACCAATTCATACTATCCTGACAAGAATGATGCACAGGCTATACTTGAGTATCTTGCAGGCATCAATATCCTTGAGACAATGACAATGAAACTGCCTTCCGATTCTTTAAGCTACGATACCGGCGATAAGGTCCTTTACGGCGATTTCAACTGCGACGGCAAGGTGGATAAGAAGGATACCTCTGCTCTCAGCGATTTTCTTGCCGATCCCACAGGCAGGACCATATCAGCAGAGCAGATCAGGAACTGTGATGTATACAATCCCGGTTCCGGTCTCGATGCAGAGGATGTACAGGCCATATCAGACAGTATCAGCGGCGAAAGAGTCCTCCCGTACTCCACCTCAAAGTATACAAAGGACAAGAACAAGGCAGGCGACTTCAACTGTGACAATACCGTTGATATCTCCGACGTTATCATGCTGAATAACTACCTCCGCGACAAGTCCTCCTATTCACCATCAGAGCAGGGCAGGAAGAATGCCAATGTATACAGACCTGATTCAACAGGACTCAACTTTGACGATGCCGCAGCTATCACCGAGTTCATAGCCGGCAAGTACAAGCTGCCCACAAACACCATAATCGCAAGAGGCTCCACTACTCTTGCCGGTGACTTCAACTGCGATCAGAAGGTCGATGTTACAGATGCGCTCATGCTCAATACCTACCTCAGTGACAAGAGCTCCTATGCTCCCTCAGAGCAGGGTCTGACCAACGCAGACGCATTCAAACCCGGTTCAGGCATCACATTCGAGGACGTTATCGCTATCGCAGAGAATGTTGCCGAGAAGTATGACCTTCCCACAGACGAGCTCGTACCCATCAGGAACAAATACCGTTACGGTGATTTCAACTGTGACAAGGTATTCAACGTAGCCGACACATGGATGCTGTACAGGTATATCGAGGGCTTTGATGAGTATTCTCCCTCGGAGCAGGGCAGATCCAACGCAGATGTAAGCGGTCCGGCCGGAGAATATGATTACAGTGATCTTGATCGTCTTCTGAAATCCCTCCGCACAGGCACGAATATAACAGATGATACAGAGCCGTCCACAACTCCTGTTACAACAGCCGCATCAGCAAAGCCCGCTGTAACAACTACCACAAAGGCAGCAGCAACAAAGCCTGCGACCACAGCAGCCACCAAGGCCGCAGCAACAAAGCCTGTCACCACAGCAGCCACCAAGGCAGCAGCAACAAAGCCTGCAACAACAGCAGCCACAAAGGCAGTAGCAACAAAGCCTGCCACCACAGCAGCCACCAAGGCAGCAGCAACAAAGCCTGCCACCACAGCAGCCACCAAGGCAGCAGCAACAAAGCCTGTCACCACAGCAGCCACCAAGGCCGCAGCAACAAAGCCTGCCACCACAGCAGCCACCAAGGCAGCAGCAACAAAGCCTGCCACCACAGCAGCCACCAAGGCAGCAGCAACAAAGCCTGCGACAACAGCAGCAACCAAGGCAGCAGCAACGAAGCCTGCCACCACAGCAGTCACAAAGTCAGCGGCCACGACTGCCTTACCGGTAACCACTGTTCCTGTAACAACGGCTCCGGCTGTTATGAAGGGTGATGTCAACAAGGACGGCAGCGTGGATTCCTCAGATGCGTCCGAGGTGCTTCTCATCTATGCCTCTGCATCGACAGGCGGAAAGACTCCTGAGGATATCAGTAAGATAGCTGATCTCAACGGTGACGATCTTATAGATTCAAATGATGCAACGCTCATTCTTGAATACTATGGCTTTGTCTCCACAGGCGGAACAAAGACTCCCAACGAATACTTTGCCGGGAAATAAGCTACGCTCACATAAGTTAACATAAAAGGACCGCCTGAGAGCTCTCAGGCGGTTTTTATGTTCCGTATTCGTCTGTCAGAGCGACAGCTTCATAGTCAGCCGCTCATCCCTGTATTCGGCAGTAAGTGTGCCGCCCATACGTTCTGCAAGAGTACGCGCGATAGGAAGTCCGAGACCTGTCGAGTGATGAGCCGCCTCCACAGTGTAGAAACGGTCGAAAAGCTGCTCCACCTCCACAGCGGACAGCTCCTTTGCGGTATTGGAGAAGCAGATGACCGCATCGTCATTAAGCGTGACAGTAAGGTCGCCGCTGCTGTATTTCACGGCATTGTTGAGAAGGTTGGAAAAGACTCTCGAAAGCGCCGCCTTGTTGACGTCCCGTTCGATGCGCTTATCCGTGAGACTTATCTCAGGCTCTATGCCTTTTGCTTTCAGTGCCGGATAGAAGCTGCCTATGCTCTCGGCGAGGAGCTGATTGATACATACCTTCTCGGTCTTCATTTCTGTTTCCTCTGATACGATGATGGAATAGCGGAAGAGCTCCTCCGTCAGCTGCTTCATCATGTCGGCACGCTCCTTCATTATAGTGATGTAGCGCTCCTGCTTTTCCGGATCGTCCGTTTTCTTCATCATGTCAAGATAGCCGTAGATAGCCGTCAGGGGAGTGCGTATATCGTGGGATACATTGGTTATGGCGGTTTTCAGCTCCGTGTTGCCCTGCTGATAGCGAAGCTGCTCCCTGCGCAGCTTTTTCAGCTGTGCGTTGATATCCTCAGCAAGCGCCCGCATATCCCTGTCACGGCTGGATATGCGTATCCGGGTATTGGTATCCTCATCCAGCTTTTCCCTGAAAGAGGACAGGATCTCCCGTGCCGACTTTTTCAGGAGCGATATCCTGACGATAAGGAGAATTATTATCACAGTCATAGCACAGAAGATCCAGATCATCCTTTTACCTCATTTCATGTATTGTTCCGCTGTATCCCTGCATCATCCCGGCTTCCTTATTTGAGATCCTTCTTCTCGAAGTAACACCTTGCAAGCAGCCAGTATACAGCTCCGAGGCCGAGAGTGCATATCATTGTCAGCCAGGGCTTGTCGGTCTCGTATGCAAGCGAGAAATTATCAGAGGCAGTGTAGCCGTAGATAAAGAACCTTGAAAGCACCTTCATCACTGTGCTTTCCGTATCGTTCATGGAAGCCAGCAAGAGCGGCACCATGGTGCAGTTGTTGAGAATATAGCATATAACAGCGGTTTTTGCATCCGGATAGATACATACCATCAGCAGCGAGAACATCTGGAACTTCATCCAGAAGCAGAAGACTATCAGCAGGTTCGTGGCTATGACACCGCCGTCGAATGACGACAGGCCAACACCGGTCACGCCGAGAGTTATAAAAAACGAACCTATGTATATGATATAGGTCAGCAGAGTTGTGAATGAATATATTATCGTCCATGCGGAGAGTATGTTCTTCCTGCTGTGTCCCATGATGAATTTGTTGCGTATGATGCCGCTTGAGAATTCGCCGGCGATTATCATAATGGAAAGACCGCCCGTGAATACCGGCATCAGCATACCGGTAAACAGTATCAGGTTGTTGGAGGATGTCAGAAAGATGATCTCCGACTGGTCGGTCTCCACGAAGGTCGTCAGCACTGAGCACGACGCCATGATCACCGTCAATACCAGCACGATATAAAACATCTTTGACTTCAATACCTTCGGCAGGTCGGCAGATATGAGCTTATTCATGCTTTTCACCTCCCACCAGAGAGATAAAGAAGCCCTCAAGAGTCTCCTCACGCTCGCTGCATGAGACAAGCTGACAGTTCTTCTCTGAAAGGGCGAAAACGAGCTCAGAGATGTTAGGCCTTGCGTATATCTCCGCATTGTTATCATCGGTTACGGTGTATTCCATACCCATATCATCCAGCACTCCTGCAAGGACAGCAGTGTCAGTGACATTCACTCTCAGACTCTTGCGGCAGGCATCCTCAAGCTCCTCCGCACTCATTTCACGGACTATCCTTCCGCCGTCGATGAAGCCGTAATGTGTCGCCAGCTTTGCCAGCTCATCCAGGATGTGGGAGGAAATGACTATGGTGATATTCTTCTCCCGGTTGAGTTTGAGTATGAGCTCACGCACCTCTATGATACCCTGCGGATCGAGACCGTTTATGGGCTCATCCAGCATCAGCAGATCCTGATCTCCGCAGAGCGCGATAGCGATACCGAGACGCTGACGCATACCGAGGGAGAAATCCTTTACCTTTTTGCTTCCGGTATTCTTCAGACCGACAAGCTCGAGCAGCTCCGGTATGCCCTTGTAGTCCGGCATACCGAGAAGACGGTACTGGTATCTGAGGTTTTCCTCCGCCGTCATCTCGGGGAAGAGGGAAGGCGACTCGACTACCGCCCCCATCCTGCTGCGTGACTTCGTGATGTCCGGATCATCATTTTTTACGCCGAAGATCTCAAAGCTGCCGCCGGTGGGCATCTGCAATCCGCAGATGATGCGGATAAGAGTGGTCTTGCCTGCACCGTTCCTGCCGACAAATCCGTAGATAGCGCCCTTGGGTACATTCATGCTCAGTCCGTTCAGCGCTTTGAAATTTTTGTACTGCTTACATACTGAATAAGTTCTTAAAACGTATTCCATTGTAAGACCTCCTTTTCTGTTTCTGAATGTAGTATATCACAGAAAAGTTAAGAAACCGGTTAAGAGAAAAGTTAAGATTGAGTTAAGATCCATAGAGCATGAAGCCGATGCCCCATACAGCGTCTATATAGTCCTTGCCTGTCGCAGCTTTCAGCTTCCGGCGCAGATTGTGTATATGTATCTTCAGTGAGTCCTCAGTGCAGTCGGGAGTATCATCGCTGATACGCTCGAGTATAGTGAGCTTTGCAACGACCTGTCCTGGATTCTGCATCAGGAGTTTGAGTATGGCATATTCCGTCCTTGTGAGCTTTATCTCCGTGCCATCAGCCTCAGCAATGTGGGTGTCGGTGCTGAGACTGAGCTCCCTGTATCTGAGTGTGCGGTTCTCTGTACTGCCGCTGCTGCTGCGGAGCTGTACGGCGATACGCGCAAGCAGCTCCTGTATATCGAAGGGCTTGGTGATGTAGTCAGCCGCACCGCCGAGGAGCAGCCCCACCTTGTCTGCGGTATCGGCCTTAGCGCTTACCACGATGACAGGTGTATCCTTTATCTGAGGGAGGAGCTGTTCGCCTGTAAGTCCGGGGAGCATAAGGTCGAGCAGGATAAGATCCGGCTTCCTGTCTGAAAGCAGCATGAGAGCCTCCGTTCCCGAATAGGCTCTTGATACTGTATAACCCTCATCGGTCAGCGCTTCGTTCAGCATATCACTAATATTAGCATCATCATCGATTATCATTATCTCTGGCATATTTCCACCTCTTTGTTTTCTATTATAGCATTATTCTTCTGTTTTTTCAAGCAGGGCAGGGAAGAGGCAGGTACAGCAGCCGATACGCAGCATCATCATTCTACAAACGGTAGTTTTATTGACTTGTTATGCACATCGTATATTATTCAATATTGATTTATCAGCATATTGCACATCAGAGCCGTACCGTCTATATTTAATATGCCGATTTTTTGTCGGGGTTGTTGAATTGCAACACTGAATTATGTATAATTCGTATATCGGACGTACTGCTTTGGTACACTTTTCTCTGAATGAGGCTTTATGAAGAAGTATGTCCGGAAAATACTGCCGCAGAGCAGAAAAACCGAAGGATCAAGGAGGATGTTTATGTACAGCAGAAGATCAAAAAGAGCACTATCACTATTACTCAGTCTATGGTTCAGCATTTTTGCATTGTTCGGAAACCGGTCATTCCTGTCTCCGGTCAGTACATACGCAATAGACGCTGATCAGCAGGCCTTTATCGAGAACGTGGGCAACGCGGCAAAAAGACACTATTCAATATACAGGATACTCCCGAGCATGACGACTGCACAGGCTATCCATGAATCCAACTGGGGAAGGAGCACCCTTGCCTCGAAGTATTACAACTTCTTCGGAATGAAGGCGGGAAGCAAGTATACCGGCGAAAAAGTCAATCTCCCCACCAAGGAGGAGGTCAACGGAGAACTGGTAAGCGTTGACGCCTATTTCAGAGTTTACCATTCCTTCGATGAGGGCATCGAGGGATATTACCAGTTCATAACCGGCTACCCGCGGTATTCCAATCTTATCGGTGAGACTGATTATAAGGCAGCATGCCGTAAGATCAGAGAGGACGGCTGGGCAACGGACAGTCAGTATGCCTCAAAGCTGATAAAAATTATCGAGGCTTATGATCTGACAAGGTTCGATGATCCGAATTTCAAGCCTTCGGGAGATAAGGGTTATTTCCCGGCGTGCAGCAGCGCCTATTCTTCCATAGTCGATGCCCTGAACTCTGTGGGGGCTGAGTCGTCATACGCCTACCGCACGCTGATAGCGGCAAAAAACGGCATCATTCCGTACAGCGGCACAGCAGATCAGAACACAAAGATGCTGGAAATGCTTAAAAAAGGCAGCCTGCTCGTACCGACAGCCGATACTCCGGTGACACCCAGGGAGGAGCATAATGGTGTTTATTATCCGGCCTGCAGCAGCAGCTTCGTATCGATCGTTGATGCGCTCAATTCCATCGGCGTTGATTCTTCACTGGCCTACAGAAAGGTCATCGCCGCAAGCAATGGCATCTCAGGCTACAGCGGCACGGCTGAACAGAACCAACAGATGCTCTCGCTTCTGATCGCAGGAAAGCTCATCAATCCTGACGGCTCTGCCCCTGCGCCGGTTGACACTACGGGCAAGTATTATCCTGCCTGCAGCGAAGGGGAGACTTCCATAGTTGACGCACTCAAATCCGTGGGCGTCGATTCATCCATGTCCAACAGAAAGCTGATCGCAGCAGCAAACAGTATCTCCGGCTACAGCGGCACGGCTGAGCAGAACAATCAGATGCTCGCCCTGCTGAAAGCAGGTCAGCTTATACAGGCAGGCTGGTCTGAGCCTCCGGCAGCTGTGAACTATACAGTTACCCTCAACGCCAACGGCGGCTCATCATCCATTACGAGCATAACCGTCTCTTCCGGCGGATCATACAGCGGACTTCTTACAGCGTCACGCGAGGGCTATACCTTTGACGGCTGGTATACAGCAGCAAGCGGCGGAATGAAGGTCGCAGACGGCACCGCTGTCGCAACAGCAGCAGACCACACACTCTACGCACACTGGAAGGCCAATACATACAAGCTCATACTGGAGAATAACGACGGCACAGGTGCAAGGACAGAGAAGAGCGTTGCATTCGGAGCAGCATACAGCGACCTTCCGACTCCTTCCCGCACCGGCTATTCCTTCTCCGGCTGGTACACTGATGTTACAGGCGGCACGGCTGTAAAGAACGGCGACAAGCACACCAAGGCAGATAATGTCACAGTATACGCACGCTGGAAGGCTGCTTCATATACCGTATCATTCGACCTGAGCGGCGGGGCAGGGAAGGCAGAGAGCATGACAGTACAGTACGAGGGCGTTTATGGTGCTCTACCGTCACCCACAAGAGAAGGCTATATCTTTGACGGCTGGTATACAGCTGCAACAGGCGGCACGCTGGTCTATGAAGGCGCAACTGTGGATACGGCAAAGAACCACACATTGTACGCACACTGGACAGGCAGCCTCAGCATACCAGACGCTGCCGTGACTCTCAAAAGCGGAGACCAGTACACCATAAAGCCCAGTCAGACAGGCTGCACCTTCAAGTCAAATGATACAGCTGTTGCTGTTGTTTCCAAGTCGGGTGTAGTTACGGCACTTGACGAGGGCAGTGCGGTCATATCGGTAATAAACGCAGACGGCGATGTGGCACAGCTGAAGATAACGGTCATCTCAGCCAAGGTGGCAGGCGACTGCAACGGCGACGGAGAGATAACTGTTTCGGACGCAGTGACACTCCAGAACTGGCTTCTCGGCAAGTCTGCAAAGCTCGCAGACTGGAAGGCTGCCGACCTCTGCGAGGACGGAAGACTTGACGCATTTGACATGGTAATGATGAGAAGGCTCATCATTGAGAACTATTGATAAAAGGAAGGTGTAGATATGCACTTAAAGAGGATACTGAGCGGCATCGCCGCATCTGCCGTACTCGTTTCAGCTCTTCCGCTCCACGGACAGCTGTTTACAGCAGATGCCGCAGATGCAAAAATAGAAGCAGCTATCAAATGGGCGGTAAAGATAGCCGAGGATGACACCCACGGATACAGTCAGGAGAACAGGCAGGGCCCGGATTACGACTGCTCTTCACTGGTCGTCAATGCGCTGAAATCAGCGGGGATAGATACAGGAGGAGCTTCCTATACCGGCAATATGAGATCCGAGCTGGAGAAGCACGGCTTCTACTGGGTCGACTGGAGTTATATAGGCGGCGTGTCAGGACTTATGCGAGGTGATATCCTCCTCCACAGAGCAAACGGCGCAGGCCATACGGAGATCTATCTCGGCAACGGTCAGAATGTCGGTGCCCACAGTACGCATGGTCATCCCGAGCAGGGTGACCAGACCGGAAAGGAGATATCCGTAGGCGCCTACTGGTATGATAACTGGAACGGTGTACTCAGATGCGGCAAACCTCAGATAATCGACAATCCGTTTGTCGAAGATGGATGCTTCCGGCCGTGTGCTCCGGGTTACACCTCCATAGTCGAAGCCCTCGATTCGATAGGCGCTGATTCCTCCTACTCCTATCGTTCAAGGATAGCAGCAGTGAACGGTATCACCGGTTACAGCGGTTCAGCAGCCCAGAACATACAGATGCTCGATATGCTCAAGGCCGGAACGCTTATGGATCCGGACTATTCAGAAGCTCCTGAGCCCGGGCCGATTTCTGTCATAGAGTATCCCGGTCAGTATTATCCTAAATGCAGTCAGGATTTCGTTTCCATAGTTGATGCCCTGTCTTCTATCGGAGTTGACTCCTCAATGGCAAACAGAAAGATCATAGCTGCAGCAAACGGCATAACAGGTTACAGCGGAACGGCAGAGCAGAATACACGGATGCTTGACCTGCTCAAAGCCGTAGCACTTATCAATCCCTATGCCGAGCCTGCTGCGCCAGCCGGTGATAAGTATTATCAGCCCTGCGATCAGAGCTACGTTTCTATTGCAGATGCACTGAAGTCGATAGGGGAGGAATCCTCTTTAGCTTACCGTAAGCAGATAGCGGAAGCGAACGGAATCGCCGGCTACAGCGGAACGGCTGAACAGAACACATATATGCTCAGCCTGCTGAAATCAGGCCAGCTCATAAGGGCTGAATGGAGCGGCGGAACGGCGGCAGCAAGCTATACTGTCACACTTGATGCCAACGGCGGTTCATCACCGATAGAGAGCATGGTCATCACTGAGGGCGGACAGTATACCGGACTTCAGAATGCTGTCCGTGAGGGCTACAGCTTCGAGGGCTGGTATACGGAAAAGAGCGGAGGTACTAAGGTGAGCGCATCATCGGCTCTTGCAGTATCTGCCGATCATACACTTTACGCCCGCTGGAAGGCCAATGCGTATACGATATCCTTTGAGAACAATGACAGCTCCGGCATAACTTCCGACAAGAGCGTCACGACCGGCAGCAAGTACGGCGAGCTTCCTGTTCCCGAGAGAACGGGCTATACCTTCCTCGGCTGGTATACTGACATAGCAGGAGGCACAAAGGTGGCGGAGACAACGGTTTTCAGCTATGCTGATAACCAGACCTTGTACGCCCACTGGAAGGCCAATGTCTATACAGTATCCTTCGACCTTAACGGCGGCACAGGCAGTGCTGACAGCATCAGTGTAACGTATGACGCCGATTACGGAACTCTCCCCGAGCTCAAGAGGACGGGCTATACCTTCGACGGCTGGTTTACGGAAAAGTCGGGCGGCGAGCATATCACCTCTCAGACCATAGTCAAGACAGCGGCATCTCACAAGCTCTGGGCTCACTGGACAGCTGGCCTTGATATCGGAGAAAAGACCGTGACTCTGAAAAACGGAGACCAGTATAAGATCAATGCCTCCCGTACGGGACTGACCTACAAGTCCAATAATACCAATGTAGCCGTAGTCTCAAAGGCAGGCGTTGTAACTGCCGTAGGCGAGGGAAATGCTGTTATCTCAGTCATCAGCCCGGAGGGCGAAGCAGTACAGCTAAAAGTGACTGTCATTTCTGCGAAGACCGAAGGCGACTGCAACGACGACGGTGAATTTGCAGTATCAGATGCGGTGATGCTCCAGAACTGGCTCATCGGCAAGTCCTCAAAGCTCACAGACTGGAAAGCAGCCGACCTGCATAAAGACGAAAGGATAGACACCTTTGACTTTGTAATAATGCGGCGCAGGCTGACCGGAGAATAAAACAACTGTATATGAAAAGGCTCCCGGATATGAACGGGAGCCTTTTTCTTATTTAGTTTCAGAGCTTTCTTTTTCGGGAGCTACCTCATCAGAGACAGCCTTCTCTGCTGCGGCAGCCTCCTTCTTTTCAGCCTTATCGGAAGTCTTATCTGTCTTTGCAGCAGCTTCCTCAGGCTTCTTTTTATGTGTGAAGGGCAGCTCAACGAGCTTCCAGAAGTACTTGAATACAATGCTTGCTATCCATGATATAGCAGTTATCATCAGGAAGATGGCGATATTGATCTGCAGATTTGACCAGCCCTTTGCGGCGAGCTTGGGGATCATGAAGCCTGCGAACCATTCCTGTACGCAGTAGAATTCAAGAGAGAACGCACCGAAGAAGCTGAGCACCTTTACAAAGCCCTTTCCGAGGATGGGGATCCTTCTGTCAAGGAAGTCGAGAGCCCTTGAAATGATGAAGGGCAGGCTGACAGCTATCAGGCAGTTCGGTATGCAGCAGTTGCCGACTGGAAGAATAAGACCGTAGCCGAAATAGTTGGCGATATATGCAAGGTAGAGACCGAGCGAGAGCGTGACGAGAAGGTGGATGTAGGTCTGAACGCTGAATACAATATCCTTCCGGTTCTGTGTGAGGTAGCCGAAAAGAATGCCTATGAGGAATACTGGTATCCTGTTGGTGAAGCCGAAGAGGTCGTTACGCATATGGTCGCGCACGAGAAGCGATATGAGCATCCACAGGGTAATTGCACCGGCTGTGAACATGATCTTGTTCTTAGAACTGCTGAATATCTTATAGTATACAGGGAACAGGAGATAGAGCGTTACTATCGCAGGCACGAACCAGAGAAATGAATACATGCTCCTGGTATAGAAATTGAAACCGCTGATGTTGCCGAGAAGGGTTGAATTGTCCCAGTGCTCCAGCTTCCAGCGTATGAGAGCCACGACGATGAACGGCAGTAAGATACGCCGTATGCGCCGGTAGTAGAATTTCGGCAGCGAGTCCTTCTTTATAGCGAAGGTAAGTCCGATACCTGAGAGCAGCAGGAAGATATCAACTCCGCAGAAGCCTATTCTCTTTATGTAGACCTCAAGGAAATTGATGAGATTGAAGGTGCCTTCGGGCGGATTTGTTGAAAGCTGGATCCATTCATGGAATACAAGTATCCATATCGCGGCTATGCCCATGATCGCGCTGCGGTATCTTGACAGCAGCTGGAATCCGTTTTTGCAGATAGTGTCATTTTTCTTTTCCATGTGTCATAAACTCCTTTGGTGTTTATTCGGGATAATACCATTCTATTATATCACTTACAGTGGTGAAGTTCAATAGTATGATGAAGTTATATCAATTGATTATGTCTGTCACGGCATGACTGAATCCTGTGACAAGACAAAAAAACAGGTCCTTCCGCAAACCGGAATGACCTGTCAGTTGTTTTTCCAGATAGTAGCGATGAAGCCGTCGGTATTGTTTCCTGATACCTCATAGCCTCCGTCGAGGAATCTCTGTACATGAGTAATATCCTCCTCAGCCTTCGTAAAGAAGACCTGATAGATGACGTCATCGACAGTCACAAGGAGGGGATCATCGTATGTATAACGCCTGATAAAGCTGATATATTCGTCAAAGCAAAGGTTGTTCTTTGCCATAGCGGCAGCGTGTACCTTGCCTACATATCTGAGATGCCACGGGATATAGCCCTTGCCGGTCACAGAAGCCTTGTTCTCGGGATAGCGGACGATGAATCCGTATTCCGCACAGTGATCGACTATCCAGCCCTGAACATCCTCGCCGTCGTAGGGGAGGAGACCTCCGCCCATGGAAACAGCAAGATCAACAGTGCAGCCTGTCTGCGACTCCGGGAAATACTCCGGGCAGCATGAGCCTTCACCGGTGAATGTCTCGGTAGTGCCGTAGACAACGAAATCGCCGTAGCCAGTAAGGTTGCCGTAAGCCTCCATCATATCGTTCAGAGCCTCAACAGCCTCGGGATCGAGCCGTATATCCTGATTGACAAGGGCGTAGTAACCGTTCATGGTATCGCTTATCCTTATGGTATCAGACCTGCCGTTCTCCGTGACAGGATTCTCCTCATTGATGAGCAGCATACGTCCGCGGTGGATATCATCCTTTGTAAGGGTATCGGTCATCTGGAACTCGTTGAGAGCGACCTGGGTATGTGTCTCGCCCTTTGCAAGGGGAGAATACGGAGTAGTGGCACCCTCAGGAACATATTCTACTGCCGCATTTGAAGGGCGTGCAGCGAACTTTCCGTGATTGGTGGTTATCTCGTATGTACTTTTTCTGAACACTGCATTAAAAGCAGCGCCGCCGATGGCGAATATATATAATCCCCACAATGCTGTATTCAGCATCGTGCTTCTTCTTTCATATCTGCCTGACCGTGAACGCCGTGAGTCCTCACGCGTCTTCGGGTAAGCGGGGCTGATAGTATCGTATGCCTCTGCATCTGCTGACTGGTATGAAAGGGTGGTATTTCTATCAGTGATGGGATAGTGCTGATAATTAGTTCTCTCTTTTCTTATATCTGGAAGGCTCATAGCTTTCACCCCCTATGCAGTAGACACTGTAAGAACTAAGAGTATCATAAACTGCATTCCAATTTGTTGTCGCCCCTGCGATAACAAGGATGTAAGTCTCACCGTTTGCGTCTGCAAAACTCTCGACGCAGCATTTAGCCTTATCTGTATAGCCTGTCTTTCCTCCGTGAACGATAACGCCGGGCATCTCGTCGCCGTACATACGGCTCTTGAGCGTGCTGTGCAGCTCTATCCCGTCCGGGCACATCTCATTCGGTGCCAGCTCGTAGTATTCTGTGGTCAGCACCTTCCTGCAAAGGTCATTCTGTATGGCGTATGCAAGTATGGTACCCATATCGGATACTGTACTGTGGTGTTGGTCATTGTGGAGGCCGGTCACGTTGGTAAAGTAGGTGTCGTGAAGCCCGATCTCGGCTGCCTTCCTGTTCATCATGGCAGCCATGGCTGTTTCCGAACCTGCGGTATACTGAGCAGCTGCAAGAGTTGCATCAGCGCCGGAGGCAAGTATCATCCCGTAGAGCAGATCCTCGACCGTGGGAGTATCTCCCGGCATGAATCCGCATCTTGAGGCATCCGCCTCCACCATCGGGGCGATCATATCATCGGTCATCTCGACGGTATCGGAAAGGCTTTCTGCGTTTTCAGCAGTAACGATGAGCGTCATAACCTTGGTAAGTGACGCAGGAAATATCGGAGCCTCTTCATTCTTTGCAGCGATGATCTCGCCGGTCGATGCGTTGAAAAGCACCGCAGCCTCGGCATCGAGATCCTTACTGAATTCTACTGTTGACTCCGAACGGTGGGGATAGATAACAAAAGGCACCGCAGTATTCCATGTTCCGGACTGATCTGCCGTATCTCCGGCTGCCCCTTCAGTGCCCTCCGCAGATAACTCTGCCTGGACCTGTTCCGCACCCTTGGCGGACGGGATCTTGCTGCAGCCAAAGCTGACAGCAACAATGCCGGAAATGATCAGAACAAAAATGGAAACTGCCGCGCCTGAAAGTCTGAACTTATGAGCCGTTCCGGGTTCCCTTTCTTTGTTCATTCTACACCTCTGAAATCGCGGTATGTCGTTTTCGGTTTTGTTATATTTTTTTCTTGGTAAAACCGATGACCAAACCGCATTTATCTCCATATATCCATTATACCCCTGCCCTTTTTATTTGTCAATATAAATAATGCAACTTAATAAAAGTCTACATAATGCACAAAGCAGCAACATTCTTTTATGTCAATACGTCAAAAACAGGGTTGAAAGCGTGTGGGAAAAATGTTGAAAAACTGTTTAATACTGTTGGTATAATGTGGAAATCAGATTACAGGTGAAAAATGACCGTTATTCAGTGCCTTTTTCGTCATAATCGTCGAGGAAATTATGCACTCCGGAACCGTCCTTGAAAGCGATGACGGTGCTGAGATTTACGTTCTCGACACTGCGGAAGATATTTTTCTCGACCTGCGGGTTGACTTTTTTCATCTGAGCAATAAGGTTCTTGATCTCAAGGCGTTTTGATACCGAGCGGCTGTCGGGATCACAGGTAGTGCAGGTGTCGGTGAACTTGCAGGCGCACTGTATGAAATGCAGGCCGTTGTAGTCCCTCCAGTGCTTTATGTCGTCCTCACGTATAAGGTACATGGGACGTATGAGCTCCATGCCGGGGAAGTTTGTGCTGTGCAGCTTCGGCATCATGGTCTGCACCTGACCGCCGTAGAGCATACCCATGAGTATGGTCTCGATAACGTCATCGAAGTGGTGGCCGAGAGCTATCTTGTTGCAGCCCAGCTCCTGTGCATGGCTGTACAGGTATCCGCGGCGCATACGGGCGCAGATGTAGCATGGATTCTTCTCGATATTGTAGACCGAGTCGAAGATATCTGATTCAAATATGGTGACGGGTATCGACATGGATTCGGCGTTCTTCTCGATGACACGGCGGTTCTCCGGGCTGTAGCCGGGATCCATGACGAGAAACTTCACCTCGAAGGGGAACTTGTCATGCCTTTTCAGCTCCTGGAAGAGCTTTGCCATGAGCATGGAGTCCTTTCCGCCGGAGATGCAGACGGCTATCCTGTCGCCGGGCTGAACGAGCTGGTATTCGTTTATAGCCTTGGTGAATCTGCACCAGATGCTTTTCTTGAACTTCTTCTGAATGCTGTGCTCTACGTCTTTGGTTATCTGCAGGCCCTCGAGTTTTATCCTCAGCCAGTCAGCATAGCCTCCGGCGAGGCTGTAAGCCTCATGCCCCTTGCCGCACAGCTTTTCCGCCAGCTCACGGCTTATGATGCCGCTCCTGCAGTATATGACCGCAGTTTTCCCCTCGGGGAGCTCCGCATCAAGGCAGGATTCTCCGGGCATGGATACGGCTCCGTCTATATGGCCGTACTCAAATGCCGAGCTGTCGCGCATATCTATCAGTATACAGTCCTCCGGAGCCATAGCACCGAGCTGTTCAACTGTTATCTCATGATCCATTTTCATACCTCCGCCCGCACCGTATAAAACGTGCGTATATTCTGCTCTATGGATTATACCATTTTTCGGGACTTTAGTCAATCGGAAAAGACGAAAAACCGCATACAAACTAAAATCCCCCAAGCACAGCGGGCTCAGGGGATGAAATGTCATACAGGAGCGTAAAGGAACAGCAGGGAAAGCAGGAGAAGTGCCGGAAGTGATGATGCGAGGGCGATAGTGATAGCCAGCCTTTTCTTCTCCTTGTCAGGGATGAATCTTACAGCAGGCTGCTCCGGATCAATAAAGCAGGGGATGATGCTGCCGATGTTTCCTCTTCTGGAGGAGGTGAACACATTGTTCCTTATCTTGTATGCCTTTCCGTTGACAGTGTAGGAGTAGACGGGGGAGTATTCTACGGGCGAGCGGTGTCTCTGTTCGTTATACATCTCCTCACGGGCTCTTCTTTTCTGATCGTTCCAGTAGCCTGCTGCTGAAACAGTGTCACGGGCATTAGCTCCGGCGTGTATCTTCTCGTCGAACATTAGAAGACGGCATTCAACGACCTGCGAGCATCTGTTTTTCAGTCTGAAGTATCTGGTGCAGGCGGCAGTGATTATAACGGCTGCGATGAGTGAAGTGATGATGAGTACTGGCATTGTGACCTCCGTGGATATGAATTATAAACAGCAATACTATTCTACTATGAATCTTCATCAATGTCAATAGGTGGAATAAAAAACTTTTTCCTCCCATAGAATAGAGGATGAGGTGAGACGCTTGAAAAAACTTCTCAATAACAAGATAATACGCGATACTGCGCTGCTGACTCTTATGCAGCTTCTGCTTGATTCGGCTTCGCTTCTGATAAATGCCTTCATAACACGCAGGCTCGGCGCTTCGGCGACTGGTCTCCTCTCCCTGACAGGAGCCTTTCTCTCACTGGCGGGGATACTCTCCAACGGCAGCGCCTTTCTCTGCACGAGCCGCCTTATCTCTGCTGAGACAGGCAGGGAGAACGGCTCGCCGGAGAGAGTCCTTCTCCACGGTATACGTCTGTGTATGCTGCTGAGTACAGCAGTCTCGGCTGTTATTCTGCTGTTCTCAGGCAGCATAAGCCGCCGCTTCTTCGGAGATGCGGAAATGGCCTCTGCCCTGCGTATGATGCCGGCAGCACTTATTACCGGAGCTGCCGGAGCCTGCCTGAAGGGCTATTTCAACGCAGTGCGGAGGGCCGGTATCGCCGCCGCCTGCGATATGACAGAATTTGCCGTCAGGTCGCTGCTCATTGTTGCCATGACGCTTTCTGCCGGAAGCCCCGATGCCACGGATTTCACCCGCATACTCATACTCTCCGTCACTGCCGGCAGCTTCTCCTCTCTTCTGCTCCTGCTTGTCCTCTTTGCCTGTCAGCCCCACGGGAGCAAAGGGCAGGGGACGCTCACCTTCCGGCAGTATGCCGCCCTTGCCTTTCCGATAATGGGCGGCGGTATACTGACTTCTCTGCTCAGCAGCACCAACGATGCCCTGATACCCTTCTGCCTGAGACAATACGGTGATTCTGCTGATGCGGCTCTCAGTCTCTTCGGAGTGTTTGAGGCCATAGTCATTCCGACACTCTTTTTTCCCTCCGTCGTTCTCTGCTCCATGTCGGGAGTTATCGTCAGCGAATCCGCCAGGGCAGCGGCGGCAGGAAACAGGGAACGTATAGCCTCACTGTCATCACGCCTGCTGAGCGGAACGCTCGCCTATGCCATATTTGCCGCTGCAGTCCTGCTGCGTACCGGATCTCCTCTCGGAGAACTTCTCGGCGGCGGTGAAACTGCCGGAAGGATGATAACCGTCATCGCGCCGGTAGTACCCTTCATCTACCTCGAGATAATCCTCGAGGCGCTTATCAAGGGGCTCGGACAGCAGGGCTTCTCGTCGCTCAATTACCTTGCAGAGTACGTGATACGGATAGCCGCAGTTCTCATACTCGTTCCCGTGACAGGCTTCACGGGCATAGCAGTTTCCTACTATGCCAGCAACATCTTCGGGAACACGATGCGGCTTGTGAAGGTTCTGAGATGCACCGGCATATCCCTCCGCCCTGCCGAGACCATACTTATGCCGGCGCTCGCCGCACTGTCGTCACTGGCCTGTGCGGAGCTCCTCTTTCATGCGGCAGGAACGGCAACAGAGGAGCTTCCGGGGCTTGCGGTACTTATATCTGTATGGATGCTGTTTTATGGGGGCATACTGTATCTTGTTAGAATATTGAATACCGGAAGTATAAACAAGGGAAATCTCTTGTTAAAACTGCACAAAGAGGAACGTCAAATGTAAGATGATATGTAGAAATGTTAGTTAAACTATTGCATTTTATACCGCTTTGAGATATAATTACATTTGTAGTTGTATAAACTGCACATAATTCCATAAGCAGAGGAGTAAACTAATATGAAAGAATATGATGTTAACAAAATAAAGAATATCGCACTTGCAGGTCACAACGGTTCTGGTAAGACTTCACTTGCAGAGGCTCTGCTTTATAAGGCAGGAGCGACCGACAGACTGGGAAAGACAGCTGACGGTACTACTGTTTGCGACTATGATCCTGAGGAGATCAAGAGATCCATTTCTATCGGCACATCTCTTGCATCCTTTGAATACAATGATTTCAAGGTAAACCTGCTTGATACTCCCGGTCTTTTCGACTTCGCCGCCGAGATGATCGAGGGCATCCGTGCCAGCGATACAGTTATGATTACAGTATCAGCAAAGTCCGGCGTAAAGGTCGGCGCACGCAAGGCCTATGACGAGGCAGTAAAGCAGGGCAAGTCAACAATGTTCGTTGTCACCAAGATCGACGACAAGGACGCTAATTTCTTCAACGTGCTCACAGAGCTCAAGACAGTTTTCGGACCTACAGTATGCCCTGTAGTAGTTCCTGTTATCAGCGGCGGCCAGATCGTAAGCTACGTTAACCTCATCGAGATGAAGGCTTACAAGTACGATGCAAAGGGCAACGCAGTCGAGACAGATATGCCTACTGCTGAGATATCCGAGAAGTTCGAATACCGTGTTGACGGCCTTATCGCCGCCGTTTCCGAGGCTGTAGCCGAGACAAACGACGAGCTCATGGAGAAGTTCTTCGAGGGCGAGGCCTTCACACAGAAGGAGCTCATCGACGGTATCCACGACGGCATGAACAGAGGTATCATCACTCCTGTGGTTTGCACCTCAGCAGTAGATCTTGCCGGTATAGATATGCTCCTGAAGGAGATCGAGCTTCTGCTCCCGTCTCCTCACGAGGTAGCAAAGGCAGAGGCAGAGTCAGCAGGCGATCCCGTTGAGGTCGAGTGCGATGCTTCCGCTCCCATGTCCGCATACGTATTCAAGACCATCGCCGATCCCTTCGTAGGAAAGATGTCGATGATCCGCGTAATGTCCGGTAAGCTGAAGGCTAACAGCGATGCAGTGAACTCTTCAACAGGCTCTGCCGAGAAGATAGGCAAGCTCTACAGCCTCTGCGGAAAGAAGCAGACCGAGCTCACAGAGGCAGCTGCCGGTGAGATCGTTGTAGCTTCAAAGATCTCCGCCAATACAGGTGATACCCTCTCAGATGCTTCAAGAGTCGTAACCTTCTCAGCTATGGAGTTCCCGAAGCCCTGCTACTCAATGACAGTAAAGGCAAAGGCTCAGGGAGACGAGGCAAAGATCTCCACCAGCATACAGAGACTTATCGAGGAGGATCCCACCCTCACATATACACAGGACGACAGTACCAAGGAGCAGATACTCAGCGGTCTCGGCGAGCAGCACATCGAGGTAGCAGCAGCCAAGCTCAAGAGCAAGTTCGGTGTTGATATCAACCTGACAGTACCCAAGATAGCCTATAAGGAGACTATCCGCAAGAAGGTTAAGGTACAGGGAAGACACAAGAAGCAGTCCGGCGGCCACGGTCAGTTCGGTGATGTATGGATCGAGTTCGAACCCTGCGTAAGCGATACCCTCGTATTCGAGGAGAAGATCTTCGGCGGCGCTGTTCCCAAGAACTACTTCCCGGCTGTACAGAAGGGACTTGAGGAATCCGTAAGAAAGGGCGTTCTTGCAGGCTGCCCCGTAGTTGGCCTCAAGGCTATCCTCGTTGACGGTTCCTATCACCCCGTTGACTCTTCGGAAATGGCATTCAAGACTGCCGCTTCCATCGCATACAAGGAAGGTCTCCGTCAGGCAGATCCCGTAATGCTCGAGCCTATCGGTGAGTTGAAGGTTACTGCACCCGACGAGAACACCGGTGATATCATGGGCGAGCTCAACAAGCGCAGAGGCAGAGTTCTCGGCATGGAGCCTGTATCACACGGTATCACAACTATCGTTGCAGAGGTGCCCATGCGTGAGATGCACGACTTTGCAATGTACCTCCGTCAGACCACAAGAGGTCTCGGCAGCTTCTCGTTTGACTTCCTCAGATACGAGCAGCTTCCCGCAAACCTCCTGGCAGATGTTATCGCATCAGTGGGCGCAGAGGAATAACACAAAATGATACGGCCGCTGTCCGGATATCCGGGCAGCGGCCTTTTGCTTTCCTGTGTTAATGTACGGGCTTTCCGAAAACGTCTTTTCCCGAGTATCCTGTCGGATCAAAGGTCTTCTTCTCAACGGGCTCATCTATACGAAGGTCTGTAAGTTCGTAGTGGTCTCCGTCCGAGTTGTCGTATTTCATAAGGAAACCGTGGTGCAGATCGATATATAGCTTAAAATGTCCCTTCCACCAGTCGCCCTCGATCTCTGCACACTCCATGCCGTTGACCTCGGTCACGCTGAGTATCTGCCATGCGCTGAGGTCGTTGAGATGTGACTGTGCGAACTGCGGGGCAAATCCGGTGTTGGATGCAAAGCCGAGCATAGAAGGATCAGGCTGAATTGTGCTCATGTTTTCTCCCTCGGTATTCAGTACCAGCCAGTCATTAGTTCCGAGATTGATACCGTCGCCTCCTAATCCGGAAACAGATGTCCGGTATTTCATGCTGCTGTTATCGACATGGTAAATGAGACCGTCATAATTGTATACCGACGTTGATGATCCGGTATCCTCATCGTTCCTTGTTCTCCATAAGTGTTCCCATGCGTATGAGTTCACCTGATCGAAGCCGAAGTCGGCCTCGATAACATTGCCGGTCGAGATGTAGCTGTGATGTCCGGATAAAGTATCGAAGTAGTGCAGGGAGTTGAGAGTCATGTCATAGATATAGCTTTTCAGTTCCGGAGTGTTGAGAGCCTCTGTATCCTCAGCCGCTCTGAACTGTGCGATATACTTATCCCTGTCAAGACGGGAAGGACCATTCTGCTTGTAATCCTCCATAGCCGCAAATATCATATCGCTGTGTTCTTCGTGCGTCATTATCTTCTTCTCGCTGCTGAGTATCTCCAGCTCACGGAAGTCTTCGGTCAGAGTATCATCAGGTGCTTCTACAGATGATTCAGTTGGTTCGTCAATAGGCGCTTCTGTAGGAGCTTCAGTATATGCTTCTGTAGATTCTTCAGTCGGTGCCTCAGTTGCTTCCTCTGTCGCTTCTGTTGCCTCAGTCGTTTCAGTACCCGGCACAGAGGCATTGTGCCCGTGGAGCATGAGCAGACCTGTACCAGTTCCGCCCGCCGCAACGGCAACTATTGCCGCAGCAGCCGCAATACGGCTCCATACCGGCCTGCGGTATTTCTCGACGCCCTGCACGGAATCGCCGGAAGGGGTGCTGCCGCCCTGCCTGTGCTTTTTAAGGCTCTGTCTGAATATCTTCTCCTTGCCCTCCTCCGGCACAGTGAACTCGTCAGCGAGCCTGCCGGCGGTATCCTTGCCCGTGCCGAGGATGCTGAGGTCTATATCGTTCTTTTTCATAGTGTCCCTCCTTATATCGTGATGCCCTCATCGGACAGTTTCCTTCGCAGCTTTTCCGCAGCCCTGCTGCATCTCTTCCGCACAGCAGCGGGAGTGAGCCCGAGCTCTGCGGCAGTCTCGCCGGAGCTCCTGCCATAGTAGTACCGGAGCAGTATTATTGACGAATCCGGCTCACCCAGCTCAGCGATACAGTCAAGTATCCTCTGCCGTATCATGGTGCGTTCAGTCTCGCCCTCAACATCGTCCGGCGCTGCAAGGTGGTCGGCGCTGCCGTCCTCAAGGGAGCTGCCTTGCGGCCTGCGGGAAAGCCGGTGATAGGCCTTTATCGCAGTCCTGTCGGCGATAGTGCCGATGATGCCGCGGAGCTCTCCGTCATGTCCTGAGCTGCTGCCGCAATAGAGATATATTTCCGAGAATGCATCGCTGACACATTCCTCTATATCCTCACGTCCCGCAGTATTGCGAAGCCTGCCGAAAACGACCGCATAGACGTAGCGGTAGTATTCATCGAAGAGCGTCCGCTGTGCCCTGAGCGGCGACTTCTCCGCAAGAGCGCGGTATTCGCTGTCAGTCATGTGCATCCTCCTTTCGTCTGAAGCGCTTCTGTATATAATACTGCATCGAAGTGATGAAACTGTGACATAGTGACAGAATGATTCCTGCAGCGTGACGAATTTACTATTGATTTTCTCACCGTTTTATGGTACAATAATTGTTGCAGGCGTAAATACAGCCGCCGCAGCACATATCAGACTTAATTATGCAAAACTAAATTACTATAAACGTTGTATTTGAGTGAGTGATATATGATCGAGATAAAAGATTTTGAAAAAGGCTATGATAAGCCGCTGTTTACTTCTTCAAGCATCACATTTGCATCCGGTTCGATCAATTTTGTAATGGGAAAGAACGGAAGCGGCAAGACTACACTTTTCAAGTGTATTTCCGGACTTGAAGACTATAAGGGAACGATAACCTATGACGGAAGGGACATCAACGGCGCGAGAGAAGAATTGTTCGTTGTCTGGGATGATGCCCCATTCTATTCAAAGCTTTCCGGTATTGCTAATCTGCTTCTATTTTCCGAGAACAGGAAAAACAGAGCAGAGATAATGAAGATCGCTGACAGCTATCTTTCCCGAAGTATACTGAAAAGAAGGGTATCTACCTATTCATACGGTCAGAAAAAGAGACTTGCTCTTGTTCTGCTCGAGATCCTTGCGCCTAAGTATATCCTTATGGATGAGATCTCAAACGGTCTTGATGTTGAGACTATGGATCTTCTTCAGAGGAGGCTTGTTGATCTTAAACAGTACGCTACAATAATACTTACAGGACATCAGTTCTCCTTTTATCAGAGCATAGCTGACCGTGTTTTTGTAAAAAAAGAAGACGGCATCGTAGAAGTTGAATTTGATAAAAACACACCAAATATTCTGGAGAAGATATATCATGAAGAAACTGATAAGAGCTGAAATAGGCTATTGTATTAAAACTAAGCTGATCTTTATGCTTATTATTCTGTTCGGTGTATATACCCTGCTGTCCTCTTTTATGCTTTCGAGGATGAGTTCTTTACAGGCGACTCTCTTTGAACATCAGATAGAGTACTATGAAGCATCAGGTGATGATGTCGAAGAATCAATAAAGCAGGGCTATAGCATCCTTGAGAGCGGTACGATCGAGAATCCTATCGCATACTATCATTCTGAGGCACAGAACCTTATATCATATATACTGCCGAAGAATACACCGGCTTCTTTCTTTCAGCTATGTATAATGTCTGTGCCCGTTCTTTCTGTACTTCTTGCAGCCATACTTGTGTCATGTGACGAGAAGAACCATACGAAGAAGCTGAAGGTCGCACGCAGCGGAAAACTCACGTATCATCTGTCAAAACGCATCGCAGGTCTCCTGCTGATGTTCTTCATACTGATAGTTTCCTTCCTGCTGCTGTTCTGCTTTAACTGCTTTTTCTACAAGACACTTTCAGGGAATTATGATCTGAGTTATTATCATTTCAGATCGTATTCTGCCGGAGTGCTGTGCAGGCAGTTTGCGTTTGCTGTGCTTTCTGCTATTTGGTGGTTTGAGCTGTGCTATGTACTGTGCGATCTCATCCGCAATTATGTTGTCGTATGTACCTTCATCACATTATGTGCTATGTTTTTCAAGCCGTTTTCAAAATACGATCCTCTCAACGCTCTGAGTGCCGTCGAGTATAAGCTGTTCACCTTCGACGGAATAATACATCCCGGCGAGCCGATTCCGGCGCAGTTCGGGCTCCTTGTTGCTGAGATCATTGCTATCCTTGTCGCTGCTGTGCTGATACATATTCTTGTAAACAAGCGCCGCAGTGCTTTCAGCTGAATCCGCTGACAACAACGTGCATATCTTCCTGCTGTGAAGCAGGGAGGTATGCACGTTTTCTCATATATATTATCCGGCCTTGTGTCCGCCTATCTGACCATTCCTCTCGATTGTGCGTGCGCCTTGCAGGAGGTTCATGCCCTTGAGCACCGCGTTCCGCCCGTATCTCTCCTTTATGCCGATAAGAGCAGTCTGGAGACTGCGCTCGCGTTCGGTGTTTTCTTTTTTCTGCTGCCTTGCCCGTTCGGATTCCTCGAAGTCCGTGAAGAGATCGAGCTGTATATTTTCCGGTTCTTTCAGTTCGGATGCCGGTATGATATGGTTCGCAGCCACATTGACACGCCGTATGAGCAGCCCCTCCTCTATTATACTGTCATAGAGCCTGCTCATCGCCTGCATGATGAGCTTCGTGGAGGAGGTATACTCACCGAGCCGCACTGAGCCGTGCGCAGGCTTCGGTACAGTCCTGCCGTAGTGGTCGAGCACGTAACCGCCGGTATATCCGTACATCCTGACCTCATCGTCCGTATTTGAGCGGTCGTAGCCGATATCGAGAACTATCTGATCCGTCACCATGCCCTTGGATACAAGGTCGAGCACGAGCAGATCCGTCATTTCCCTGACGATCAGCCTGCCTGCCTCCGTCTCATAGGGCTCCGGCAGCACCTGTCCCGAGCTTATCGAGCGGTTCGCGGGGCGGTATAACTTTATCTCTTCCAGGCCGCAGGGTTCCCAGCCCCATGCGTGGTCTATGAGTATCTCTGCGTGTACCCCGAACAGCCTGAACAGCAGCTTCGGTGAATGCCATGCTCCCTCCTCTCCGAGAGAGCATCGTGCGATATCACCCATTGTGTACATATTATTCGCAGCGAGCTTGCGTGCAGTACCCTTGCCGACCTGCCAGAAATCGGTTATCGGGGTATGCTCCCACATAGTCTCCCTGTACTTTCTTTCATCGAGCTCCGCTATCCTTACGCCGTCCTCGTCGGCAGGCATCTTCTTGGCAAGTATATCCATTGCTATCTTACACAGGTACAGGTTCGTCCCGATGCCGGCAGTAGCTGTTATGCCTGTCTCGTCGAGCACCTCATGCACCAGCTTTGCCGCGAACTCATGAGCCGTACAGTGATAGGTGCGCAGGTATCCGGTAGCCTCTATGAAGACCTCATCCACAGAGTAGACATGGATATCCTCAGGCGCCACGAATCTCAGGTATATCGAGTATATCCTTGCGCTGATATCCATGTACATCTCCATTCTCGGCGGAGCGGCGATGTAGTCGAGCTTCAGCGAGGTATCGGCCTCAAGCTCGGAGTCGATGCAGGAGCTGCCGCGGAAGCGCCTGTACGGCGCCTTTTTTCTTCTTCCGTTGTTTATCGCTTCAACAGCGCTTATCACCTCGAACAGCCTTGCCCTGCCGGAGATGCCGTGCTTCTTGAGGGAAGGGGAGACGGCAAGGCATATCGTCTTCTCGGTGCGGCTGATATCGGCGACCACCAGATTCGTGTTCAGCGGATCGAGCCCTCTGTCAACACATTCCGCGGAAGCATAGAAGGATTTCAGGTCTATGGCGATATAGATGCGTCCTCCGTTTTCCATGATGATACCCCCTTCGCTCTTGCAGAACATACTTTCGATAACTTTATTATAGCAGAAAGAGAACAAATGTTCAATACGAAAAAGAAATTTTGTTCTTTTAATAAATATTGCCGGAAATCGGCTTTCTGTATTGACAAAATGACGAAAAAATGGTATAATTGTACAAAACACTTCTGTAATATACAGACGACATGGAGCAAGAAAGAAAATGAAAAATACACTTATGGTATACTACTCATTAGAGGGAAATACAGCCTGTGCTGCTGATTTCCTCGGACAGTATCCGGAGATCGATACAGAGAGACTACTTGTGGAAAAGGAGCCGCCGAAGAGCGGATTCGGAAAGTTCCTGCTTGGCGGAAAGAGCGCACTGATGAAGCAGGATCCCGGTCTGAAGCCTCTGACAAAGGATCCGCTAGACTATGAGAACATCATCATCGGATTCCCGGTATGGGCAGGAACATATCCACCTGCGATCGGCGCCTTTCTGAAAAGGTACGATCTGAAGCAGAAGAACATATATGTTGTAGCCTGCTCTGCCAGCGGAAACGCCGATAAGGCTATCGACCATACCCGCAGATCCACGCCTGAGTGCTCTCACAAGGGCGCAGTAAGTCTCAAAGATCCCCTGAAGGATCAGGAAACTGCCTTCGCAAAGCTCCGGGAGCTTGCCGAGGAGATAAACAAGTCATGAGGAGGAATGAAAATGGAAACAGAGAAACTTGAGAAACAGGCACAGAGGACGTATGAGACCATGTGCGAGATGTTTGATGATATGGGCTTCAAGTATACGCCGCACGATGATAACAAAGTCGTTACCTGCACCATTCACGGTGACGATATCCCCATGGATTTCACCATATTCGTATTCCCTAAGCGCCAGATGGTCAGCTTCATATCAAATATGCCGTTTTCAGTGCCGGAGGAGATACGTCCTGATATGGCAATAGCTATATCCGTAGCCAACAACGGCCTTATGGACGGGAACTTCGATTTCAGCATCGAGACCGGCAATATCCGGTTCAGGATCACCGAGAGCTTTGCCGACAGCATACTCGGCAAGGAGGTTTTCCGCTACATGATATCCGTAGCGGTTTCCACGGTGGACGACTATAACGACAAGTTCCTTATGATGTGCAAGGGCTATATGTCTCTTACCCAGTTCCTCGAGGCAGAGGAGGAGATGAGAGGCAGTGAAGACAGCGATGAGTCGGAAGAGAATGAGGACTAATGATAACGCAGGGACGTCTCCGGACGTCCCTTTCTGCTTGTCCTGCGGCCTCCGGAGCGTTCATGGAAGAGCGTCAGGGAAGGCCGGTTCACAAGCAGAAAATGCCGGTTCGCAATCAATGACAGATACAGGTATTGACAAAAGCGTAAGATTGTAGTAAAATATAAGTTGTATATTTATACCACAATACAAGTAAAGGCGGTAAACACATGGGATTATTCAAAAGTGTATTCGGTGCCAATGCCTACAGTAACAGAGAACTGAAGCGCATTGAGCCATTAAAGAATAAAGTATTAGAGCTCGACGAAGAGTATCAGCAGCTTTCAGATGCAGAACTGAAGGCAAAGACTGTTGAATTCAGGGAGAGACTTGAAGCAGGAGAGACTCTTGACACCATCCTCCCCGAGGCACTGGCCACAGTCCGCGAGGCTGCATGGCGTGTCCTCGAGAAGAAGCCCTATCCGGTACAGATCATCGGCGCTATCGTTCTTCATCAGGGACGTATCGCTGAGATGAAGACCGGTGAAGGTAAAACTCTCGTTGCCTGCGTTGCATCCTACCTCAACGGACTTTCCGGCAAGGGCGTACACGTAGTAACAGTTAACGACTACCTCGCAAAGACACAGTCTGAGGAAATGGGCAAGGTTCTCCGCTTCCTCGGCCTTACAGTAGGCTGTATCCTCCACGGACTCACCAATGACGAGCGCCGTGAGGCTTACAACTGCGATGTAACCTACGCTACAAACAATGAGCTCGGCTTCGACTATCTCCGTGACAACATGGTAACTCACAAGGAGGAGAGAGTACAGCGCGAGCCTAATTTCGCTATCGTCGACGAGGTCGATTCCATCCTCATCGATGAGGCAAGAACTCCTCTTATCATTTCCGGCCGCGGCGACAAGTCAACAGACCTCTACGCTATCGCAGACCGCTTCGCAAAGATGCTCACTCCCACCACTGTTGTCGAGATGGACGACAAGGAGGATCAGGACGCTATCAATGATACCGCCGATTACATCATCGACGAGAAGGCAAAGACAGCAACTATCACCCAGCGCGGTGTTAAGAAGGCTGAGGAGGCTTTCCACATCGATAACCTGATGGATCCTGAGAACATGACTCTTCTCCACCATATCAACCAGGCTATCAAGGCTAACGGCGTAATGAAGAATGATATCGACTACGTTGTCAAGGACGGCGAGATCATCATCGTTGACGAATTCACCGGACGTCTCATGCTCGGCCGCCGCTTCAATGACGGTCTGCATCAGGCTATCGAAGCAAAGGAAGGCGTTAAGATCAAGAGCGAGTCACGTACACTTGCTACCATCACCTTCCAGAATTTCTTCCGTCTCTACAACAAGCTCTCCGGTATGACCGGTACAGCCATGACTGAGGAGGACGAGTTCAAGGAAATCTACAAGCTCGATGTTATCGCTATCCCCACCAACAAGCCCGTTATCCGTATCGATCACAACGATCAGGTATACAGCACCGAGAAGGGCAAGTACATGGCTATCATCGACAAGATCATCGAGTGCAACAAGAAGGGACAGCCTATCCTTGTTGGTACAGTATCTATCGAGAAGTCAGAGCTCCTCTCCGCAATGCTCAAGCGCAAGGGCGTAAAGCATGAGGTGCTCAATGCAAAGCACCACGCAAAGGAAGCTGAGATCGTAGCACAGGCCGGTAAGCTCGGCGCTGTAACTATCGCTACCAACATGGCCGGACGTGGTACTGATATCATGCTCGGCGGTAACGCAGAGTTCCTTGCCCGTGCAGAGCTGAGAAAGCGCGATATCCCCGAGGAGATCATCTCCGAAGCTATCGGATTCGCTGATACAGACAACAAGGAGATCCTCGAGGCACGTGCCCTCTACCGTGAGCTCTACAACAAGTTCAATGCAGAGGTCAAGGAGAAGGCAGTCGAGGTAAGAAAGGCCGGCGGTCTTTACATCCTCGGTACAGAGCGTCACGAGTCAAGACGTATCGACAATCAGCTCCGCGGACGTTCCGGACGTCAGGGCGACGAGGGCGAGAGCTGCTTCTTCCTCTCCGTAGAGGATGACCTTATGCGTATCTTCGCAGGCGACCGCCTCGAGAACATGATGAAGGTCCTCAACGTTGAGGAGACAATGCCTATCGAGAGCAAGTCCCTTACAAAGATCATCGAGTCCTCACAGAAGAAGGTAGAGGGCAGAAACTTCAGCATCAGAAAGAACGTCCTCAACTACGACGACGTTATGAATACACAGCGTGAGATCATCTACAAGCAGCGTTCTCAGGTGCTTGACGGTGAGGATCTCCACGAGAGCATCCTCAAGATGATGGAGGATCTCATCAACTCCACAGTTGATACCTACCTCCCCGATGATGATGCAAAGGACGAGTGGAACCTCATCGGCCTCAAGGAGTACTTCCTCGGCTGGCTCATCGGTCCTGAGGACCTTGAATTCGAAGATGAGGAGCTCAAGGATATCTCAAAGGACGATATCAAGAGCGCTCTCAACGAGAAGTGCGGCGAGATCTACCAGGCCAAGGAGGCAGAGTACGGCTCCGAGACTATCAGAGAGCTCGAGAGAGTTGTTCTCCTGCGTACAGTTGATACCAAGTGGATGTCACACATCGACGATATGGAAGAGCTCAAGAAGGGAATCGGTCTCCGCTCCTACGGTCAGAAAAACCCTGTTATCGAGTATCGTTACGAGGGCTTCGAGATGTTCGATGCTATGGTAGAATCTATCCGTGAGGATACAGTACGTATGCTCCTTACAGTAAAGCTCCAGTCCAACGAGGCGCCTGAGCGTGAGCAGGTCGCAAAGCCTGACGCTCCCAATGCAGGTGCCGGCGACGGCAGCTTCACTGAGGAAGCTCATGCAAAGAAGATAGGCGACAATGATCCCTGTCCGTGCGGCAGCGGCAAGAAGTACAAGAAGTGCTGCAAGCTGAAGGATCAGGGCAAGGCATAAGCCGACGATAAAGAAAACGAACACCCTGTCGCATCCCGGCAGGGTGTTTTCAGACCGCTGTATAAGGCGGAAAGAGGTGTTTATGAAAACGAGACACATAGCTGCGGCAGCGCTGAGCCTGCTGCTTATGACAGGCTGCGGTAATGCCGTGGGAGTAGCTTCAAAGCCCCCGGCCGAGGAGCAGCCGGCCGATCCTCCGACTGAGGCAGAGACAGTGGCGTCCGCTGCCGAAGAGCCGACTGAGGAGCCGACAGAAGAGGCAACTGAAGAAGTGACGGAAGCCGCTGCTGCGGAGGAGGAGACAGAGCCTGCGACTATCGACTATGTAGCGGAGGATATCCGGTGGTCGGCACCTGTGCAGCCCGGTGAGGAGGCATGGGAGGTCAACACACGCTATACCTATGAGGTTGAGCCGGACGGCGTTTCGGTGTACTATCTCGGCAGCAGGGTGCAGTTCCTTGAAGCCGACTGCTCATGGAGCACCGGCTATGACGTCCCCGCCTCTCTGCTGACCTTGAAGGACTATGATATGGACGGCTTCGACGATCTGTTCATACCGGAGAATACAGGAGCAGCCAATCAGTACGGCAGGTATTACTGTCTCAACACATCGACCGGACGCTTCGACAGCTGTGATGAGCTTGACGAAAAGCTGGGCGGAGCGCTTGCATCAGTAGGCGACGACGGTCTTCTCACAGTACACGGCAAGGACAATGCCTCCTCCTACGAGGACAGGCAGTTCCGCTGGTTCTCCGGCGAGCTTGCCCTTGTCCAGCGCAAGGTGCAGTACCTCGGCTCGGACGGAGAGCTCTATATCGACACATACAGCGTTATGGGAACGGATGAGGAGCTTATCGGCCGCGAGCGTGTGCTGCTTGACAGCAATAATGAATGGCTCGGTACTGAGGACGTACCGCTGAACTGAGGTGCAGAATGAGCGGATACAGTGTTTTTGCCCGTTATTACGACGAGCTTACGGCAAATATAGACTACCGCAGGAGAGCGGAGTTCTTTGATGCGATAATACGCCGCTTCCGCAGCACCGAGGGCGGCATTCTCCTTGACCTTGCCTGCGGTACGGGAAGCATCTCTCAGGAAATGGCAAGGCTCGGATATGACGTTATCGGTGTTGACCTCTCTGACGAGATGCTCGGCATCGCACTGGAGAAGAAGTATGACAGCGGACTTGATATACAGTACCTCTGTCAGGATATGCGGAAGATAGATATGTTCGGCACGATAGATATAACGGTCTGCGCCCTTGACAGCATCAACCATCTTCCCTCGGCGGACGATGTGCGGCAGGTCTTTGAGCGTGTGGCGTTTTTCTCGGAGGTCGGGAGTATGTTCATCTTTGACGTCAACACTCTCTACAAGCACCGCCATGTGCTTGCGGACAACACCTTCACCTATGAGACCGAGAACGTATACTGCGTGTGGGAGAATTCCCTTGACCGTGCGACGGACGAAGTCTCCATGCACCTTGAATTCTTTGAGCGCGAGGAGAACGGGCTCTGGTCCCGCAGCTCCGACAGCTTCACGGAAAAGGCGTACAGCGAGGAGCTCATTGAGACCATGCTCCGCGAAGCAGGCTTTGAGATAGTCGGCAAGTATGGCGATGACAGCTTTGAAGCTCCGGCGGAGGACTGCCAGAGGATAGTATACGCCGCAAGATGTGTCCGCAGCGGACAGAAGATCAACTGATAACAGGAGGAAGAGTTATGGGAAAGCTTTACAGGGCTATATCCGCTGACGGCTCAGCATTTGCAGCCGTCCTCGACGGTAAGGATATAGTCTCGGAGATAGAGAAGATACACAAGACCTCGGCGGTGGTCACAGCCGGTCTCGGCAGACTTTCACTGGCCGCTTCACTCATGGGCTATATGCTCAAGGGCGAGGATGACAGCATCACCCTGCGTATCGACGCAGACGGCCCCGCAGGTCAGCTCGTCGCAGTAGCCGACAGCCGCGGAAATGTCAAGAGCTGCGTGCAGAATGCGGTAGTGGAGATACCGCTGAACGACAAGGGCAAGCTGGACGTTGCAGGAGCAGTAGGCCGTGACGGTACTCTCTCGGTAGTCAAGGACATGGGGCTTCGTGAGCCCTACGTCGGAGTCATCCCCCTCGTATCGGGTGAGATAGCCGAGGATATCGCAAGCTACTATGCCACCAGCGAACAGATACCTACAGTGTGCGCTCTCGGAGTTCTTGTGGACACAGACCTCAGCGTAAAGTCAGCAGGCGGCTTTCTTGTGCAGCTCCTGCCGTTTGCGGACGAGAAGTGCATAGATATCATAGAGAAGAACGTAAGCTCCATGCGCCCCATATCTGCGCTGCTTGCAGAGGGCGTTACACCGGAGGAGATAGCAGATATGCTGCTTGCCGGACTTGAACCCAACGAGCTTGATTCGGCATCTCCGGTATACCGCTGCGACTGCTCACGGGAGCGTACAGAGAAGGTACTCATCAGCATCGGCAGGGAGGAGCTTGCCTCCATAGCCGCCGAGGGCAGGGATACCTCGGTCTGCTGCCATTTCTGCGGCAAGGAATACGTCTTCACGCCGGAGGAAATTGCAAAGCTTGCTGAATAAGCCGTTAAGGAGAGATATATGTACGAAAACGAGACAGAGGAGCTGCCGGTAAAGGCAGTCCTTGCCTGTGTGGATACCGGCGAATTCGATGCCGAGGCTTCCATAGCGGAGCTTGCCGAGCTGGCCGCGACCGCCAATGCAGAGGTTGTCGGCGATATGATACAGCGCCGTCCCACCTATGATCCGGCGACCTGTATGGGTACCGGAAGACTCGAGGAGCTGAAGGAGCAGCTTGATGCACTGGAAGCGGAGCTCGTTATCTTCGACCATGAGCTCACCGGAGTACAGGTACGCAATATCGAGGATATACTCGGCGTCCGCGTCATAGACCGCACCACGCTGATACTTGATATCTTCGCTCAGCGCGCCCGCACAAAGGAGGGCAAGCTGCAGGTCGAGCTCGCACAGCAGAAATACCGTCTCCCGAGACTTACCGGCCTTGGCACGTCTCTTTCAAGGCTCGGAGGAGGCATCGGCACCAGAGGCCCCGGTGAGACCAAGCTCGAGACCGACAAGAGACATATCCGGAAGCGCATAAGCGTACTGGAGGAGCAGCTCGAGGAGCTGAAAAAGCACCGTCTCTTCTCACGCTCACGCCGCCGCAAGGACGGAGTGCTCTGCGCTGCTATCGTGGGATATACAAACGTCGGAAAGTCCACTCTGCTCAATGCCCTGACAGATGCGGGAGTTCTTGCCGAGAACAAGCTCTTTGCCACTCTTGATACCACATCCCGCTCCATAGAGCTGCCCGACGGCAGGAGCGTGCTGCTGATAGATACCGTAGGCCTGATACGCCGCCTGCCGCATAATCTGGTAGAGGCATTCAAGTCCACCCTCGAGGAGGCCGCTTCTGCGGACATCATCCTAAATGTGCAGGATCTTTCTTCGGCCGGGAGGGAGGAGCAGGCGCAGGTCACACGCAACCTGCTTTCAGAGCTCGGCTGTGACGGCATACCGCAGATAAACGTTATGAACAAGGCGGATGCCGCCCTGCATACAGATACGGTATTCGAGGACGACACGACAGTTATCATATCCGCAAAGCACGGAAACGGCTTTGACCGCCTGCTGGAGTGTATTGCCCGCAACCTCCCCGAGACAGCGCGCCGTATGAAGCTGCTCATCCCTTACGACAAGGCCGGATTCACAGGCCGGATCAGAGCGGCAGGCAAGGTGTTCTCAGAGGAGCACACCGAGCATGGCACCATAGTCGATGCTCTGGTGGACGTTAAACTTATAAAGGAAGCAGAGCAGTATCTCTGCAAGGAATGAAAAAAGCTGCACGGCCTTTTACCGTGCAGCTTTTCATTATTCTTCGTCAAAGGAATCAAGGTCTATACTGCTGAGCAGCTCCTTGAGCTCTGCGAGCTCGTCGGCTGTGAGAGTAACACCCTTGCCCATTCTGCTGTGATCCGGAGACCACTCACGAATATCGTACTTGGGCTCATGATCGTTCCAGCTCACCATATTGAGCTCCTTGGTCCAGCCCTTGGCATTCTCGGAAAGAACACCCACCTTTTCGGTTATTTCGTATTTAAGCTCTGCCATAATGCTTCTCCTTTCACCTGATACTTATTTAATTCTATCACAATCGGACAGTTTTGTAAATACCCAAAATATTTAATTTATTTTGCAGAGCAGTCCGCAGAGCAGTCTGCTCTTATTGACATTTTTCTTATTTCTGCTATAATATAATTGTAATTAAGAATACATCAGGAGACAAGGAGGCTTTGAAAAGTGAGTGATCTGGATTTCTATCTCGACGGACTCAGTCAGCTCCCCGCGGTAATTGATCGCGGAGAGGAAGGCCAGCAGGAGTTTGCAGTGACAATGCTGCAGTTCCTCCAGCTTGAGCATCTGTACGAATCCGCTATAAACATCGTAACCACCTATCTTAACAACCTTGACGGCGAATTCAACGTCAGGTTCCAGCGCAATCCGATCCACAACATCGAGAGCAGAGTAAAGTCGGCAGAGTCGATCGTCGGCAAGCTCCAGAAAAAGGGACTCGCCATTACCCCCGAATCAGCCCGCCGCAATCTTCTCGATCTTGCCGGTATCCGCGTGACCTGCTACTACATAAGCGACATCTATGAGCTTGCGAATATGCTCACAAGGCGTGATGACTTTGTCCTCATCAAGCAGAAGGACTATATCAAGCACCCGAAGAAGAGCGGCTACCGCAGTCTTCATATGATAGTCAATGTTCCTGTGCATCTCTCAACGCGCAAGGTGTATGCGCCCGTGGAGATACAGATACGCACGATAGCCATGGACTTCTGGGCGAGCCTTGAGCATCAGCTGAAATACAAGACAACAGCGGAGCTCACTCCCGAGATATCGGAGGAGCTCAGAGCCTGTGCAGATCAGATCGCAGAAACAGATATGCGGATGCAGAGAATATTTATGGAGATAAATGATCTCTGATAAAGGAAGGAGGCAGTAATATGCCATTTTGCAAATACTGCGGAAAGAAACTTGAAGACGGCGAATACTGCGGCTGTCCTGATTCGCTCTCAGCTGCGGCTGCGGAGCTTGAAGCAGCGATAGACGCTCCTGAGGAGAAAGCACCGGCTGTGGAAGAGCCGGATCCCATGGAGTCCTACATAGATCCTGTGGAAGATCTCGTCGATCCCGATAAGCTCGAGGAGGACGAGGGCTATATAAAGCCTCTTGAGGAGGATGTTCCCGATCCGCTCGAAAAGGCGGAGAAGAAGGATAAGAAGGAAAAGAAGAAAAAGGAAGCACGGGAGGAAAAGAGCAGGAAGGATCACGGCAGAAAAAAGCCGGAGAACCAGATGGCGCACGAAAGCGCCGTGCCGGGATATGCCGGCGAACCTCATGCCCCCCGCCATGACAATACAGCTGAGATCGCAGCCCTGCCCTCAAAGAAGAAGGGCGGCTATCTCAAGGGCAGCCTGCTGTTCATCGGAATAGTATTGCTGCTCCTGCTTCTTGTGCTGCTTCTTATGATGCTGCTCACAGGCGGCTACAAGACACCGATCAGAAAAATGGAAAACGGTATATCAAGATGCAAATCCGAGCGCATCATCGAGGCAGTCGTGCCTGAGAGCAGGATCAACGGAGTGAAGCTCGACCTGAACGCCACTGACGGAAAGTGGAAGGATGTGACCGAGGAGCTTGACGAGTATCTCGAATCTGCAAGGGATCTTTTCAAGGAAAGCTCCGGGTACACCGGAAAGATGAAGGCAGAGCTGAAGGTCGTCGATAAGGACAAGGTCAGCGGTGCACTTCTCAAAACTATAAGAAAGAACTTCGACAGCGTCGAGGAAGAGGTCTCCAAGGCCTACAAGCTGAAGGTGGAGATAAACTACTCCGGCGAGAACGGCCGTTTCAATATATACAGCGTGAAGCTGAAGGGCAGCGGCTGGATACTCTACGCCGATGAGAAGACCTCTGACAAGCTGGATATGATATTCCACAGGGAGATAGATGACTGCGGAAGGGAGATCGAAAGAGTGGCATCCGGCTATAAGGATCCCCTTTCGAGATTCGGCTGGACAAGCGCATTCGATATCTTCGGCATGGATATCGATAATTCCGGTTCATCCGCCTCATTTGCTGAGATAGTGGAGGACTGAGCGGGATATGGATTATACAGTAAAGGGCAGAGATATCATAGTATCAGAGCCCGATCTTGACCTTGACGAGACTCTTGACTGCGGTCAGGCCTTCCGCTGGAAGAAGATACCATCAGACTACGACTGCACCTATACAGGACGTTTCGTGAATGATCCGCTGACGGTCTCACAAACCGGCCGGGGCAGCTTCATCTTCCACGATACCACGGAGAAGGATTTCCTTGACCGCTGGGTGGATTATTTCGACCTGAATACGGACTATACCGAGCTGAAGCGCTGCTTCTCCGAGGACGAGACGCTTTCAAAGGCCTGCGCCTATGCGGGCGGTATAAGACTTCTCCGGCAGGACAGCTGGGAGTGCCTTATCTCATTCATTATTTCCCAGAACAATAATATTCCCCGCATAAAGGGCATAATCGACCGCCTCTGCGACAATAACGGCGGTGATTTTCCTGATGCGGATACACTTGCCGGGGAGACGCCCGACACCCTTGCCTTTCTCAGAAGCGGATTCCGTGCGAAGTATCTGTGCGACGCCGCATCACGTGTGAGCAGGGGAGAGACAGACCTCTCCGCAATAGCCGTTTCCCCGATTGCCGATGCAAGAGCCGAGCTGAAAAAGATCCTCGGCGTAGGGCCGAAGGTTGCGGAATGTGTCCTCCTGTTCGGTATGCACCGCACAGAGGCCTTTCCCATAGATGTATGGATAAAGAGAGTGCTTGCCGAGTATTACCCGGACGGATTTCCGGAATTTGCAGCCGAAAATGCCGGAATAGCACAGCAGTACCTCTTCCACTATATAAGAACAGGACTGAAATAATCAGGTATTATCTGCGGATGCCCACTGGGCATCCCTACGTTGTGTATTATAACGTGGTTCTGTGTAGGGACGGCCAATGGCCGTCCGCTGAATAATAAAATACCCGGAAGCTATTGCTTCCGGGTATTTTCATATCACAGCATGGGAGCGAACATATTCAGCACCGCACCCGATATCTTTGAAAGGAGAGGCCTGTTCCGGCAGTCCTCCGGCGTAACCTCATGGGATACGGAAACTGTCATATCGAAATCGGCGGCTATCTCCTCAATGACGCTGCATCCGTAGAGCACGGCGGCAGCTTCAAAGTGAAGGTAGAAGCTCCTGTAATCGAGGTTGACTGTACCGATGACAGCAGTCCTTCCGTCAGCGATGATGGTCTTGGCGTGAATGAATCCGGGTGTGTACTCGTATATCTTCACGCCGGAAGCGATGAGCTGCGGATAAATGGTCCATGCTATGCGGTATACGTACCACTTGTCGGGGATATGCGGAGTGATTATCCTGACATCGACGCCCTTCTTGGCCGCGAAGCAGAGGACGTTTATCATCTCCTCATCGAGTATCAGATAGGGCGTTGTTATGCAGACGGATTCCCTTGCGTTGTTGATAAGTTCCATATAGACGAGCTTGGCCACCGGCTCGTCATCGAGGGGCGAGTCCGAGAAGGGCTGAATGAAGCCGTCTGATTCTCCGCCGGGAACAGCATCAGCCATCGGTATTTCTTTCAGCTCAGCGGCAGAAGCCTGTTCTGATATATCCCACAGCTGCCGGAACATGACGGTGTAATTCCTGACGGCCTCTCCGCGTATCATTATGGCGGTATCCTTCCAGTGTCCGAAGCGTTCCTTCCGGTTGATATACTCGTCGGCGAGGTTAGTGCCTCCGCTGAAAGCCGTGATTCCGTCAATGACCACTATCTTCCGGTGGTCGCGGTTGTTCTGTATGGAGGAGAGAAGGGGGCGGAAGGGATTGAATGCAAGACAGCGCACTCCGCCGTTCCTGAGCTCCGTGAATTTTGCAGAGCGCTCCTTCATTCCTGTACCTATCCCGTCATACATCAGCCTTACGTCAACACCATCCTTCGCCTTCCGTATCAGCACCTCGGATATAGTATCGAGCATATATCCCTCTGATATGATGAAATACTCCATGTATATGAATCTCTCCGCCTTTTCAAGCTCCATGAGCATTGCCTCAAACTGTATCTCTCCGAGGGGATAGAATTCAGCGTGGGTATTGCGATAGACGGGGTATTCTCCGCAGCCGCTTATATACAGCGCAAGATTTGCCTGCTCGGGAGCCTCCTCCGAGAGCTCCTTCATTATCTCCGGCGACTGGGTAAGATGCTTGGCGGTCTGTTCACGGTATCTTCTTTCGAGCTTACGCGGCAGCTTCTGGGTGTTCTTGAAAAAGAGGTAGGTCAGCCCGCCGAAGAGCGGCACGACACTTATGAGGATTATCCATGCCAGCTTGTATGCGGCAGGCTCCTGTTTGTTCATCAGGTATATAACGAGAACAACATCGAGAACTATCAGCAGTATATAGATGAAGTAGAATCGTTCGCCGATAGCTGCCACAGCGAGCAGGAGGAGCATTATCTGGAAAAGCAGCAGAAGAACAGTTATAGCAGAACGGCTGAAAATACGTCTTAATATTTTTCCTGACATAATTACCTCCTGACTGGATTTTTTGCTCATAATGTGATATAATGAATGCAAGGCATTCATTATGATTTATCTTAATATCCTTGCAGATACGCAAATCAGAGATTTGCTCCCTGTAATCGGACGATTATACCATATCGCTTCGCTCTTATGATATAATGGATTGGAAGCATTGAACAAACTTTTTATGCCCTGTTGATTCGGCACATAGGTCAGGTGAGCAGACATTGCCTGCCTGTCCCTGTAAATGTTATTATACCACATATTAACGCAAAAAGGAAGTGTACTCTTGAAAAAAATCACACCATACGAAAGAAAAGTATATTTTTACGAGACAGACAAAATGAGCATAATGCACCATTCCAACTACATACGTATATTCGAGGAAACAAGAGTTGATTTCATGCGCCAGGCCGGGATGCCGTTCTCTGTGATAGAGGAGGCAGGTCTTATGATTCCGGTGCTTTCGGTATCCTGTGCATTCAGAAGCCCCCTCAGGTTCGACGAGACCTTTGCGGTCTTTCCCCATATAACAGCCTTTAACGGAGTAAAGCTGGAGCTTTCCTACCGCATTGTGAGCCGTGAGAGCGGTCTCCTCTGTGCGGGGGGCACTTCATCACACTGCTTTACCGACCAGTCCATGAAGCCTGTCCGCATCAGGCACACTTACCCGGAGATATATTCCCTCTTTGCGGAGTATAACGGCTACGAGGTAAGCGACTGAATCGGAGATATCAGCAAATAGATACTTGTATTCTGCGTCTGATTATGATATAATAGATATTATAAATACATTTGTAAAGGAGAATGAGAATGGCAATCACGGAAGCAGTTGAGAACTATCTCGAAACCATACTGATACTGTCAGAAAAACAGCCTGATGTTCATGCAATAGATATCTGCTCATATATGGGCTATTCCCGTCCCACTGTCTCGATAATCCTCAAGAAGATGAGGGATGACGGGCTGGTGAATGTGGATGAGGAGAGCCACCATATCACGCTGACCGATACCGGAAGACAGGTGGCTGAGCGCATATATGACCGCCATAAGACTCTTTCCGATTTCTTTATCTATCTCGGTGTCAGCAAGGATACTGCTGCCGAGGACGCCTGCAAGGTCGAGCATGACCTTTCAGACGAGACCTTTGAACGCCTCAGGGCGCATCTTGAAGGTCTTACGAATAAGTGAGCCGGAGGAGCAAATGAATAAATTCCTGACATACAGAAAAGAATATCCGGTATTCGTTTACCGGTCATACGATATCAAGGAGACCGCTGACACCGTCGAGGTCAGTTATGTCTTTGACATCCCCGGACTGGCTTCGTTCCACCCGGGCTGGAGCTTTCCGAAGCCCGGGGGCTTCACGGTATCAGGCGACCTCACCTTTGAGCGCCTTGTATTCTCTCTCGGCATGGCGGAGGCAGTAAGCTACTGGAAGGCTGTCTGCTCACCGGAAATGAGAGTTGAATGCGGCGAGCTGAGCGAAGAGCAGATACAGTGGTGGAAGAAGCTCTATTTTCTCGGCCTTGGCGAGTTCTTCTACGTGAACGGCATAACCGCCGACCGCAGCAGCTTTGTGAATATAGTGCCGACGGGCAGCTTTACCTGTACCGCACCGGCAGAAAGGCCTTCCCCCGAGGGCTGTCTCGTGCCGATAGGCGGCGGAAAGGATTCCGCCCTCACACTTGAGACTCTTGTCAGTGCCGGAATGAAGTGCCGATGCTATGCTATCAACAAGCGCTGCTCCATATCAGCCACTGTTGAAGCGGCTGGCCTCCCGGAGGATGCTCTCATCACCGCACAGCGCCGCTTTGACCGCTCTCTCGTGGAGCTGAACAAGCAGGGCTTCCTTAACGGACATACGCCCTTTTCTTCAATAGTTGCCTTCTCCGCAGAGATAACAGCCTATCTCAGCGGCCTCGGATACATCGTCCTCTCCAATGAGTCGAGCGCCAACGAGAGCACCGTCATCGGGCAGGAGGTCAACCACCAGTATTCCAAGAGCTTTGAGTTCGAGCAGGACTTCCACAGCTATGAGGAAAAATATCTGGGCACAGGCATATACTATTTCAGCTTCCTGAGACCTCTTGCAGAGTTCCAGATAGCAAAGATGTTTGCATCCCACAAGAAGTATCTGCCCGTATTCCGCAGCTGCAATCTCGGCAGTAAGGTCTCGCCGGATATATGGTGCTGTGAGTGTCCCAAGTGCCTGTTCGTGAGCGTCATACTCTCTCCCTTCCTCACTACGGAGGAGATAAAGCAGGTTTTCGGAAAGGACCTGAGGGATATGGAGTCCATGTCCGATTACTTCACGGAGCTCACAGGTCAGTCCGACCACAAGCCATTTGAATGTGTCGGCAGCATTGATGAGGTCAACCTCTCTGCATCCCTGACAATAAGGCGCATGGAAGCGGAGGGTGAGAAGCTGCCGCTGCTGTTTGAAAAATACCGCAGCTCAGGACTTTACCGTCCCGAACTGCTGGACGCACAGAACGCTGAAGCCTGCAGCGCTTTCAACGAGGAGAACCTTCTCCCCGGGAAATTCCGGGCTATACTGAAAAATGAAATGGAGCGTTTGCTTTGAACAGGTTTATTGACTACATCAGGGAATACACCAGGGACAAGACAGTATGTATCCTCGGCTTCGGCAGGGAAGGAAAGTCCACCTACAGGATACTGAGCAAATACTGCTCTCCGGCATCAATAACGATCGCCGACCTGAATCCTGTGAGCAAGGAGGCCAACGATCTTCCCGATTCCGTGGATATCGTCTGCGGCAGTCTCTATCAGGAGTGCCTTGAAAGATTTGATCTTGTGTTCAAGAGTCCGGGTATCGTGCTTGAAAGATCTCCCCGCGACCTCAGATGCACAGTTACCTCCGAGACACAGGTCTTCTTTACCGTATACCGCGATCAGATAATCGGTATCACAGGAACCAAGGGCAAGAGCACTGTTACCTCCCTGATCTACCATGTACTTACCGAGTCGGGAAAGGATGCCAAGCTCGCCGGAAATATCGGTATACCGGTATTTGACATCGTTCCTTCCATGAAGGCAGATTCCATTGTTGTCTGTGAGCTTTCCTGCCACCAGCTCGAGTATATGACGGTTTCTCCGCATATCGCCGTATTCCTCAACCTCTATGAGGAGCATCTCGACCACTACGGCACAATGGAGCGCTACTCCAACGCCAAGAGGAACATCCTCCTGCACCAGCACGAAGGCGACTGGCTCTACATCAATCACGACCTTGAAACGGAGGACACAGGCGCAGAGATACGCACGATGTCAGCAAACAAGGCGGAAGCCGATATCTATGTCCATGACGGCATAGTCAGATGCGGGGAGATCGAGTATCACATCCCCTGCGACAGTGTGAAGCTCCTCGGCATCCACAATCACTACAATATAGCCGTTGCTTATGAGGTATGCACTCACTACGGCATTACTGATAAGGAGTTCCAGTCGGCGCTCTGCACCTTTGATCCGCTCTCTCACAGGCTTGAATCCGTCGGCAGGTACGCAGGTATCCGCTGGTATGACGATTCTATCTCAACAGCCTGTGCCACTGCTATCGAGGCTCTGAAGAGCGTACCGGATCCCGGCACCATCCTCATCGGCGGCATGGACAGGGGCATCGACTACACTCCACTGGTCGAGTGCCTTGCAAAGGCCTCGGTACAGGTCATCTGTATGGAGACCTCCGGCAAGAGGGTTTACGATATGCTCCTTGCAGCCGGAGACGCCGTCTCGCAGCCGGAGCGCATACACTATGTCCCGCATCTTGAGGACGCAGTAAAGCTGGCGGCTGAGGTGACTCCCGAGGGAAAGAGCTGTGTGCTCTCACCGGCAGCAGCAAGCTACGGCATATTCAAGAATTTCGAGGAGAGAGGCGACGTGTTCAAGTCTCTTGTCCGCGCACTCTGATACAGCATATATAATAAGAAAGTCCGGAACCGGTCATTACAGACCGTATCCGGACTTTTTCTGTTAAAAAGAACTCCCCGCCGGAGCGGGGAGTAAGTGGTTTACTGTTTCTGACCGGGTAAGATAGGAAGCTGAGAAGCCTTGATGATACCTGCATCAAGCTGCTGGATAGTGAGGGCGTCAGTACCTGTGATAGCACCGTCATTCTCGTATACATCAGCGTTTCTCTTGCCCTGCTCCTTGAGAGCATACTTTGACTTGTTAGCGATGAACTGAAGAACAGCAACTGCGTCAGAAACGTTTACCTTGCCGTCTACGTTAGCGTCGCCCCACATAGTGTTTGTAGTTGAACCTCCGCTGTTGGGTGTGGGATCCTCGACCTTTGTGCCGGGTGTAGCATTTGAAGACTCATCAGGCTTTGTGCCGTCAGGCTCTACGCCCCATACGAGCTTCTCGCCTGCATACAGTGTGATCTTATCAGTGATAGCAGCAGCCTCGTTGTCATCCGCGAAGGAAACAAGATCCGCATAACTGTAGTCATTCTTTGAATCCCAGCTGGGATAGATGTTCTTTTCAGGATCCATCTCTGTTGTCAGAGCGAACTGGTATACACGGCTTCCGTAGAAGTCACAGTCCTTCCACTGGATCTCAACGTAATAGTTGCCCTTGTCGTCATACTTGAACGGTCCGGAGAACTTTGCCTCGTTCTTGCCGTCAGAGTAGCTCTTCTCCTGATCGTAGTCGATACGCGGCTTGATATAATCGATACCGTAGCCTGCCTCAGTCATCTCGTCGATGTTGAAGTAGTATCTTGCTCTGAGATCGCTCTCGAACTTAGGAGGATTGATAGTTCTGTTGTAAACAACGAGCTTGAGCTGAACACTGCTGTCCTGCTCCTGGTTCTTTCCGCCTGCAACAAAGAGTCCGGTGGGAAGGGGATCGCCGTTGTCGTCTATCTGGTTGAATCCTGCCTTTGCGTTGCTGGACATATCAAAGTTCTCGATAAGGTGGTTCTTATCCTCGAGCTCCTTGCCCTTAGCTCCGTAGTAGTAGTACAGACCGGCCAGATCGCCGCAGAATGCAGCATTGTAGTCGTCAGTAACCTCGTTGTAGATATACTCCTTGGTCTCATCGAGATGGTAGTCATTGAGGTCAGGACCGCCAACGAGAGCACCCCAGAGGGTATGTACCTGATTTACGGGATCATCCATGCTCTGCTTTGCTGAGCAGTGTGATGAACGGTGGTGAGGCAGAGAAGCATAGCTGTTCTCATAACCTACCTCGTAAGAATAACCCATCGGGTTATCACCGAGGATATACTCCATCTGATCCTTTGCCCACTCTGCATACTTCATATCGCCTGTAGTCTTGGCGTATACCAGAGCCTGGAGTCCTGCAGCCGTATTGTAACGGGCACTTCCGTATCCAGCAACAACAGCCCAGCCGTTAGGTGACTTGGCTATGTAGTTACCGGGCTTCTCTTCCAGTGCAGGGATCTGATCGCAGGTGAAAGGCATATTCCAGAGGAGGTCATCCATACCGAAGTACTTATGGCCTGTAACGCCTGTGTAGTACTTTCTTGTTTCCTTCTTGGCAACAACTTCGCCGTCGCCGTTCTTGACCTCTGATGTGCCGCCCTTTGCGACAGCTTCAGCAGTCTCGGGGCTAACGCCTGACCAGAACTCAAGGTTCCAGTTGAAGATGTACCAGTCACGGGCAGTGTTGGTAACAGGAGCGAGCTTTGCGAATACGCCGCCCCAAACTGTATCCCAGCAGTGTACCCAGATGTTCTGCCAGCAGTTGCCGGTATCTGTCATGATACGCTTGAGATAGCCGGTATAGGGATGTGCACCCTTGTCGTTCTCTGTAGTCTCGTCTACAGCAACGATATCATTGATATAATCATAGTCCTCAGTACAGTAGTAAAGCCATACTGCTGCCCATGACAGTTCATCATAATCGTAGCTGGAGGTGTAGAAACCGCCGTCATAGCCAAGGCTGAGAGCGGTAGGAACTGTACCGGGAGTCCATGTCTCCATGTGAGTCTCAACAGCGAAGTCATACAGAGCCTTTGCGTACTTGAGAGACTTCTCAGCATACGCCTTGTCTGTATCCTTGAAGTTGAGGTAGTTGATAGCGAGTGAAGCAGCAGCGCCGGCAGCCTGATCGGATGCAGGCATCTCAGCTGTAGCGAAGTAAGCAGGACGCTTAACGCCGCATGAAGATGAAGCAACCACGGTACCGTCGACCTGAAGCTCAGGAGGACACCAGTAGTTATGGTCGTTGTTACCCTCGCCGACCTGATAGCAGTAAGCGATTACGTGATCGTCGTCATCCATGAAGGTGACCTTCATGAAATAGTCATTGATCCAGCGGAGCTCATCCTCAACGTGCTTGTCAAGACCGAGATCCTTGTAGGCGTCGCGGAACTCGTAGTAGCCCCAGCCCACTGTTGAAGCAGAGTAGCTTCCGGGAAGACCGAACTTAACGTGGTCTCCGGCATCGTGCCAACCGCCTGTGAGATCGAGTGTACCGTTTCCGTCGGGATCGAGGTACTTCTTGTTGGCGTCGATGAACTTCTGTGACATATTGACACCGACATAAAGATCAGGATCGGTTGAACCAGCCTTGTTCTTGCCGTCGTCAGCCTGTCCGATTCCCTGTCCGTCGCCAAGCTCCTCATCGGTCTTGCCCTTGTTTACCTTGGGCATAGGATCCATTGGCTGGAGCGGGATCTCGGCATCCTTTACATGACAGTTAGCACGCCATGAATAGTAACCGTCATTTGCAACCTTATCGCCGCACTTGTTGGCGTCGTAGAAACAGAGCGCAAGCTGGAGTGCTTCGGCGAAGTTGTCATAGTTGTTCGGGTTTTCCTTGTCGATCACAGCAGCGTTTGCGCCTGTAAACACACTGCTTGTGAAGACCAGAGCTGCAGCGGATGCCAGTGCAGCAGTCCGCTTCAGAAGGTTTTTTGTCTGCATTTGAAACATTCCTTTCATTTGATTTTGTCTTGTATATAAAGCGTATGATCCGGTTCCGGTTACGTCAGGCGAAGCCCCCGTGCCGGGACAAAGAGAAGCCGTCCGTTCCGGACCAGCCCTTACAAGGCGTAAATTGAATTATTTCAGCTTTCCTGCAGCCTTGAGTCTGTCAAATACGATGTTGTATCCGTCGTTTCCGTCCTTGAGGGAGCGGTTCACGCGGCTTATGGTTGCAGTGCTGGCACCGGTCTCAGTAACGATGCTGTTGTATACTCTGTGCTCATCGAGGAGCTTTGCAACATGAAGGCGCTGTGCGAAGGATTTCAGTTCTATACTTGTACAGAGGTCGTCAAAGAACTTGTAGCAGTCATCAACGGTCTCAAGTGTGAGGATAGCTTCAAAGAGCAGATCCATGCTTTCAGATTTAATCTTGTCGATCATTATTTTGACTCCAATCTGCCTTAAGGCGGTATATCCGGAAAGCTCACATACTTTCCTACTTTACATTTTAGCACAATAACACGAAAAAGTAAAGAAGAAATACAGATTTTTTCGGACATTCCTTTCCTATATTATATAATAGCACATAACAGCACAAAATGAAAGTCAAAATTTGCTCTTTTGCCTTGCCGGGGTATCATGGATATGCGCCTGTATTGCGCGGTCTGCGGAGTTATACACAAAAATCCGTTGACCAAATCCGGCCGATTTTGCAGTTGCACAGTTGTGAAATTTATGATATACTTAATAAACAAGGGGGAATATTATGTTACATATTTACTGTGGAAACGGAAAAGGTAAAACAACTGCGGCTGTCGGACTTGCTGTCCGGGCAGCCGGGAGCTGCATGAAAACGGCATTCATACAGTTCCTGAAAAACGGCACCTCCTCAGAGGCGGCTTCCCTGAGATCGCTTGGAATAACTGTCCGGGCAGCGGAAAGCTGTACGAAGTTTACATTTCAGATGAATGAAGAAGAACTGCGCCGGCTCGGAGAGGAGCATGACAGCCTCCTTGACGAAGCGGAGCGTCTTGTGGAGGATGGGGTGAAGCTGCTTGTCCTTGACGAATTCATCGGAGCCTATGGTAAGCCTCTCCTCAGCAGGGAGAAGGCCGTTTCGCTTCTTGATAAGGCGGAGAAGTCAGGCTGCGAGGTCGTCCTGACCGGCAGGGATCCCGCACCGGAGCTTACTGACAGGGCGGATTATATCACCGAAATGCGCGCCGTCCGGCATCCATACGAAAAGGGTATTGCAGCACGGCCGGGGATAGAGTATTGAAAAAGAGCCTGAGGATCATCCTCAGGCTCTTGTCATTCTGTCAGGATATAGATATAGAATCGATAGTAACCAGTCCGGCATCTATCTTCTGGATCATGATAGCATCGCCGCCGGTAAGGCCTTCTTCGCCGTCGATATCAGCATTTAAAAGTCCCTTATCGTCGAGCGCGTATTTTGTCTTGTTAGCGATGTACTGGAGAACAGCAACGCAGTCAGAGACGTTTACCTTGCCGTCAAGGTTTGCATCACCGGGATTCTTCTTCGCGGGTGCTGATGTACCGGGTTCTGTGGAAGCAGCAGTCACAGGCTCGGTAGCCTTGTCTGTGGGTGCTGCCGTTGGAGCAACAGTAGGAGCTTCTGTGGATATTTCCGTAGGAGCTGCTGTGGGTGCCTCTGTCGGAGCCTGTGTAGGCTTAGGCTGTGAGCTGCCGCCGCCGCCATAGTAATCGGAAAGTGATATTCCGTTTCCGGCCTGTCCGAGCTTGATCTGATGGTCAAGGCTTATGAACTTGCCGTCCTCTGTCTGCCAGAGAGAAGGCTTTACAAATTCGTACTTCTCCTCGTCCCAGTGATCCCAGTTGCAGTCGCTTGCGATAAGTCCGCCTGTATCAGAGGAATTCTCGTTGAAGCACCAGAAGGTATGGTGAATACGCTTCTCTATCATGTAGTCGCGGAGAACCTCCATCCAGTGGCGGTTTGCGCCGGAGGGGTCGTTCACCTTGTCGATGCGTCCGCCCCACTCGCCCATGAGCAGCGGAGATATCTTCTCTTCAACAAGGAAAGCCCATGTATCGTACCAGTATTCCTTGAGCAGTGATTCTCTGTCGAACTCATAGCTTGTGTAGTTAGGCGCCTTCCCCTCAAGGTGGAACCATGCCTGTTCCCAAACGAGCGGGCCGTAATCATGGGGTGAGTAAACGAGCTGGCTCTGATATTTGCCGAGGTCAACGGGATAGTCCCTTGCTCCGCGGAAGTTGCCGCCCCACCATGCGCCGTGATAAGGTTGATATTCGGGGTCGTTGTAATGACCGTAATCGGTGGAGTTTGAATTCCAGTCGTAGCCCTTTTCAAACTTCGGATAAACCTCGATACCCTCAACCATAATGAGAAGGTTCGGGTTCTGGTCGAGACAGGCTTTAGCCCCCTTTTCTGCGGCATAGCGCCAGTTATTTGCATCGCTCGAGCCGTCCCACTTTGCAAAGATACCGTCGTCCTTCTTGCCATGAGGTTCGTTCTTGAGGTCGATAGCGATGATCGTATCATCGTCTTTGTAGTAGTCGGCGAACCATGCGAGAGCATCGAGCCAGTCCTTCTCGCTGTAAGTATCATCGTACCAGAGCGCATAGTTATGACCGGCAGCGTTTGTGGTAGCGCAGTGAATATCCATCATTATCTTGATACCGTTTTCTCTGCACCACTTAACAGCCAGATTCCAGATATCGAAGCTGTACATGGGAGTTCCGCCTTCTACGCCTTCCAGTGTGAGCTCAGGGTTCTTCCACTCATTGATCTTGATGATAGGATCGGGCTCGCTTTTCTTCCACTGAAGAAGTATCTGCGTGGACATCGGAACACGCAGGAGATTGAAGCCGTGGTCAGCGATCTCGTTGAGTGCCTGGTGCATATTTATGCTCCAGACGCCGTCGAACACCTGGCTTCCGACGTTATAGCCGAACCAGTTGCAGCCGGTGAGCCATACAGGATTGCCGTCCTTGTCAACGATCTCAGCGTTCTCGTTTACATGGAGCCAGTCGTCACCGTTTGCACCGGGCTTGTCGTCAGCTGTCGCAGGAACGCTGGTGATAGATAATGTGCCCAGCATAATGGCAGCAGCTGCAGCGGAAATGAACCGCTTGAGCTTGAATGTCTTCATAATAGATTTCCCTCTCTTCGGACCGGTCATACTATGCCGATCATATATTTTACTATATTATACAACAAATACGGCTCTTTGTCAATAGATTTGAACCCTTGCGCCCTTCCTTCATTCTTCCTGTATTTCAGCGAAGTACGACATTCTAACAAATCATGCAATATCTTTTACATAGAAATGCGATTCATTGTTTATATTGACAACAAAGAGATTTTCTGATAGAATTATAATATATTGTCGAAAGGAGGGTGAGGCTTTTGATCGCTGCGGAAGAATGTGAAAAGATCATCAGGCAATACTATAAAGAGATATACAACTACTGCTTCGCGCACCTCGGATACAACAAGCATTCTGCTGAAGACTGCGCTCAGGACGTATTCGTCACGTTCTATTCCAAGCACGAAAAGCTGAAGCCGGATCAGATAAGGCTCTGGCTCTACCGTGCGGCCGACCTTACGATAAAGGCCTTCCTCAGAAAGAACGGCAATACAGTCAGCATAGAGGACGTCCCGGAGGTTCAGGATATCGCAGATGAATCTGCCGTCATCGAAAGCCGCGGAAGCCCCCTCGACGATCTCGACGACGAGGAAAGGCTCATCATCGAGACCTATTACAGCACAGATTACGGAAGCAGAACAAGCGCGGCAAAACGGCTCGGAATGAGCCTGCCGGCACTCTACCAGAAGGTACATAAGATAAAACAAAAGCTGAAAGGTGGTAATACTAAACAATGAACACTGTTAGATTTTGTGCAAATCTACAGAATTGTTTCCTCATAGAAAAAACTCGCCTGTTTTCCGACATTTATTATACAGAAGGAAGTACAGCCGCCGTGTACGACAGTCACAGTGACTGTAAGGAGAGGATCCTATGAAAGATAATTTGAAGATTAAAGCAGTTCTCGGTGATGATACTGCCACAATGATCTCAGAGCTCCATGTGCTCCTTAACGAGGAACTCACACGTCCTGCGGATCAGCGTGACTATGATTATATCTCCGAGCTTACGCAGTCGATAGCTGAACTCTCCGGTGCCTCCCTTACTGATGAGGAACAGGAGGTGAATATTGAAGCTATCATCTCAGAGGGCAGCGCCGTCAAGAAGCGCAGCTTTATATCAGTAGTCCGCAGGACTCTCTCTGCAGCCTGCTCATTTGCGCTGATATTCGCAGCAGCGAACTGTATCAGTTTTGCGAGCTTTGGCTCTGACGTGTTCCATGCGGTAGTAGATTACAGATCGGGCGGATTTGTTGTCGATTTCTCCAATACAGATCCCGATTCCGGAAAGATCCCCACCCACGCGCCTGCTTACAGTGCAACATCAGCTCCTACTGCTGCTGCATCGACAGGAGCACCTGCAGCAGCTCCCTGGGAAGAGATGACTGATGCGGCACCGGTTTCGACAGAGGCGATGATGGCGACAGAAGGTGCATTGGAAGCTACTTCTGCAGAGCTTCCGGGAGGTTCAAAGGGCGATAACTCAGCGCCTGGAAATGAAGGACAACACGATCCCATCGTCCGGAAGGACGACGAAAGCTACACCGGAGTGAAGACCGCAATCGGCACCATAATCAGGAACCGCTGCGGAGATTCAGGCGTGAATACAGTTACGCCGCCGGATGATTTCTTCCTTGATATGGAGCTTGAGGACTACAGCAGCGTTGAGATGGAGAATTCCACGGATTTCTACTTCACATTCTCCAACGATACACAGCAGCTTGATGTCATCCTTGAGCATTATCCGAGCCGCTACGAAATGCCTGAACTGAAGATACCGTCAGATCAGTACGGATTCCGTCAGGAAATTTTCGATGTAGGAACGGTCTACCTCTTTGAAGACAACAATGTTAATACAGCTTTATTCGTAAACAACGATACTATATATACCGTGATACTCCAGAATGCAGACATGGATGTCCTTTATAAGATAATCGCTGTTTTCGGAAGCAGAAACTGAGGGCAGCGGAATGTTACTGAAAAAGAGTATTTCCGCAGTCCTCACTGCGATGATAGTTTCGGTCTGCTGCCTTGCTGCACCCTTCATGAACGGCAGCTGTGTTCATGAAACGGATGCAGGACTCATTTCCAAATGCGTCCTCCAGTGCAGCTATGACAGCAAGGAACCCGGAATAATCAGGATAACCATAAAGACACAGGCTCTTGCCGTAATGGACAGCATCGGAGTCTCAGGCCTCGTCATTAACCGTCTCAACGAGAGCAGCGGTTATTTCGAGTACTATAAGAGACTCGGTCTGTTCCAGGAGAAAAACGCAAGATATGCCCTTATCGACAACATGAAGGTCGAAGCGCCCGCCGGACGATACAGGATCTCCTGCGTTCACTTCGCCTCAGGCCGGACAAAGACTCTCGGAGAATCCGAACAGCTTGTCGATAACGAGACCGAGGTGATAGTGGAAGCGGATGCACCAGCGCCGATCGCACCTCCCGTGACCACAACGGTCACAACAAAGAAGAACATTGTGACGACCACAGCAGCCAGATCAGTTACCGGAAGCGTTACAACAGCAGCCGGAAAGGAAGTTTTCATCAGTCAGGTGTCCACAGCAAACGCTGCAGGTGCCGGCAGGACGTCCGTAACAACAGCCACGCAGAATGTCTCCTCAGGCAGTGCGGGCGGTTCATACGGCGGAGCAGCTGCCACCTCACCGCAGCCTCAGACTACACCGAAAACTGCTCTGGAAATGTCCGCAGATAAGATCGAAAGACCGGCTGATCCTCCGGATACCGGTGACAGCGGAGCTGTACCTGCCGGAGCCCTCGCAGCATTTGCTGCGCTGGCATTGATCGCAGGCAAACGCAGACGTTCCTAAGGGGGAACCTTTTCAGATAATCAGCAGTCAGCCGTCGGAAATATCCGGCGGCTGGCTGCTTTTTGCTGTCTGTAACTTATAGGATATAGTTTTCCTCTGCAGTGAAGAAAACTTCTGTTAAAAATAACGAAAGAACACTTGCAATTGTGAACATTATGTGATATAATAAAAAAGCAGTTTTGCGTGAACAATATGAAAGGAGGTCGTGTTTCAGAGTTTTAATCTGATTCATACTGAACTATGTCAAAACTATGTATCCTTATCACAATCCTCGTCTATATGGCGATGATGGTAGTTATCGGTGCGGTATTCTCAAAGAAGAATTCCGGTGTCGGTGACTTCTACCTCGGAGGCAGAAAGCTCGGCCCGCTCGTATCGGCAATGAGCGCCGAGGCCTCAGACATGAGCTCATGGCTCCTCATGGGACTTCCCGGAGTTGCCTATCTCTGCGGCGCCGCAGAGGCCACATGGACAGCCATCGGACTTGCTGTCGGCACCTATCTCAACTGGCTCTTTGTTGCCAAGCGTCTGAGAGTATACTCCCAGAAGTGCAACAACTCCATTACTATCCCTGATTTCTTCTCCAACCGCTTTAGGGATGATTCACATCTTATCATGGGAACTGCAGCTGTCATAATCCTTATCTTCTTCGTGCCCTATACAGCATCAGGCTTCTCCGCCTGCGGAAAGCTCTTCAATCTGCTCTTTGACTGGGATTATCACATGGCAATGATCATCAGCGCTGTTATCATAATCGCCTATACCTCACTGGGCGGATTCCTTGCAGCGAGCTTTACGGACCTTATCCAGAGCATCGTAATGACAACAGCCCTTGCTATCCTCGTTATCTTCGGCGTACATACAGCCGGCGGCTTTGATGCTGTCATGGAAAATGCAAGAGGGATAAAGGACTATCTCGCCCTCACCATGACAACTGACGGAAACGGCAATTCCGTAAGCTACGGCTTCATCACCATAGTATCAACTCTTGCATGGGGACTCGGCTACTTCGGTATGCCCCATATCCTCCTCCGCTTCATGGCTATCGATGACAAGAACAAGATAAAGCTCTCAAGACGCATCGCATCCGTATGGGTAGTTATCGCAATGGGCGTTGCCATATTCGTAGGCTTTATCGGAAATGCTCTTACAGCCAACGGCACCATCCCTGCTCTGGATGACTCCGAGAAGGTAGTTCTCCAGACAGCTACAAAGCTCAGCGAACACAGCGTGATTGCAGCACTTGTTGCAGGTCTGATATTTGCAGGTGTACTTGCCTGCACCATGTCCACATCCGATTCACAGCTCCTTGCAGCTTCTTCAAGTATGTCCGAGAACATCATCAAGGGCGTATTCAAGAGAGAGCTTGACAACAAGAAGTCCATGCTCTCAGCAAGAGCAGTCCTCCTTGTTATCGCAGTGCTCGGCGTTTTACTCGCATGGAACGAGAACAGCTCCGTATTCCGTGTAGTATCCTTCGCATGGGCAGGCTTCGGTGCCACATTCGGCCCCGTAATGCTCACAGCTCTCTTCTGGAAGCGCACCAACAAGTGGGGCGCGCTCTCCGGACTTGTTGTGGGCGGCGTTATGATATTCGTATGGAAGTTCCTTGTAAGACCTCTCGGCGGCGCATGGGATATCTACGAGCTCCTTCCCGCATTCATCTGTGCGCTTATCGCTATCGTAGCGGTATCACTTGCAACAGCACCTCCCTCCAAGGAGATAACAGACGAGTTCGAAGCTGTAAAGGCAGAGCTCTGATAACAGGGATACAGGCCCGAAAGCACTTCGCTTCCGGGCTTCATTCGATACAAATACCTGAAATGATACAGTGAGGTGATGACATGAACAAAAAACCGGTCACAATTGAAGAAAAAGCGGAATTCATCCGTTGGATAAAGACTGACAACAAGGAGGAAAAGACACCGGAGGATTATAAACTCTGCAAGAAACTCATAAAGAATGACCTTGATGCTACCGACAAGCTGCTGCATGACTATGTGAGAGAAGGCGGCAGCTGGCTCTGGATAAGAGACCGTCAGGAGATCAGAAGTACATCGACAGGTGGATGGCTGAGGATAAGGAACATTTCCTTGGCATCGTCCGGGAAAGGATCGGCGGCGACCTCTGGCGAAAGGCAAGGAAGAAGCTGACCGGCTCAGCGAAATAGGGAGGAAGCTTTATGTCTATGTCACTTTATTACAATGCCGTCCGTGAAACGGCGATGAACGATGAGGAAAGAGAAGGGGTGCAGACCGCAGCTGGCCGTTATATTGCTGATTATCCCTTTGAGACCAGGCATGAGGACTTCTGCCTTTACAGCGAGCCCCTTGATGGTGAGAACGTCATTCTTGCAGGTGCTACAAAGATACCTCAGAGACGCGGTGAATTCTACGAGGTCATCCTGCACTGGCTGAAATGTCTGACTGAGATAAGGAGAGCGCTTCACGGCTGTGAATGGGATGTACGCCTTGACAATGTTGACCTGATTTGGGATGAGAAAGAAGGCTGGCGTCTCCCGACAGATGATGAAATGAAAGCACGGAAAGGGAAGTAAGTCCTTGACACATCGCATTTCCTCCTGTATAATGAGTATAGGACAATTTGTCCTGATACTTTTATACAGGAGGAATTTTTATGAAACTCGAAACAGTGATACTGATACTTGTAGCAGTAGTTATGGTAATGCTGATAGTGGTGTTGATAAAGCTCTTCACCTTCGGCGGAGTTGACGTGGATGTCACAAAGGTCATATCGGCAGTCAAGGACGGTCTCGGCGCTTCCCAGAGAGAGCTGCGTGAGGAAATGGCGGAGAGCGTCAGGACGAGCGTAAAGGATATGGGCGAGAGTATAGGCACGGTGCAGCGTACCCTCGGTGAGAATCACAGTTCCCGTCTTGTGGACATGGACAAGCGTATAACCGAGCTACAGAACGGCGTTGACAGCCGTCTCGAATCCATAAGGAACGTGGTGGACGAGCGTCTCCAGACCACCATGACGGAAAAGATGAACGTCTTCGGACAGTTCCTCTCGGAAAACCAGACACGCGCCATGGAGGGACAGAACAAGTACCTTGTGAGCATGGATTCCAAGATAGGCCAGAACCTTGAGAATATGGGTAAGGCTCTTTCGGAAAAGCAGCTCCAGTCAGGCCAGGCTATAAATGACAGCCTTATCTCCCTTGAGAACCGTTTCAAGACGCTGGAGGCAAGTAACAACGAAAGACTTGAGATAATGCGCCAGACAATGGAGCGCCGTCTCTCTGCCATACAGGAGGAGAACCAGAAGAAGCTGGACAGCATCCAGTCCACCGTGAACGAAAAGCTCGAAACACAGATGCGCAAGTCCTTCAGCCTTGTCAGCGAGCGGCTTGAAAAGGTGTACGAAGGACTCGGCGAGATGCAGAACATAGCCGTCGGAGTAGGCGACCTAAAAAAGGTGCTCTCCAACGTCAAGACAAGAGGTATCCTCGGCGAGATACAGCTCGGCAGCATCCTCGAGGAGATACTTCCCCGCGAGCTCTATGACACGGAAGTTCCCACCATACCTGGCAGCCGTGAGCGAGTTGAGTTTGCCGTGAAGCTCCCCGGACAGGTGGAGGGCTCACAGATATATCTCCCCATAGACTCCAAATTCCCCGGCGATACCTACGCAGCCTTACAGGATGCCTATGATACCGGCGACAAGGAGCGCATCGAGAATGCAAGGAAGAATCTCAGGCTCGTTATCCGAAGCTGTGCCAAGGAGATATCAGAGAAGTACGTCGATCCAAACTTCACCACCAACTTCGGCATCATGTTCCTGCCATTCGAGGGGCTCTACGCAGAGGCAGTAAACCTCGGCCTTGTGGAATCACTCCAGCGTGATTTCCGCGTCAGCATAGCAGGCCCCTCCACTATGGCAGCGATGCTCAACTCCTTACATATGGGCTTCCGCACCCTTGCCATTCAGCAGCGCAGCAGCGAGGTATGGAAGGTGCTCGGCGAGGTCAAGGGCGAATTCGGCAAGTTCAGCGATGTCCTCGACAAGGCGCAGAAGCACATCAATCAGGTCAGCAGCGACCTGGATGCCCTTGTAGGCACAAGAACAAGAGCCATGCAGAGAAAGCTCGACGGCGTTGAAGTCCTCGAGCTGAACAGCAGTTCTGACTGACAGCGGGTGCGCTGCCCCCGCACCCCTGCCAAAGAGGCAAAGCCTCTCTGGACTCTCATTTTAAAATCCCTTCTCCCCATGAATGGGGAGAAGGGATTTTGCATCGGGATCCCAAAGGGACGTGTCCCTTTGGCGGGAGTCTGAGGGCAGCGCCCTCAGTATCTGTCAGTGCTGTCATCCGACAGGCAAATGCTGACTTCGCGAAAAATTTCACGAAAGGTATTGAAAAATCTTCCGGTATGTTGTATAATCATAGTATAGTGCTTGATGTACAAATATAAAACAAGGAGTGCATATCAATGTATAATGATCTTATGGATACTATCGGCTTCGTAACAGGCTACGATCCTGAAGTCGGCGAGGCTATGAATGAGGAGCTTGCAAGACAGAGAAGAAATCTGGAGCTCATCGCCAGCGAGAACATCGTTTCTCCCGCAGTTATGGCAGCAATGGGTTCTGTACTTACAAACAAGTACGCTGAGGGTTATCCCGGAAAGCGTTACTATGGCGGCTGCCAGAACGTAGACGTTGTAGAGCAGATCGCAATTGACCGTGCCTGCAAGCTGTTCGGCGCAAAGTACGCTAACGTACAGCCCCACTCAGGCGCACAGGCAAACACAGCTGTTTACTTTGCTCTTCTCCAGCCCGGCGATACTGTTCTCGGTATGAGCCTTGCTGACGGCGGACACCTCACACACGGTTCTCCTGTAAACATCTCAGGAAAGTTCTTCAACTTCGTTTCTTACGGCCTTGACGATGAAACCGAGACTATAAACTATGATGAGGTTTATAAGCTCGCAAACAAGCACAAGCCGAAGCTGATAGTTGCAGGCGCTTCTGCTTATCCCCGTGCACTCGATTTCAAGCGTCTTTCAGAGATCGCAAGAGCTGTCGGCGCACTCCTCATGGTAGATATGGCTCACATCGCAGGTCTTGTAGCAGCAGGCTGCCACGAGTCACCTGTACCCTATGCAGATATCACAACAACAACAACTCACAAGACTCTCCGCGGACCGAGAGGCGGACTCATTCTCACAAACAATGAGTTCCTCGCAAAGAAGATCAATTCCGCTATATTCCCCGGCACACAGGGCGGCCCTCTGATGCACACAATCGCTGCAAAGGCAGTATGTTTCGGCGAGGCTCTCAAGCCTGAGTTCAAGGATTATCAGCAGAGAATAGTAGCAAATGCAAAGGCACTTGCTGACGGTCTCCTCAAGAGAGGCTTCAACCTCGTTTCCGGCGGTACAGACAACCACCTCATGCTCGTTGATCTCCGTCCCTTCAACATCACAGGCAAGGAGCTTGAGCGCAGACTTGACGAGGTATATATCACAGTAAACAAGAACGCTATCCACAACGATCCTGAGAAGCCCTTCGTAACAAGCGGTATCCGTATCGGTACTCCTGCTGTTACAACAAGAGGTCTCGGCATCGAGGAAATGGAGAAGATCGCTGAGTACATCTACCTCTGCGCTACAGATTTCGAGAACAAGGCTGACGAGATCCGTGCAGGCGTAAATGCTATCTGCGAGAAGTTCCCGCTCTACAAGTAATTCTGTAAGACGAATACGGGACGGACAAGACTGTCCGTCCCTTCTTTATTAGGAGAGTTATGATATGGGTGAAATATATGGGTATATCTGTCAAAAATGCGGTTTATCCGTAGAATACCGAACAGGTGGAGGTTTTAATACTCCTGATTACTTGGAAGAAACAAAAAAATTGCAAGAAGAACTTAAAGAAGATATAATTGCAGGTAAATATGGAAAAATGCTAAAGGCTACCATAGAAGAAAGTGATGGTAACTTAGGATTTTATTGTGATACTCAAGTATTGGAATGTACTAATAGAGAGTGTCGCTATATAGATGTTATGCGTGAAAAAAGAATCTCAAATTTTCCTTATCTAAGTTTGAAATATAAAATGGAAATCAACATATTTATAGGATGTCCAAAGTGTAAAATAGGAAGAATGGAAAAAACTAAAAATATATTATGGTGTCATAATTGCCAAGCATATTCCATGTTTGGCGGTTATATAGGAGATTGGGATTAGAATGGAGAAGTGTTATGTCCGCACCCTTAGCAGATAAGATACGTCCGGCGTCCCTTGAAGACGTCGTAGGTCAGGAGCATATCCTCGCTCCCGGCAGACCTCTCCGCCGTATAATAGAAAGCGGCAGAGTACCGAACATGATATTCTACGGCCCATCCGGCGTGGGAAAGACAACCGTTGCACGCATCATAGCCGAGAACTGCGGAATGGCGCTGTATAAGCTCAACGGCACGAATTCCTCTCTCTCCGATATCAGGGACGTGGTATCACAGATAGGCTCCTTCGGCTCAGAGAACGGTATTCTCCTCTATCTTGACGAGATACAGTACCTCAACAAGAAGCAGCAGCAGAGCCTCCTTGAATACATGGAAAACGGCGATATAACGCTTATCGCCTCCACTACCGAGAATCCCTTCTTTGCCGTCTATAACGCTGTCATAAGCCGGAGCACTGTCTTTGAGTTCAAGCCTGTTCCGGCTGAGCAGCTCATGCCCGCAGTCCGCCGTGCCTTCCGTATAATAGGGGAGGAGAGCGGCACTGAGATAGTCGCCTCCGACGAGGTAGTCCGCACAATAGCATACAGCTGCGGCGGCGATGTACGAAAGGCCATGAACACTGCCGAGCTCTGCGCTCTCTGCGGGGAGCAGAAGGACGGGAAGAACGTCCTCACTGAGTCCTCCCTTGAGATACTTGCCCAGCGCAGCAATATGCGTTATGACCGTGACGGAGACCAGCACTATGACCTGCTCTCTGCCTTCCATAAGTCCATACGCGGCTCCGACGAGAATGCTGCATTACACTATGCCGCACGCATCATGGAGGCTGGGGACATAATATCCCTCTGCCGCAGGCTTCTCTGTATAGCCTGCGAGGATATCGGCCTTGCCTATCCGCAGGCGATACCCATAGTCAAGGCCTGCGTGGATTCTGCCGTGCAGCTCGGCCTTCCCGAAGCGCGTCTCCCCATAGCCGATGCGATAATCCTCCTTGCCACAGCCCCGAAGTCCAACAGCGCCTACAAGGCCATGGCGGCGGCGATAGAGGACCTCAAGACCACCGATGCCCTTGATTTCCCGAGACATCTCCAGAACGTCCACTATGACGGCGCCGGAGCAAAGGTAGTCGGCCAGCACTATCTCTATCCCCACGATTACCCGAATCACTGGGTGCGTCAGCAGTACCTTCCCGATGCCCTTGCCGGTCACGTTTACTACGAATTCGGCGAGAACAAGCAGGAACAGGCAGCTCTCCAGTACCGCATGAAGATAACAGGGGAGAGCAAATAACAAAATGAAAGCCTCAGCATTTCTGCTGAGGCCTTATTTTATTATTCAATTGTATCACAGTGTGTTTCAGTGAGATTCACACCGAAGGCTGAATTACTTATTCGGACCGATCCTGCCGACTCCTTGCGGACCCCCGGTCAGGATTCAAGCAATCAACCATTGTAAGAACTCCGGGAAATGGTTCCCATTGGAATCACCCTTTAAAATGAATTTTTACATTTATTCCAGATACCGTTCACGCACTCACTGCGTCCGCGGTACTGATAATTGCTTGTTCTGCTATGAAACAGTATTTTAGTCAGGATCTCATTGGACTCACCTTTCTATTTGATATATCTAAAGACTCAAGTCGGAATTTCAGGTCTGACCTGTATTTCTTCTGAGCTTAGACATGAAGCCGTTTCATTCAGCAATGCGTCTGCATTTCGATCAGAGTTTATCTTGAATACACTATTCATCGGAACAGGTCATTAAGACTTATATTCCCGTTTATTTTTCCGAACGATCAGCAAGCCCGCCGGCTTCACGCTGTACAACTGAATTCTCTTCCATTGGACTCACCCGCCTTTCCGCATTTAATAATTTACATTGAGTACTTGGCACTACATCCGCCGTTCCTCAGTCCAAGTAAATTCAGCTTGGAGTAGCTTTTGTTACTCCTTTTCCTTGATTATATGTTACCACACCTTGTGTGAAATGTCAATAGTAATTATAAAGAATCTGGAGAGTTTTAGTATAATTCGTCATAAAGCACAATCAGAGTAAATGCTGATGAGCAAAATGCACAAAGAAAGAGCGTACAGAAATGACTGTACGCCCTTATTTCAACTCAGTTATTCAACGGTAACGCTCTTTGCAAGGTTTCTCGGCTTGTCAACGTCATAGCCCTTGGCTACTGATACATAGTATCCGAGCAGCTGGAGGGGGATAACGGAGAGACTTCCTGCGAAGTGGGGATCGGTCTGGGGGATGTATACAGTGAAGTCTGCAAGATCCTCCATGCTGTAATTTCCGTAGGTGGTAAGGCCGACCAGAGAAGCTCCGCGGCTCTTGACCTCGACCATGTTGCTGACGGTCTTCTCATAGAGGTCAGGCTGTGTGAGTACGCCGATAACGGGGATACCGTCCTCAATGAGACTGATAGGACCGTGTTTGAGCTCTCCGGCAGCGTATGCCTCAGAGTGGATATAGCTGATCTCCTTCATCTTGAGGCTTCCCTCAAGGGATATAGCGTAGTCGATGCCTCTTCCGATGAAGAAGGCGTCCTTTGTTGCAGCGAGCTTGTTGGCGTACCACTGGATACGCTCCTTGTCCTCGAGAGTCTTCTCGATCTTATCCGGGATAGTATCGAGCTCCTTCAGCAGCGCGTCATACTTCTCCTGCTCCATTTCTCCTCTTGCCTTTGCAAAGCCGATAGCAAGGAGGTAGCCGGCGATGAGCTGGGTGCTGTATGCCTTTGTGGTGGCAACAGATATCTCAGGGCCTGCGAGGGTGTAGAATACATTGTCAGCCTCACGTGCAATTGATGAACCGACAACATTGACGATACCGAGAGTTGCAACGCCCTTGTCCTTGGCAAGTCTGAGAGCGGCAAGGCTGTCAGCAGTCTCGCCGGACTGGCTTATGATGATGACAAGGCTGTTCTTGAGGAGGGGCATCTTTCTGTAACGGAACTCAGAAGCGAGCTCAACACGTACAGGGATTGTTGTAAAGTCCTCGATGACGTACTGTGCAGCCATACCTACGTGGTAAGCAGAGCCGCAGGCAACGATGTAGATCTGTGAGATCTTCTTCATCTCCTCATCGGTGAGTCCGATGCTGCTGAAATCTATAACGCCGTCCTTTACTACGGAGTTGATGGTATCTCTAACGACCTTGGGCTGCTCGTGGATCTCCTTGAGCATGAAGTGCTCATATCCGCCCTTCTGAGCAGACTTGGCATCCCACTTGATCTCAGTTAGCTCCTTGGTGATCTCCTCGCGGTCGATGTTGTAGAAGGTAACAGTACCCTTGCCGAGACGTGCGATCTCCATATTGCCGATGTAGTAAACGTTTCTTGTGTAGTTGAGGATAGCGGGAACGTCAGAAGCAACGTAGCTCTCACCGCCTGTGATACCGATGATCATGGGGCTGTCCTTACGTGCTGTGTAGATCTCACCGGGGTAATCGCGGAACATAACGCAGAGAGCGTATGAACCTCTGATACGGATCATGGCGCGTGCGATAGAATCAACAGGGCCGAGACCATACTTCTTGAAGTAGTAGTCAATGAGCTTTACGGCGACCTCAGTATCTGTCTGTGAGTTGAAGGTATAGCCGCTCTTTGTGAGCTTCTCGCGGAGCTCCTGATAATTCTCTATGATGCCGTTGTGAACAGCGATAACGTTCTCGTCGTCGCTTGCATGCGGATGAGCGTTGAGGGTTGAAGGCTCGCCGTGTGTAGCCCAGCGGGTGTGACCGATACCGCAGTCGCCGTGAACGGCCTCGCCGTTGTTGGTCATCTTCTCAAGCACCTCGAGCTTGCCCTTTGCCTTGACTATCTCAGGATCCTTCTCGCCGTCGCGTACAGCGATTCCGGCAGAGTCATATCCTCTGTATTCAAGCTTGGAAAGTCCGTCAAGAAGTATGGGGGCTGCCTGACTGTTTCCTGTAAAGCCTACTATTCCACACATTGTATGTTGTCCTCCTGTTCTTTAAACTGCCGTCTCCCGGCAGGATAATATATAATCAATTATACACTATCCGAGCAGTTTTGTCAATCAGTTTATAGCCATTCCGGCAGTTCTTTACCTGCCCTCGTACCTGATGAAGCTGTAATCCTGCCTGCTGAGGTCGAAGGTCTCGATATAAGGCAGACTGTCGATGTACACCCAGCGCTCTATGCGGAGGGGGCTGAGGGAGAACAGCCGTTCATTTTCAAGGGCGGTGTAGGCCTTGTAGGAGCCGCTGAAGCACTCTCTGAATGCCTCACAGAAAGCGGCACTGCCCAGGGGATGACCGAGCTCCTCACAGATGCCTTCTATCTGTATATTGTCTGTGCAGAGTGCGGCATTCGGGTTAGACTTCAGCTGTCCGTACTTCCTGAGAGTGATATCAGTCTGAAAGCAGAAACAGCCGTCAAGGAGGACAACGCTCATCATCCTTGATGATACTATACCGTCAACTGAGGTGGAGAGCACCATTTTTCTGCCCTTTCCGAACTCAGAGAAGAACAGGCCGAGCTTTTCTTTATATTTATCCATATCTGTTTCCTTTATAACCATGAAAAAAGTGCGCTCCCGAAGGAACGCACTTTGTAAGAACTTATTCCGGTAGATTAGCCGAGCTCAGCGAAGTACTTGATTGTTCTTACCATCTGTGATGTGTAAGAATTCTCGTTGTCGTACCATGAAACTACCTGAACCTCATAGAGGCCCTCACCGATCTCACAAACCATTGTCTGTGTAGCATCGAAGAGTGAGCCGTATCTCATACCGATAACGTCAGAAGAAACGATCTGATCCTCATTGTAACCGAAGGACTCGGAAGCAGCAGCCTTCATAGCAGCGTTGATGCCGTCCTTTGTTACGTTTGTGCCCTTAACAACAGCTGTAAGGATTGTTGTGGAACCTGTCGGAACAGGAACTCTCTGAGCAGAGCCGATGAGCTTGCCGTTGAGCTCAGGGATAACAAGGCCGATAGCCTTAGCAGCACCTGTGCTGTTGGGAACGATGTTAGCAGCGCCTGCACGAGCTCTTCTGAGGTCGCCCTTTCTGTGAGGACCGTCAAGGATCATCTGATCGCCTGTGTAAGCGTGGATTGTGCTCATGATACCGCTCTGGATAGGAGCATAATCGTTAAGAGCCTTAGCCATAGGAGCGAGGCAGTTAGTTGTGCATGAAGCAGCAGAGATGATCTTGTCATCCTTTGTGAGAGTCTTCTCGTTTACGCTGTAAACGATTGTAGGAAGATCGTTGCCTGCAGGAGCAGAGATAACTACCTTCTTAGCGCCGGCATCGATATGAGCCTGTGACTTCTCCTTGGAGCAGTAGAAACCTGTGCACTCGAGAACAACGTCAACGCCGATCTCGCCCCAGGGAAGCTCTGCAGCGTTAGCCTTAGCATAGATTGTAAGAGTCTTGCCGTCAACTGTGATTGTACCAGCCTCGTCATCAGCAGAAACAGTGTGAAGGTTCTCACCGATGATTCCGCAGTAACCCTTCTGAGCTGTATCGTACTTCAGAAGATGAGCGAGCATAGAGGGCTTTGTAAGGTCGTTGATTGCAACTACCTCGTAACCGGGAGCATCAAACATCTGTCTGAATGCAAGACGGCCGATACGGCCAAAACCATTAATAGCAACTTTAACTGACATGGGATATTACCTCCTAAAAATTTATATATTCATTATACATCACCCTCCGGAAATTTGCAAGTCCCTGCCATGAAAAATAAGATATTTATATATATGTGTACATTTTACTTGTGGAGCTGTAATAAAAATTGGTGATTATTCAGACTGGATAAAGGTAAAGTAAAAAATATGATGCAGCACATGATCTTACCGGATGATATACTGCCTATCAGAAATGACGGCTAAATGCCGTATATTGCGGGATATAGCGCTGTATATCGGAAACGTCAGTTTTAAACAATGATTGTTGAAAATGAAATTTTTATAATTTTTGTCATAATCAGAAAATCGCAACAAAAGATTTTGTTGACAATTATCAAAAACTATAGTATAATATATGTTGTGGAAAAATCTGAAATGAAACAGGAGCGAATAAGAGAATATGACAGACGGACTTGAGATCGAGCGGAAGTTCCTTGTGGAGCAGCCGCAGCTTGAAAAGCTGAACATCGTCAGGAGCGCAGATATCACCCAGACCTACCTTGTGAGCGGCGAGGGCGGATCCCAGCGCAGAGTGCGGCGCATCAGCGAGAACGGCAGGATCACATATAAGTATACGGAGAAGATATTCTATACCCATGTAACACGTCATGAGACAGAACGTGAGATAACGCAGGAGGAGTACGAACAGCTCCTCACCGAGCGCGATACCCGTCTTGTTCCGGTGGAAAAGACAAGATACCGTTTTGACTATCTCGGACAGATGTTCGAGCTCGATGTATACCCATATTCCGGCAGGCTCGCCATACTTGAACTGGAGCTGCGTGATGCAGGGCAGGAGATCGTTTTCCCGGACGAGGTCAGGGTACTTAAAGAAGTATCGGACGATCACGCATATTCCAATTCAGCCCTTGCAGTACGCGGCGCATTCCCTGAGGATGCATACAGCTGTCTTGCCGGAGAAACGGAGAACTGAATGGCTGAGAAAATAATAAGTGTTGAGAACGCGGAGCAGCTCACCGAGCTGTTCGGCCAGTTTGACGGCAATATAAGCAATATACAGAAGGAATACGGTGTTTCCGTAGTCAACAGACAGGATTTTATAAAAGTTATCGGCGAAGAGCCGGGAGTGTCCGGCGCTGCAAAGGCTGTTGAGCACCTTCTTAAAATGAGTGAGAGAGGTCAGCCCCTCAGCGAGCAGACTATACGTTATGTAACATCTATGGTCTCCGACGGCATCGAGCAGCAGCTCGAGGAGCTGAAGGGCGACGGCATCTGTCTTACCTCATCGGGAAAGATAGTACGCCCGCGCACAGTCGGCCAGAAGCGCTATATCGACTGCATAAAGGATAATACCATAGTGCTCGGCATCGGCCCTGCCGGAACCGGAAAGACCTACCTTGCGGTAGCGATGGCGGTAAGGGCTTTCAGAGAGCATAAGATAAGGAAGATTATCCTCACCCGTCCCGCAGTCGAGGCAGGAGAGAAGCTGGGCTTCCTTCCGGGCGATCTCCAGGATAAGGTAGATCCCTACCTCAGACCGCTCTATGACGCATTGTTTGATATGTTCGGAGCAGAGAGCTTCTCGAGATATATGGAAAAGGGCATAATCGAGGTCGCACCTCTCGCCTACATGAGAGGAAGAACGCTCGACGAGGCCTTCATAATCCTTGACGAGGCGCAGAACACCACCTCCGAGCAGATAAAGATGTTCCTCACAAGACTCGGCAACGAGAGCCGCATGGTAATCACCGGAGACATAACACAGATAGATCTTCCGGATGCAGGCAGATCGGGACTTGTCGAAGCAATGAAGGTATTAAAGGGCATCGACGACATCGCAGTACACCGTTTCACGGAAAAGGACGTTGTCCGTCACCGCCTTGTACAGGATATAATCAAAGCATATGAAAAATTCAATGAAGGGAGAAATAAACATGCCTAAGCTCAAGGTATACGTAAAGAACAATCAGACAGAGGTGAAGGTGCCGGTAGGTATAAGGCTCCTCATCAGGAGATGCTGCCAGGCTGTGCTTGCAACAGAGGGGTTCAAGCAGGATGCAGAGGTAAGCGTATCATTCGTAAGCAACAGCGAGATCAGGAATCTCAATAAGATATACCGCAATAAGGACAGCGTCACAGACGTTCTCTCCTTCCCGCTCACAAGCGAGAACGGCAGAACTGAGACAAATCCCGAAACAGGCGCAGTCCAGCTCGGCGATGTAGTCATCTCACTTGAGACAGCCGTAAAGCAGGCACAGAACTACGGCCATTCTCTCGAGCGTGAGGTAGGCTTCCTCACAGTACATTCCATGCTGCATCTTCTCGGCTACGACCACGAGACAAGTCAGCTCGACCAGAGGATAATGCGTGAAAAGGAGGAATCCGTGCTTGAGAAGCTCGGCATCTCCCGTGACGCAACATTCGTCAGCCCGAGTGAGGCAGAATAATGCCCAGAACAGCGTTTATCACAATAGCCGGACATACCAACGCCGGAAAGTCCTCGCTGCTCAATGCCATAGTAGGCGAGAAGATAGCTTCTGTCAGCAGCAAGCCCCAGACCACACGCACACGTATAACAGGCATCCGCATCATAGATGATGTGCAGCTCGTTTTCTTTGACACACCGGGTATGCACAAGCCCGTCAACAAGCTCAGCGAGCATATGCTCAACACTGTAAAGGAGTCCGTCAGCGATATCGACGCAGTCCTCTTCATGCAGGACTGCACAAGGAAGATGGCACCGCAGGAGCGTGAGCTGATACAGTCCCTCAACAGGGAGAAAATGCCCGTGATACTTGTGCTCAACAAGATAGACCTCCTCCGCGGCATGGATGAGCTCGCACCTAAGATAGCCGAGTTTACCGAAGGCCTTCAGTTCGAGGCGGTCATCCCCATAAGCGTTACCGAGAACAACGGAGTGGATATAGTCATCTCCGAGATAATGAAGCTCTCACAGGAGACCGAGCAGTATTACTTCCCGGAGGATATGATAACCGACCAGCCGGAGAAGGTGCTCGCTGCCGAGATGATACGCGAGAAGCTCCTTGAACTCCTGAAGGACGAGGTGCCCCACGGCATCGCAGTCGGAGTTGAGGAGATGTCCGAGCGTGACGACAAGGATATCCTTGATATCTCCGCAGTCATCTACTGCGAGAGGGAATCGCACAAGGGCATAATCATCGGAAAGGGCGGAGCTATGCTCAAGAAGGCTTCTACCGCCGCACGTCATGACCTTGAGGACTTCTTCCAGATACAGGTCAACCTCAGATGCTGGGTAAAGGTCAAGGAGGACTGGCGTAACCGTGAAGGTCTCATCCGCAGCTTCGGACTCTCTGACAAATAGTACCGGAAATAGTATCCGCTCAGTCTGCACACAATAGCCCCGGAAGGAGTTGTTGTGAATGGACACGGAGCAGCTTTGGGACAGGTTCGTCCTTACCGGCAGCATAGCAGACTACCTGGCATACCGGGAGAGCCCGGAGAAAGCAGAAGATACCCATGACGATAACAGAGGGGATCGTCCTGCGGGAGCGTCCGGTGGGCGAGCAGGACAAATTCATCGACATCCTCACGAAGGATAACGGAGTTACCGAGGTTTCCGTAAAGGGCGCACGCAAGATAAACGGAAAGACCGGCAGCTCCACACAGCTTTTTGCATACTCACGGTTCTGTGTCAATGAGAGCAGGGGAAGGCTTGTTCTCAACAGCGCAGAACCGATACATATTTTTTACGGACTGAGGGACAGCCTTACGAAGCTGTCTCTTGCAAGTTATTTTGCGGAGGTGGCAGTATACTGCACCCCCGAGAGGAGCGAGACAGAAGGCCGCGGCACGAATCTCAGGCTGCTGCTGAACTGCCTGCACTATCTGGAGAGCGGTCTCCGGCCGGAGGCGCTCCTGAGGAGCATCTTTGAGCTGCGCCTCATGGCGGATACAGGCTATATGCCGGATATACTCGGCTGCCGTGGCTGCGGCATTTTCGAGCCTGAGGAGCTTTTCTTCTGCATCAGCGACGGCGGCTTCTATTGTGCCGACTGCTTCGGCCAGGACGGAGAGGATCACAGCCGGACTGACTATATGAAGGTAAAGCTGCCGGTCCTCAATGCAGTAAGGCATATCGTCCTTGCAGACTTCGACCGGCTCTTCAACTTCCGTGTCTCTGAGGGTGTTCAGAGCGCACTGACGGAGTTCTCCTCATCATACATCACAGCTCATCTCGAAAAACATTTCAAAACACTTGATTTCTACAGGTCGCTGCTGTAATGCGGCCGTCAGGCATTTTTTATGGAGGAACAAACGATGGATCGCACAGTATATGACATCTGCGATGTCCAGAGACGTATATATCAGCTTGCATATAAGAAGAATTACAGCGTGGAGGAATTCTCCGACCTTTTTCTGAAGCCTGATTTCTGCAGGCGTGAACTGGATTCGGATTGGTCACATTTCCAGCTTGAGACAGCGGACGAGAATATGGATCACATTCTCGCCGAGATGGGAGAAAAGCTCACAGAGGTCACAGCTCAGGATACCGATATCGACCTTGCAGGATATGTCGGATTCATGTACCGTTATCTCTTCTTTATCACACCGTATCCAAGCGCAGAGCTTGAAGAACGGGTATCGTTTGAAGATATCGCAAAGACAGTCATTGAATCGTCGATCAAGGGCGAGGATCTTGTTGTTGAAGAGATCTGCATGAAATATGGTCTCGAATACTATGCCGACAAGATCTGAAACGGAAATACATAAGGCATGATTCGCAGCAATTTACAAGAAAGGTAATTTATCAAAGGAGGAAACGGCAATGGGCACAGTTTCAGGAACATTCATACTAATGATCATACTTCTTATCGCAGGTGTAGTTCTCGGCGGTGTTTTTGTAAAATCAGCAAAGGAAGACAAACCGCTCGGACAGCTCATACTGCTTGCGGTAATCAGCTTCGTGATGATCTTCTTCACAGTCCGCTACCTTTTAGGAGGCGTTGCACTTCTTGCAGCAGGTATTCTGGGAGGTATCTACGGAGTATGTATAGGAGCATCAAAGGTCAGAAGAAAAAGATGAAATAAAAGGATGTACGCTACATGGAAATAAGAAGATTCAGACAGGAAGACGCACAGGAGCTTTCAGAAGTCATCGCCCGCACCATGCGCACCTGCAACGTAAAGGACTACGGCGAGGAGCTCATAGAGCTCTGCATCGCCGGAAAGACACCGGAAAAGCTCATAGAGTGCTCGAACTGGATGCACATATATGTTCTCTGTGACGGAGACAGGATAGTCGGCACAGGCTCCATAGGTCCCTACTGGGGCAGCACCACGGAGAGCAGTCTCTTTACCATATTCGTTCTGCCGGAGTATCAGGGCAGAGGACTGGGCAGGCTCATCGTTGAGACTCTCGAGCAGGATGAGTTCTTCCTGCGCGCAGAGCGCATAGAGATTCCCGCTTCACTGACAGCCGTGGACTTCTACAAACGTATGGGCTATGACTACAAGAACGGATCCTCAGAACCCGACGAGGATCATAATATCAAAATGGAGAAATACAGAAGAATATGATAATACTGCCCCTCTGTAACCGCAGAGGGGCATAACTTGAAAGACAGAAAGGAAATTATGGAAAGATACTTAAAGACACTGGAGCTCGACAAGATACTGGAAATGCTCGCAGATCTTACATCGAATGAGGAGACAAGGCGAATGGCGCTGGCACTGAGACCGGACACCGATGCGGAGAGAGTCCGCTACGAGAACCTGAAAACCAATCAGGCGCTCAGTCTGTCCGTTCAGTTCGGCACGCCGCCCTTCGCACCGTTCAAGGATATATGCGGAGTTTCCGCAAGAGCAAAGCAGGGAGCAGTCATCTCCCTCCGCGACCTTATGGATATAGCCGCCATGCTCCGGCAGATACGCGACCTTGCACGCTGGTACAGCACCTGCGAGAACGTGGAGACGGAGCTGAGCTATCTCTTCGCACAGCTCCAGCCCAATGACTGGCTCCTTGAAAAGCTCGAGCGCTCTATAATCTCCGATACGGAGATATCCGACGCCGCAAGCCCAGAGCTCGCTGCCATACGCCGCAAGATAAACCGTGCCGGTATGCAGCTCAGGGAGACGCTCGACAAGATGATAAAGAACAAGGACACTCAGCAGTACCTCCAGGAGGCCAATGTCACTATCCGTGACGGCCGCTTCGTGCTCCCCGTCAAGGCAGAGTACAGAGGACAGGTGAGCGGACTTATCCACGATACCTCCGCCACAGGACAGACCATATTCATCGAGCCTATGGCAATAGTCGAGGCAAACAATGATATCCGTATACTTGAGGGCAAGGAGCAGGAGGAGATAGAGCGCATCATCCGTGAGCTCTGCAGCGACTGCGGCGACTACGCCGATACCCTCGCCCAGAACTACAAGGTGATAACCGAGCTCAACCTTTATTTCGCCAAGTCAAACTTAGCGGCAAAGCTGAAATGCTCCATGCCGATGATAACTGACGACGGAGTGATAGAGCTCAAAAAGGCACGCCACCCCCTGCTTGACAGCAAAAAGGCAGTACCGGTCGACCTCCGCCTCGGAGAGGACTATCAGGCGCTTATCATCACCGGACCGAATACCGGCGGTAAGACAGTATCCCTCAAAACAGCAGGACTTCTTGCAGCCATGACCATGTGCGGACTTCTCATCCCCGTATCTGACGGCAGCCGCATCTCCGTATTCGACCACATACTCGTTGATATCGGCGACAGCCAGAGCATAGAGCAGAACCTCTCCACCTTCTCGGCTCACACCAACAAGGTGATAGAGATAATCGAGACCGCCGACGAGAATTCACTCGTCCTCCTTGACGAGCTCGGCTCAGGCACCGATCCCGTAGAGGGCGCCGCACTTGCGGTAGCTATTATCCGCCGTCTCATGGCATCGGGTGCAAAGCTCATGGTGACTACACACTATCAGGAGCTCAAGGTCTTCGCTATCAACAGCGAGAACGTGGAGAACGCCTCCTGTGAATTCGATATAGAGACTCTCCGCCCCACCTACCGCCTTATAGTAGGCTCACCCGGAAAGTCCAACGCCTTTGCTATCTCCGAGAGCCTCGGTATGCCGGCAGACGTTATAGCTGAGGCAAAGAGTGCAGTCAGCGAGGCAAACACCAGGCTCGAGGAAGTAATAGGCAAGCTCGAGGCCGCCCGTATAGAGCTTGAACGCCAGAAGGAGGAGATACGCCGTCTGAAGCGTGAGACAGCCGAGCACGAGGAGGCTATCCGCCGCGAGCGTGAGGAACTGGAGCGCACCCGTGCAGAGGAGCTTGAAAAGGCACGCCGGCAGGCCATGAGCATAATCGAAGCCACCAAGGCCGAGTCCAACGAGCTCCTTGACGAGCTCGAAAAGCTCCGCAAGGAGAAGGACAAGAAGGATTTCAGCACGAACGTATCCGGTATGAAGTCCCGTACAAAGCAGAGCTTCAACAGGATGTATGATACAGCCAATCCCGTTGACAGGAATGATCCCAATGAGGAGTACGTCCTGCCGAGAAAGCTGCGCAGGGGCGATACGGTCTATGTAGTAGACCTTCAGCGCAAGGGCATCGTCTCCGGAGAACCCGACGGCAGCGATTTTGTCTACGTTCAGATGGGCGTTATGAAGACCAAGATGAACATATCACGTCTGCGTCTTGAGGAGCCCGAAAAGGTAAGCTACCCCGGCGCTCCTAAGAAGGGACAGAACAGAGCCCAGCGCAGAGCCGGCGGAGTTGGCGTCAAGGCAGAGCGCAGAGGAAAGCTGGAGCTTGATATCCGCGGCTGTGCCTGCGACGACGGAGTATACCAGCTCGATGCCTTCATCGATCAGGCGGTCATGTCGAATATCTCCATGATAACCATCATCCACGGCAAGGGCACGGGACTTCTCCGCAAGGCAGTCCACCAGCGCCTGCGCTCACACCCCTCGGTAAAGAGCTTCCGTCTCGGGACCTTCGGCGAGGGCGAGGACGGGGTTACCATAGCAGAACTAAAATAAACTAATTGCCGCATAGCTGTCAACTATGCGGCTTTTTGTGCAATAAATGATTTGACATACAATATATGTTATGTTAGAATGATAGTATACTATAAATATAAGAAAGGATCAGCAAAATGAGAGAAACTGAAACAGAACGATTCAGCCTCCTGTCTCCCGACGGGAGCGGCACCTATTTCACACTAAGCGATGACACAGCAAACGATCTCTCTGTTGAATTCCTTGCAGACAGTGTCTCCGGCAACAGTACGGAGTTTGAAGTCATCCACCGTATACTCATAGATATGCCCGTCAGCAGGAACATCATAGATTACAGACGTGATATATATTCAGACCTCCGCTCAGATCCCGTACTGTGCGAGGAGCTTCATGAGATATTCGATGCCATGAGCTTCTATGTGAACGACCGTCCGAACACTATTGACAAGACCTCCACTATTTGGGATCTCTTCATGCGCCTGCGCGCACTTGACAGCTATGTCGGATCAGTCCGCCGCATAGCAAAGGCTCTCGAGGGAAAGGAATTTTCCTCAGAGGGCATGAAGCGCTTTGCTGCCTATATGAACGAGGTATACAGCAACAGCGGCTTTGACGAGCTTGCCGAGGACATCGCAGAGATCGGCGAAGAGATCAGCGACATAAGGAGCATGACTCTCGGCGTCAACCTCGATCAGGACTTCTATCCTGAGGAGGTGGGCATCCTCTCCCTCAACCGCTTCTGGTTCGGTGAGCAGGGCATCCTCAAGCGCTTTATCAAGTACCACCGCAAGGATCAGATAAACGATAAGAAGATATTTCCCTTCAACATGGAGATGCCTGATGACGGTCTTGACATGGTCGAGAAGCGTATGAACAGGAGCACTCCTAAGCATAACCGTCCCTACGACAGCCCTCTGATGAACAACCTCAACAGCATCATCGAGCGTATGCTGCCGTCCATCACCGGGAAGCTCAGGAAGGTGCTTGACAAGTATGTTGATGTCAGCGTGAAGTCGTTTTCTGTTCTGGCTGACGAGTTCCTCTTCTATCTCCGCTTTACAGCCCTTGAAAAGAAGCTCACGGACCTCGGTCTGCCATGTTGTCAGGCAGAGTATTCTGATAAGGATACCTTCATAAAGGATTTCTACAATATCCGTCTTGCGATTTGCAGACTGAAAGGGACAGTGACCGATGATATCGTCTGCAACGACATAGAGTTCACGGACGATACCACAGTACAGATACTCACAGGCCCCAACAGGGGCGGAAAGACAATACTGACTCAGGGAATAGGCCTTGCCTTCCTCATGTATCAGAGCGGTCTCTTTGTTCCCGCAGCTTCCGCTGAGATACGTCCCTGTGACGGTATATACACCCACTTCCCCGCAGAGGAGGAGCGCACCGTTGCTCTCGGACGTCTCGGTGAGGAGTCAGAGCGCTTCCGCAGGATATGCCTTACAGCCGGCCGCGACAGCCTTATACTCTTCAACGAATCCTTTGCGACCACCAGCCATACGGAATCGCTCTACATAGCGGAGGACGTACTGAAATACCTCTGCTGTACAGGCGCACGCACCTGCTTCAATACCCATATGCATGAGCTTGCAGAGAATGCGGATGAGATAAGCAGTGTTCCCGGAGCAGTATGCAGGGCAGTGAGCGTTGTAATGGAAAACAGGGACGGCGAGCGCACCTACAAGATATCGTTCAAGAAGCCGGACGGCAAGAGCTATGCCCATGAGATAGCCTATAAATACGGAATAACCTTTGACCAGCTTATGGACCGCAAGTCCGGCACGGGAAAGGAGATATGATATGTCATTCCAGACCTTTCTGTTCAATATGATGTGCAGGCGCAGCGATGCAAAGCGCGACAGGGGACTTACTCCTCCTGACACCATAACCGTCCATGAGGATATCAGCTATGGCCCCCACGGCAAGTGGAACCTCCTGGACGTATACCTTCCGAAGGACAATAAGGGCAGGCTCCCCGTCATAGTCAGCTTCCACGGCGGCGGCTGGATATACGGCACCAAGGAGACCTACCGCTATTACTGTATGTCCCTTGCAGAGCAGGGCTTTGCGGTAGTGAACCCCTCCTACCGTCTTGCACCTAAGTACCGCTATCCGGCGGCATTCGAGGATATATCCAAGGTCTTTGGATTCGTTATCAGTAGGGCAGAGGAGTACAGCTTCGACCTTGACAGGGTATGCGGCGTAGGCGATTCAGCAGGCGCAACGGGAATGGCTGCCTTTGCGGCAGTGCTCACGAACCCGGAGCTCGCAGAGCGTCTCGGCGTGGTATTTCCGCCGGAGCTGCGTATCCGCGGCCTTGGCCTTAACTGCGGTATGTTCACCACAAAGGACAGGGAGGCTGCCTTCATCAATACCCTCCCGTCAGACAATAAGGAAAGAGCGCTTTCCGTCCTCGATGTGGTATCCAATATCACCTGTGACTTTCCGCCCTGCTTTCTTATGACAGCTGTCAACGACTTCATGAAGGACGAGCAGCAGGTCATGGCCGATGCACTTGCCAAAGCCGGCGTAAGATATGAGTATAAGGTCTACGGCGACGAAAACAACAGGCTCGGCCACGTATTCCACTGTGACGTCCGCAGCGAGTCAGGAAAACAGGCCAACCGTGAGGAGCTCACCTTCCTCCGCAGCTGCTTTGAATAATAAAACAAAACGCTCTTCCTGCACCCAACATGGAAGAGCGTTCTGCTTGCCCTGCGATTTATCGCAGTATAATAAGGAGGTTTATGTAAAATAAGGGGATAGCGTTTATTCGGCAGGAGTCTCTTCCTTGATATAGAAGTACTGTGCTCCTGAGTTGTCATTGTCATCAGCCCAGGTCAGACCGGTATTCTCTCCGTCCTCGGATATCCTGACATAGCCTGTGCCGTCTGTGGTGATTATTTTCTCAGTGTAGGTTCCGTCCTCGGAATACACACGGTCTGCCCTGACGCAGTCATTGTAGTAGAGCACCTGTCTGCCGTTGAACTCACCTGAGAAATCCCATTCGGAGCACTCAGACGCAGAGCTTGACCAGTGTATATGTCCGTCGTAGCCGTGACCGTTGTTGGTCAGTGTGATGACGCATCTTCCGCTGAGGCTCTCTCTGTAGCTGCCTGCAAAGGGATCATCGGATACGGGAGCAGGTGCTTCACTTGTCGGCTCCTCGTCCGCTGCATCCTGAATGACAGGTGCGGGAGCGGCGTCCTCAGAAGGCTTCTCGGCTTCTGTTGCTTCGGCAGTCTCAGCAGCCGCAGGAGCTTCTGTCACGGGCTCTGTTGCAGCCTCAGTTGCAGCCTCGGTCGCTGCCTCTGTTGAAGCCTCTGTTGCGGCAGGAGCAGTGGCAGGAGTATTTTCCGGTGCAGCTGCAGGATCTTCGATGCCGCATCCGCTGAGCAGCATGCCGAGTGATATAATAAATGCGAACTTCTTTTTCATAATTGGTCTCTCCTTTTTGAGTGATATCAGCAGTTCGAACTGTCTGTCATCCTATACAATCGGAAGAGCGGACAGAAATGTTACACTTCAGGGATTTCTTTGTATCGTTGTACATATAATCAGCGTAAATGTGAACAGTCATGAGCTGAATGACCATATGACTGTGAAATATACATTGACAATCCCTCATTATAAATGTATAATTGACATATAAAGCATTCACCGTGCAGCAAAGGCGATGCTCAGCGGTGAAAGAAAAGGAGTTGAACGGCATGAAAATGAAAAGGCTCATAGCGTTTGCGGCAGCGGCAGTCATCGCTGTATGGCCGGCAGGCGGCTTCGTTGACAGCCTTGCCCCGACTGTATCGGCAGCAGATACAGTGAACTATCAGTACCTCGATCCTTCCTTCAACGGTGGCGAACCGATAAGAGGTGTTGATATCTCCACCATAGTATCCCTCGAAAACTCAGGCGTAAAGTTCTACAACGAGAACGGACAGGAGCAGGATATCTTCAAGACACTTGCCGATAACGGCGTGAACTATATCCGTGTCAGGGTATGGAACGAGCCAAATGACGGCAACGGCCACACCTACGGCGGCGGAAACAGTGACGTTGAAACAGCAGGCATCATAGGCAGACGCGCTGCTGAGTACGGCATGAAACTGCTGGTAGATATCCATTATTCAGATTTCTGGGCGGATCCCGCAAAGCAGACAAGGCCTAAGTACTGGGCTCCCCACAGCCATGACAAGCTGAAAGGCGAGATCTACAACTGGACGAAATGGGTGGTCGAGCACGTCACAGAGCTCGGCGGAGATATCGGCATGGTGCAGGTCGGCAACGAGACACAGTGCTTCTTCTGCGGCGAGAAGGATATGTACAAGATATGCGACCTCTTCTCCAGCGGCGAAAAGGCTGTCAGGGACTTCAACAGGGATATACTCATCTGTCACCACTTCACCAATCCCGAATCCGGCTACTTTGACTGGTATGCCAAGGTCATGCAGGAATGCAGCCTTGACTATGATGTCTTTGCGACCTCCTACTATCCCTACTGGCACGGCTCACTTGACAACCTCCGCAAGGAACTGAAAAACATCGCCGACAAATACGGAAAGTACGTAATGGTCGCCGAGACAGCCTACCCCTACACCAATGAGGACGGCGATGCCTTCCCCGATTCCGTTAAGCAGGGCAGCAGCGGTGCAACACTTGCCTATCCCGTATCCGTTTACGGTCAGACACAGGCCATAACCGACGTGTTCCGCACAGTCGCCGAGGTCGGCAGCAAGGGCATCGGCGTTTTCTACTGGGAGCCTGCCTGGATAGGCCTTCCTTCACTGAGCTATGAGCAACAGAAGAACAACTGGAACACCTACGGCTCCGGCTGGGCCTCCGATGCAGCCGGCGAGTACGACAAGGATGCCACAGGTGCAGGCGGCTCAGGCTTCGACAATCAGGCGCTGTTCGATTTCAGCGGCAGACCACTTGAGTCGCTGAAGCTCTTCACACAGATATACCCGAGGAAGGAAAAGCCAGTCGGGCCCGTCAGCGAACCTCATGCCGAGATACCCGAGGGACTCTATCGCATAAAGAATTCTGCAACAGGAAAGTACCTTACCGCCGAGGGCGGCAGACCTGAGCCCGGCCGGAACGTAGTACAGTATGAAGCCGACGGCGCAGCAGACTACAACTCATGGTATGTAAAGAAAAGCGGAGACGATTCATACAGCATAGTATCAGGCAGCCCCGAAAACAGCATCTGCCTTGATATCACAGAGAACGGCACAGGCCTTTCCCAGTCACCCTCGCAGTCATGCGTGTTCGTTGAGCGCGACGGCAGCTATCTTATAGTACCCGGCGGCGCAGTTGATGCAGCACTCGGCACGGAGGGCGGCGACAACGGCAGCAGGACAGGAAGAAAGCTGCGCTCCGGCGAGAAGGATCAGCTCTGGATATTCGAGCCAGTCGAGGAATACCGCATAACCGGCGACCTCAACAGGGACGGTATCGTCGATACCTTTGACCTTGTTTTCCACAGACAGCAGCTTATCAACGGGAACGCCGGCGAGGACTGCGACCTCAACGGCGACAGCGCGGTCAACGTAGCGGACCTCACCACAATGAGCCTGTTCCTCATGGGCAGAGGAGAATTCCCCGTGCCATCCCGCGGCACACCTCCGAATACTATCATTCCCGGATAAGCACAAGGGCGGATGAGAAATCCGCCCTTCAGTTTGTCAAAAAAGGTGGTTTCAGCGATAAAACCAAATGTTTGGGATTCCAAAGGGGCTCCGCCCCTTTGGTCAGGTCAAGGGCTGAAAGCCCTTGTGGGGTGTGGGGCAAAGCACCGCATATAGCCGCAAAGCGCCCTGCAAGAGAGGGCGTCCCCTAAATAGATATAGGTTTATTGACAGCCTGAAGGGCGGATGAGAAATCCGCCCTTTTCGCATATCATGCAAAATCCGTCCTTATGATCTTATTGCAGCACGGCGGAGTATAAATCCAGCTGTCTATATGGCTGCCGCTGAAGAAGTATTCCGGTGCCTGAGGAGCAGCCGTACCGGGGCAGTTCTCCACAATGACGAGCTTCATCTTCATCTTCTCCGGTATCACGGCCTTTATGAATACGCTTACCCTCTGCCCGGGAGCGATACCGCTTTTCAGCTCGGCAAGTCCGGCAAGATTAGGCGTCAGCTCCACGAAGATACCGTATTCCTCCACCGACCTTACTATGCCGGGCACAGTCTCTCCGGCAGAGAAGCCGGAAGCATTCTCCTCCCATGTACCGAGCAGCTCCCGGTGTGTCAGGCATACTCTTCTCCCGTCAACCGACTTCACGACTGCGCGTATCATGTCACCCACGGAGAAACGGTCAGATGGATGAGCTATACGCGATACTGAGATAGCGTCAATGGGTATCATGGACGGCAGACCGCAGCCGATATCGACAAAGCAGCCGAACTGCTCAAGGTGCGTCACAGACGCATCAATGACATCACCCGGCCGGAGCCCGCTTATGTATCTCTCCAGACAGTCCTCCTGCGCCATACGCCGTGAAAGCGAAGCGCAGACCTTGCCGCTGCCGTCAGTGCTGACACCTGTCACTCTGAAGCACACAGGCTTGCCGACACGGGAGAGCAGCGCAATATCCCGCGTAGAGCCGTCGGAGATACCGACGGCTCCCTCGGAACGGGGGATCACGCCCTTTCCGCATGGCAGGTCAACGACAAGGTCGTGGGAGGCCTCACACAGGGCTGTCATCCCCTCGAGGATGATACCCTTCATCATGGCCTCCCTGAGCCCATCTGCTGACGAGATATATCTGATGTTCTCTGCGCTGTTTATAAGTGTTCCTTCCGGTGAATGATACATAACTGTCCCTCCGATTTACATTTCTCCGGCAGGCTTCTCCTGCCGCCCTTTACAGGTATATTCATCAGAGAACGGTATTATTCCGTACAGCAGGCTGATTGCAGCGTATATTAACAGCCCCGAGTTTGTTGAGGATGGAGTTTATCTCATCGATACGGCTTCCGTCACAGACGATATATGCCCTGCCGCCTGAGGGGAGAAAGCTGTCCCTGCCGTCCGGTACACCGGCAGTCATGAAGTTCATGCTGAAATTGTTGGCAAAGGTTGGTATGACGGATGATGCCCTGTGAGCAGCAACTCCTCCGTGCATCCTCAGCACAGCAGAATATACTCCGGGTATACGGCTGCGTATCCTGTCGACCGCAAGGGAGCCCATTCCGGACTCATGAAAATCAGCTGTAATACTTGTGACCATAATGACGATACTCTCCTTAAAGTTTATTTTTCACAGGACAAATGAACATAAACTGCCTGATCATGCTCTGAATTTGTGTGACTTCAATATGTTTTGAAGCACGTTTTTATTATTTTTACACAAATCTAAAAAAATATACGGGCAAATTATTGATTTATGGAGGGCTTTAGGATATAATAAATAAGTACGCTTTTAATATGGGAGGGAATGACCTTGGATGTTCAGCCGGGAGATATTCTTACTATGAAGAAAAACCACCCCTGCGGTGCAAAGGAGATGCTTGTTATCCGTTCAGGCATAGATTTCAGACTCCGCTGCGTGAACTGCGGCAGGGAATTCATGGTACCCCGCAACAAGATCGAAAAAAGCATAAAGACAGTCAGCCGGAAGGAGAATACGGATGTTTGAAAAGCTCGCACTGATGGAGCAGAAGTATGAGGAGATAAGTGAACGGCTGTCAGATCCCGGTGTCATAAGCGACAACAAGCTGTATACCCAGCTTATGAAGGATTTCAAGAATATGACTCCCATCATAGAAAAATACAGGGAGTACAAGAAAGCAAAAGCAGGATGCGAGGAGGCTAAGGAACTCCTTGACGGCGGCGGACTTGACCGCGACTTCCGCGAAATGGCTCAGGCCGAGTTAGAGGAGGGCAGGAAGGCTATGGAGAGCCTCACACAGGAGCTGAAGATACTGCTCCTTCCCAAGGATCCCAATGACGACAGGAACGTCATCATCGAGATACGCGGCGGCGCCGGAGGCGAAGAGGCCTCACTGTTTGCCAATTCTTTATACCGTATGTATTCCATGTACGCCGAGTCAAAGGGCTGGAGACAGGAAGTGCTCTCAGCCAATCCTACGGAGCTTGGCGGATTCAAGGAGATATGCTTCTCTATCGAGGGCGAGGGTGCCTATTCCCGCCTGAAGTATGAGAGCGGCGTCCACAGGGTACAGAGAGTGCCCGAGACCGAATCACAGGGACGCATCCACACCTCCACGGTAACTGTTGCAGTGCTTGCGGAGGCTGACGAGGTGGAGCTTGAGATAAACCCCACCGACCTTAAAATAGATTACTTCCGTGCAAGCGGCGCAGGCGGACAGCACATCAACAAGACTGAGTCCGCTGTACGCATAACCTACCTCCCCACGAATGTAGTGGTCGAGTGTCAGGACGAGCGCAGCCAGCACAAGAATAAAGACAAGGCTATGAAGATCCTCCGCAGCCGCATCTATGAAGCGATGCAGCAGGAGCAGTCCGAGAAGATAGCCTCAGAGCGCAGGAGCCAGGTAGGTACAGGAGACCGCTCCGAGCGCATACGCACCTACAACTTCCCGCAGGGACGCCTTACCGACCACCGCATCGGCCTGACCATATACAGGCTCGAGGATATGATGAACGGCGCCCTTGACGAGGTATTCGACGCCCTTGCCACAGCCGATCAGGCTGCAAGACTTGCGGGCGCTGAACAGTGAGGTGCATTATGGAAACGATACTTCTTACTTCGTCGGAGCCCGATCTTGCCAGAGCGGCTGAGCTTATCAGCATCGGCGAGATAGTAGGCATACCGACAGAGACAGTATACGGCCTCGGCGCAGATGCGACCGATCCCGATGCCGTCCGCAAGGTATTTGCGGCGAAGGGACGTCCTGCGGATAACCCCCTTATCGTCCACCTTGCAGATTTCTCACAGGCAAAGGACTACACCACATCCATACCGGAGCTTGCACAAAGGCTCGCAGAGCGTTTCTGCCCCGGCCCCCTGACTATGGTGCTCCCGAAAAACGACAGGATACCCATGGTCACATCCGGCGGACTTGACACAGTCGGCATCAGAGTGCCGTCTCATCCCGTCATGCACCGCATCATAGAGCTCTCCGGCACGGTCATAGCTGCCCCTTCGGCTAATACCTCCGGGTACCCCAGCCCGACGGCAGCCTCCCACGTCATACGTGACATGAACGGCAGGATCGCGGCGGTAGTTGACGGCGGCGAGTCGAAATTCGGCGTTGAGTCCACAGTCATCTCCTTCGATGACGAGAATACGGCAAGAATACTCCGTCCCGGCTGCATCACAAGGGAAATGCTCCTTGAGGTATGCCGCGATGTAGTGATAGACAAGGCGATACTCAGCGAGGTTGCCGCCGGAGAGAAAGTCAGCTCCCCCGGCATGAAATACAAGCACTATTCCCCGAAGGCGCATATCATAATGGTCGAGGCATCTGCTGAGGATTTCCGCAGCTTTGCCGACAGCCACAGCTCCGACGGAACATATTTCCTGCTCTATACAGGAGACGAGGAAGGCTTCCCCTATAACTATATGACCTACGGCCGCACAAGCGAGGAACAGGCGCATTTCCTGTTCAGCCGCCTGCGTGAACTGGATGACACAGGCGCAGAGCGTGTGTATGTCCGTGCACCCTCAGCCGAGGGAGTAGGTCTTGCAGTATATAACCGCCTTATCAGGGCGGCAGGATTCGAGGTGATCAGGATATGAACAGTCTTGAAGGCGTATTTGTAGTCGGCCTTACCGGTCAGACCGGTGCAGGCAAAAGCACAGTGTCAAAGGTCTTTGCAGATAACGGTTTTGCAATAATCGATGCAGACAAGGTGGCAAGGAAGGTAGTTGAGAAGGGTACGCCCTGTCTCGCAGAGATATCCGATTTCTTCGGAGATGGTATACTGAGGGACGACGAAACTCTCGACCGCAGGGCACTTGCAGCGATAGTATTCGCAGACAAGGCTAAGCTCGAGACTCTCAATACGATAATATATCCTTATATCACAGGAGAGATCCTCCGGCAGATAAGGAAGCATTCTTCAAACGGCGAGAAGCTCATACTCCTCGACGCACCGACGCTCTTTGAGAGCCGCGCAGATGATTTCTGCGAGATAATCATTTCCGTGCTTGCCGATCCGGAGATCCGTGAGAGCAGGATAACCGCCCGCGACGGCCTTACCTCCGATGAAGCAAGAAAGCGCATGAATTCACAGCTTGACGAGGAATTCTTCCGCTCACATTCAGACTACATAATCAGCAACAACGGATCCTTCGAGACTGTAACAGGCATATCCAAGGAGGTCTCAGACAAGATACGCGAGCTTTACAGCAAGCGTACCGATCCGGCAGTTTTCACAGGCGAATAAGGAGGATAACCATGGCAGAAAAGAAGACAGCCGCACAGAAGCTCAAGGAAAAGCTCTTCCTTGAAAGAAAGAACGGCTACTATACAATGACAGACGAGGATATCAAGGCAAGCGGTGACTTTGCCGAGCTTTACAAGGACTTCCTTGACAAGTCCAAGACCGAGCGCGAGGCTGTGATCTACGCCGAGACTCTTCTGAAGAAGAAGGGATTCAAGGAGTTCAAAAAAGGAAAGAAGCTCAAGGCAGGCGACAAGATCTACAAGATCAACAGAGGCAAGTCTGTGCTTATCTCCGTGATCGGCTCTGCTCCCATAAGCGAGGGCGTAAGGCTCTGTGCCGCACATATCGACTCCCCGAGACTTGATATGAAGCAGAATCCTCTCTACGAGGACAACGAGATGGCTCTCCTCAAGACACATTACTACGGCGGCATAAAGAAGTATCAGTGGACAACGATACCGCTCTCACTTCACGGCGTAGTCATCAAGGCAGACGGAAAGTCCGTTACAGTCAATATCGGCGAGGACGACAGCGATCCCGTATTCTGCGTATCCGATCTTCTCCCGCACCTTGCAGCCGAGCAGATGTCAAGACCTGCCTCCAAGCTGATAAGAGGCGAGGATCTCAACATCATCGTAGGTTCAAGACCGTTCAGCAGGGACAAGGAAAGCGAGTCCGTAAAGCTGAACATAATGAATATACTCTATGAGAAGTACGGCATCACCGAGGCAGACCTTGTTTCTGCCGAACTTGAGGCAGTACCCGCATTCAAGGCAAGAGATATCGGCTTTGACAGGAGCCTTATCGGTGGCTACGGCCATGATGACCGCTGCTGCTCCTTCCCGGCTCTCATGGCAGCCGTTGATTCCGCAAAGCCCGTGCATACCTCCGTTACCGTCCTCACCGACAAGGAGGAGACCGGCAGCGACGGAAATACAGGCCTGCGCTCATCCTACCTCAGATACTTCATCGAGGATATCGCAGAGGCTCTCGGCGCTGAGGGCAGAGACGTCCTTTCCGCATCAGAGTGCCTTTCCGCTGACGTAAATGCAGCCTTTGATCCCTCCTTCCCAGAGGTGAACGAGAGACGCAACTGCGCCTATGTCAACAAGGGCGTCTGCATTACAAAGTATACCGGCGCAAGAGGAAAGTCCGGCACATCCGATGCCTCCGCAGAGTTTACCGGCAGGATACGCCGTCTTATGGACAGCAAGGGCGTTCTCTGGCAGACAGGCGAGCTCGGCAAGGTAGACGAGGGCGGCGGCGGAACTGTTGCAGCCTATATCGCAAATCTCGACGTTGATACAATAGATATGGGCGTACCCGTAATATCTATGCACGCACCCTTCGAGATAATCTCCAAGATAGACCTTTACAGTGCATACAAGGCATTTGCCGCATTTATTGCAGACTGAGATATAAAGACAATGTCCTGCCCCGCTGATACGGGACAGGACATTTTTCACGCTGTTATTTAGAGGGAAATATATGTACGATAAAAAACAGATATACAGAAAGCTGTTCACCATAGTGACGCCAATTGCCTTCCAGTATCTGATGATGTCGCTGGTATCGGCCAGTGATGCCTTCATGCTGGGGTTCGTGGAACAGGCCTCGCTGTCTGCTGCATCGCTTGCAGTGCAGGTCGCCTTTGTGTACAGCCTTTTCTCCGGCGCCTTCATCTTTGGCTGCAACGTCCTTGCAGCACAGTACTGGGGCAAGGGCGACCATAAGACAGTGGAGGAGACGCTGGCAGTTACCATGCGCTATTCCCTCCTTGTGGGAGCGGTATTCACCATCGCCGCCGCAGCCGTGCCGGAGCTGATAATGCACTTCTTCACATCGGATCAGGAGCTCATCGATGCGGGAGCAGTCTACCTCAGGACAGTATCTCCGTCCTACGTCCTGATCGGCTTCACTCAGGCCTATCACGGCATAATGAAGGTCTGCGACAGGGCAAAGCTCAGCACACTCATCGCCTCGGCAGCGGTCGTGATCAACATCATCCTCAACGGCTGCCTTATTTTCGGACTCTGGATATTCCCGGAAATGGACATAGCCGGAGCAGCCCTCGCAACGGTGCTCTCCAAGGTGTTTGAGACCGCATGGGTACTGAAAGCCGTAGCAGAGAAGAAATGCCCTCCTCTGCGTATCGGTCTTATGCTCCATGGCAGCAGCCGGCAGCTCCACCGTGACTACTGGCACTATACCATACCGCTCCTTATCAACCAGCTTGGCTGGGGCGGGGGAGTGACCATGTTCTCGGTCATAATGGGACACCTCGGCAACGATGCCACAGCCGCCTATTCCATTGCCGGCATCGTCCGCAGCATCATCGCAAGCCTCTGCTGGGGTATAGCCTCCGGCGTAGGAATAATCCTCGGCGGTATGCTGGGCCGTAACGAGCTTGAAGGCGCAAAGAAGGCCGGCGGCAGCTTCGTCCGCTTCTCCCTGCTCATCGGAGCAGCATCAGGTGTCGTTATACTCATAGTAACTCCGCTGATACTGAAGGTAATAACCCTTGAGCCCGCTGCACAGCACTACCTGAAATACATGATGCTCATGGCAGGCTACTACATCATAGGCAACTCCCTCAACTCGACCATAATCTCCGGCATATTCCCGTCAGGCGGAGATACCCGCTTCGGTATGATATGTGATGTCATAACCCTCTGGGCAGTCGTCGTGCCCCTCGGAGCACTGGCGGCATTTGTCTGGAAGCTGCCTGTCCTTGCAGTCTCAGCCATACTCACCCTCGATGAATTTGTGAAGATACCGGCAGTATATCACCACTACATGAAGTACCGCTGGGTAAAGAACATCACAAGAGACGGGAACGAGGCTTGACAAACTGTCATGACCATGCTATAATAAACATAACAATAACGAAAGAGGTGGAAAGATGCGTAAGTGATCCTGCTAAGAATCAAGGCACAACAGCATAAATGAAATGCGGAGTGATATCCGTTTGTTTGCTGTGCCTGTCTGCAGGAAAACTACGCTCTTTTTGTCTCTTGCGGCAGACTATGTCTGCACGCCTTTTCGGCGTCCTTTTGATCAGGAGACCGCAGGAGCTTTTCCTGCGGTATTTTATTATTCAGGAGGGCGATAATATGTCAATGATCAATGTACAGGATCTGACTTTTTCATACGATGGGAGCTCCGATGTTATCTTCGATCACGTCAGCTTCCGCATAGACACAGACTGGAAGCTGGGCTTTACAGGACGCAACGGCAGGGGCAAAACGACATTTATGAAGCTGCTCATGGGAGAATATGAGTATACCGGAAGTATCAGCGCAAGCGTGGACTTTGAATACTTCCCCTTCGTGGTAAGTGATCCGGAAATGCCGGTATACTGCCTTGCAGAGGAGATATGTCCCGATGCTGAGAACTGGCAGCTTGCCAGGGAGCTCTCTCTGCTCGATGTGAGCGATGACGTGCTCTGGCGGCCGTACTCCACCCTGTCCGGCGGAGAAAAGACCAAGGTACTGCTGGCGATGCTCTTCCTGAGGGAGAACTGCTTTCTTCTCATCGATGAGCCGACAAATCACCTTGACAGCAGCGGCAGACAGATACTCAGCCGCTATCTGAAAAGCAAAAAGGGCTTCATACTCATATCCCATGACCGTGCCGTACTCGACGAATGCACCGACCATACATTATCGATAAACCGAGCGAACATCGAGATAGAGACCGGCAGCTATTCCGCATGGGAACGAAACAAGGATGCAAGGGACAGCTTTGAGGCCGCTCAGAACGAGAAGCTGAGGCGGGAGATAAAGAGCCTTGAAGCCGCTGCCAAGAAGGCCGCTGAGCATTCCGACAGGATAGAACGCTCCAAGATAGGCTTCGATCCCTCAAAGACGGAAAAGAGCATATCCCGCCGCCCGTCCATGGCACGCAAGGCAAAGAAGCTGATGAACCGCTCCAAGGCCATAGAGACGAGGATAGCAGGGGATATAGAAAAGAAGTCCGGCCTCCTCCGCAATATCGAAACGACAGCCGCACTGAAGCTCCCAGTCCTGTCCTATTTCAGCCGCCGTCTTATAAGCGTCCGTGACCTTGCCATTAACTACGGCGACAGAGATGTATGCAGCGGAGTCACCTTTGATATAGAGCAGGGCAGGGTGATGGCGCTCACAGGCCGGAACGGCTGCGGAAAGACGAGTATTATCCGGCTGCTCTGCGGCGAGGACATCCCCCATACAGGAGAAGTAGTGATGAATCATCAGCTCCGGATATCGCGCATAGAACAGGAGACCTCAGGACTCTGCGGCACTCTTCCGGATTACGCTGCAGACCACGGCTTCGAGCAGAGCCTCTTTCTTGCCATACTCCGTAAGCTCGGATTCGAGCGTGAGCAGTTCATGACCGATATATCAGGCTTCAGCGACGGCCAGAAGAAAAAGGTCCTCATCGCAGCAAGTCTCTGTACCCCTGCACATATCTATATATGGGACGAGCCCCTCAACTACCTTGATGTAGTATCGAGAAAGCAGCTTGAGGAGCTTATAATAAGCTGCCGTCCGACCATGCTTATCGTCGAGCACGACGAGACCTTCCGCAGTCGTATAGGCGCAGAGGAAATACATATCACGTCGGAAGCACTAACTTCTGTGTGATGTCTGCGGCAGACTGACAGCGGGGGCGCTGCCCCCGCACCCCTGCCAAAGAGGCAAAGCCTCTCTGGACTCTCATTTCAAAATCCGCCCTCCCCATCTATGGGGAGGGCGGATTTTGCAGCGGGATCCCAAAGGGACGTGTCCCTTTGGCGGGAGTTTGAGGGCAGCGCCCTCAATATCGGTATGTCACAGGTACCACATAAAAAGTAAATGCTTTCGGCGTGAGATATTTATCTGCTGATATTGACAATTCCGGCGCATGGTGGTATAATCCGATATAACACAAAGAATAAGGAGAACGTGAAATGATATACACAGTGACATTCAATCCTGCCATAGATTATGTGGTGCACACCGATGATATAAAGCTGGGCGAGGTCAACCGTGCCTCGTCTGAGGAGATATGCTTTGGCGGCAAGGGCATCAACGTATCAGCCGTCCTTGCACAGCTCGGGCGTGAGTCTACTGCCCTGGGTTTCACAGCCGGATTCACTGGCGAGGCCATAGAAAAGGGCGTGGCAGAAATGGGCGTGAAGGCTGACTTTATCCGCCTTCCTCACGGCGATTCCCGCATCAATGTGAAGATTAAGTCCGCACAGGAGACAGAGCTCAACGGCCGCGGTCCTGATATAGGCGAAAACGACCTGGCTAAGCTCTTCAACAAGCTCTCTCAGCTCCGCGACGGAGATACCCTGATACTTGCAGGAAGCATTCCCGGCAGTCTTTCAGCCGACGTCTACCAGCGCATCCTCAGCCATGTCTCGGACAAGGACATAATGACGGCAGTCGATGCCTCCGGTCAGCTCCTGCTGAACGTCCTGAAATACCGTCCCTACCTTATAAAGCCCAATCACACCGAGCTCGGCGAGCTTTTCGGAGTGACTGTAGATTCCTGTGATAAGGCGGCAGAGTACGCCGGAAAGCTGCAGAAAATGGGTGCAAGAAACGTTCTTGTCTCCATGGCAGGTGACGGCTCAGTCCTTCTTGAGGAGAGCGGCAGAGTACGTATTCAGGGCGTGTGCAGGGGAAAAGTCCGCAATTCGGTAGGCGCCGGAGATTCAATGCTTGCCGGCTTCATAGCAGGTCTGCCGGAGGGTACTGACTATGCGCTGAAACTTGCAACAGCCTGCGGCGGCGCGACCGCCTTCTCAGACGGCCTTGCACAGAAAAAGGATATAGACGAACTTCTCAGTCAGCTTCTGTAAAAAAATACCCGCAGGCATCGCGTAAGATGTCTGCGGGTATTTTTCACATTTTCTCATTCACGACCATATAGTTGAGACCGGCCTCATCGAGTGCCTTTTTCAGAGCATCCATAGCATTGGCGGTATAGTCGTCCTCGGTGAATATCCTTACCTCGGCTTTTTCGCCCAGCTTCTTCATTTCATCGATCAGCTCCTCAAGAGTTGCCTTGCGGTTCTGATAGAGATATTCCTTGCCGGATACGGTTATATCGGCAGAAAGAGAAGTCGCCTCCTCGGTAGTCTCCTTCTGTTCTTCCTTCTTCTCCTCGGGAGCTTCAGTTGCAGCGGGCTTCTGGCTTCCGCTGTCCTCGGAGACAGAGCTGTCATTGCCGCTTCCGGGCGGATCAAATCCGAAGGGCAGACCGAATGGCTGAAATTTGAAAAGACCTGCGGCGAGAAGTACGAGGATACCTGCACCTGCGGCAGCTTTACCTTTTCCTCCGCCCTTACCTTCTTTACTCATGGATATTACCTCCTTTGTTTATTACAGAGCAGTACATTTTTTTATATGTCCTCCTGACGTCAGTCAGTGCAGATTCAAGTGCAGCCTTTGCACGGCCGCTGTACAGGGAATCTCCGTCGTACAGGACAGTGCATATCATAGACTGTGAAGGATCTGCCCCAGAGCCTTTGAGTATGCTTACTATCTCCTTGCTCAGCTCATTATGCGTGCCCGGAGCAGTAATAGACATACCGTTTTCACTTCCGGCAGTGCCGAGAACCGTATCTCCGCTCCTTACGCTCAGTCTCCAGTCTGCGGCGCTTTGTATCTCAAGATCCATTACTATACTTTTTCCTTCAAGGTGATCGAGGAGAGCCTGCATATTATCAGCGGCATCGCTGTCGGCCTCCCTGATGATGTCAAGCTCCTGCTGTGCTTCGATGCGCCATTCTTCCATTTCCTGCCTGCTTAGTTCTATCTGCTCCTCAAGCTCCTGTGAAAGGCTTGATGCTTCTGCTGTCTTTTCATCAGCCTCCTGCTGTATCGTAACAGCCTGATCGTGGGAGCTGAGTATGAACCAGAAGAGCAGGATCATGGTGATATCGAGCAGGGGAGTGAAATCGAGTATCAGTTCCTTGATCTTCATTCTGCGGCCTCGTTCTTTCTCTCGTTGCTGTTTCTCTCAACAAGAAGGTCATAGGCCTTGTTCTCTGCCTCCACTCTGGGAGCGATGAATGCATCGGCACATTTTCCGATGATAGCAAAGACTATGCCCCATATTGTAGATGAAAGCGCACCGAAAAAGCTGGTGCTGCTGTCGGTGATATTTCCGGCGAGACTGTACAGAGAGATGACAGTTCCGAGCATACCGAGCAGAGGAAATATCGTAACGGTATTCGAGAAGAAGGAATACCATTGATTCAGCCTTCCGATAATGCCGGAAGCACTCTCCTCCTTTTCCTTGCGATTGTCCTTTTCGGGGATATTTGTGATATGAGAGGTGAGGTGAGTGGCATCATGTGCCTTGTCCGTGAGCCTTATTACCCGCATGAACAGAGCAGCATCCACAAAGAATACGATTATTATGATACAGTTATACCAGTTGAAAAGATTACCCATAAGTCACCTCCATAAATACAATGATAGCACATATCAATACGTTTTTCAAGGGAAAATGGCAAATTATTTCATCAAAAGACAGAAAACGATACTTCCAAATTGTAAGATGATACTAACACGTATTTAGATAATAATCAAAATACCTCTTGACAGAAGCTGATATAAGTGGTATATTGTATTTAGATGATCTTCTAAATACCGGTCGTCTGAAAAATGATATGGAGGACAGTAAAATGCAGGTACTAAAAGCAGAAAACCTTGTGAAGACCTTTGCCATAAGCGAAAAGCAGAGGAAATCACTTGGCATCACCGAAAAAAGAAAAACAGCAGTAGACGGCATCAGCTTCACAGCAAAGTCCGGAGAGGTATTCGGACTTATCGGCCCTAACGGCGCCGGAAAGACAACTACCATGCGTATGCTCGCAACACTTATCAAGCCCGACAGCGGCGACGCTCTCTACAACGGCACGAGCGCAGTGAGATCGCCGGAGGAGATACGCTCACAGCTCTCCTTCCTGACTACGGATCTGAAGCCCGATATGAAATCAACACCTGATATAATGTTCGATTTCTTTGCCGAGCTCTATCATATCCCGAAGGATACAGCACTTCGCCGCAAGCGTGAGCTTTTCGGAGAATTCGGCATCGACAGCTTTTCAGATACAGTTATCGGCAAGCTCTCACAGGGACAGCGTCAGAAGGTATCTCTCGTCGTATCGGTAATACACGATCCCAGCTTCGTGATCTTTGACGAGCCTACCAACGGCCTTGACATCATCGCAGCCCGTGAGGTGCGCGACTTCATACAGAACATGAAGCAGGCAGGAAAGTGCGTTATCCTTTCAACACATCTCTTCGACCTCGTTGAAAAGGTCTGCGACCGTGCTGCCATGATAATGGACGGAAAGATAGTTGCCAATGATACCCTTGAGAACCTTATGAACGGCCGTTCTCTCGAGGATGCCTTCTATGACATCTACACCGAGCGCACCGCAGGAAGGAGGGCCTGAGCCATGAGAGACATAATCACAGTAGCAAAAAAAGAGCTGAGAGCCTTCTTCAGGGACAGGGTAATACTCATGCAGATGCTCATACTCCCGTTTGTGATAGTATTCGGCTATTCAATGCTGATGACTTCCATGACAGAGGGGGAGAAGGACACCAGCCCCGCAGCGGAGGCATACAGTATAGGTGCTCCAGCCGAATTTGAAGACATACTCTCAGAACTTGGCATTAAAAAGGCAGAGGGCACTGACGCCGATGTCCTGATAGGAAAGATAAAATCCAAGGAAGCCGACCTGCTCGTAGTATTTCCTGATGACTTCGCCGTTGCAGAGCCCGGCGCAAAGGATCTCTCCGACGTGAGCATCTACTATAACTCCGACAAGGATTCTTCAATGGAGCTTTTCACACAGCTCTCCATGACCTTCACTTCCATGCAGCCCCGTATCTTCACCTTCAACAGCGATGCGGATACTGAGTATAACCTCTTTGATGCTAATGCCTTCTTCCGTCGCTTCCTTGCCAGCATCCTTGGCATGATGGTATTTATGGCGGTATTCATGGTCTGCATGAACCTCGGAGCAAACTCCGTAGCCGGCGACAAGGAGCACGGCTTCCTTAATACGCTCCTTATCACACCTGCAAAGCGCAGCAGCATCGCAATAGGCAAGAGTGCTGCTATCCTCGTCGTAGCTGTCGTGGCTGCAATATCCGCATCTGTCGGAATGGCGCTCTCTATGCCTAAGCTCGGCGAATCTATGGGCATGGATGAAAAGATAAGCTACAGCATCCCCGATTACGCAATGATCCTTCTTGCAGTGGTAACAGGCGCCTTTGTCCTCGTTGCGATCCTGATGATAGTATCATCTCTCTCAAAGGACGTAAAGCAGGCAACAACGATATCACCGATATTCATGTTTATTATAATGATACCCTCGATGCTCGGTTCAACAGACAGCCTTGCCTCTTCCATTGAGAAGCTCGGCATAGTCAACTACCTGATACCCGTATGGAACTCAATGACTCTCCTGAAGGACATTATGGAAGTCCATACCTCTGCTGTCAATGTTCTCCTTACCTGTATCGTTAATATGGCAGCAGCAGCCTTAGGTCTCTTTGTAGTAGGAAGACTCTTTGAGAACGAGAAGATAGTCAACGGCTGATGCCGTTAAAGGAGGTATACCATGGAAAAAGTTGCATTTACCTCTGGTACTTATATATTCGTATTCTCCGAGATAATCGGAGTGATCCTGATAGTTGTCCTTATATGGGCTGTATGGCGGAAAAAGACAAGAGAACCTTTCTTTCCGGCATTCATAGGTGCCTGTGTATGGTTCATCTTTGCGATGGTGCTTGAGAATATACCAAAGTCGATAGTGCTCTCCCGTCCTGCGGTCAGCAGCAGCGTTCTCCTGACCGCTGTTGCGGCATCCGCCTTTGCCGGAGTGTTCGAGGAGGCAGGCAGATTCATCGCATTCAGGACCGTGCTGAGAAAGTACGATACAAAGAGAACAGCAGTCACCTACGGTATAGGCCACGGAGGATGTGAAGCAGTCTTACTTATTGCATTCAACCTTTTAGGTACACTTATGGTAGGATCGTTTCTCAATTCCGGCAGGCTCGATGCTTCTTTAGCCATGATGCCGCCGGCGTATATCGAACAGCTGAATGACAGGGTGCAGTCGCTTGCGAGAACAGATGTATCCGATATCATCATCGCATATATCGAGCGCCTTACAGCCATAGCTATACATATCAGCCTGTCTGTACCCGTATTTCTTGCAGCACGGGAGAAACGCTCGCTGTGGCTGCTGCCCCTCGCTGTTTTCCTGCATTTCGCAGTTGACGCAGTATACGCCTATCTCGCATTATCCGGCTGTAATATAGTAGTCACAGAGGTTGTAACAGTACTTGTAACGGCTGTTATGGCAGTATTTGCATATCGTCTGTACCGCAGCCGGCCTGACGAGGTGATAGAGTGAAGGATGTTTGGAATGCAATGGCTGATCCTACTCGCAGAAAGATACTTACCATGCTTCAGGAAAAAGACATGACAGCAGGGGAGATCGCCGAAAGATTTGAGATATCCGGAGCCACGGTATCTCACCATTTAAAGATACTCCGCGAAGCCGAGCTCGTTCGCACATTCAAGGAGAAGCAGACAATAACCTACAGCCTGAATACCACGGTATTCCAGGACTTTATAAGGAGCATATCAGATATGTTCGGAAGGGGCGGTGAATGAAATGGATTATGAAGTATTGAAAAAGACGCACAGGATTTGCATCATTCTCACCTTTGCCAACATACTGGCTATGTTTCTGGCCGTATTCCTCATACCGCTATTTACAAAAGTTGAGAACAGCATCAGCGACCGGAAGATGCTGCTGGTGTTACCTTTGTTCGCATTGGCTCTGAACCTGTTCTATACGTTCGGAGCTCTGAGAAAAAAGAACGAAAAGTCGAACTATTCAGCTATATCCAAAATATACCTTATCGTAGAGATAGTCTATATTGCCATAAGCTGGGCACTGGTCTGGTTTTATTTCAACAGTAAACGTGACGGAGCCTTCGATCTCTATACCAATATACTCTTTATGACAGCAGGCCTTGGATTTATCTTTATCGGTAATTTCATGCCTCAGGTAAAGCAGTGCAAGGGCTGGGGACTGAAGACTAAATGGACTAAGAATAACGAGGTATGCTGGAACAAGACTCATCGTGTGCTGGGCAGGCTTATAATGACTACCGGCATAATAGATTTCATAGCTGCACTGTATAACCTTTTCACTTATAAGATCCCTTCTTCTGTGATCGTGTGTATTATGTTAGCCGGTTCGGTAATTTCCTTCGGCACGGCGATCATTTACGCATACCGCCACAGAAATGACTGATGGTTTGCCATGATATATGACGATCCCCGGAGAAGTTCATCACTGGATGCCTCCGGGGATCATTTGTTATTCTGTTCCTGCAAGAAGACGTTTGGCTCTGCCGTATGTACCGGCAAGCTCTGCTCTCTTCTCAGGTGTGATGTCTGCCAGTGCAAGTCTTTCCGGATCTGAGTTATGCATCAGATCAGCCATCTTCACGGCGGCTGCTATACGATCGTCTTTTATCGCAAGCACATATTCATCATAGTCTGTGCCTTTTTCATGTGTGAGCAGTCTGACAGCATTCACGACCTCAGGCGGGAAGATCTCAGCAAGCTCTTCAAGCGTAACAGAGGTGTCCTCAACAGTATCGTGAAGGAGTGCAGCACAGCAGGAGTATTCGTCCTTCATCTGTTCTGCAAGGTGAACAGGGTGGAGAATGTACGGAGTCCCGCATTTGTCGACCTGTCTGTGATGGGCTTTGTAGGCGATATCCATAGCCTTCAGAGTGAGTGGTGTGTAGATCATAACAATACCTCCTTTTCTCTGATTATAACACGGCAGGGGACAGGAGTCAAGAAGAGAGCCTCCCGTGAAAGGAGGCTCCTCTTTCTTATCTGCATCCGCAGCACTTCAGGATCCGGCAGAGAAAGCCGAAAAGATCATTGTAGCACATAACTAGTCCTCCATGATTATTTCCCTTCCGGGATGATTTAATCATACCATATCCCACAGCCGTATTCAATGCAAAAATACTGGAAATACAGGCAAAAACAGGCATCGGAAGCAGAGCAGAAGACAAGGAAGCAGCTGACAAAAACCAGAATGCAGATACAAATAATACTCACAATTGTGAGCAGTTTATGTTCATAAAATAAAAAAATCATTTAACACTTGACAACAGCTCCGGATTGATGTATAATTAATAAGTACTTTGCGAGTGTGCTGGAATAGGCAGACAGGCACGTTTGAGGGGCGTGTGTCGAAAGACGTATGGGTTCAAGTCCCATTACTCGCACCAAAGGGAGACTTGATCAAGTCTCCTGTATAAGTGGACAGATGGCTGAGCTGGTCTAAGGCGCACGACTGGAACTCGTGTGTACGTTAATAGCGTACCGAGGGTTCGAATCCCTCTCTGTCCGCCAGAATTAAAAAGCCTGTATTTCGAGGAAAACACCGAAATACAGGCTTTTCTCATGCCTGTAGAAAACAGTTTTAAATGAAAATTTGCAGCCCCGTGTGCACAAAAAACAGGTGTAATGCACACGAAATGCACACGGAATGCACACGACTGAAAGGCAGTATAACGATAATAAAAGAAGCCAGCTCCCGTGAGGGAGCTGTTGTTCTTAAAGAAAATAAAATACATATTTTTTACATACCGTCTTCTTGAAGTTACGGTTTACGTTCGGCAAAATTATTAACAGCGATAAAAAGCTCTATTTGCTGTATAAATAATACGAGTATTCTTTAAGCAGTAACAATGCTGTCTGCCGTATGGAGCTTGAGCTTTTCAACTGCCTGCTCTCTCATCTTGTACTTGAGTATCTTTCCTGCGGCATTCATGGGGAACCCGTCTACGAAATCAATGTATCTCGGGCACTTGTGCTTTGCCATTCTTGCAAGGCAGAAGTCCTTTATCTCCTGCTCGGTAGCTGTCTCACCATCCTGCAGTACGATACAAGCCATTATCTCTTCGCCGTAATCCTCATCAGGAACTCCTATTACCTGTACGTCCTTTACCTTAGGATATGTGTAGAGGAAGTCCTCGATCTCCTTGGGGTAGATATTCTCGCCGCCGCGGATTATCATATCCTTGATACGACCTGTTATCTTGAAATATCCGTCAGAAGAGCGGCGTCTTGCAAGGTCTCCTGTGTGGAGCCAGCCCTCCGAGTCGATAGCGGCAGCAGTCGCCTCAGGCATTTTATAGTAACCCTTCATGATATTGTAGCCTCTTGCTACGAACTCACCGTCTACGTCATCAGGTACTTCCTGATTTGTCTCAGGGTCAACTATACGGCACTCTACGCCGAAAATAGGTCCGCCGACTGTATTGACACGCTGCTCCAATGAGTCAGTTGTCTTGCTCATGGTAGTTGCGGGAGAAGCTTCGGTCTGACCGTAGGTTATGCAGATCTCGCTCATGTGCATCTTCTCAACGACCTCTTCCATTGTCTTGATAGGACAAGGAGAGCCTGCCATGATACCTGTTCTCATGTAAGAGAAATCTGTCTTCGGGAAG